>Ga0207674_10007290_pt1 | contig 12891 bp, 10 predicted proteins | sample KBSCornC72_FD_184303 | JGI IMG/M metagenome (GOLD analysis project Ga0207674, IMG submission 184303) | Corn rhizosphere microbial communities from Kellogg Biological Station, Michigan, USA - KBS Corn C7-2 (SPAdes) (version 2) | ecosystem: Host-associated > Plants > Roots > Rhizosphere > Soil ... | reverse complement strand
CCCGGAGCAACAAATTTAACCGCGTTCGACAGAAGATTGGAAATACACTGTGTCAGGAATGCTTCGTGCCCCATCACGCGAAGCAGGGGCCTCTTAATCTCAATTTCCGCCGCGGGCGCTTGGAGAGCCGGGTAGTCGTTGATAACCTGCTCCACCAGTTTTTCCAAGTCGATGGCTTTGAGTTCCAGCGGCGCGCGAGCCACCCGGCTGTATTGCAGAACGTCCTGAATAAGCGCATCCAGCCTTTCCGCACTGGCCATAATCCGGCCGAAAAAGTCTATTTCTTTGGGTCCAAGCTTCTCCGCAAGTATGCTTCTCAGCAACTGCGTATAACCTTCCATCGCTCGCAACGGTGCCCGCATATCATGCGACAGACTATAGGAGAATGCTTCCAGCTCTGAAATCGTCGTTTGCAATTGCCCCGTGCGCTCCTCAACCCTTTTTTCCAGCGTGGCTCGTTCCCTTTCCAACTCTTCTTCAGTGTTTTTCTGTGCACTGATATCGACTGCGATTCCCAGCAACTTGGTCCGCCCATTTTGCATGTGGAGTCCGATTCGGTCATGAATCCATACCAACCGGCGGTCTGTCGTCATAACGCGATAATCGATCGTGATAGGTGTCCGTTCTCGAAGGGCGCGCGAAATCTCTTGAATAACTCGCTCACGGTCATCGACATAAATGTGGCGCTCCCAAAAATTGGGTTGCAGCCATTCAGAAACCGGATAGCCCAGCATTGTTTCGGCGAATCGGCTTACGAAGCTCACTTGCAGCGTCATACCATCGGCTTCCCAGACGATTCCCTCGATAGTATCCAGCAACGTTCCGTAACTTTGCAGCGTATCCGTGAGCTTTTGCTCCGCAATGCGGCGTTTTGTTAGATCAATGACGGCAGTGCGATAACGTCTATTTCCGTTGCGCTTGTGAGTCGCTGGCAGACTGACGATTTCCACCGGCAAACCCTGGGATTTGCCATTGCGCATCCGAATTTCGCTGCTGACGGCTTCATGTGAAAAGTCGCAGCGCCGCAAGTGGTCGAGAAAGATCGGCACATCTGCCTGCACGATTAGGCGTGCCAATGGTCCGTGAGCCAGCCCTCCACGTTTATATCCCAACAATCTTTCGAGCTGCGGATTGAAATCCTGCACGGTCCCATTCTCATCCAGCAAAACATAACCAATGGGCATTGCCTCGAAGAGCCACGAGACCCGATCGCGCTCTTGTTCCAGCCTGTGAACCTGAGTTTCAAGGTCTTCTATTCGCGCTCGTTGGCTCGCAATCTCCATTTCTCTTGCAGAGGGCCACACGCGATGATTGTTCCGCCTTTCCGAGCGATGTCCATTGGACCCTCCCCCTGATGCTCTACCAGCCAAAACGTTGCGTGCTACAGACATTATACTTCGAAATAGTTGAACAACTTTGCCGCAATTCCATTTCTTATCAAACGCCCCAACTGCGACGCTCCCGATTTTGCCCCTAAAAGCAGTTTACCGTTTCTTGTTCCCCTGCGCCAATCAAACTCGGGAGTAATTACCCGCAGATAATCACTCCGCAGCTTCCAATTGCAAGCAGGTAATTACCCTATGAGAAACTCGAATTTCGAATTTCGAATCTTCAGAACTTGCTCCATAAACTGATTCGAACTCGCAGGGCCTTTCATTAACACCCCGCTTTAGCGGGGTGATTGAACTCGCGGAATACACTTTAACTGTTTCAACAGTTTCCCGATAGAGTTACGATATTCCCAAGCCCAGGACCCACCGGAATTGAATGCCATATAGAAGCTCCCACTTTCGATCTTCTGCTTTGTTTCGAATTTTGAATTTCGCATTTCGGATTTGCGTTACTCCGTTCCTCACCCCATTTAACAAACCTGCGCACAATGCTTAGGTAGAACGAAAAGGCCACAACCAGCCAGATGCCTACACGACCACAAAAGACTTTTCTACTCGTCGAGGATGACCCAAACGATGCCCTGTTCGTCGAACTCGAGCTCAAGAACGAAGCTCCCGAAATTCAACTCCATTGGGTCAGTGACGGCCATGAAGCAATCGAATATCTTCAAGGCAAATCGCCCTACACCAACCGCGACACCCATCCGATCCCGGACGTCATCCTGCTCGATCTGCGAATGCCGCGAATGGGCGGATTCGATCTCCTGGAATGGTTGCAGTCGCATTCACCTAAAGATTTCAAACTGATTCCCGTCATCGTAATGTCCAGCTCAAACCTCGAACGCGATGTGAAACACGCCTACGAACTCGGCGCAAACTCCTATTTTGTGAAACCCTTCCACTTCGGCGCATTCCGTGACCGCATTCGCACCCTCGGCCTAATGTGGGGCGAATACGTCGAAACACCGAAAGTAATCGGTTAACACTCTCATTAACACCCCGCTTCAGCGTTGCTCCGTCACTCCAAAACCTGGCGGAAATAGCGGCACTCTGTTACTCGCGCCAGCGTCGTGGAGTGCGGGCAGCCCCATGCCGCTTTCCGACACTCCATTACACCGCAAGAATCTCTCCAAGCCGCGTGGTAAGAATTAAATTCGGTTAAGGTGTGACCTCATTTAACGCCCTTACTGCGTCACATCCTCAATCGCCATCAAAATCATCTGCAATCCCCACCCTTCATCATAAAACCGATACGCATTGATCAACAAATTGCGTCTCCCAATCTCGGGGAATGTCGCCTGCATCGGGAAATCGCGAATCTCCTGGTTCTTCGGCAAAACCTCTTCAAGCAGTTTGCGAAGGTCCAACGTGTTCCATTGCCCTGAGCCCGCCTCGTAAAGAAAACGGCCTTCCGTTTCATCCGGGCGCATGTGGAATCTGCGATAAAAAGATTCGTTCGCTCTGCGCACTTTTAAATCAGCCCCCAGTATCAACAACGGTTCTTTCGCCGTGGTTAGCACGAGATCGAGCGCCCGTTTGAGATGATCGATATCGACCAGTAGAATGACCACTCCTTCAATTTTGTTTTCACGGGTCCGATAAGGCCGGATACGCAATGAATACCAGTACCCATCCCGATCCTGCACATCTCGCTCGATTGGGGTAAGGTTGGTGATGACTTTCGTTACATTCTCGTCCAGGTCCGGAATAAGTATTGACCGGTTCAAGTCACTCAAACGCCTGCCGAGATCAGACGGAATCAAATTGAACAATCTCTCGGCCATCGGCGTATATCGTCGAATCGTCAAGTCCTCAGCCAGCATAAGTATCGCGACATTGATGCTGGCCAGAAGATTCGTTAAATCATTAATGGCTTGTCCCAACTCGGTATTGCGCGTCTGAAGTTCTTCGTTCAGCGTCGTTAATTCCTCATTTGTGCTCTGAAGTTCTTCCTTCGCGGTCTCGAGTTCTTCGTTGGTCGATTGAAGTTCCTCGTTGCTGGACTGGATTTCTTCGTTGGCCGATTTGAGTTCCTCATTGTTCCCTTCCTGCTCCTCGATGATCATTTGCAACGATTCACGAGTCGTTGCCAGTTCGGACTTGAGGTTGGCAATCTCTCGATCGTCACGGGCAGATGCTGACGTCGTACGGCCTTTCCCGACTCGGTTCGGTTCATTAGGAGTTGCTCCCGTTTCACGGAAAACCACCAGAAAAAAGCGCTCGCTGTCCAGCGCGGGCCGGAACGGCAATACTTCAATGATGACTTCGTTCACGTGGTCGCGGCCCCGGCGAATGTGGCCAGTGTGTCGCACGTGCGCATCGTTCTTCATCGCTCTGGACAGCGCGGCTCGCAAATCGATGACGAGGCTCTCACGCGCCATGCGCAGCAGATTCAGACTGGCGGCGCCCGGTGAGTGTTCAAGATAATCGCCAGTACGTCCGCGAAAATGCAGCACTTCCATATCCGCGCTGACGAGCACCGTCGCGGGCGCAAAATCACGCAGCAACAGCTTGTCCATTTGCGACTGCAAATCCAGCCCGCGTGCTTCGGTCTGGGCCGGTTGCGCAGCCGGAAAGTCCGTTGCACCAATATCACGCGGCAGCTTGTGCCCGGCCGTGAAGGCTGGGCGCGTGTAGCTGTGCTTTTTGGCGTAGATTTTGTGCTTCTTGTTGGCCAATCCGAAGAGATCGCTTGATGCGCCGACGGTCTCGGAGTTCCCCAGCATCAGGAAACCGTGCGGACGCAACGCATAATGGAAAACCGGCATAATCTTGCGCTGCAACATCGCATCCAGATAGATGAGCACATTACGGCAGGTGATCAGGTCGAGATTTGAAAATGGCGGATCGACAATCAGATTCTGCCGCGCAAAAACCACCATGTCACGAATGCCCTTGTTCACCTGGTAATGGCCGTCCGCCTTGCTGAAAAATCGCCGCAAGCGCTCGGGTGATACGTCCTGCAAGATGTTCTCCGGATAAATACCCGCGCGGGCTTTGTTGATGCCGACGTCGCTGATGTCCGAAGCAAATATCTGAATGTGGCGATGGCTGCGATTCTGGCCGAAAAATTCAACCAGCGCCATCGCCAGCGAATAAGCTTCCTCTCCCGTCGAACAGCCGCAAACCCAGAAGCGCAGCGGTGAATCGTCCGTATGGGCTTTGAGGATTTTGGGAAAGACGACCTTCTTGAGTGATTGAAATGCCTGTGGGTCGCGAAAAAAACTCGTCACGTAAATCAACAGGTCGTTAAAAAGATTATCAACTTCCTTCGGTTGTTTTTCGAGATAGGAGATATACTTACCCAGCGAATCGAGCTTTTGTAGAATCATCTGGCGCACGATGCGCCGTTTTAATGTCGAATGCTTGTAAAGCGCAAAATCCACTCCCGTCCGCGCCCGCAGCAGGCTAAAAAGTTGGCCCATTTCCTTTTCGCTCCCCTTCAGGATCGGGGATTTAATCTCGTGACGAACTTTTTGAGTCTGACTCCGCTGTGCTCGACCCAAATAAGGATGTTGAGAAATGCGATTCAGTTCCGCCGCGATTCCTTCGGGCGTAAGAATGAAATCGACATTCCCCGAGCTGATTGCGCTGCCGGGCATGCCGTAATATTTCGCGGAGCTTTCATGCTGAGCGAAAGTAATGCCCCCCTCCCCTTTGATGGCTTGGATTCCGAGCGTCCCGTCGGTGCCGGTGCCGGAAAGGACTATCCCGATAGCGCGGTCCTGCCGTTCCGCTGCAAGTGATCGGAAAAAGGCATCCACCGGCATCGGGGGTAGTTCGGCTTCTTTTCGGGGCAAAACTCGCAACCGCCCGTCTTTAATCGTGATTCGGGCGTTCGCTGGAATGACATAAGCCTGGTTGGGCGCAACCGGAATATTGTCTTTGGCTTCAACCACCGGGACCGTCGAGCCGCGAGCAAGTAATTCCGTAAGCTGGCTTTTGTGTTTGGGATCCAGATGCTGGACCAGGACGAACGCCATGCCGGTGTCCGCTGGCAAGAATTTCAGAAATTCCGTGAACGCCTCAAACCCACCAGCCGATGCCCCGATGCCCACAATGGGGAATTGCCTGCCCACTCCCCGCCTCTCGCTTGCGGACTCATCTTCCTCCAAGGGGCCGTCTAGACTCAGCGCATGCTCCTTCTCAGTCTTGACTCGTGCGGCTGAAACTTTGCCGTGCATCTTCTCAATTGACTTGTGTAGATCATCGGCTCTTCGGTGCGCCTGGTCGGTCTTCGAATAAAGTTCCTTTGCTCTTGAAGTAAGCTTGATGACATCAGCCTCCGGAGCAGTATGCACTCGTGCCCTTTCGTTACGAGAACCGGCTTTTGGATTCTCCCGTGATATACCCCCTTTCGTGTTCTTTTTGCGAGGCTTCGGTCTCTTCATCTTCCAAGTGATTCAGATTACCAGGCGAAGTGCCAGTACAAAACCATTCCTCACTTTCCCCTCCAAATCAATGGACAAAACCTGCTTATTACCTGCCCAAGCTAACATCCCGACGGAAACGCAGGCGCCTATTAGATTAAGAAAAAGCGGCATAGGGCTGCCGCACTCCACGACGCTGGCGCGAAAGATAACATGCAACTATTTACGCGAGGTCGTGGAGTGCGGCAGCCCTATGCCGCTTTGCCTCCATTCGTTTGCAGGCAGAGAGGACGGGTCGTAGTTAAAATCCGCCTCCTCACGTCGGGGGGCTGCAGGCTGATCGTGATATTTAACTCTTTAATCGTTTTCCACGCATCCTGCTTACGTTTTACACATAACGTTTACTCTTCACTGCTCCCTCTCCGCATTTTTCATTCTGCGTTCTGTATTCTGAGTTCGAGTTTTGAATTTGTTTCGAATTTCGGATTTCGAATTTCGAGTTTTGCTAAGGCATTCACCCCATATGCCTGCCAGTTGTGTCACCGCATAATCCGTGCAACCAATTCAACATGAACAAAATCTCAGTTCTACTCGCAGATGACCATACCCTGGTTCGCCAGGGACTCAAAGCCCTCCTCACCGCCGAAGGCGACATGGAAATAATTGCCGAAGCGGAAGACGGCCGCGAAGCCGTCGCTCTCGCGAAAAAAACCTTGCCCCAGGTAGTCGTCATGGACATTGCCATGCCGATGATGAATGGCCGCGACGCCACGCGCCAAATCGTCAGAAATTGCCCGGAAACCAAGGTCGTCGTGCTCAGTTCCTATAGTGACGACGCTTGCGTCAGAGAACTGCTTGAGGCCGGCGCGACCGGATTTTTGATGAAACAAACTGCCTCAACCGAGCTATCAAATGCCATTCGCCAGGCTCGCCGTGGCGCGCGTGTCCTCAGCCCGGATATCATTCGCCGCATGAAGGCTCAAGGCAATGGTGCCTTCATGGAAGGTGGTTTAAGTGGCAAATTGGCAGAACTGACTGACCGCGAAATCGAAGTGCTTAAAATAATCGCCGAAGGCTTGTCGAACCGAGAAATCGCCGTCCGGTTGGGCATCAGCATTAAAACCGTCGAGAAACATCGCCAGCAAGTGATGAACAAACTCAACATCCACGAAGTCGCGGGCCTTACCCGCTATGCCTTGTCCCAAGGCCTGGTCGAAAAGAAAGTCCCGGTCGGCGTGTAGCACCCTCGTAGCACTTTTGTAGCACCCTGGATCGCGGTTTTGTACAAGCGGGCCAGGCAGTGTAGCACTGTAGCACCCTGTATGGGGGGTGAAGGTAGGTATGCCCTTCCCTGGGTCTGTTGTCCCGCCTCAATCCTTCCCAAGCCTACTTCAGCCGATATGTAATCCGCGCCTTCGTCAAATCGTAAGGCGACATCTCCAACCGCACGCGATCCCCGACCGTCAGCCGCACAAAATGCTTCCGCATCTTGCCGGACAAATGCGCCAGCAACTCGTGCTGGTTATCCAACTTTACTCGAAACATCGTGCCGGGCAGGACCGTGGCAATGGTCCCCTCGACTTGAATCGGTTCTTCATTACTCATGCGCGGCTGAAATACTTGCTGGAAATCTCCTTGCCCCGTGCGGGTAGCACCATGCGTCCGGTCGTGAACTACTAACGAAAAGAGCCATCGGAAGACGTTCCGTGCTCTGGAGATTGGCCAATCATCTAATTAGATCCAAGCTGCACCAGTTGCTCTGTTCAATGCAAGCATCTTTTTCGTCACATGGACCTGCAACCCGCTACGCTCTTTGCCCCGTTGCACAAGATTATTCCCCGACCGAACTTATCGGGAGAGATTCTATGAGTAAATTATCCACATCATTCGAGCCATCGGGTGGGGAAATGGTTAAGTTCGGAATTGCCGCTCTAAGCGTCTTGATGGGGATTTCGGGCATCATCTTCGACGAACCGGTTCTCGGCATTTTGGGCGTCCTTCTCCTGTTGATAACGCTTGCGGCCAGCTTGCGAAGTTCACGCGCGGATTGACGCTCTGGCAACGCATGAGTTCTCGGCAGTTGATCCCCTCAACCTTTTAACGAGCAACAAGTCTTTGACTTCCACTACGAAAACGACATACACTCGGCGTTGGCTGCTCGCCTCAACACAGGACAGCGCCTTCAATTTTTGATCGGTTTTTATGATACAAACTCGACGTCTCAGTCCACGCGCAGAATATCGGATGCGCGAAAGTCAGCGAATTAATGATTCCGTCAGCATCGCGGAAAAATATCCCAAGCTGAAATCACTCACCATCGACCTTGAGTATTACGATGCCGAAGGCGTCACTCGCAATGGCGGGATGAAATACAAGGCGAACCTGGATAATGCCAAATCCGTTTTCTGTTTCAATTGCCCGAACTGGGAATGCGTCGGCGGTGATTTTGACTTAAGCGTCGAACTCGCCCGCGCTATTTCAGGGAAGAAAAAATTGGCCAGTGGCGAAAAACGTTGTCAGGGACAGCGGCACAATAAGGAACGCAAAGACCGGATTCCTTGCCTCAATATCTTGCGTTACAAATTGACTCTCGGGTACTAGGCTGATCAAAGGAATCCTCACGCAAAGTCCGCGAACGACGCAAAGGTGGGCGTTTACCGCGGACCTATTTCCGGCGCGGAAGATCGGTGGATCGGATTTCCCGCCGGATCGATAAGAGTAGTGGTGAGAAATACTAGCAAGTCCTTGGGTTCGTTGCCTGGCTCGTTAACCGCATTTCCTTCTTTGTCGTAACTCATCACTACATCTGTTGGCTTGCCGAGCATCACAGTTTCACCATCTGCAAACTTTGAAACAGTATGCAACTGACGGACCCGGAAGCGTGGAAGTGGCGGCTTCGTTGATTGCGCTTTACCATCAACATAGACTTGAACCTGTTCGGAATCTGTTGATTCACCATAACCGAGAAAGCCCCTGATCGTGGCGGTAACATTCAACGAAATGGTTACCCCATCGTCCGCCGCGATCGGAACAACATCCAATACAGGGCCAAGCGATGAATTTTCGGTGATGAAAAGATTTGTTGAGCTTACGCCGGGCGGAGTGAGGGCCTGCGGATTGACTTTGAGCAGTATTGTTTGCATGTCCACGGCTTGAATCTGGGCCTGGCGGCCGCTCAAGGTGGTGATATTGGCTGTAGTCAGAACATCGGTGCCATCCCGTTGCTCGAGTGCATGCAAAATGACGCGGAATTCTGGCTCGGTCAGCACTTGGGATAAACATGCGTTTGTGTCTCCCTCGGAATTAGGCGTGGTTCTTTCGGGCCACCCTAAGTCCGAAAGGGCTTTTTGCGTTTTGCCTTTGGCGATCTCAACAAATCTGGCTTTGATATTAATCTGGGGCGGCGCAGGGGATAGATGTTGAACCTGCTTTGCGACTCTATCCGTGTTTTTAGCATTTTGATTGGATTCAGCCGGTGAACTGGCCACGACAACCTCGGCTGTTCTCGATGAGGTTCCGCCAACATTTGGCAAACCGCCCAATGGCGGTGGCTTCGTTTCAGTAGCCCCGCTTTGTGCGGCGGGCGATAATTGGGCGGATTTGAAACTCGTTGCGCTGAGAGCGCTTTCGACAGCATCGAGCTCATTCAGGCTCGCATGTACGAAGAGTGTTCCGGTTCGATCATTATAAAAGGCGCTCTTTGGCGGCGATAATTTTACGCCGGCATTTGACAGAAATTGGTTAATTGACTGAGGCGTTATCATGGTAGTAGGCCGCGTTACACCCGAAATTCCGCCGCCATTACCTTGAGCACCTCCCGGACCACCTGCGCCTCCGCTGCCGTTTGGCGTAACCTGAACGCGCGGAACAGTCACACTGTTATTGCCCTGCTGCCCTCCCCCGCCCTGCCCTCCGGTTTGAAAATTTCCGACGGAAACGCCGACAACACTTTCCAAACCTTGCGCGAAGGTATTTGGATCGACTCTGAAGGTTCGGCTGAATAACGGTGCAGCACCTTCGCTTGCGGCCAAACGAAAGGATACGCCATAGTCCTCAATCGAATATCGTATCCTCTTGTCAGCGACTTTGATGATGGCGTCGAGAACATCAATCATTCGAACGTCGTCCAGGGATGGCACAATCCTGATGCCGACAGCATTAATGTCCGTTGGCTCGGCTTGCGTTGTAGGGACTGTCACTCCCGTAGCAGGATCGATGGCTGCGGGTGAGGGCTCCCCAGTGTATGGCATCATGAGAAAATTAATCCCTTTTCCTTCCGGATCGCGTTTCTTCGATTCATCGCGAAGGTAATTCACAACTTCGCTCAACCGGAGGTTGTCAAAAGCAACATGATTCAGACGAATTGCCTCGAGTTTGGCTAGGACGCCTTTTCGTCCGCTGGCGGCAATCTGAGTTCGCGTTGGTCTGACGGCGGTTGGTTGATTTTGCGCGAGTCGTTGCAGGTTCGTTTCATTTATCGACAATTTCCCGCCTATTGGAAGATCAGCGCCGAGCGCTCGCATTTTGACAGATCCTTGTGCGACGATTTCGCCTGTTTCCCCATTCCAATTGATACTATCGGCAGAGATGGCTGTATCAGCCTGTTTAAGCATCACCCCGTTTGTGCCAATCATGCTTCTCGTCCGCAGATCATACTCGACGAAACCATTCTCCGTGAGAGGTCGAAGTTCCCAGCTTGCGCCGACAACAATACTGCGAACTTCGTTATCGGTGGGCGCAGTTTTAGAATTTGAGAGACTCGCCTTGGAATTGAGGTGATCGGAATCTGTAGGCAACTCTGATATGTCAGACTTGGTTTGAGATAAGTCCGAAACGCTCGTTAGCTGAGCAAGTGTCCCGTTCACCGGTTCATTGCCGACGATTGGCTTTGCTTTTTTCGGCGGTGCCTGACCCATCGGGACGGCGACGCAGGTGAACGCGAGTATTCCAAAAATCGAGCCAAGCGTTAAACCAGTGCGTTTCGGCGCGGGAGAATTGACCATCCTTTCAACGCGCTGACGCAAGGCGTGTCGTGATTCCAGTATGCCGACCAGCCCGAGAGTCGCGAGTGGACGGGCTAATGTGAGCCGCGCGACTTCAAGTAATGTTGGCGCATAGGTCTCGGCTTCGTCACATAGTGCCAGTCGAACGGAATCATCGACGACTTCCTCGCGAATCCTGCGAACGCGGGCATTGGCGAGCCATACGAATGGATGCCACCAAAAAACAATCTGCAGGAGGGATTGGAAGCAATTGATCCATACATCACCATTTCGAAGATGAGTCAATTCATGCAAGAGAACAGCGCGTAACTGAGAAGGCTTCAGCCGATCAATAAGCGCCACTGGCAAGACGATGATGGGGCGCAACAGTCCAATCACCGCAGGTGAAATTGAGACGTCGGTCAGCCTTAAGCTGACTCGACCTCGGTATCGGATTTGCCGTTGGACCTCAGTAACGATTTCCTGCAACCAAATGGGTGCCGACTCGGACTTACGCAATTCCTGGCGAAACAGGCGCCATCGGGCCATCATTGTGATCAAGAGTGCCAGGCTTGTCCCGCATGTTCCCATCACGATCCACGCGGCGTTTGATAAACGGATATGCGGTTCGGGGATAACTGGCGGGGATGCGGTGGCCAAGGGCGCTCTCACATCCGATTGGCCATAAGTCACCAAGTATCTGGCGGTAGGTTGTTTAATTGGCGCAGTTTCACGTGGACGAACCCACCATGCGAGCCCGGTGGGAAGCGCGAAAGAAGGTGGCAAGACGAGCTTAACAAGCACAACCAGCCAAAGTGCGTGACGCATTGACGGGCGAATCTTGCGTCGCAAAAAAACATCCAGGAGAAACATTCCGAAAATCAATATACTCGATTGCCAGAATATCGGCCACGCGACGTGAGCGGGCAGTTCGCTCCAAATATTGAGCTTCTCGATAACCGCGTTGAAAGTCATGCTTTCTGTGCTCCTTTCTTCTTTGCCTTTATTAACGATTCGATTTCGTCCAATTCCGCCTCGGTCAAGCTGCTGGCGTCCAGCAGGCATTGGAGCATCGGCGTAAGCGCCCCATTAAATGCATGTTTAAGCGCGTAAACCAGTTCGCTTCGCTGTGCCTGTTGTTGGGTAATTGCCGACCGATACAAACTAATATTTCGAACTTTTTCCGCCGTGAGCAGACTTTTAGAAACCATCCGATCCATGAGGGTGCGAACGGTTGAATAGGTCCAGCGGGTCTCTTTGGCGAGACGGTGTTGAACATCGGGTGCGGTGCAGGGTTCTGAAGCCCAGACGGCTTTAATGATCATCCATTCGGCTTTAGTAAGTTCAGACTGCGTTTTGGTCATAAGCATTGCAATGGGAGTAGCATCTCTACAACTGTAGAGGTTGTCAATCGGAATATTTACAAATGTAGAGACATACTTACCTTCCAACGATGTGGGGCGAATACCCCAGTTGTCCCGTCCACCCTTCGGCTGCAAAATCTTCGCGAATGGCAACCGCGCTAAAGGCTCGGTACATGGCCGTATTGGCCGATGACTCCGAGGACGATTCTTTGTTGCTGGAGTTAGCATTTCAAAAGCTCCAGCACTTCAGGCTCGTCCGCCGTGCCATGGATGGGCGACAGACTATTGCCTATCTGAGAGGTGAAGGAGAATTCTCAGACCGCAACAAGCATCCGTTCCCTCATTTACTCTTGCTGGATCTGCGTATGCCTCGTGCTGATGGTTTTGATGTGTTGCGTTGGCTGCGGGTACAATCGTTTTCGCAGCTGCAGGTTGTGGTATTATCAGGCTCGGCCTATGACGTGGACCGGCGGCGCGCTCTGCGTATGGGGGCCGATTATTATTTGGTCAAGCCTATGCGGTTTGAAGAACAAGTTGAAATGCTTAAGGAGCTCGAAGCGACCATTTTGCAACAGCCGCGTTTTGCCAGTCCTTTGCCTGCCTCGCCGCAAATTCCTTGTGGATTTTGAAGGTCTGACCGAGCCACCTTGCGGGAGGTAGCGCCAGAGCGTGCGCCGTCCCGCGATAATCAAATTAGCGGTTCATATACGCTGATTTTGGGGGATTTCTTTCTTGCCTTTTGACCCTTGCAACAGGACATTGCACGCCCTGATTATTATGGATT
>Ga0207674_10007289_pt1 | contig 12891 bp, 13 predicted proteins | sample KBSCornC72_FD_184303 | JGI IMG/M metagenome (GOLD analysis project Ga0207674, IMG submission 184303) | Corn rhizosphere microbial communities from Kellogg Biological Station, Michigan, USA - KBS Corn C7-2 (SPAdes) (version 2) | ecosystem: Host-associated > Plants > Roots > Rhizosphere > Soil ... | reverse complement strand
AAACAATCTACTCTCGAAGGCTATCTGAACGTGGTAGAATAGGAACATGCTTTTTGGCGTACAGCTCACCGATCTTATCAGCACCGTTGGTATCTTCGGCATTATGGTCATTGTATTCGCAGAGTCAGGCCTCCTGATTGGCTTTTTCCTGCCCGGTGATACGCTGCTGTTTACAGCCGGTTTCCTCGCTACGCGCGGTGCGCTTGGCTTGAGCGTGCCATTTGTGGCGTTGCTCCTGTTCTTCGCGGCCGTCTGCGGCGATAGCGTCGGCTACGCGTTTGGACGACGGATTGGCCGGAGGATTTTCCGCAAACAGGATTCGCTTCTGTTTCATCAGGACAATCTACGCCGCGCAGAACATTTCTATGAAAAATACGGCCCGATCACCATTCTGCTGGCCCGTTTTGTGCCGGTCGTACGCACCTTCGCGCCGGTTGTGGCCGGCGTCGGCACCATGAAGTACAGAACCTTTTTGACGTTCAATCTTATCGGCGGCTTCCTCTGGGCAGTCGGCATCACCTATCTGGGTTATTTCGCCGGTGCATTCTTTGAAGCCCACGGCATTAACATCGATAACTTCATCTTGCCGGTTGTTGGTCTCGCAACGCTTGTCAGCCTGATCTCACCGCTGACGCACATCCTCCGCAGCCGCGAAAGCCGGGCTTTGCTGGCGCAGAAGCTTCGCCGCCTCGTTCGCAAATAGTGACGCCCACAGTAAGTTAAGCGTACGTTACAGAGTACGCTTTTATTGCGTGCACTTGCATATTTGTCACATATATGTGTATTATGTGTGTATAAGCTAATGGAGATACGCCCGTGACGACACAGATTGCTGGTCCAGTGCAGGGAAATAAAGCGCTGTTTCTCGTGCGGTACAAACTCCTGAAGGCCGCGATCGCGGTCGCATCTCCCTCAACAACCGGCTTCGTGCTCTTCAACGGGCGGCATTTTACGTTTAATCCGCAGCAATGGTCGAAGTACGAAGTCGATCTGCATCACTTTTTGTCTATCAAGGATTCCGACTTTCACGTTGTCTGCAACGAAATAGCGACGCGCCCGGGCTTTATTGATTACGAGACCGCCCTTTCCATTCTGGCTGCCATGCTGTATCGCAAGCCGATCGTCCTCACGCATACACCGTCGTTCAGCACAACCGTCGATTACTTTACCAGGGAACTTATTACCGCAAATGTCAGCCGCATGCAGCTGCTCGCCCTGCCAACGTTCAGCAGCCGGGAAATCAAAGACTTACTCGACGCGCTTCCCAAGCGCATCGATTACCAGCTCAACGCCCACCAGCAAGCATTAATTGCGTCCAAGCTCAAAGAGCACTTCCGCGACCTGCTCCAACCGGTTACCACACCGCGTATCTATCGGCAGGCCAGAATAGTGCGCCGCATTGCCCCGCGGCTCGCTTAATATTCTTCGCGATCGGCGATTTCGCGTTCGATCAACTGGCGGATAATTTCCGCTTTGGTCTTGCCGGTTTTGAAGGAGGCCCAGCGCAAGTGGTTGTAGATTTCGCGGTCGAGGAAGAAGTTGAAGCGGAAGTCTTTGTTCGTCAGTACATTGTCCTGCAGGAACTTGCTGACGATCTTCTCGAGTTCAGCTTCGGTAGTGTAGGTTTTGATCAAGAGTAGCTCATCACGGATGCCGGACGCTAGACGGTTTTCGATATCTTTGCGACGCGAGAGCAGCAGCACAGGTTTTTTCTGTTGCAACGCAAGAGCCGCATGATAGCCCTGGCCAAATCCATAATGCGTAGCCTCGATAATCACGAGATCAGCACGGGCGATAGCTTCGATATTGCCTTCGAGAATCGACGACCAGTCCGTTGTCTCGTCGGTCGGATCGCGCTTCATGCGGACAAAGGCCGGTTCAACCCAGTCGAACGCCAGCAGGTGCTCGTGGTTATAGATCGTACGCGTAATCGTGCGGTAAAATGGAATGTCTTCGTCAAAGTGGTGCGCGCTTCCCGTCAGATGGATGGTCATGACTGGGCGCTGTTTGTTTGTCGCCATGCTAGTACTCACCTTTCTCGATGTCATGCTTCAGCAGTTCACGGATGACTTCCGCTTTGGTCTTGCCGGTTTTGAAGGAGGCCCAGCGCAGGTAATTATGAATCTTGCGGTCGATAAAGAAGTTAAAGCGCAGATCCTTGACCTTGATGTCATTGTCATCCAGAAACTTATCGACAATGGGCGCCAGATTTTTGTCAGTATATTGAGCGTGCCGGACCCAGCCGTCTTCGACGCCGGTCACAAAAGCATTTCTATCTGCTGATTCACGGCGCAGAATCAACACCGGCTTCTTTTGCTGGATCGCAGCCGAAACCTGGTAGCCAACGGCAAAGTTCTCGTAGGTCGCTTCAGCAATTACCAGCTCAGAGCGGGCGATAGCCTCAAGGTTCTGTTTATAGATCAAGCTCCAGTCGTCGGTGCCAACTTTGTGGTCGACGAGGCGTTTATGCGCCGTCTCAATCCAGTCGTGCGCGATAAAATGATCTTTGTTATGGATAATTTCAATGATTCTGCGCAGCACAGCAATATCATTTTCCAGGCTCGGTCGGGAAGTAATAAAATGTATACTTAACATGGTTTTTCGCTTAACTTATACTCTACAAGGTAACTTTAATAATTGCAAGCATTGTTATATAGGCCGCAGTATGGCAGAATGACGACAGATCAATGACGCAGGCAACCAATTCCCACGAGAACACTACCCCGAACGAGCTGACCATAGCTGCTTACGACCGAAACGTTCAAAGCTATCTCGACCACACATCGCAAGCTTATAAGCCACACAGCCATCTTCAGGCTTGGATTGATGCTGCGTTGAGTCGCCTCGCTCCACAGAGCTCGGTCCTTGAAGTCGGCAGCGCGACACCGCGTGATGCGCGGTATATTCGCAGCCACGGTTTCACCGTCCAGTGTAGTGACGCCACGCCGCATTTTGTCGAATACCTGAAAGCTCAGGGCGAGCCTGCTTTTATCTTAAATCTCCTGACTGATCCGCTGCCGCCGGGCTATGACATGATCTTTGCGAATGCGGTTATCCAGCATTTCACCCGGGAGGATTTACCAGCAATCTTCCAGAAAATACATACAGCATTGGGTGATCGAGCCCTTTTTGCTTTTAGTACCAAGACCGGTTCCGGCGAAACCTGGGTGACGGAGAAGTTTGAGGACGAGCGCTATATCTGTTTCTGGCAGCCTGACGAGCTCGAAGCGCTGACACGTCAAACAGGCTTTGAAATTGTTTACGCCGAAACCGCACTGGGCGATTGCTCCGATTACGACTGGCGCATGATCGTGGCACAGAAAGTCAAAGAACCGCACGCAGTCAACAGAGCCTTCTGACGTTCCATCGAGCTTTTTATCTTTCATACTATTTTTGACATGTGTACGTCTTGCGTATAGAATGAAACGTACACTTAGTATACATATACGGGTGGATTCGTTTATGGAACGTACGCATTACGCCTGGCCGGCAACAGCCGAGTACAACCTTCTCGAAATCCGTGATACGCCGGATGTTACTTCTCGTTTAATCAGCCTGCAGCGCAGAATAACCACGCTCAACGATTGTTATATTTTCGGCGCCAGCACATTCGAACAGCTTAAAAATATCTATTCCCGGCAATCGCCGCTCCCCAGCCAGGAGATCATGCGCTGCGGTGCTTTTGACCACACCATGTTCACATCGATCGACACCTATTGTTCGCAGAAGTTCCCTATCGATGTCATCAAACAAGGCCTACTGGAAGATTGGGGCTTCGAAATACACGGTATCTTCCCGAGCCACTTTAGCGATATCGCCGCGTATCTGGGCTATACCGATGTTCAGGAAGTGCCGTTCATCTATAACAAGCGAGTAAAGAAGATCAACTATATCCGACCGAAATTCTTTACCTGTCTTAACAAGCACAACGAGCGTGTATTTATTGTTGCGGTCAACAGCGGCAAAGATTACGTTATGCATTATGCCAGTATGCTCAAGCATATTATCGGTCAGCTGAGCGTCCGCGCCGCTGAACGGCTGGCAGTGTACCGATATCCGTACGCTGAGTCGTCCATTACTGCCTGGACTGGTCTCGACGAGATGATTATCACGCCTGGCGATCTGGTCGTGACTGGCTATGTGGAGGAGTTGGAAGCTGTGCTGCTCAAAAACGCAGCCTTTCGGCTTGTGGGCAAGCACGATACGCAATTTTATAGTTCGCGACGATTTGCCACCAAAGCTGGCAGTATTATCAATCTGGTCGGCGTCAAGTATAGCTTTTGGGGTTGTATCAGCGCCAAACTCGTGACACAGCTCTGCCGGCTGGGCGCGCGGGAAATCATCTACGTCGGCAAGCTCGGTACGCTGACCCAGCCACAGGATATTTACCAACGGATCTTTGCGCCGTCGCGCTTCTTTATCATGTATCACGATCAGATCGTCTGCCATATCAAGGATTTACCTAACCATTTTCTGGCCGAGCATCCGGCGCTCAGCACTAACGCGCACGTTTCAGTACCGACGGTCGTCGAGGAAGATTACATCCAGCGCAGCATCACTTCGCGGTTGAAGTTCGAATCTATCGATAACGAAATATCGCAAATTGCATTTGCCGTAGCGCGCTATAACCGCGACTTTCGCCGGCAGGTTTCGTATACCTCGCTCCACTTCGCGACCGACTACATTCGGCGCCCGCACGAGCGCGGATTGGAAGTTAAATTCGACCTTAGCAACAACCGCACCAAAGAAGCATTTAACAACAAGGTGGCAATCCTGCACCAGATCATCGAGCAGCTGGTACCGTATCTCGCAAAGGTTGAAGCGTAGCATGGCTGAGCTGCAGTTCGGATTTATTGGCCTCGGCAATCATGCGCAGGAGAATCTCCTGCCCGCACTTGCGCTCACTCCAGGCATCCGGCTGCAAGGCTTGCAGTCTCGTGATGCCGGTCGACTGCACGACGTCGCCGAAGCGTATCGCGTGCCCGAGAGAGTTCATTCCGAGCATAGCGGCGAGCTGTTAAGCAAACCATATCAAGGCTTTGTCGTCTCCGCCACGCCAGCAGTGCACGAGCAGCTACTCGCGCAAGCATTGGAGCAAGCCAAAAATATCTACGTCGAAAAACCGCCAGCAACAGATCTGAAAGCGCTGCAACGAATCGTGGCTGCAGCCGAGAATAGCCCGAGTATTTTGCAGTTCGGCTTCAACTTCCGCTTCAGCGATTTTTACCAGCAGATCGTGCAGAACTTTGCCCAGAACGATCGCCTGACGTACATGAAGATCCGCTCCGCTGCCGCCAAACCGCTGGCACCCATGTGGCATTGTTCGAGCGTGCTTACCTCTGCGCTGTTTGCGGTGCACATCCATGCCATCGAGATGTTGTGCTACACCATGGGCAAGCTGGAAGGCTTTACTTACACGGTAGCGCCGGTCAACGCACAGCAATCGCAGCTCATCGTGACCGCCCGCTTCGCAGGCGGACGAGTCGGCGTCCTCGAGCTGTCGAACACTTCCAATCGCTTTGAGTTTGACGTAGAATGCATTGATAAGCAGAGCAATGTGTTGCGTTGCACTGATTTTAATCACTGCGAATGGTCCGGACCAGCGTACCGGCTTAATTCACTGCCAGCGAAACACCGAGCGGTTTATGATATCCCATTCCTACGCGGCGGTTACGATCGGACCGGCTACAGCCGCGCATTTACAGCATTCCGCGACGCCATTATCACCGGGCAGCAAGATCAGCGCGCACTGACGAGCTGTATTGATACATATAAAATTATCGAAGGAATCCATCAATGAGTCAACGACATCTGGTACGGGCAGCCGTTTACCTTATCCTGGAGCAGGACAACAAGATTCTGTGCATCCGCCGTTATAACACCGGCTACCGCGATGGTGAGTATACTTTGCCAGCCGGGCACGTAGAACCGAACGAAACATTTATCCAAACGGCAATTCGTGAGGCCAAAGAAGAGGTGTGCGTGGACATTGCGGCCGAAGACTTACGGCTGGTACATGTCATGCAGCGTCACGAGGCGGGTGTTGATGTGGTCGATTACTATTTCCATATTACCCGATGGGCCGGTGAGCCACAGATTGGCGAGCCGCACAAGGCCGACAAGCTGGCCTGGCTCGGCCGTGACGAGCTTGAGGGCAAAGCGATTCATTTTGTCGGGAAAGCCATCAAACACGTCGACGCTTCTATTCTCTTTTCGCACGACGGCTTGCCAATTGCCTAAAGCATCCGGGCAAGATATTGGCCAGTGTATGAAACTGGAGCTTGAGCAATCTGCTCAGGCGTGCCTTCAGCAATAATCCGGCCGCCGTTCTCGCCGCCTTCCGGACCCATGTCGATGATAAAGTCAGCAGCTTTTACCACATCCAGATTGTGCTCGATAATGACCATGCTATTGCCAGTGTCCACAAGCGCCTGCAACACATGCAGGAGTTTTTTGACGTCAGCACTGTGCAGGCCCGTGGTCGGCTCATCCAGGATGTAGAGCGTCCGGCCGGTTGCGCGGCGTGAAAGCTCGGTCGCCAGCTTGACTCGCTGCGCCTCGCCGCCGCTGAGTGTGGTTGCCGCCTGGCCGAGCTCGATGTAGCCAAGTCCGACTTCCACCAGCGTTTCCATCTTACGCGCAATCGTTGGTACGTTCACGAAGAATTGCGCCGCCTGCTCGACGGTCATCTTCAGGACGTCAGCAATCGTCTTGCCTTTGTAATGGATCTCCAGCGCTTCGCGGTTGTAACGCTGGCCCTTGCAGACCTCGCAGGTCACATAGACATCAGGCAGGAAGTGCATTTCAATCTTGATAACGCCATCTCCCTGACAGTTCTCGCAGCGTCCGCCTTTGACATTGAAGCTGAAGCGGCCAGCTTTGTAGCCGCGGATATTCGCTTCGGGTGTGCTGGCAAAAAGTTCACGGATCGGTGTAAAGACGCCGGTATAGGTGGCTGGATTGCTGCGCGGCGTGCGGCCAATCGGCGATTGGTCGATCACGATCACTTTGTCCAGCGCGTTCACGCCTTCGATATCGTCATGCCGGCCAGCCACTTCGTTGGCGCGGTTCAAACGATGGCTCAGTTCTTTGGCCAGAATGTCGTTGACAACCGTTGACTTGCCCGAGCCGGATACGCCTGACACCACGACGAGCTCGCCAAGTGGAATGGTGACGTCGATATTCTTGAGATTGTGCTCTTTGGCGCCGCGGATCACCAGCTGCTTGCCGTTGCCTTGCCGGCGCCTTTTGGGCACCGCAATGGACTCTTTACCGCTCAGATAACGACCCGTGATGCTGTCCGGATTCTGTGCGACCTCATCAGGCGTGCCTTCAGCGATGATCCGGCCGCCATGGACGCCAGCGCCGGGGCCAACGTCGAGCAGATAATCGGCCGCGCGGATGGTATCTTCATCGTGCTCAACCACGATCACGGTGTTGCCGAGGTCGCGCAAATGCTTGAGTGTAGCAATCAACCGATCATTGTCGCGCTGGTGCAGGCCAATCGATGGCTCGTCCAGCACGTACAACACGCCTTGCAGGCCCGAGCCGATTTGCGTCGCGAGGCGAATACGCTGCGCCTCGCCGCCACTGAGTGTGGTTGCGCCGCGGGACAGCTCCAGGTAGCTCAGGCCGACGTCGTTAAGAAACGACAGGCGGGCGTTGATTTCGCGCAGAATCTGTTTGGCGATGAACTGCTCTTGCTCTGTGAGTTTAAGGGCTTTGCTGAAGAGTTCCAGCCCATCGACAACACTCAGGCCGCATACGTCCATAATGCTGAGTTTGTGCACGGTCACTGCCAATGCTTCCGGCTTGAGACGGGCACCGTGACACGCCGTACATTCGCGTTCGCGCATGAATCGCTCGATGTCGCGGCGGACAAAGTCGCTCTCACTCTCGCGGTAGCGGCGCTCGAGATTCGGGATAACACCTTCAAAATCAGTCGAAAACAGCCGGCCGCTGCCAAGCGCGATCTGATACTTTTTGTCGCCGGTACCATACAACAGGATCTGCGTCTGCTCGGGCGTTAGATTGCGGGTTGGCTCGTGGATCGAAAACCCATTCGCCTCGGCCACAGCTGCTACTTTTTTCATGTACCAGGCATCGATCCGCACGCGGTTCCACGGACGGATAGCGCCTTCGGCAATGGTCAGGTTGCCATTTGGCAGGACGAGCTCAGGGTCAACTTCCAGCCGGGTACCAAGGCCAGTGCACACCGGACATGCACCGTGCGGCGAATTAAAGCTAAACAGGCGCGGCGCGAGTTCCGGGATGACGACATCAGGGTGGTTGATGCAGGCATAGCGCTCCGAAAGCGTTTTCTCTTCATTCGTGTCGGCATTCAGCACCAGCACAATCCCCTCACCGGCTTCGAGCGCTTGCTCGACTGACTGCGTAATGCGACTTTGATTCTCTGGCGCATTCACTACGCGGTCGACAACCAGCGCAATCGTGTGTTTTTTCTTTTTATCAAGCTCCGGAAACTCATCAAGCGCATAAATGACGCCATCCACTCGCACGCGGGCAAAACCAGCCCGCTGATACTGCTCGGGAATATGCGCGAACTCACCTTTCTTGTCGTTGACGATCGGCGCAAGAATCATCAGGCGCGCGCCGGCAGGCAGCGCCAGGATTTCATCGACGATCTGTTGCGACGAGCGTCGTTCCACTTCTTCGCCGCCAACTGGACAGTGCGGTACGCCGATGCGCGCAAACAGCAGGCGCAGATAATCATAAATCTCGGTGACAGTTGCCACGGTGGAGCGCGGGTTACGGCTGGTCGACTTCTGGTCGATGCTGATCGCCGGGCTCAGACCGTCGATTTGATCGACGTCAGGCTTTTCCATCAAGCCCAGAAACTGCCGGGCGTAACTACTCAAGCTCTCCACGTAGCGCCGCTGGCCTTCGGCGTAGATAGTGTCGAACGCCAATGAAGACTTACCGGACCCTGACAGTCCAGTAATCACCACCAGTTTGTCCCGCGGAATTGTCACATCCACATTTTTGAGATTGTGTTCGCGGGCACCTCGTACAACAATCGAACCTGACATATCGGAACAATTATACAGGGTTTAGTAGTTTTATGCGAGAGTACCACCTCAGAGTGATGTATGCCGTGCTTACTGACATCCTGGTACTCATATACACATCAAATGCATACGAAACATTATTCTTGCATATTTAACAATAAAATACTACTATATAGATACCAACCAGCTGGACTGGCTTGGCGAGTGCCACAAAGGAGGTGAACCTGTGGCAACTTTCAAAAAGTGTTTTGCAATAGCGATTGTTGCACTGGTCTTGGGAGCCCTCGCGCTACTCCTCAGCGGCACCGCTCTGGAGTCCCTGCTGCCGAAGCAGTTGCGTGGGCTGCTCACAGCCGTGCAACTCAGCACAAACGGCCTCGTACTGCTCCTCGTCGGAGTAGTCCTCGTCGTTGGTGGTCTACGGATCGCATATTATTGCATAACAGATCGACGCCGTATGGCGTCCTAACATATGGCCAGGCGTGGGGTCTTTCAGATTCCGCGCCGGCCATTTTACATTGCCTGGCAGCAGGGACGCCTGTATGCTGTGGGTATGTCAAATGTTGTCGCCATCCAAGGTCAGTCCGCTTCATTTCACGATACTGCGTCACGGCAGTTTTTTGGCGATGCCATTCGCCTAGTTTGCTGTGACTTGCCGTTTAGCACTGTTTTCGATGCATTGGAGCAGCCAACGACCGACTATGCTGTCTGCGCAATAGAGAACTCCTTATACGGTGCCATCAACGACGTTTATGATCTGCTCGTGGCCCGGCGACCGTGGATCTGCGGTGAAGTACGACTCCGCATCGAGCAGTGCCTGATTGGTCTGCCACAGAGCAGCATCGGGAAAATCGCGGCAGTTCACTCGCATCCGGTGGCGCTTGCTCAATGTGAAGCTTTTCTCAAAGAGCACCTTCCTCAAGCCACACGGCTCGAAGCCGACGATACCGCTGGCAGCGTCGCGATGATCGCAGAAATCGGCGATCCCACAAAAGCCGCGATCGCCTCGGCTGAAGCTGCGGCAGCCTATGGCATGAAGGTGCTTCAGCGTAGCATCGAAACCAATCACCAGAACTTTACTCGCTTCGCGGTGCTCAGCCGCCAGCCAAGTTCATACGAGCATGCTACCAAAACCTCAGCTGTCATCGAGCTCCCGCACGAGCCAGGCGCGCTACATGCGGCGCTTGGCGCCTTTGCAAAGGAGCGCATCAACATTACGCTGTTAGTTTCCCGACCAGTTGTAGGCAAGCCGGGAGAATATCGCTTCTATATTGATTTCGCCAGCGGCCTGCAGGAAGCACGAACCGCTCGGGCCTTGCATGCGCTAGAGCGCATTGCGACGACCATTATTATTCTCGGCAGCTACCGCGCAGCCGATTAGCTGCTCAAACGCCTGATGAGCTGTTCCACACGTTTGCGCTGCCAGTAGCAGACAACTACGACGACTGCGGCAACGAGCACAACCGCCACGACTTGGCGGAGCTTCGATTCAGCCAGTCCGCTCGCCGCGAGATTGATCGCAAAGACACTGGGCAACCTGCCGACTGTAGTTGCGACCAGGAACGATCGCAGCCGTATTCTGGTTAGTCCTGCGATGTAACAGACCATATCGTCAGGGAAAAACGGCAGCAGGAAGATAAAGAATAATACGATCACACCATGTTTGTGCGCTAGATAGTCAAACCGATCCACCGTTTCTTTTTTAACAAATCGTTCCACAAACGGTCGGCCCAATCGGCGGGCAAGCCAGAACACAAAAGTCGAGCCGAGCGTCAGCCCCACCATGGTGTATACCGTTCCCCACACTGCGCCGAACAGAAAGCCACCGACAAAGCCAGTCACCTGGCCAGGAATGGGCGCAATAATGACCTGCGCAATCTGCATGCCGATAAATACCAGCGGGCCGAGCGGGCCAGCACTGGCGATTACTTCTCGGGCACGGAGCGGATTGCGGAACATGGCGACGAGCGGATGCCAGAAAGCAATGATCACAGCCAATAGCAACACAACCGTAAGCACGCTTACTATAAGGAGGAGCTGACGATGTGGCGAAACAGTTTTAGTCACTGGCCTAAGTATACGTGAGGGCTGGTTTACAGACAATCAAGGCGCGTAGCACTGTTCGGCGGCACGCGCCTTGATTCTCTCCCTATTCTAGTCTGCTTCAGGCGCAATGCTTTCCAGCCAGAGCTGGAGCTCCTGCAGCAGGAATTGCTGCTCGTCCGTCGCCCTGTTCGCCAACGCACGCAGTGTCTTGGTGAAGCCCGGCGCATCCGCGCCGAGACGCTCCGCCCGGTACGTTTCCCACGCAGCACGTTCATCCTGACTGAGAGAACGCGGAAAGTTCCGCGCCTTGTAGCGCAGCAATAATTGCTCCAAACGCGGGTCGACAAAATCAGGATGAAAATCCGCCAAGCTACGTTCATCCGCCGCTCGCACCGCACTCATCCGGCCTTTGTCAGCCTCACCGATAAACCCATCGTAGAGTTGCGCGTCAACATCTTTCGCCGCCGGAAAACCATCACGCGCAAAAACGTCGCGGAGCTTGTCCGCCAAGCCACTGCGCCTAAGGAGCGCGAGATGCTGCTCGACGGTGGCAAGGTCGAGATGCACGCGTTCCTGCGCAGCCGCATCCAGCACGCCCAGCGGCGCAACTGCCGGACACTTATTGTAAGCGAGCTCTTTCGCCGGAAACGGCATGAAGTCCGGTGCCTGGCGCTGTTCGGCAGTCGCAAAGCGCGAATCTTTGAGCTGTTTGACCGTCTTTCCGATCCACGGCGTCGGGTCATAACGAAGATCATAGACAATAACCGAGCTCGGCGTGCTGCCCGGCGCAAGCGGATACGCTACGGTCGCGTGCAGGTTGCCTTTGGGGTATTGGCCGGACGCATAGACAAATGGCTGCGGATCGTCGAGGCTGACGAGCTTGGCGACCTCTTTTTTGTCGCGAAGCTTGAGCAGGTATGCAAACAGTTTCGGCTGTTTGTCCTTGATAAGTTTTGCAACCGCAATAGTTGCCCGCACATCGCTCAGAGCATCGTGGGCGCTCTCGTGATCCAGGCCATTTGCCGCAGTCAAAAGCTCCAGTCGGTTCGTCGGCTGGCCAGCCGCATCAACTGGCCACTTGATGTCATCCGGCCGCAACGCGCGGGTCATGCGCACAACATCGAGTACATCCCAACGCGACCGGCCATCTTTCCATTGCCACTCGTAAGGATCATAAAAGTTGCGATACAGCGTGTAGCGCATAAATTCATCGTCAAAACGCACAGTATTGAATCCCAGAATAATCGTACCCGGCGTCAGCATCACCTCGTGCAGACGCTTCAGGAAATCAGCTTCGCTGAAACCTTCGTCCCGCGTGTGCTGCGGCGTAATACCGGTGATAAAGACGGCGGCAGGGTCCGGCAGCACCTCTTCGGTCAATGCAACAAGCATATTAACCGGCTCGCCGACAGGATTGAAATCCATGTCGGTCCGCTGGCCGGCAAACTGCATAATCCGTTGACGGCGCGGGTCAATGCCAGAAGTTTCAAGATCGTAAAAAAAGAAAGTCGGCTGAGAATAGTTCACCGTTTTAGTGTACCATCCGTTGGCCGCAGCTTACCTATGCCGATCGCCAAAAGTCAGGCGCGAGGTTGCCGTCTGGCCGATTACCACCACATCACCATCTTGCGCGCCCTGGCGCTCAAGCTCATGCAGGATACCCATCTTGCGCATGATATCCCACAATCGGCTGACGCCCGGCTCGCTGTCAAAGTTAGTTTTCGCGGCAAACTTTTCGATCTTATGCCCGCTTATAACAAAGCGGCCACCATCGTGCGTGACAGTCCAGGCCTCACGTTTTTCAGATTCGTGCAGC
>Ga0207674_10007281_pt1 | contig 12897 bp, 15 predicted proteins | sample KBSCornC72_FD_184303 | JGI IMG/M metagenome (GOLD analysis project Ga0207674, IMG submission 184303) | Corn rhizosphere microbial communities from Kellogg Biological Station, Michigan, USA - KBS Corn C7-2 (SPAdes) (version 2) | ecosystem: Host-associated > Plants > Roots > Rhizosphere > Soil ... | reverse complement strand
AGATGGCTCGTCATGGTTCGCCGGCTTTGCTGTCCGCAATACCGCCCAGGCTTTGATGTCTACGGCGCCAAGCGGCATGATCAACCGTGCATCACAACCAGCCACACCAGTGGCCGCCGGTCATGATACCAACGGCCCGACCGCCAGTAACTGGCCTTCGACCAATGTCACAGGTTTTAGCGCGTCCGCCAAGTTCACGAGCATCGTCATCGAAATCAAAGCCTCCCCGACAATAACGGTTGGTGCTACAGGTGCGTCTGCCGCAAATATGACGATACCATCGACGTCTAATTACACTGGCGGGGCTTTCAGTTTTGTACGTGACGTCGCTTCGGCGAATGTGACAAGTATTACTCTAACGAATGTAGGAACAGTAGATGCTAGCGCTAACATTTCTAATCTCATCCTGTTTTATAAGCAAGAGGCGGTTTGTTCAACGTCTATCCCTTCCGGCACGACGCAGTTTAACTCTACTGGCGGTTCTTTTATCAGTAATGTTTCAACGGTTACGGGGACGATGGCAGTCGGGACTTCTCAGATCTGTGTCTATGCTCAAGTTGACGTCGGTTCTGGAGCCAGCAGCGGAGACACGCTTGATTTAGAGATAGCTAACCCGAGTACGGATGTGGCAGCCAGCAGCGGTTCTGTAGCGCCGGGAACGATCGTCTCGCCAACCGGCAGTACAACACTTGTACCTCCTGGTCCGACCACTGACCAAGTAATGCGCGGCGGCGAGTGGTTCAGCGGCGGCACCAAGCAGCCATTTTTCTGGGCCCAATGACCACAATTACATACTAGTTTTCGTCATATTATTCACTGCTGGCGCCCCTTAAATCGGTTATACTTATATTTGTAACTGGGAGGTTGCATGCGCAAAACGTTCTGTTTGGTTTGGCTTTTATTTATAATCGCCTCTATCGTCGCCGCGCCGGCTGCTATGGCCTACAACCATATAATTACTGTTTATGCCGCCGTACCTGAGCAAAGGGCGGTTTATCTTGACCCGACTGGCGCCATCATAAAAGTCGCCGGCAACACTGCTGATAACGTCACCCCTATAGTCTTCGATCCAAATAATAAAGCCGTGGCCATGACGCCAGAAGTCCAGCGACAATATGATGATTTTCTCAAACTGAATAACGGCCGCCTGCAAGCTGGCAAGATTTACAATATCAACCCGATAACCGTCAGCGCAGCCCCTAATGCCCAGCTCATTGAGATAAATAGCGTCAATCTATCACTTAGCAGCCTTAAGGTTGATTAGCCGATGACAAACCATCGGTAAAGGAATACTATAAGCGTTATGAAGATGGTTAAACGCGTGCTGCTACTGATTGTTGAGGACGAGGAGACCATCGCCCAGATGTATGCCGACCGGTTTAAGCAAAGTGGTTTTGAGGTTGAGATCGCCCACGAAGGCTCGGAGGCTGTAAGCAAGATGGCCGCTGTCAGGCCGGACGTGGTGCTGATGGATATCCTGATGCCGGGTTTAAGCGGCACGGAGGCAGTCGAGCAGGCCAAGGCCGATCCGGCTACCCGTAACATCCCGATTATTATGCTGACTAATTATCCTCAATCAGACGACTTGAAGCATGCTCTTAGCCTCGGAGCGGCCGGCTACATAGTCAAGGCTGAATCAACGCCCGAGCAAATCGTCGAGAAAGTCCAAAAGCTCCTGACCCCTAAGCCTGGATCCGGTTGAAGCGGCTGACGGCGAAGTACATCGCTAATATAAGCGCCACAGCCATCACCAGCAAATCTTTACCTAAGCCGAAGTGGCTTTGGTGGATCATGGTATAACGCAGCCCATCGACGGCATAGCTGAGCGGATTTATCTCGCTTAATATACGCAGCCAGTCCGGCACGTTAGTCAGCGGGTAAAGCGCGCTTGATAGGAAAAACAGCGGGAAAATCAGAAAGTTGTTGATGCCCTGGAAACCCTGAAAGTCCTCAACTATGCTGGCCAGTCCGGCGCCGAAACTGCAGAGCGTCACGCTAAGCACCACCATCAGCAGGAAAGATAGCGGTAAAAATGCCCAGTTTTCCATGCGGAAGCCCAGAAAGATTGAAATTATAAAGACCAGAACCGCCTGCATCAGTGAAATTGTCGCCCCGCCCAAAGCATTACCCAACAGGATGCGGACTCGCGGCACCGGAGCCACCAGCATCTCTTTCAAAAAGCCGAAGCGCTTATCGAATAGGATTTGGATACCCCAGAAGACACCGGAGAAAAGCAATGTCTGGATGATGATTCCCGGCACCAGGAATTCCAGATAGTTCCCCTGCCCGGCTTTTTTATAAACCGAACCGATGCCGTAACCCAGCGCCAGCAGGAAAAGTATCGGCTGGCCGATGGCGCCCAGCACCCGGCTGCGGCTGCGGAAATAACGCTTCATCTGCCTGAGCCAAAGTATATATTCGATATCCATCATCGCAGCCTGCTATTGCGCTGGGCGCCGCGCACATTCAGCCCATTATTGGCCTCGGAAGTCTCATCGCGGACCGTCCGGCCGGTCAGCTCCAGATAAGCGTCTTCCAGCTTCTTGGTCTTGGTCTGTCTAGCCAGCTCTTTAGCCGTACCCGTAGCGATGATTTTGCCGTGGTCGATGATAGCGATGCGGTCGGCTACAGCCTCAGCCTCATCCAGATAGTGCGTTGTGAAGAAAATCGTCATACCCTCGGATTTGCTGAGTTTCTCGACATAGTCCCAAAGCAGATTCCGAGTCTGGGTATCCAGGCCGAGCGTAGGTTCATCCAAGAATAAGATCTTGGGGTGGTGCATCAGGCCGCGGGCGATTTCCAGCCGCCGCCGCATGCCGCCGGAATAGGTCCGTACCAAGCTGTTTTTGCGTTCCCACAAGTCGACCAGTTTGAGCAGCTCTTCGATGCGCTGCTCCTGATCGTTTTTTGGTATACCGTACAGGACAGCATGAACCTTCATATTTTCATAGGCTGTCAGCTCCTCTTCCAAGGCCGGGTCCTGGAAAACGATTCCGAAACTTTTACGGGCTTTGTCCTGCTCGCGCGTAACATCGTGGTTGTTGAGCATCAGCTTGCCGCTGGTCGGCCTGAGCATAGTGGTCAGCATACTGATGGTCGTGCTCTTGCCGGCGCCGTTAGGGCCGAGGAACGCGAAAATCTCGCCAACTTTAACCTCAAAGCTGATGTCATCGACCGCTTTTATATCACCGAAAGTCTTGACCACATTCCGGGCGGAAATTACCGAATTAGAACTCATTACTTACTATTATAGCAAATCTGACGCTGTAAAAATACTTAACAAGTCAAGTATTTTTTAAAACTTGCTCGACCGGACTGCCCGGTTCGTACATGGCCGGCTTAAGATTATCCCAACTGCCGAGCAGCGGCTGGAGTATCTCCCAGCTCGCGAGCACCTCGTCGCTACTGGCGAATAGATTGGCCCTCGAGCGGACGGCGTCGACTATTACCTGCTCATAGGCGTCCGGCAGTCGGTCGAAATGCTGCTGGTAGCTAAAATCGAGCAGCAGTTTCTGCAGATCCTGGTCGTAACCGGGTTTTTTAACCCATAGCTCCAGCTCGATAGCTTCCATAGGCTGGACGCGAAGTTTCAGCAGATTGGCCTGGGCCGATTGGGCCTTTTTAAAGAAGACCCGGATTTCGGTAAGCTTATCGGCCAAGGATTTACCGGTCGTCAGCTGGATGGGTACGCCCTGCCATTTAGGATAGTCTGATACTAAGTGGACTGAAGCGAAAGTTTCAGTTATAGAATCTGGGTTTCCGACTTCTTGACCATAGCCGCGGTATTGAGCCTTGAGCGCCGGTTTGTCCATATCGACCCTTAGATTTCTCAGCGCCTCCAGGCGGCGGGTCCGGACCATTGAAAAATCGAATATATCCGGGCACGGCTCCATGATGGTCAAGGCGGTCAGCTGCAGCAGATGGCTCTGGACGATGTCGCGCAGAGCGCCGGTCTGCTCGTAAAATTCGCCGCGGTTGGCTACACCCAGGCTTTCCTCGGCCACGATTTCGATTTTTTCAATGAACTGATTGTTCCAGACATCGCGGAACAGCGCGTTGCTGCCCAGGAACACCGTGATATTCTGGGCCATCTCCTTGGCCAGGAAATGGTCGATACGGTAGACCTGGTCTTCTTTGAAATAGCGTCCTGTCTGGTCGATCAGCTCCTTGGCTGTATCCAGATTCGTACCAAACGGCTTCTCCATCAGCAGCTTATAGTTCGGTCCGTTCAATCCGGCCTCACCAAGCTGTTTAACGATGGCCGGCGCCCCGTCAGGCGGCACGGCGAAATAAAAGATAGTCTGATCGGAGCCCATCTCATCAAGGGTTTGTTTGAGGCGCAGGTAATCCTGCGGCTGGCCATAATCCAGCTGTATCAAGCTGAACTGTTCAGCAAGATGCTCGGCGCTAGGAGGCAGCACTCGGTTTAAATCGGCCTGGCGGCGGCTGGCGCCAAGAATCTTTAAGTGGGTACTGATATCCGAATTAAGGCAGATCTGGGCTAAGGCCGGTAGTAATTTACGCCGGCTCAGATCGCCAGTGACCCCTAAGATAACCAAACTGGTGGACGGCAGGCTCTCGGCCATATTTTCTCTCCCTTTATATTTAAGTATAACCCGAAATACGGCTTATGTTGTAACCCCTTGCCCCCAGATGGTACAATGTAGCGGAATGCTAAGAAGGTGTGAGATAGCGACCAAGCGATATGCTACAGCCGCTTCATCTGGTGTGGGCGGAGGGTCTGTATGCTGATGCCTTTTTTTGGCTTGGAAACCGAGCCGCTTAGCGCCCAGCATCTGTTCAGCGTCGGGCCCCTGAGCGTCACTAACGCTATGTTTTTTTCAGTTGTAACCGGCGCCTTTACAGTAGGAGTCCTATGGCTGGCCGCCCATTACAGCCAGCTTCACCCCAAGTCACGTCTGGCCTACATCGTGGAAGTTGCGATTGATTTTATCTGGGGCGCGGCCATCGGCGCGTTCGGGGATAAGCGCACCGCCCTCAAGCATCTCCCCTTACTTGGTACTTTGTTCCTTTTTATATTAGTCGGTAACCTAACCGGTTCGGGTATGCTGCCGGGCGTCGGCACGATTACCGCCGGCGGCCGGGACAATATCCTGCTGCGGCCGTTCACTACCGACCTCAATGCCACGCTGTCGATGGCGGTCCTGACCATCGGACTGGTGCAGTTTTATTCCATCAAAGGTCTGGGGGTCAAAAAGTATCTCGGCCACTATTTCGCTTCGCCCATCTGGCATCCCATGAATCTTTTCATAGGCGTCAACGAGGTTTTCGGTGAGCTCCTTAAGATTGTCACCTTGTCTATGCGGCTGTTTGGTGTAATCTATGCCGGAGAAGTATTGATTTCGGCCGTCGGCCAGATTACCGGTAATTTGGGTTGGCTGGCCATGGTGCCGATGGTGCTGCTGGAGATATTTTTCTCGATCATCCAAGCTTACGTGTTCATGATGCTTAGCGCTACTTACCTGGCCATCAGGCTGAGTGACGAGGGGCATACCGAACACGAAGAATCAAACCAAACGGCCAAGGCGGAAGCTGCCAGGGCATAATTTAAAGTAAAAGGAGTTTTATTAATGAATCACGTAGACCCGCAACTAGTAAAAGGATTGGCTATCGGCCTGGGCGCTATCGGTCCGGCCATCGGCGTCGGGCTTATCGGTTCAGCGGCGGTCGGCGCCATCGGCCGCAACCCTGAAATGCAGGGGCGCATCTTATCCACGGCCTTTATCATGGCCGGGCTGGTCGACGCCGTCCTGGCCTTCGTACTGCTAATCGTCTTCACTACCAGCTAAACAGGAGCCGATTTGATTTTAAGCATGAATAATTTGGCCGAAGCCCAATCCAGCGGCATCTCATCATTGGGAATTAACTTGAAGAGTTTTGTATTCCAGTTGATTACGTTCCTGATAGTGCTGGCTATTCTGCGGCGCTGGGTGTTCCCTAAACTGGTAGCCACTCTTGAAGAGCGCCGCAAGACTCTTGAGGAGAGCCTCAACCAAGCCCGTTTGACTGAAGAAACGCTGCAGAAGGCTGAAGCTAAAGCCGGCGAAATCCTCCAAGCCGCCAGGGCCCAGGCTGATGCCGCACTAGCTGAGGCCCATACCAAGGCTGAGGAAATTATCGCTAAAGGCGAAACCGCGGCCTCGGAGCGCGGCGCCCGGATTATCGCCGAGGCCGAGGAGCGCTTAGGACAAGAGCGGCAGCGGCTGCACAGCGAACTGCGCGGCGAGCTGGCGGAGCTGGTAGCTGCCACTACCGAGAAAGTCCTGCGCCAGAAGCTGGATGAACGCGAAGACCGGGCCTTGATTGAGCGCAGCTTAAAGGAGCTTGGCTGATGCCTGTCTTATCGCGCCGCCAGCTGGCTGCTTACGCGGCCGACCAGCTGCTTGCTAGTCAGCAGGTCTCGGCAATCGCCAAAGAATTAGCCGCGGTATTGGTTAACAGCCGCCGGGCTAACCAGGCCGAGCTGCTGGCCCAAGACATCGCCTGGGAACTGGAGCGTCGCGGCGCGGCCGCCAACGCCACAGTTACCGCCGCCCATGATTTAAGCGAACAGCTTCGTAAGCAGATTAGTGCGTTCGTTAAGAAATCAGCTAAAGTGGAGCGGGTTATTATCAACCAGAATATTGATGATTCAGTAATCGGCGGAGTTCGTATCGACACGGCCGCCCACAGCTGGGATAAGACATTGAGCCGAAAATTAACAGACATCCGGGAGGTATTATAAAGTGGCAAAAGCGCAATCTGAATTCGACGTAAAATCATTAGCCCGCGAGGTCCAGCAGGCCATCAGCGGCTTAAAAGAACGCGGCGAGGAACAGTCGGCCGGCATAGTCACTCGCGTCGGTGACGGCGTGGCCTGGATTTACGGTCTGCGCTCGGTCGGTTATTCAGAGATGATAGAGATAGAGACGATCGGCGGCGGCAACGTTACGGCATTCGCCCTTAACTTACTAGAGGATGAGATCGGCGCCGTGATTTTGGGTGAGGATCAGGAGATCAAAGCCGGCGCCAGGGTACGTTTAAGCGGCAAGATTCTGTCAGTACCGGTGGGACCAGAGCTAGTCGGCCGGGTGGTCGATCCGCTGGGCCGCCCACTGGACGAGAAAGGCGAAATCAAGACCAAGCTGACTGGCGAGATAGAGAAAATCGCCCCCGGGGTCATCGAGCGCAAGAGCGTCCATGAGCCGCTACTGACCGGTATCACCGCCATTGACGCCATGGTGCCGATCGGCCGCGGCCAGCGCGAGCTTATCATCGGCGACCGCCAGACCGGCAAGACAGCCATCGCCGTCGATACTATGATCAACCAGGCCAAGCAAAAGACCGGCATCATAAATATCTATGTAGCTATCGGCCAAAAGAATGCCAAAATCGCCCGCTTAGTCGAGCGGCTGCGGCGTGAAGGCGTCATGGACCAGACGATCGTGATTGCGACCTCGGCGGCCGATCCGGCCAGCCTGCTGTATCTGGCGCCGTATGCCGGCGCGGCTATGGGCGAATACTTCCGCGACAATAAGCAGCACGCCCTGATCATCTACGATGATTTATCCAAGCACGCCAATGCTTACCGGCAGATGTCGCTGCTGCTGCGGCGGCCGCCAGGCCGTGAGGCTTACCCCGGCGACGTGTTCTATCTGCACTCGCGCTTGCTGGAGCGGGCCGCCAAATTGTCCGACGATTTGGGCGCCGGCTCACTGACTGCCCTGCCGATCATCGAGACCCAGGCTGGTGACGTGTCAGCTTACATCCCGACGAATGTCATTTCGATTACCGACGGCCAGATATATCTGGAAACCGATCTGTTTTACCAGGGAATCCGACCAGCTATTTCCGTCGGCCTTTCGGTGTCGCGCGTCGGCGGCGCCGCCCAGCCGGCCGGGACACGCTCGGTGGCCGGCAGCCTTCGTATCAACCTGGCCCAGTTCCGTGAGCTGGCGGCTTTCAGCCAGTTCAGCTCCGATCTTGATGCCGAAACCCAGGCTCGCTTAGCCAGGGGCCGCCTGCTGACCGAGATACTGAAGCAGCCGCAATATTCGCCGCTGAGCAGCTGGGAGCAAGTCGTGTCAATTACCGCTGCGACCGAGGGCGCGTTTGACGGGCTCGATATCAGTAACGTCAAACCGGCCCAGACCGCCCTGCTGGACCATATCGAGAAGAAGAATAAGAAGCTCATCGACAAACTGGATAAGGGTGAGAAGCCGAGCGACGATGACAAAAAGGTTATCATCGAAGCCGCTAAGCTGATTGCCAAACAGTACAGAGGAGCTGGCGCTTAAATGGCTCAGACACAGGTAATCCAGCGCCGGATCCGTTCGGTCCGCAACGCCGGGCAGATCACTAAAGCGCTTGAAGTCGTGGCTGCCAGCCGGATGCGCCGCATCCAAAGTTCGGTAGAGCGAGTCCGGCGTTATGCCGAAGTCGCCGATGCTATCATGCGCCGCATCGCTCCCAGCCAGGAGGCCAAGGCTCACCCTTATTTCAAAACCGGCGGCGGCAAGACCCGTTTATATATCGTCTTTAACAGTGATCGCGGCCAGGCCGGAGCCTTCAACTCCAACATTTTCGCCCAGGCCCACACCTCATTCCTGCAGGACAAAGCCGATGGGTTCAGCTCGGCCGTGATGGTTTTCGGGCGCAAGGGCAGCGGACACTTCGCCCGCCTGGCCGAAGTCGAGATGATTGGCGCTTACGAAAATATAGAGGATATTCCGGATATTAACGTCTTCGCGCCGGTCCTGGGAGCTATCGAGACCGGCTTTGCCGAGAACCGTTTTGAAAGCGTCAGGATGATTTATACCAGCTTTAAATCAAGCTTGGTCCAGCAAGTAGTCCAGACCCAGCTCCTGCCGATTAGCCTACCCGAACCGTCGGCTGACGATAAAGCCCAAGCCGTTAAGGTTTACGAGTTCGAGCCCAGCATAGAGGCCGTTTTAGAAGAGGCTCTGCGGATTTATTTTGAGGCCAGCCTGATATCGGCCCGCGTCGAGTCAGCTGCGTCCGAAAACAGCATGAGGATGATCGCCATGGGCAACGCCAATCGCAACGCGCGCGAACTGGCCGATGATCTGACATTAGAATTAAACTCGGTCCGCCAAGCCGCAATTACCCAGGAAATTGCCGAGATTACCGGCGGCGCCGAAGCCATTACAGCTTAAAGGAAGGATGACATATGCCAACTACCACAAAACCTAACATCAAGACCGGCAGTATCATTCAGATCGTCGGTGTCGTCGTAGACGTTGAGTTCGAAGGATATCTGCCGGCGATTTACGAAGCTCTAGAGCTCGAGCACGGCGGCCAAAGGCTTGTCCTTGAAGTCGCCCAGCACTTAAGCCGCTCGGCTGTCCGGGCGATTGCCTTGGGCCCGACTGACGGGGTGCAGCGCGGCCAGGCCGTCAAAGCTACCGGCAGCCCTATCAGCGTGCCCGTCGGTGACGCCACCTTGGGCCGGATGTTCAACGTCATCGGCGAACCGATTGACGGTAAAGCCGCGCCCAAAGACGCCGCGCTCGGTCCGATCCACCGCCAGCCGCCGACATTGGCCGAGCAAAGCGGTAAGATAGATATCCTGGAAACCGGTATCAAAGTAGTCGATCTTATCAGCCCGATGACCCGCGGCGGCAAGGTCGGCCTGTTCGGCGGCGCTGGTGTCGGAAAGACGGTTTTCATTACCGAGCTTATCAATAACATCGCCAAGTTCCATAAAGGCCGCTCGGTCTTCGCCGGCGTCGGCGAGCGGACCCGCGAAGGCAATGACTTGTACCATGAAATGGCCGAGTCAAAAGTGCTTGATAAGACCGCGCTGGTTTACGGACAGATGAATGAGCCGCCGGGCGCCCGCCTAAGAGTCGGTTTTTCCGGCCTGGCCATCGCCGAAAGCTTCCGCGATCAGGGCAATGACGTTTTGCTGTTCATCGATAATATTTTCCGTTTCACCCAGGCTGGCTCAGAGGTATCCGCCCTGCTCGGCCGCCTGCCGAGCGCCGTCGGCTATCAGCCCAACCTGGCTACCGAGATGGGCTCTCTCCAAGAGCGCATCACATCGACCAAGAAAGGTTCCATTACCTCCGTGCAGGCGGTTTACGTGCCGGCCGACGACCTGACCGATCCGGCGCCGGCTACGACCTTCGCTCACCTGGACTCCACAGTCACTCTCAGCCGGGCGCTGACTGAGCTAGGTCTTTACCCAGCCGTCGATCCTCTCGACTCCAACTCCACCGTGCTTGACCCGGAAATCGTCGGCAAGGAACATTACGAAGTCGCCCGCGAAGTCCAGAGCGTACTGCAGCGTTATAAAGACTTGCAGGACATCATCGCCATCCTGGGCATGGAAGAGTTATCCGAAGATGATAAAAAGCTGGTGGCCCGGGCCCGAAAAATCCAGCGTTTCCTGACCCAGCCGTTCTTCGTGGCCGAGGTCTTTACCAATATTCCCGGCGCCTACGTACCGCTCAAAGACACTATCAAGGGTTTCCGTGAGATCCTGGACGGTAAGCACGATTCCAAGAGCGAGCAGGCCTTTTATATGAAGGGCACTATCGACCAGGTCAAGGATTAGCCCGATGCTGCGTTTCGAGTTAGTTTCTACGACCGGCACCAAGTTCGACGATGAGGCCTACGAGGTCTTAGTGCCTACCCAAGGCGGCACAATTGCGGTATTTGAAGATCACATGCCGCTAGTCAGCGCCGGCCACCCCGGCGTCATCAGCATCCGCAAAAAGCAATCCGATAAAGATGACGATATGCAAAGCTTCGCGGTTAACGGCGGCGTGATGGAAGTTGACGGCAAAACGCTGCGCTTCATCGCTGACGATATTTCCGCCCCCGAGGACATAAGTGAAAAAGAGGCCGAAGCCGCGCTGGCTCGAGCCGAAGAGCTGGTGACTAATGCTGGCAGCCAAACCGCATTAGCTGAAGCGCATCGCACACTAGCCCACAGCCGGGCCCAGCTGAACGTCTCGCGCATGAAGCGCCATCGTTATAGCTAATCGCGGGTAAGGTGTTCGGCTGATAATTTACGCTGAGCGGTGATAATCAGGCTCAGCGACACGCCGATGTAAACTAATCCGGTTATACAAGAGTTTAATATTCTGGCGTGGGACACGATTACCAGAACAGTGCCGGTGGTAATTGTAGCCAGCACCAGGCCATACGATAGCCGCAGCCGGGCCTGGGACGGTTTCATAACAGCCGCTGTCGAAGCGGCTAATCCGGATAAGGCGATGATTACATGCGCTAGTAACAACATCCTAGATATTATAAACCATGGGCGCTATGGCAGCCAGGCGTTAAGGGCCAGCAGCAGACTAAAAGCTAGCGTGATGATAAGCGAAAACAAAAAAACCTGCCTGCCCCATTTATTGTCATCCTTGGCCTTAAAGCCTTCTAGGCCGAGCTTGAGCCACCACAGGCCCAGTCCAACCATAGCGACCAGATAGACATATCCCGTATATCCATAGAGGCTTAGCAGCGCGGCGGCGATTATAAAAGCGGTTATATAGGCCACGATCTGATACTTGGCGGCCCTTACGCCTTTTTTGACTGTCAGCACCGGCAAACCGGCCTCGCGGTAATCCTTAAGCCGATAAGTAGCTATGGCGTAAAAATGCGGCATCTGCCAGAACGTCAATATTAAAAACAGCAGCAGCGCGCCGCCATCCAGCCGTCCGCTGACCGCCGCATACCCAGCCACCGGCGGCACCGAACCGGACACGCTGCCGATGACAGTACTGTGAATCGTGCTGCGCTTCGCCCAGCCATAAACCAGCACATAAACGATGGTTCCGGCCGCTTCGATCGCTACTACCAGCCAGTTGACGAAAAACATGAGCAACCCAAAGCCGGCGATTGACAGGATTGTGGCGTAAATAAGGGCGTTTCTAATCGATATGACTTGGGTTACCATCGCCCGCTTCTGCGTTCGCTTCATCCGGCTGTCGATGTTGCGGTCCAGTACATTGTTATATACGCAGGCGCCGGCTATCACTAATGAGGTTCCGGCCAGCGTGGCGATAAATAACGGCAGATCAATATGGCGGCCGGCAGCCAGCAGAAAACCGGCGGCAGCGTACATCAGGTTGCCGTAAACGATTCCCGGTTTAGTCAGCCTGTAATAAGATTTAAGCGTTTCCATTTATATTCCGGGCGCCTTTCGCCCGGCCTAAATCCCGCCGTCCTGCTGTCTCATATATTGGTTCATCTGCTGCGGGGTCATGTGATAGTTCAGATTATGCATGATCCAGAGACTGCCAGCCACCACGATAAATACGATTATCAGCATCAATATCAACGTCACGAAGTTCCATTTGCGATTAGGCCCGCGGCCAAGGTGCAGAAAAAAGAAGAGCTGCGCGAAAAGCTGAACGACGGCCAGACCGATTATGGCATATACCAACCCCCAGCCACTCAGTATTTTCTGGGTGACCAACAGATAGGCAGCTATTGTCAGGCCTATGGAGATGATAAAACCTACAGTATAAGATCGCATCGACCCGCCCTCTTTGGCTCTATAAGCAGCTACCTCACTCATACGCCGGCGCCTCCCATAAGATAAACGATGGTAAAGATGAATATCCAGACGATGTCTAAAAAGTGCCAGAACAGGCTCAGCAGCGTCAGTCGTCTGACGTTTATCCGGCCCAGGCCGCTGCCAGCGACTCTTATCATCATGGTACCCATCCAGATGAGCCCCGAAGTTATATGCAGGCCGTGTGTGCCGACCAGCGTGAAGAAGGCCGATAGGAAGCCGTTGCGCCGCCAGCTGTTGCCACTGACCGCTAAGCTGTGGAATTCATGCAGCTCCAGGCCCAAGAAGCCGAATCCCATCAGAAAAGTCACCCCTAGCCAGAAAAGGACTTTGTCCTTGTCGCGGGCTCG
>Ga0207674_10007280_pt1 | contig 12897 bp, 8 predicted proteins | sample KBSCornC72_FD_184303 | JGI IMG/M metagenome (GOLD analysis project Ga0207674, IMG submission 184303) | Corn rhizosphere microbial communities from Kellogg Biological Station, Michigan, USA - KBS Corn C7-2 (SPAdes) (version 2) | ecosystem: Host-associated > Plants > Roots > Rhizosphere > Soil ... | reverse complement strand
ATGTCACTGGTCGTTCGCGCTTCTCGAGAATCGCCCAGAAGTGATTCCGCGCGAGGTTCATGCGCACGACGACGAGGCGAGCTGGGTGGCTCGCACGCTCATTCGAAGTGACTCGCGTCCATTGTCTTCCGTGATCACGCGCGTGTGCGAGGGCTCGGCGATGAACGCGAGCTGATCGGTCAGCATGGCGCGCAGCAAATCGCCATAGACCGTCATCTTTGTTGCCGGCACCGACGTCAGGGTGATGCGTTGATAGGCCTGATAGGTCTTGTGACGCGCAGTGAGAACCCGCTCCGCCGGGGCGTAGAGGTTCTCCACGTCCGGCGTACCTGGGGCGCTGAAGGTGAGGCGATGGCAGGCGAAGCCGGCCGGCTCCAGGAGACCCTGCAGGTACGACAGGGCGCCGCCCTCCCGCGGCGTCACGCTTGGGCAGCGGACCAGCCCCTGGGCGATCTCGAGGGACTCGTGGGTGTGGCTCGGCATGCGGCCTAGGCTAGCGCGCCGGGCGCTCCCGCGTCAGGTGCTTTCGGCCAGCTGCGGCGGGATGCCGTCGGCCGAGGCAGGGGGCCGGTGCGCCGAGGTGGGCGCCTGGCGGATGGCCGAGTCCAGCATCATGATCTTCTGCCAGATCTTCTGCGACATGCCCGAGGCGATGCGCTCGATGTCGCTGACGGCCTCGGTGACCACCGGATCTGGCAGGCTCTGGGCGAACAGCACCGCGACCTTGGAGGTGAGCGACATCATCTCCGAGCAGTAGTCGAGATAGCGCGACAGCTCGTAGGGCGTGAGCGTGCGCGCCGGCGAGGACAACGTCTTGCCGCCCACGATCACCGCCGTGGTCGGGTCCTTGGTGAGCTGGTGCATGTCGATGACGTGCACGATGGCGCGCAGCTCGTGCAGCGCGGCGAGCGCCCGGCGGCGCTTCAGGCGCTGCTCGATGGTGATCATGAACAGCAGGGTGCCGCCCGTCAGCACCACCAGGTTGGCCACCGCCTCGATGCCCTGGAACACCGTGTAGACGCTGTCGGCGGCCGTGCGCGAAAAGTCGAGCTGGCTGAGCACCCACGCCAGCAAGCCGACGCCTCCCGCCGACAAAGCGAAGAGGCCGAGGCGCAGCAAAACATGGCGCCGGGCAATGCGTTGGGCCCGTGCCGAGCTTTCCCCGGCCACGGCAAGCAGCTCGCCACAGACGGCGCCGAGGCCGGCGCTGGGGAAGCGCTCGGTGATGCGCTTCTGCAGCTTGGCGATGGTTTCGACCACCCGCTGCGGATCGAGGGTCAGATCGGGACGTGCACACTCCGTGGAGGTCTCCACCCGAAATCTCCCACCGCTTCAAGTCGCCCTCGGGCCGCGCCAGGCAAGCCTTGCGGGCCGCAGGAATCATCCGCTCAGCCTACGCTGCGCAGATGTCAGTCGCGTAACAGCTCGTTGATGCCGGTCTTGGCGCGCGTCTGAGCGTCTACTGTCTTGACGATCACGGCGCAATAGAGGCCGGGGCCTGGCTCGCCGTTGGGAAGCGGCTTGCCGGGCAGTGTGCCGGGCACCACCACCGAATAGGGCGGCACTTTGCCCACCAGGATCTTGCCGGTGGCGCGGTCGACAATCTTGGTGGATGCGCTGATGAACACCCCCATGGACAGTACCGAGCCTTCGCCCACCACCACGCCCTCCACCACCTCGGAACGCGCGCCGATGAAGCAGTTGTCCTCGATGATGGTGGGGTTGGCCTGCAAGGGTTCCAGCACACCGCCGATGCCGACGCCACCAGAGAGGTGCACGTTCTTGCCGATCTGGGCGCAGGAGCCCACCGTGGCCCAGGTATCGACCATGGTGCCCGTGTCGATATAGGCCCCGAGGTTCACGAACGAGGGCATCAGCACCACGTTGGGCGCCACGTAGGCCGCGCGCCGTACCACGGCGCCCGGCACCGCCCGGAAGCCCGCTGCCTTGAACCTCTCCGCAGTCATCCCGGCGAGCTTCGAGGGCACTTTGTCCCACCAGCTCGCGCCGCCCGGAGCACCGCCGATGGTGGTCATGTCATGGAGGCGGAACGAGAGCAGAACGGCTTTCTTAAGCCACTGGTGAACAATCCATTCCCCGTCCGTCTTCTCGGCGACGCGGGCGTGACCCTTGTCCAGCAGATCGAGCGCGGTCTCGACCGCGGCGCGAATCTCGCCCCCGGTCGCCGGGTTGACGGTGTCGCGCTTGTCCCACGCGGCCTCGATCGTCGTCTGCAACGCTTCGTTTTGCATGGCGCAAGTTTCTGGCTTGGTGAACGCCGCACTGTCAACCAAAAGTGGCCCGGAGCCCGCCGCCGGTGGCCGGCCGACTGCCTACTTTACCTGCACAGGGTGCTCGCTTAGACTCCACCCGTGCTGAAGGGGGTTGGTTTTTCATGACGTTACGTGCACTAGCCTGGGGTGTCTGCGGCCTTGCGACGGCCCTGCTGTGCGCGCCCGTGGCGGCAACAGCGCAGGAGCTGGCGGCCGTCAACGTGCGCCCGCTCTCCCTGCCCTCGGCGCCGCCCAACCTTTCGCCAGACTGCCGCTCCAAGCGGCTCCCCGGCGAGGCCTTCCGCCGTCCACTGCCGGCGCTGCGCCGGGCGGCGCGCGCCAACCGGGCGGTGAAGGTGCTGGCGATCGGCTCCTCCTCCACGGCGGGCGTGGGCGCGTCCTCGCAGGCGGCCACCTACGTGGCGAAGCTGGAGACCTCGCTGGAGGGCACCCTCAAGGGCCTCGACTTCGAGGTCATCGGCCGCGGCCAGGGCGGCGAGGAGGCGCAGGGCGCCGCCGACCGCATGAAGCGCGAGGTGGAGGACGCCAAGCCCGACCTGGTGGTCTGGCAGGTGGGCACCAACGACGCGATCCGCCATGTCAACCTCGATCGCTTCAAGCTGTGCCTCAAGACGACGCTGGCTTGGCTCAAGGACCAGCGCATCGACCTGGTCCTGGTCGATCCCCAGTACGGCGACGCGCTGGCCAAGGACGAGTACTACGGAGAGGTGGTGGGGGCCATCGCCGAGGTGGCGCGCGAGCGCGGCGTGATGCTGGTGGACCGCTTCGAGTCCATGCGCGAGCTGGCCCGCCAGAACGGCGACCGCTTCTACCTGGCAGCCGACAACCTGCACCTGAACGACACCGGCCACCGCTGCACCGCCGAGCAGCTCGCCCGCTCCATCGTCGCCGGCCTGCTCACCGCCGACTCCGACGCCGCGCAGCCGATTTTCTATCCGTGAGAAGGTGTCATACCCTCCGGGTCTGACACCGCTGCCGGGATGACGGGTGAGAGGGTTCCATGCTAACGGGCTCGCTCGGCAGGGCGGCGGGGGCCGCGAGCGAGGCTTTCCATGGCCGATGGTGCGATCCGGCGTGCGCTGATCTCGGTGGCTGACAAGGCGGGGCTCGTCGAGCTGGCCAAGGCCCTCGACGGGCAGGGCGTAGAGATCCTCTCGACCGGCGGCACCGCCAGGGCCCTCCGGGACGCGGGGCTCGCGGTAAAGGACGTGTCGGAGCACACGGGCTTTCCCGAGATGATGGACGGCCGGCTCAAGACCCTGCATCCCCATGTGCACGGCGGCCTGCTCGCCATCCGCGGCAACGCCGAGCATGACGCGGCTGCTGCCGCCCACGGCATCGCCCCCATCGACCTGCTGGTGGTGAACCTCTATCCGTTCGAGGCCACCGCGGCGAAGGGCGCGCCCTTCGCCGACTGCATCGAGAACATCGACATCGGCGGACCGGCCATGATCCGGGCCGCCGCCAAGAACCACGTCGCCGTAACCGTGGTTGTCGATCCGGACGACTACGGCCGGGTGCTGGAGGCGATGCGCAGTCACGGCGGCGCCACCACCGCCGATCTGCGCAAGATGCTCGCCGCCAAGGCCTACGCCCGCACCGCCGCCTACGACGCCGCCATCGGCTCCTGGTTCGCCGACCAGGTGGGCGAACGCGCGCCCCGCTGGCGCAGCATTGCCGGCATTCTGGCGCAGGAGCTGCGCTACGGCGAGAACCCGCACCAATGGGCGGCCTTCTACAAGACGGGCGAGCGCCGCCCCGGCGTCGCCACCGCAGTCCAGCACCAGGGCAAGGAGCTGTCCTACAACAACCTCGGCGATGCCGACGCCGCCATCGAATTGATTGCCGAGTTTGATCCCAGGATCGCGCCGGCGGTCGCCATCATCAAGCACGCCAATCCGTGCGGCGTGGCGCTGGGACCGACGCTGGCCGAGGCCTACCGCAAGGCGCTGCGCTGCGATCCCGTCAGCGCATCCGGCGGTATCATCGCCCTCAACGGCACCATCGACGCCGCCACCGCCAGGGAGATCACTGGCATCTTCACGGAGGTGGTCGTTGCGCCCGAGGCCACCGGCGAGGCCAAGGCAATCTTCGCCGAGAAGAAGAACCTGCGACTGCTCACCACTGGCGCCCTGCCCGATCCGCGTGCCGAGGGGGTGACGTTCCGTTCCCTGGCGGGGGGCTTGCTGGTGCAATCGCGCGACAAAGCCGTGGTGGACGATTTGACGCTGAAGGTAGTCACGCGGCGCCAGCCGACGCCCCGGGAGCTGGTCGATCTCCGATTTGCGTTCAGGGTGGCCAAGCACGTGAAGTCCAACGCCATCGTCTATGTGAGAGATGGCGCCACAGTGGGCATCGGCGCCGGCCAGATGAGCCGGGTGGACAGCGCGCGCATCGCCGCCCTCAAGGCCGCGGAGGCAGCGAAGGCCGTGGGCGAGGCGGAGCCGCTGACCAGGGGCTCGGTGGTGGCCTCCGACGCCTTCTTCCCGTTCGCCGACGGGCTCCTCGCCGCCGCCGAGGCCGGCGCCACGGCCGCGATCCAGCCCGGCGGCTCGGTGCGCGACGACGAGGTGATCGAGGCCGCCGACGAGGCCGGCCTCGCCATGGTCTTCACCGGCAGGCGCCACTTCCGGCATTGAAATCCACCCGTCATCCCGGAAACCGAGGCCAAAGGCCGAGGTTATCCGGGACCTCGTAACGCGTGTCGCACGAGATCCCGGTTCGGAGCGCGGCTCGCCTCCGGCGAGCAACGCTCCGACCGGGGATGACGGGTGGTGTGCAATCACTGCACGAAAGGGTTCTTCCAGCCGCCCGGCTGCCGGCGCTCGGGGAAGGCGCTCTCCAGGTAGTCGAGCATCCGGTCGCGGTCGGCGCCCTGCACGTCGGGCATCTTGTGGCGGGTCACCATGAAGTCGAGCGTCTCGTTCCACCGGGAGCGCGACAGGCCCTGCGCCGCCACGATCTTGAAACCGTGGCAGGCGGTGCAGAAGTAGAAGGTCTCCTCGCGGTTCGGACCGTCCGGATACTCCTGCGGCTGCTCCTCCGGGGGCCGCTCGCGCTTGGCCTGGGCGACGCTGTCCGGTGCGGGCAAGGCGAGGCACAGCATGACCGCGGCGAGCGCAAGAACGCCAAGCTGGGCGCCCGCCGCAAGTCTCCTCAGGCCCGATGCAGAGGGTGCCGTCATCCGACCAGGATCGCGATCCTGTGCATCGGATTGCCGCCGTAGCCCTGCGGATTCCAGTTGCCGGCAATGTGCGGCTGCATCACCCCGCGCGAGTCGGTGGCCCGCGCCCAGATCTCGTAGTAGCCGTCGCTCGGCAGCTTGAGGGTGGCCGTCCACCGCTGCCAGTCGTAGCGATTCTTGGGCCGGCCCAGGTTGGCGGCCTGCCAGGTGCCGCCGAAGTCGAGCGACACGTGCATCGCCCGCACCGTGTTGTCGCCGGCCCAGGCCGCGCCGCGCAGCGCGATCTCCTTGGTCCCGGCCGCCAGCTTGGTGCCGTTCGACGGGCTGGAGATGATCGAGCGCACCGGCATCGATTCGAGGTCCCTGAAGTTGGCCGGATCGGCGTGGGCGCCCGGCGGGATCGGCCTGATGGCGACGCGGTAGGAGGTGCCGCCCATGCCCTGGCCGTCGTGCACCTTGTCGCGCACCCAGATGCGCGTCAGCCACTTCTGCGACAGCGAGCCGGGCCAGCCGGGGATGACGAGGCGCACCGGGAAGCCGTGCACGTTCTCCAGCGGCTTGCCGTTCATGGCCCAGACGATCAGATTGGCCTCGTCCATCAGCTTCTTCATCGGCACGCCGCGCGACAGAGCCTGCTTCGTGGTGTCGCCCGACAGGTGCGGGTCGGCGCCGAAATGGCCGCTGAACACGGCCGACGGCTTCACGCCCGCAGCCTTCAGCACGTCGGCCACCCGCACGCCCGTCCACTCGGCGCAGCCAGCCCCGCCGTTGGTCCACTGGTTGCCGCGCGCCTGCGGCGTGAAAAACGAGCGGCCGTTGCCGCCGCATTCGAGCACCATGCGGCGCGTGACGGGCGGAAACCTCTTCTTGAGCTCGCCGAGCGTCAGCTCCAGCTTGTTGTTGACCTCGCCGTCGATGGTGATCTTCCAGGCGTCCGCATCTTTAGTCGGCTCCGGGATCAGCCCGTTGTTGCGGATGTAGAACTTGGAGGTGGGCGTCGTCTCGTCATCGAGATGATGCTCGGGCGTCTCGGCCACCAGGGGCTTCTCGCCCAGCACGACAAGGCCGGCATCCTTGCCTGGAAACTGCAGATACTGTGGGCCCTTGGGTGCCGAAGGCGCGCCAGCCGGCGCGTCCTTCTTCTCCTGCGCGAACGCAGCCGGCATCAACCCAGCCGGCATCCTGCCGCCGAACACGATCGGCCCGCCGACCGCGGCACCCATGGCCGCGACCCCGGCCCCGCCCAGGAACCCGCGCCGCGTTGCACCCGTCCTGCGGCCGAATGCGGCGGCCTCGGCGCGCTCCGGATCGTCCGCGAAGAGCTCCTCGATCGACCTTTCCTTCTTGCCCGGCATTGTCCTGCTCTCCCTTGCGCGCTCGTAGGGCCGCGTGAACCGCCCGGCTTGTCGCCCGGCTCGGCGCGGATCGGCAATTTTTCCTGTTCTCTTGGCAGAGCGTAGAACGATACGCCACTCCCTGGCCGGAGATTAGCATCAAACGATCCCGAGGCCAGTGAGCAACACGCATCGAGCGGAAGGGGCTGATCTGCGTTCAATTCGCTTGCTTTGGTGGTCGGAGCTGGTGGCGGCGGCGAGATCAAGTTGTAGCAGGAGGCGTCTGCGGAGACCGGGCTCGCCAACCGGAGCCCTGCGAAGGAGCATCTTCCCCCTACGGCGCACCTCCAGGTCTGCCCCCTTATGACGCCAGCCGCTATCCCGCGCTGGCCGATGCCTAGCGGGTACCCGCCGCAAGCTCGTCGAGCGCGCCCGCCGCCACCGAGAGCCTCGACACGGTTAACGTGCCCTGGCCTGCCGCCTCCGCCACGATCCGCTCGACATGCGCGAGCCGCTCACCCAGGCCCGAGACCCATGGCCCGCTGCCGCCCGCCCCGATCGCCGCGCGCGTGAAGACTGCGTGCGCCGCCGTGAGCTGGGCCAGGGCATGGGCGATGGCGAGACGGTCGTACTGGTCCGCAGTGGGGATCGCGGCGCCCCTGGCGGCCAGGTCGTCGATGCACAGCCGCTCGCCGACCTCGAAATGGATGCGCGCCGTCTCGGGGACCGGCCGGTCCATGGCCAGCGCAATCTCCGTGACCGCCGGCGCCTGGGCCAGCGCATCGATCCCGGCGATGTCGCCGGCAAGATCGCCGGGGATGCCGTCGGCCTCGAGATCGGCTGCGCGCCGCTCAATGTGGCTCCTGCGCGCCGGCGGAACCACGCTGCTCAAAGCCTCAGCCAGCGCAGCTAGCCCAGTCTTGTGATGCGCGATGAGCCCGGCAAGGTCCGTCGGCCGGTAGGGCCGGTCGGGCCGGTCGAGCCGGTCGTCCGGGCCCCCCTCACTGCTCTTGCCGCGGCGCAGGAACCACAGTGTCTGCGCATTGACGAGATCGCGGGTCGCCCCGTAGAGGCGCAGCTGCGCCTCCCCGCCAACGCTGCCGTCGAGCGCATCGATCCGCTGCCACAGCCGCGGCAGGTCGAACACCTCGCGCACCGCCATGAAGGCCAGCGCCACGTCGGCCGTGATCCGGCCCGTCTCGGCCGCCAGACGCACGGCCATGGCCGGCCCGCCGCGGTTGACGACGGCGTTGGTGAGGCCGAGCGCGACGATCTCGCGGCGCAGGCTGTGGCCGCGGATCGCCGCGCCGAAGCGCTCGCGCAGGAGCGGCGGGAAATAGCCGGTGAGCCAGCTCTCCAGTTGCGGCTCGTCGGGCACCGGGCTCTCCAGCAGGTCGTGCTGCAGGGCGATCTTGGCGTAGCTCAAGAGCACCGCGAGCTCCGGCCGCGTCAGGCCCCGCCCCGTGCGCGAGCGCTCCTGCAGCTCCATCTCCGAGGGCAGCGCCTCGATGGCGCGGTCGAGCAGGCCATTGGCCTCCAGAGCGCGCATCAGCAGCGCGTAGTCGGGCATGTCCTGGACGCTGCGGCGCTCGGCGAGACTGAGCGCCAGCGACTGCTGGTAGTTGTTGCGCAGGGAGGCCGCCGCCACGTCCTCGGTCATATCGGCCAGCAGCCGGAGGCGCGCATCCTCAAGGAGCGCGCCAGCCCGGGTCGCCGGCTGCAGGGCGATCTTGATGTTCACCTCCTGGTCGGAGGTGTTGACGCCCGCCGAGTTGTCGATGAAGTCCGTATTGATGCGCCCGCCGTGCTGGCCGATCTCGATGCGCCCGCGCTGGGTCACGCCGAGGTTGGCGCCCTCGCCGACCACCTTGGCTTTCAGCTCCGCCGCCGTGACGCGCACCGTGTCGTTGGCGCGGTCGCCCACGTCCTCGTCGCGCTCGGCCGACGCGCGCAGGTAGGTGCCGATGCCGCCGAACCAGAGCAGGTCCGTCCTGCATTTGAGAATGGCACGGATCAGGTCGGCCGGCGTGACGCTGGTGGCGCCGAGGCCCAGCAGCGCCTTCATCTGCTCGCTGAGAGGGATGGCCTTGGCGGAGCGCGAGAACACGCCACCGCCGTTCGAGATCTTCGTCCTGTCGTAGTCCTGCCAGCTCGACCGCGGCAGCTGGAACAGCCGTCTGCGCTCGGCGAAGCCCGCGGCGGCGTCGGGATCGGGGTCGACGAAGATGTCGCGATGGTCGAAGGCGGCGATGAGCCGGATCTGCTCCGACAGCAGCATGCCGTTGCCGAACACGTCGCCCGACATGTCGCCCACGCCAACCACCCGGAACGGCTGGCGCTGGACGTCGATGTCCATCTCGCGGAAGTGGCGCTTCACGCACTCCCAGGCGCCCCGGGCGGTAATGCCCATCGCCTTGTGGTCGTACCCCGCCGACCCGCCGGAGGCGAACGCGTCGCCCAGCCAGAAATCGTGCGCCAGCGAGATCTCGTTGGCGATGTCGGAGAACGTGGCGGTGCCCTTGTCCGCGGCCACGACGAGATAGGCATCGTCGCCATCGTGGCGCACCACGCGCGGCGGCGGCACGATCCTGCCGTCCTTGACGTTGTCGGTGATGTCGAGCAGCGACGCGATGAACAGGCGATAGGCGGCAATGCCTTCGGCCTGGATCTCGTCGCGGCCGCCCGCGCGTGGCAGCTGTTTCGGCAGGAAGCCGCCCTTGGCGCCGGACGGCACGATCACGGCATTCTTGACGCGCTGGGCGCGTACGAGTCCCAGCACCTCGGCGCGGAAGTCCTGCGCGCGGTCCGACCAGCGGATGCCGCCACGGGCGATCGGTGCGAAGCGCAGGTGGACGCCCTCCACGCGGGGCGAGTAGACCCAGATCTCGCGGAACGGACGCGGCTGCGGGGCGGCCTCGACGGCGCCGCTGTCGAACTTGAAGGCGATGGTGGGCGGGTAAGAATTGGCGCGGACCTGGATCTCCTTCGCCCCCTCCCCCCTTGGGTACATGGGGTCAGACCCCTCGCCGCCACCGCCGCGGGCAAACCGATAAGCCGAGGGGTTTGACCCCCTCGGGTTCTGGTCGGTCCCCCTCTGGTAGAAATTCGTCCGCACCATCGCCCCGATCAGGTTCAGCACCTGCCGCAGGATGCGATCCTCGTCCAGGCTCGGCACCGCGGCCAGGGCACCCTCGATGCGGCGGCGGATCTGCTCCTCGGCGGCCGTGCGCTCGCTTGCGTCGAGCTTGCGGTCGGGATCGAACCTGAGGTGGAACAGCTCCAGAAGGTCGCGCGTGACGCCGGCGTGGCGGTGGAGCGTGTCGGCGATGTAGCGGGGCCCGAACGGCGAGCCGAGCTGGCGCAGATAGGCGGCACACGCCCTGAGCACCGCCACCGAGCGCCAGTCGGCCCCCGCCGAGACCACCAGCCTGTTGAAGTTGTCGTTGTCGGCCTCGCCGCCGAAGACGGCGCGGAAGCAGGCATCGAGGCGCTCGTGGTGGACGCCGAGATCGATGGGTGCGCCGTCGGCGGTCTCCAGGACCATGTCATGCAGCGTGACCGCGCGGGGGCCGTCGAGGAAACGCGGGCTCAGCACGAACGACTGCTCGTCGATGGCGCGGAAGCCGAGGTTCTCCAGCACCGGCACACGCTGCGACAGGCTGATCGGTCCGCCGAAGCGATAGACCGCCGCGTGCAGGCGGGATGCCGGCTCACCGGGCTCGCGGTAGAAGTCGATGGCCACCGGCAGCTGCGGGCCGAGCCGCTCGATGCGGGCGATGTCGCCGAGCGCCCGTTCCGCCGGGTAGGTGGCGGCATAGCCGGCGGGAAAGGCCGCACCATACTTGGCGCGCAGCGCCTCGGATTGCGGACCGTGCGCCGCGATCGCCTCGATCAGCCGGTCGTCCCAGGTGCGGACGATATCGGCGATGCGCTCCTCCAGGGTCCCGGTATCGACACGCGGGGTAGCCCCCTCGCCGCGGGCGATGACGAACTGCACCCGCACCAACGGGCCGTCGGTGAAGTAGGGGTAGAACGTGGCGACGCGGCCCCTGTAGGCCTCCGCCAGCAGTGCGCCGATGCGCTCGCGGGCGTCGGACGTATAGCGGTCGCGCGGCGCGTACACGAGCACCGTCACGAACCGCTCGAAGCGGTCGATCCGGGCGAAGACGCGTACCCGCGGCCGGGTCTCCAGGTCGAGGATGCCCTCGCCCCACTGCCGCAGGTCCTCGGTCTCGATCTGGAACAGCTCGTCGCGCGGGAAGGTCTCCAGCACGTTGAGGAGCGCCTTGCCGTCGTGGCTGGCGGCCGGATGGCCGCTCAGTGCGAGCACCGAAGCCACCTTGTGGCGCAGCAGCGGAGTCTCGCCCGGCGAGGCGGTGTACGCCCGCGAGGTGAAGAGCCCGACGAACCGCACCTCGCCGTCCGGATCGCCGAGCGGGCGATAGGTCCTGACGCTCACGCAGTCCATATAGACGCGGCGGTGCACGCGCGCCGGCACGCTGGCTTTGGTGATGAGGAGGGGCAGCGAGCCGGGTGTGGTCCCGGCATGGCCGGCGGCACGGCTCGGCACGTGCACCTCGGGGTCGCGCAGGAGGCCCAGGCCCTCAGCGGTGGCCGGCGCAAGCGTGCCGGCCTCGCCGTTGCCTGCGAGGCGATACTCGCGCGCGCCGAGGAAGGTGAAATTGCCGGCGGCGAGCCAACGCAGGAACGCGACCGACTCCGCGAGCACACCCGCAGGCAGGTTGGCCGGGGCCTCCTCAAGGCGCCGCGCCGCCACCTCGACCAGCCGCAGCATGGGCTTCCAGTCCGCCACCGCCGCCCGCACCTCGTCCAGGATGGCCGACAGCGTGCCGACGAGATCGGCCTGCACCGCCTCCGAGAGCGGCTTGGCAAGGTGGATGGCGATGTAGCTCTCCTGGCGGCCGTCGCTCCAGTTCTGGTCGCCGGGTCCCAGCACCGCCTTGAGCCGGCCGGCGGCGTCGCGCTCGGTCTTGAAGATCGGGTGCAGGAGCTGGCGCACGGCGAGGCCGCGCACCTGCAGCTCGCCCATCACCGAATCCACCAGGAAGGGCATGTCGTCGTTCAGGATCTCGACAACGCTGGCGCCGGTGCGGCCGGCGCTCGCCGGCTCGCCACGGACCCGCACCTTGTGGCCGGCACGCGGCTTCTCGCTGACGAAGGCAAACGCCGCCTCGGCGTTGCCGGCGAGCCACATGGGCGATACCGCGCCGAGGCCGTCGGGGAGGCTGTCGCCATAGAGCAGCGCGGCCAGCTGGGCCGCTGCGGGGGTCTTGCGCAGAGCCTTCAAAGCGTCGCGGATGGCGGCACCGGCTTCACCGCTTGCGGCGAGGGTCATGCGGCTCTCCTCGCAATCTGTTGGGCCAATCCGTTGGGCCAATCTGTTGGAACGTGTGGATACGGGCGGCGCGATTGACAACACGTTTGATCGGCCGTTGACAATGACAATATCGGCGCCGAGGAGTTGCGGATGAAACAGAAAGACGGGCTCACCGCCCTCGACTTGCGGCGCGGGGAGCCGCTCGACCCGGACAACGCCGCCTACTTCGCCAAGTGCGAGGAGAAGCTGGGCTTCGTGCCTAACGTGCTGGCCGCCCACGCCTTCGACAACGCCAAGCTCCGCGCCTTCATCCTGATGGCCGACGACCTGATGCTGGGCGACAGCGGCCTCTCCAAGGCCGAGCGTGAAATGATCGCGGTAGCGGTGAGCGCCGTCAACCACTGCCACTACTGCCTCACCTCGCACGGGGCCGCCCTGCGCCAGCGTGCCGGCGACCCGGAGCTGGGCGAGCTGATCGCCCAGAACTGGCGCGCCGCCGGCCTGGGGCCGCGGCAGGAGGCGATGCTGGATTTCTGCGTCAAACTGGCCGAGGCCCCCGACAAAATCCGAGAATCGGACCGTGAGGCCCTGCGGCGCGCCGGCTTCTCGGACCGCGACATCTGGGACATTGCCGCGGTGGCGAGCTTCTACAACATGACCAATCGCCTGGCCGCCGCCACCGACATGAAACCCAATCGGGAATACCACCATCTGGCGCGGGAGCGGCCGGCCGATACGGGGCAATCC
>Ga0207674_10007275_pt1 | contig 12904 bp, 12 predicted proteins | sample KBSCornC72_FD_184303 | JGI IMG/M metagenome (GOLD analysis project Ga0207674, IMG submission 184303) | Corn rhizosphere microbial communities from Kellogg Biological Station, Michigan, USA - KBS Corn C7-2 (SPAdes) (version 2) | ecosystem: Host-associated > Plants > Roots > Rhizosphere > Soil ... | reverse complement strand
ACTCGACAACAGCTTGCGCATGGCCGTCCATGGCACATCGGGAAGTTTCATCAAGCGCGGCATGGATCCCCAAGAGCAGCAATTAAAGGCAGGGGGCAACCCATCATACCCCGAATTTGGCGTGGACCGGGAACCAGGCACGCTTTTTGAAGTGGCGGAATGTGAACAGGGCGGGATGCCAGTCGCATCAATTCCGGGAGACTATCGACAGTTCTATGCAGCAATCAGAGACGCAATCGCGATGGGAGGACCTGGTCCTGTCCCAGTTGAGGAGGCCCTCAATGTCATGCAGGTCATGGCGGCGGCGAAGCAGAGCCATCGTGGCAGACACGAAGTTTCTATCTGAGCAAGATGATGAAGGTGCCAGCGATTGAGCGAAAGCTTAGGCTCGTTATCCAAACTCAAGTGGTATCGTGAATTATGAGGCAGGTTGGGGCATGCTGGCCCGCAACGCAAGAAGATGTCTGAAGTCATGTAATTTCAGAAAATGGTTTGCGCCTTCCCGTTCCTCAAACGACACCGATGTGGCCAAACGGTAGATGTCGGCTCTCGGTACAACGCGACGCTTAGCGACGTGGGCGGGAACGAGGGCTTTGTTCCAAAGCAAACCGGTAGGGCGCTCGGCGCGGACGCGGACCCAACATGCGCCGTTCCGGTCCGGGTGCGAATATGTCAGTTCACAGCAATCGTGCCGCTCCGGCTGGTGCAAGACCGCCCGGCCTAATCGCTGCGCCGATGATCGGCACGATATACGCCGTATCCCTCTGAAGCCTGACGGTGTGTCCGTTTCGATAATCCCTGGCTCCTGCACCGACTGCCGATGTGATTTTTGCGGAGTCAGCAGAGTCAAGAGTCAGGCGCCTGGGCGCTAGAGCGGGTTTCGATCTGATTGAATCGGATCGCCGCCCTGGATTCCTTGTTTTCCGCGATTTCTTAACCAGCAATCGGTTCCGATCGCTTGGAAATCGTTCTAGCGACAGAAAGTTTTCAATCCAAAATTTGAGCGAAACCAGCGACACCGCCCGACAGCGGCTGGCCGCGGGCCGGCTTCGCAGCGCCGCGAACATCGTCTATTTTGCCTATGCCTCCGAAAATCGCTTCCATTGTGCGGACACATAGGGCGACATCCTCGTCAGCAAGCGCATACCACACCAATTTAGCTTCCTTGCGCGTTTGAACGAGGTTGGCGCGGCGCAACTCGCCCAGCTGCTGGCTGAGCGCGGGTTGCGCGATGTCGGTCGCTTCGCCAATCTCCGAGACGTTGCGTTCCCCGCGCAACAGGCACGACAGAATCATAAGGCGCTGCGGTTGAGCAAAGACCTTCAGCTTTTCAGCAGCGATGGTCGCAGTGTCGCGGTCTTCGTAAAATGCCGCTTTCATGGCGCGTCCACAAAACGGCAAAACCAATCCTGACGATCTCCGGAGACGTCGGAGGGTGCTGAGAGCAGCGGCTGTCCATCCCGCCATCCTTCAGGCGCCAGCGTGTCGGCTCCTTCCACCGCCTTCAATGCCTTGAGCAGCCGCAGCATCTCGTCCACCGAACGCCCCACATTGTGGGGATAGCAAGTGATCGCTCTAATGACTCCTTCCGGGTCGATGAAGAATGTCGATCGCATCGCCATGCTGTCGGCCGATTGTTCATCGATCATGCCATAGGCACGCCCGATCGCCATGCTCGGATCCTCTATGATGGGAAATCGGACATCGGCTCCCAGCGTCTCGCGGATCGCCCTGACCCACGCCATGTGCGCGTAAAGGCTGTCGACAGACAGCCCCAATAGCGAGGTTTCGAGCGCATCGAACTCCAACTGGCGCCGGGCGAGCTCGGCAAATTCCGTGCTGCAGACAGGCGTGAAATCCGCGGGATGAGAGAAGAAGATCACCCATCGTCCGCGCAGCTTGGAGAGCTGGATTTCGCCGGTTGTCGAGCGCGCGCGGAAATCGGGCGCGGGTTCTCCGATACGCGGGGGCCTGCCCTCGATCCTTTGACTGGTTTCCATAATGCTTCCTTCGACACTCTAGTTTCTTGACGCAATAGAATTATTCGATTACACAATATATGTAAATGTGAATTTATGAGGTTTTCCGTGATCGACTCCTCACTTGAAGCTGCATCGTTGCAAATCTCGGCCGCGCAGACTGGCGTCCCGCAGATCAAGGCATTCTTCGACGAACCGACGTTCACGGTGACTTACGTCGTTCACGATGCCGAAAGCCGACGCGCCGCGATCATCGACAGCGTGCTGGACTATGATCCGGCTTCGGGTCGGACATCCTTCTGCGCGGCAGACGCAGTTCTCGATTATGTTGGGGAGAAGGGACTGCTGGTCGACTGGCACCTGGAGACCCACGCCCATGCCGATCACTTGTCGGCAGCGCCCTATCTGCAGGAGAAGCTGGGCGGGAAGATCGCCATCGGCGAGCATATCGTCACCGTGCAGGAAGCCTTTGGCAAGCTGTTCAATGCCGGCACGGACTTCGAGCGCGACGGCTCCGATTTCGATCATCTGTGGAAGGATGGCGACCACTTCCGCATTGGCAATCTCGACGTCACCGTGCTCCATGTGCCGGGCCACACGCCGGCTTGCATTGCCTATGTGATCGGTGACGCCGTCTTTGTCGGCGATACCATGTTCATGCCGGACTATGGCACGGCCCGCGCCGATTTTCCCGGCGGGGATGCCCGTACCCTTTACCAGTCCGCCAAACGGCTCCTGTCGTTGCCACCGGAAACCCGGCTGTTCATGTGCCACGACTATCTGCCCGAAGGGCGCACGGACTATGTGTGGGAAACCACGGTCGAGGCGGAGCGCAGTTCCAACGTCCATATTCACGACGGCGTGAGCGAAGACGAATTCGTCGCGATGCGCGAGGCCCGCGACAAGACGCTCGCGATGCCGCGCCTGATCCTGCCCTCGGTCCAGGTCAACATGCGCGCCGGGCACCTGCCGCCGCCTGAGGACAACGGCATCACCTACCTCAAGATCCCGGTCAACGCGCTATGACCTTGCCCGGCTTTCCCGATGCAATGCCCGTTGCCGGATTTCTGGGCGGCCTGATGATCGGCCTTGCCGCCGCCATCATGTTGCTGGGCTTTGGCCGGATCGCGGGGGTCAGCGGCATGCTGGCCCGCGCGACCGCCATCGCCACCGCTGGGGCGCCGCGTGCGCTTGCCATCGCCTTCGTGGTCGGACTGCCACTGGGCGCGATGCTGGTAACACTGGTTTGCGGTGGTGTTGAAACCCGCTTCGGCGCGGGCATCCTGCAACTCATCGGGGCGGGGTTGCTTGTCGGCCTGGGCACCCGGCTCGGGTCGGGCTGCACCAGCGGCCACGGGGTATGCGGCCTTTCGCGGCTGTCGCCGCGGTCGATAGTGGCAACCTTCACTTTCATGGCCAGCGGCTTTGCAACGGTTGGCGTGATGCGCCTGGGAGGCTGGCTATGAGGCAGGTTGCGCTCGCGCTCACGTCTGGCCTGCTGTTCGGCGCTGGACTTGCCGTTTCCGGCATGGCCGACCCTGCACGTGTGCGTGCCTTTCTTGACCTCTTCGGCGCATGGGATCCCACGCTCGCTTTTGTGATGGCGGGGGCGATGGTTCCGATGGCGATAGCCTGGCTGATCCAGCAACGCATGACGAAGCCCGTCGCGTGCAACGCCTTTGACCTGCCCGGCACCCGCCTGATCGACGGGAAGCTGCTGGCGGGCGCAGCTCTGTTCGGCATCGGCTGGGGCATCGGGGGCCTGTGCCCCGGACCGGCGCTGGCTGACTTGCTGATCGCCCCGTTCGAGGCCGGGATATTCGTGGTCGCCATGCTGGCCGGCATGACCATCCACCGCATCACCACATAATGAGATAACAGCCCCGCGCGGCAGCGGGTGGAGGAGCAATCATGGACATCAAACCGCTGAACACAGACTTCGCCGTATCGCCCCAGCTTACGATCGCCGATATCCCCTCGATTGCAGCCCAGGGGTTCAAGGCCATCATCTGCAACCGGCCCGACGGCGAGGAACCGGGGCAAATTACGGCAGACCAGATCCGCGAGGCTGCCCAGCAAGCGGGCCTGCGCTTCGCCCATGTGCCCGCAGCTTCAGGCGCGATCGCCAACGCCAATGTCGACGCCATGGCGGAGGCGATTGCGGTCCTTCCCAAGCCGATCCTGGCTTTCTGTCGCTCCGGCGCTCGATCGACGAAGCTCTACGAGCTTGCCCAATCGCAGGAGAACTCGGCTTCCTCTCCCAGGATTCACGATGTCGTGATCGTCGGTGGCGGTGCTGCCGGAATTGCAACGGCGTCCAGCCTCCTGAAGCGCAATCCCAAACTTGATATCGCCGTCATCGAGCCGTCGGAGGTGCATTATTACCAGCCGGGCTGGACGATGGTGGGCGCAGGGGTGTTCGACAAGGAATTCACGCGCCGCGCCGAAGCGCGGGTCATGCCCAGGCAGGTCACCTGGATCCGCACCGCCGCCTCCGGCTTCGTCCCCGACGAGAACAAGGTGATCCTCTGTGACGGTCGCGACGTCGGCTATCGGGTCCTGGTCGCCTGTCCCGGCATCACGCTCGACTGGAATGCCATACCAGGTCTGGCCGAAACGATCGGGAAGAACGGCGTCACCTCCAATTACGGCTACGATCTCGCGCCCTATACCAACCGGCTTGTCAAGGAATTCAAGGGCGGGCGGGCGCTGTTCACCCAGCCTGCGATGCCGATCAAATGTGCCGGCGCGCCGCAAAAGGCCATGTATCTCTCCTGTCATCGCTGGGAAAAGGCCGGGGTCCTGAAGGACATCGACGTGCAGTTCCACACTGCCGGTGCGGTGTTGTTCGGCGTCGCAGCCTATGTCCCTGCGCTCATGGAATATGTCGAGCGTTATGGCGCGCACCTGAATTTCGAATCGAAGCTGGTTGCCATCGATGGCGCGGCGAAGGTCGCCACCTTCGAGCGCAAGGATGGCGATGGCACGCGACGGGTCGATGAACGCTTCGACATGATCCATGTCGTACCGCCCCAGGTCGCTCCGGATTTTGTCCGGTCGAGTCCGCTCGCGGCCGCGTCCGGCTTCATCGAGGTTGACGAGGCGACGCTTCAGCACCTGCGCTATCCCAACGTGTTCGCACTGGGCGACGCCTGCTCCGCCTCCAACGCCAAGACCGCAGCCGCCGCACGCAAGCAGGCACCGGTCGTCGCGGTAAACGTTCTCGCTGCTCTTGAAGGCAAGGAACCGGTCGCGGACTATGACGGCTATGGTTCCTGCCCGCTGACGGTCGAGGCAGGCAAGATCGTCCTCGCCGAATTCGGCTATGGCGGCAAACTCTTACCCAGCTTCCCCAACTGGCTGATCGACGGGACGCGTCCCTCCCGCCTGTCGTGGTTGCTGAAAGACACGATCCTTCCGCCGGTCTACTGGCACGGCATGCTCAAGGGGCGCGAATGGATGGTCGCGCCGCATGCAATCGGGGCGGCGCACTGAGCCATGCTGGAGCCGATGCAATATGCCCTTGGCGGTCTCTCGGGCGCGCTCGTCGGGTTCGTGCTCGGGCTCGTCGGCGGCGGCGGATCGATCCTCGCCGTGCCCTTGCTGCTCTATCTCGTGGGGATCCGCAATCCGCACGAGGCTATCGGCACCAGCGCTCTGGCGGTCGCGGTCAACGCGCTCGCCGGTCTCTGGAACCATGCCCATGCCCGGACGGTGAACTGGCGGTGCGGCGGGATCTATGCGGCGGCTGGCGTCATCGGCGCGCTCGGCGGCTCGACCCTCGGCAAGAGCATCGACGGACACAGGCTGCTCTTTCTATTCGCTATCCTGATGGTCGTGGTGGCGTTCCTGATGTTCCGCGGACGCGGCGATCAGGGCATAGAAGGCGCGCAATGTAACCGGGAGAACGTTGGCAAGGTGGTTGGCTATGGTCTCGGCACCGGGGCATTTTCCGGCTTTTTCGGAATTGGCGGGGGTTTCCTCATCGTACCGGGCCTGATTGCGTCGACACATATGCCGATCCTGCGCGCTATCGGCACTTCGCTGGTGGCGGTCGCCGCCTTCGGCCTGACCACCGCGCTCAACTATGCTGTTTCTGGCTATGTCCTGTGGGGCCTCGCCAGCGTTTTCATCGCGGGCGGCATCGTCGGAAGCATCATCGGCACACGCACATCCCAGGTGATGGCTGCCGAAAAGGGCCGATTGAACAGCCTGTTCGCGATCTTCGTGCTCATTGTCGCCATCTACATGCTATTCAAGAGCTGGTCCGCACTCGCCAGCTGAACGGGGACATCCATGGACGCCATCATTCTTGCGCGGGCGCAATTCGCCTTTACGGTCAGCTTCCACTTCTTGTTCCCCGCCTTTTCCATCGGGCTGGCAAGCTATCTGGCGGTACTGGAAGCCCTGTGGCTGAAGACCGGCAAGGGCGTTTATGCCAATCTGTTCCGCTATTGGCTCAAGATTTTCGCTGTCGTGTTCGGGATGGGCGTCGTCTCGGGTATCGTCATGTCTTACCAGTTCGGTACGAACTGGTCGGTGTTTTCCGATAAGGCAGGTCCAGTTATCGGGCCGCTGATGGCCTATGAAGTACTGACCGCTTTCTTCCTGGAGGCCGGCTTCCTCGGCGTCATGCTGTTCGGAATCAACAAGGTCGGGCGCAAGCTGCACTTTGTCGCTACGCTAGCCGTGGCGCTGGGGACCTTTATTTCCGCCTTCTGGATCCTGGCGGTCAACAGCTGGATGCAAACGCCGACTGGCTATGAGATCGGCGCCAACGGTCAGTTCCTGCCCGGGACAAGCTGGCTTGCGATCATCTTCAATCCCAGCTTCCCCTATCGCCTGTTCCACACGGTCCTCGCGGCCTATCTGACGACCGCCTTCATCGTCGGCGCGGTGGGTGCCTGGCATCTTCTCAAGGACCGCGCCAATCCGGGCGCGCGCAAGATGTTCTCGATGGCGATGTGGATGGCAGCGATCGTTGCGCCGATCCAGATCTTCGCCGGCGACATGCACGGACTGAATACGCTCGAGCATCAGCCGGTGAAGGTCATGGCAATGGAGGGCCATTACCAGAGTCACCCGCACGGCGCTCCGCTGATCCTGTTCGGCATCCCGAACAGCAAGGAACAGCGGGTCGACTACGCCATCGAGATACCAAAGGCCTCGTCGCTGATCCTCAGGCACGAACTCGACGCGCCCCTGAAGGGTCTCGACACTGTACCGAAAGCCGACCAACCGCCCGTCGGCATCGTCTTCTGGGCCTTTCGCGTCATGGTCGGCATTGGGTTTGCCATGCTCGCAATCGGGCTGTGGAGCCTCATCGCGCGCTGGCGCAAGGCGCTTTACGACTGGCCGATGCTGCATCGGTTCGCGGTCCTGATGGGACCGTCCGGACTTGTCGCCGTGCTGGCCGGCTGGGTGGTAACCGAAGTCGGGCGCCAGCCGTTCACGATCTACGGCTTGCTAAGGACGACACAGAGCGCTTCGCCTCTGGATGCTCCCGCCGTCGCCTCGTCGCTGCTCGCATTTGCGATCGTCTATTTCACCGTCTTCGGCATGGGCATCTGGTATCTCCTGCATCTGATGAAGAAGCCGCCCCAAGCGCATGAAACCCCGCCCGATGACGCACCGATCCGCAGCGCAGGCATCACCCCCGCCCCAGCTATCATCGAGGGAGCTTCGGCATGATCGATCTCACTGTCATCTGGGCTTGCATCATCGGCTTTGCGATCATTGCCTATGTCGTGATGGATGGCTTCGATCTCGGCATTGGCATCCTCTTTCCTCTCTTCAAGGTCGGCCAGGACCGTGACACCGCGATGAATAGCATCGCGCCGGTGTGGGACGGAAACGAGACCTGGCTGGTGATGGGCGTTGGCGGTCTGCTCGCTGCATTCCCGCTAGCCTATGCGATCATCCTGCCAGCGCTTTACGCGCCAATGATCGCGATGCTGCTGGGACTCGTCTTTCGAGGTGTCGCCTTCGAGTTTCGATGGCGCGATCCGGCGCACCGCGCCTTCTGGGACAAGGCGTTCACCACCGGCTCGGTCATTACCACCTTCGCGCAAGGAATTGCGCTTGGCGCGCTTCTTCAGGGTATCACGGTCAAGGGTCGCAGCTATGCCGGCGGCTGGTGGGAATGGTTGTCACCGTTCAGCCTGCTGACCGGCATTAGTCTGCTGGTGGGCTATGCCCTGCTCGGTGCCTGCTGGCTAAATTGGAAAACCGAGGGCGGATTGCAACGGCAGGCGGTGACCTATGCCGGTCGACTGGGCATCGGCCTTCTGATCATGATCGGCGCAATCAGTCTCGCGACCTTGGGGCTGGAGACAAAATATTATCAGCGTTGGCTGAGCTTCCCCGGCATAGTGGCGACGGCGCAGGTGCCGCTTGCCACAGTGATCGTGACATTGCTCTTCTATCGCAGCCTGCGTCGGAAGCGTGATGCGCAGCCATTCTTTTGGGCGCTTGCCTTGTTCGGGCTTTGCCTCGTCGGCCTTGGCATTTCGATCTGGCCCGACGTAATTCCAGCGCGGGTGACGATCTGGGAAGCGGCCGCGCCTCACCGCAGCCAGATGTTCATGCTGGTGGGGGCCTCGATCATGGTGCCCGTCATCCTGGCCTATACTGCGTGGTCCTATTGGGTGTTTCGCGGCAAGGTAGGGACGGAGGGCTATCATTGATGCCGCTTTGGCTGTGCCGGCTTGGATGGTTCGTCGGAATTTGGGCGACGAGCGTTCTTGCGTTGGCGCTAGTCGGAGGAGTGCTCCGCTTGTGGTTACGCTGAATGGCCCCTCGCCAAGAATACCGAGATAGCGAACCATGTTCTCGATCTTGCTATGACCGAGAGGGATCTGGACGGCACGAAGGTTCCCGGTCGCCCTATAGATGATCGACGCCTTCGTCCGGCGAAGTGAATGGCGTCCGGCGAAGTGAATGGGCGCCATACTCACTTCGCAGCTTGCCGATGTAAGACGGAGGAGTTTCCTTGAAGCCTGTGCCGACCAGAGCCGGGCGTTCCGGGATAGATGTCCGAATGCCTGCTCCTGACAGACGCCCCCGTTCCCTCATCGTGAATTAGGCGATCGGCCAAGCCCCCCACAACTATTCCGAAAGCTGAGGCGGCGATCACGGCTCTCATGCGCCATCCTTCTCGCTGCGTGGCAGTTTGATCATTGTCTGCTGCGCCATCGTGCCATTGGCTATGATGATCTCGCGGCCATCATCCGTGCGCAGGATGGTGAAACCCAGCGTGATATCCTCGACAACACCGACGTCGAATTGATCCTTATTGGGCGCGACGACCTGCAATCGGTCCCCACGGCGGAATGGCTTGTACAATACAAGGCTAACGCCAGAGACCAGATTGCCCAGCGTCGTCTGGGCGGCGAAGCCGACGATCACCGACATCAGCCCGACCCCGGCGAGCAAGGCGGTGCTGAGACGGTTAAGCGCCGGAACAAGATGGGCGTACAGCGCGCCGATCAGCAGCCATATGATCAGGATTGCCAGGTGGCTGAGAAACGAGATCGTGATCTGGTCGATGCGTTCGGACCGGTCATGTGCGATGAGCGTCGTGAAGGCGCGTCGCACCAGCCAGGAAATGAGGATCGCGGCTCCGATCAGCAGCGCCGCAAGAATCACCGCGCCAAGCCAGGTCCTGGTGTCGAAATAGTGAAACGTCGTCGCGGCTCCCCCCATCAGCCCGGCCCGCCGGCCTTGGCGCGAACGATCCTGAGCCAGGGATTGAGATCCGCCTCGCCCACCTTCTTAAGGCTGCCCGTGTCGCGGTGGGTGAACGGCTCGTTGCGGCCTTTGACCATCAGCATGGTCTCGCTCGTATATGTCCAGGAGCCATCCGCGGCGAAAGCGATATCGAGCATGTAGCTGTCGGTCCGGAACGCCTGCTCCAGAAAGTCCGTGGAGCAGATGCCATAATCGGTCTGGCCGCGAACGGCTTTCACTTTCAGCGTCATGTCGTCCTTCCCGGCTTGTCCACATGCGAGCGCGACCTGGCCACGAGGGATAGCCAGTGTCTGCATGATGAGGCCGGTTGCAGGCTCCCACAGCCAATAGCCGATCTGGTCGTGGAAAGTGATGTCCTCTTCGCGCGTGCCGATATGGGTGTGGTAGCGCAGGCCGTAGAGAAGTTGGGGGCCATTCGTCTGGGGATCGATCGGCTGCATCTCGACCCGCTCAAAATATTGGCGCTGCTCCGGGCCGTCCGCTTTCGGATTTAGATCGGTGCCTTTGTCGCCTTCCCATATTCCGGCCAAACGCCTCAGCGGGCCGAGATTGGCGAGGGTATCCGGATCGACATTCTCCGGTTCGGTAAAGATGTCCTTCGGGATCGGCGTGCCAACCATGTGCGTCATACTCCGTGCTTCGACGAACCATACTATCGGGATCCAAATTCCGGGAGAAGCGCTAGCTGACCGGACGTCAAATCAACGGACCGAGCGATGCAAGCGCATTGCGCCAGATGCGGGTGTGCAGAGGGAGGGCTTCTGTCTGACCTCGCGTCACCGGCCGCGCCGAACGACCATATTCCTGCTGGCGCGCCCGCATCGCGGCGGTGAATTCCTTGTCCCGCACCATGATGTCATTTTCGAAATTGAGGTCGAAGCTGCGAAAATCGAGATTGGTCGACCCGAAGAAAGTCAGCTCGCCATCGACGGTCAGGATCTTTGCATGGAGGAGGCCGCCCTCGAACTCCTGGATCCTGACACCCGCATCGAGCAGTCGCGGATAATAGGCTCGGCTCGCCGCGCCGACGAACCAGGAATCATTGCGATGCGGCACGGTCAGCGTGATATCGACGCCCGCCATGGCCGCTCCGATGATGGCTTCCGATACGACATCGCCCGGCACGAAATAGGGGGTCGTCATCATGACTTCACGGCGGGCCTCGCCCACGATGCGGGCAAGGAGCTGGGCGGTCACACCCTTGTCCGTCGTCGGACCCGTGCCAACGACCTGAGCCGTGACGCCGGTTTCGACAGGATCGGTGCGGTAGTCCCAGGGGGTCAGGTCGATCGGTCCCTGTTCGAACCAGGATTGCGCGAAGAGGAGGTCCATCTGCCGCGCCACCGGCCCCTCGAACCGGGTCATGACATCGACCCATGGCGCATATCTCGGCTTGGGTGAGAAGGCCGGATCGGCGCAGTTCTGGCTGCCGCAATGGCAGATAGCGCCGTCGATGATCGTGATCTTGCGATGATTGCGAAGATCGGGCCGGCGAACGAGCACTGTCGATAACGGATTGCCGATGGGCAAGGCCGCCATGGTCTCGATGCCCGCCGCGCGCATCGCCTGCCAGACGGTGGATTTAAGGAGCGCGCCCGATCCGATCGCGTCCACTCCGGCGCACACGCGTACGCCGCGCCGTGCCGCCCGGATCAGCGCTTCGGCGACCGCCCGGCCGGTGCCGTCATCCAGCCAGATATAGTAGAAGACGTGGACGAAGCGCCGTGCCGCATCGATATCGGCGATCAGGCGGGCGCGCTGCCCGTCCGGGCTGTCGAGCAACTCCGCGCGGTTGCCATGCGTGACGCCGAACCCGTTGATGGCGCTGGCAAAGCCGCTGGCCGGTCCCTGGGTGACAAGGTCATGCGGCTCGCCGCTGTCCAGCACCATTGGCCGGGTCGCAAGTTCGGCCTCGCGATGAGCGGCGCCTTGCGGGCCATCGAACCGGATGCGGCCGAACAGGAAATAGGCCAGCGCGCCGAGGACAGGCAGTACGAAGAGAGCCAGCGCCCAGGCGATCCGTGTGGTTGCGTTGATGTCCGGTCGCGCCAGTATGTGCAGCAGCGTCGCCGCGACGATCGCGGTGTGGAGCAGCGCGGCAAGGCTTATCAGCGTCATCGGGCCGCCCGAGCCATTCTCACGCCAGCCGGATCTTTACCGGGATCGACTTGATGGTGCTGTCGGGCAGCGTGGCACGGGCCATGTGGCAGACGATCTCCACTTCGGACAGGCAGTCCGGGCTGGCCGGATCGAGCACGCCGCGCGAAGCGGTGACCTTGGACATGGCGTCCTCGATCGTGACGAACTGCTCGCCCGCCTCTGTCTCGATGCGCTCGGACCGGGAAATGACCGGCAGGATCAGCGCCTCCTTGCCATGGACCACATGCCCGCGATTGAGCTTGGTCGAAATGCCGACGGTCAGGTCGAGATTGCGCATGGCTTCATAGGTGCGCTCGGTGTCCGGAACGGCGCGCACGAAATTGCCGCCCATGCCGACGAACAGTTTGGCCGTCCCCGCCCTCATCGCCTTGACGGCATCGACGGTGTGATGGCCATGCTCGCGCGGCGGATCGAACCCGGACACATCCCGGACGCGATCGAGATATGCGGCGGCAGGCTGCTCGTCGATGCCGACGGTGCGATCGCCCTGGACGTTCGAATGACCCCGGATCGGCGCGATCCCGGCGCCGGGCCTGCCGAAGTTGCCACGCAGGAACAGCAGGTTGCAGACCTGCTGGAGCAACCGCGCGCCTTGCTGGTGCTGGGTCAGCCCCATGCCGTAGCAGATGATCGTCGCGCTGGACCGGATGTAGACCTCGGCACAGTGCCGAATCTGTGCCTCCTCGATGCCGGACACGCGCACGAGATCGTCCCAGTTTTGCGCCATGGCATCGGCGCGCACCGCATCGATGCCGGTGGTGTGCATATTGACGAACATCCAGTCGATGACCTGCTCGCCGGCTGCATCCCGCTCGAACAGGATCTTCATCATGCCTTTCAGCAACGCGATATCGCCGCCGATCCTGACCGGCACATAATCGCTCGCGATCCTGGTCGAGCCGAAGGTCGCCATCTCGATCACGTCCTGCGGCGGCGTGAAGCGGATCAGCGCGCGTTCGGGCATCGGGTTGATCGCGATGATCGGCACGCCGCGCCGCTCGGCCTCGACCAGATCG
>Ga0207674_10007274_pt1 | contig 12907 bp, 9 predicted proteins | sample KBSCornC72_FD_184303 | JGI IMG/M metagenome (GOLD analysis project Ga0207674, IMG submission 184303) | Corn rhizosphere microbial communities from Kellogg Biological Station, Michigan, USA - KBS Corn C7-2 (SPAdes) (version 2) | ecosystem: Host-associated > Plants > Roots > Rhizosphere > Soil ... | reverse complement strand
CTCATCCTCATAGCCGACGAGGTTCAGCTCGCACGCCTTGATCTGGTGGGTCATGCACCAGTGCTTGAGCGCTTCCTCGCGGCCGTGGGTGATCCACACCTCCGTCGGCTCGAGCTCGCGGATCGTCATGGTGAGCTCGTCCCAGTCGGCATGATCGGAGATGACGAGCGGAAGCTCGACGTTGCGCTGCCGCGCGCGCTGGCGGATGCGCATCCATCCCGAGGCCATTGCGGTGACGGGATCGGGCAGGCGGCGCGACCAGCGATCGTTGAGCGCTCCGGGCGGGGCGATGACGACACGGCCCGCCATCTCCTGCTTGGTCGCGCCTCCCGTGTGGCGAAGCTCGCCGAGCTCCACTCCGAAGCTTTCGTAAAGCTGGTTCAGCCGCTCGATCGCGCCGTGGAAGTAGATCGGCTCGCTGTGCCCGCGAGCGCGCAGCTCGGTGATGATCCGCTGCGCCTTTCCGAGGGCATAGGCGCCGACGAGCACGCAGCGGCTCGGATCGGCGTGGAGCCGGTGGAGCAGCCGGTCGATCTCGCTCCCCGTCTCGGGATGACGAAAGACAGGCAAGCCGAACGTCGCCTCGGTGACGAACACGTCGCATGGAACGGGCACGAAGCAGGCGCAGGTCGGGTCCGGGCGGCGCTTGTAATCGCCCGACACGACGATTCGCTCGCCTTTATATTCCATGACGATCTGGGCCGAGCCGAGCACGTGGCCGGCCGGCACGAACCGCACGTCGACGTCGCCGACGCGGATGGTTTCGTCGTAGGCGATCGGCTGGCCGCGCTGCGGTCCGTAGCGCACCTCCATGATCGCAAGCGTCTCGGGAGTCGCAAGCACCGCTCCGTGCCCTGAGCGGGCGTGGTCGCCGTGGCCATGGGTGACCCAGGCGCGCGCCTTGGGCTGCGAAGGATCGATCCACGCATCGGCCGGACGCACGTAGATGCCCTCCGGGTGGGACTCGATCCAGGAACCCAATCGCGCCATTGGAGCTATATACGACGAGAGGCCGGCCGGTTCCGGCGAAAAGGGAGGAAAGATGGGACACGCTGAAGCCTGGGTCATGGACATCATCGCTCCAGCGATCCTGCTGATCGTTCTGGTCTGGCTGGTGATCAGGGTCCGCTCGAATCGCAATTCCGCGTCGAAGGGCCGCACCGAAGAAGGCACGCGCGAGCTTTATGCCGAGGAGGAAGAGCGCCGGCGCGAGGGGACCGACGACCTCTGAGCGACCTTCCGCCAGTCGTCGGGCGCTGGTTTGAGACCAAGGGCTGGCGTCCGCGCCGGCATCAGCTGGAAATGCTGGATGTCGCGAGGGCCGGCCGGAGCGCCCTGCTGGTAGCCGCGACCGGCGCGGGCAAGACCCTGGCTGGATTCCTCCCGACCATCTGCGAGCTTGCCGAACAGGGGACAGTCCCTGGCCAGGGACTGTCCCCGGAAATCGGCCTCCACACCCTCTATGTCTCGCCCCTCAAGGCGCTAGCGGTCGACGTCCAGCGCAACCTGATCGGCCCGATCGAGGAGATGGGACTTCCGATCCGGGTCGAAACCCGAACCGGCGACACGCCGTCGGACCGGAAGGCACGGCAGCGCGTCAAGCCGCCGCAGGTGCTGCTGACGACCCCCGAATCCTTGAGCCTGCTCCTGAGCTATCCCGATGCGCCGCAGATGTTCGAAGGGTTGCGCGCGATCGTCGTCGACGAGCTGCACGGATTCGCCAAGGAGAAGCGCGGCGACCTTCTCTCGCTGTCGATGGCGCGGCTCCAGACGCTCGCGCCCGGCCTCCGCCGCGTCGGCCTTTCCGCAACGATCAGCGACCCGGACGCCTACCGGTCTTGGCTCGCGCCGGACGCCGACATGGAGCTGATCGACCTCGTGACCGGAGATCCGGGGGCCGAGCCCGATCTCTCGATTCTCATTCCCGAGGAGAAGATCCCGTGGGGCGGGCATTCGGGATATCACGCGATCGCCGACGTGATGCGGCTCATCGAGCAGCACAAGACGACGCTCGTCTTCTGCAACACGCGCGGGCTCGCCGAGTTGATCTTCCAGAAGCTTTGGGACGAGAACGAACAGGGCCTCCCGATCGGAATCCACCACGGCAGCCTCGCCGTCGAGGCTCGGCGGAAGGTCGAAGCGGCGATGGCCGCCGGCAAGCTGCGCGGGCTTGTCGCCACGGCCAGCCTGGACCTCGGGATCGATTGGGGCGACGTCGACCTTGTCGTGCAGATGGGCGCGCCCAAGGGCAGCTCGCGCCTGCTCCAGCGCATCGGCCGCGCCAACCACCGGCTCGACGAGCCGTCGAAGGGCATGATCGTGCCCGGCAACCGCTTCGAATATCTCGAAGCCCGCGCTGCGCTCGACGCGATCGACGACGGCGAGCTCGATCCGGAGGTGTTTCGGCCGGGCGCTCTCGACGTACTTGCCCAGCACATCCTCGCAATGGCCGTTGCCGCGCCGTTCCAGCAGGGCGCGCTGCTCGCCGAAGTGCGCTCGGCGGCGCCCTATGCAGGTCTCAAGGACGAAACCTTCGAAGAAATTCTCAATTTCATCGCGACCGGCGGGTACGCGCTGAAGGCCTATGACCGTTTCCGACGGCTGGTTCCCGAGCCCGGCGGCATGTGGCGCATCGCCAGGCCGCAGATCGCGCAGCAGCACCGCCTCAACGCCGGCGTGATCGTCGAGCAGCCGCTGCTCGCCGTCCGCTTCCGCAACGGCCGCAGGCTAGGCACCGTCGAGGAGGGCTTCGCCTCGGCGCTCGCACCCGGCGACCGCTTCTTCTTCGCCGGCCTGAGCCTCGAGGTCGAGCAGTTCAAGGACACGGACATCATCGTCCATGCTTCATCGAAGCGGGGCCAGATTGTCACCTATGGCGGGCAGCGCATGTCGATGTCGACGCACCTCGCCAACCGCGTCCGCCAGATGCTCGCCGACCGCAACGACTGGAGCCGGTTCCCCGACGACGTGCGCGAGTGGCTGGAAGTGCAGTCGGAGCGCTCGGTGCTGCCCGAGCCGCACCAGCTGCTCGTCGAGACCTTCCCCCACGATGAGCAGCATTTCATGGTCGCCTACAGCTTCGAGGGGTGGAACGCGCACCAGTCCCTGGGAATGCTTCTGACCAAGCGCATGGAAAAGGCGGGCCTCAAGCCGCTCGGCTTCGTCGCCAACGATTACGCGCTCGCCTGTTATGGGCTTGAGCCGATCACCGACCCGAAATCCCTGTTCTCCGCCGACATCCTCGAACAGGAGTTCGTCGACTGGGTGGAAAGCTCCTACCTCCTCAAGACCGCGTTCCGCGAGGTCGCGGTGATCGGCGGGCTGGTCGAGCGCCACCACCCCGGCAAAAGGAAGTCCGGGCGGCAGGTCAGTTTTTCAACCGACCTCATCTACGACGTGCTTCGCCGCTACGAGCCGCAGCACCTCTTGCTGCGCGCGGCGTGGGACGATGCGCGGCGGCGGATGACCGAGCTCGGGCGGCTCGTCCGCCTCGTCGACCGGGCCTCGGCGACCATGCTCCATGTCGAAACGGAGCGGATCACTCCGATGGCGGTGCCGCTGATGGTGATCGTCGGGCGCGAATCGCTGCCGCCCGGCGCCGAGGCCGACGAAGCGCTGCTGACGCAGGCCGAAGCGCTCGCCGAAGCCGCGATGCACCTCTGATCGGTCATTGCCGCGTCGGCAGAGCTGTGCGAGTCTTCGCGCGTCATGAACCGTTTGCTCTTGATCGCGGCGGGCCTGTCGCTGTCCGGTTGCGTCGTCGGAACGGTCGCGAGCACGGCGGTCGATGTCGTCACGCTTCCGGTGAAGGTTGCGTCCGCCGGAGTCGATGCTGTCACGACGAGCGAATCCGAACGGGACGAGAAGCTCGGCCGCGAGATGCGCCGCCAGGACGAGGAACGCGGGAAGCAATACCGCCTCGCCTACGAGCGCTGCCGCAAAGGCAAGCCGCTCCCGACGGACGATTGCGCGGCGTTTGAGCAGCGCTGATTCGTCATTGCGAGGAGCCGGAAGGGAACGCGGCAACCCAGAGGCGCAAGGCTGGATTGCTTCGCTTCCCTCGCAATGGCCGCTAACTCGCGCCAATGCGATACTTTCTCGACACCGAATATAACGGCGTCGGCGGCGCCCTGCTCAGCCTGGCGCTGGTGCCCGACGACGGCGAGGAGCTGTACCTGACGTTCCAGTGCCCCGATCCGCTGCTCGAATGGGTCGAGCGGCACGTCGTGCCCTATCTCGATTCGGTGCCCGAGCAGCTATCCTGTCCGCGCCTCACGCGCGGCGACGCGGCGCATGCGCTCGAACGCTACCTCCGCCACGACGAAGAGCCGTTGATCTTCGCCGACTGGCCCGAGGACATCGCGCATTTCTGCAATTTGATGATCACCGGTCCTGGCGACATGGTCGAGGTGCGGCACGTCACCTTCCGGCTGGTTCCGATGAGCAATTTCAGCACGGCTGCGAACAGCAAGGTTCCGCACAACGCGCTCCATGACGCGCGTGCGCTCCGTGACCAGGTCCTCGCAGTCGAATAGACCTTATTCGGCGGCGGTCCGGATTGCTCCGCCGTCGCCCTCGCCGTCGATCCAGGTGAGGTCGGCGAGGCTGAGCTCGCGGCCGTCATGCGCGAGCACGCACATCTTGCGCACGGGCTTGCGGTCGCGCCGGTCGGCAAGCACGATCTGCATCTTGCCGTATCCCCATTGATCGCCCCACTGGCGGAGCGCCAGGATGACCGGGAGCAGGCCTTCGCCCTTGGCGGTGAGCGAATAGACGACTCGGCGCTTGTCCGCCGGGTCGGGCGACCGCTCGAGGATGCCGCCGGCGACCATCTTCGACAGCCGGTCGGACAGGATGTTGCGCGCGATGTCGAGGCCCGCCTGGAACTCCTCGAAATGCTTGAGGCCGTTGAACGCCCCGCGGAGAATGAGGAACGCCCATTTCTCGCCGATCAGCTCCACCGCCGGCGGAAGCGGGCAGGACAATGCCGCGTCCTTGAACCTGTCGATATGCGACGTGAGCGTGTCTGCCGGCATAAGCCGTTCTCTCCCCTGACTAATCTCATCAAAGCACAGAAAAGTTTCAAAAAACAGTTGCAATGTGAAACTAGACTGGATATTAGTTGCAAATCGCAACTTTATCAAAAAGGGGTGCTGCGATGATTCGTATTTCCGCCTTCCTCATCGCTCTGGGCATTGCGTCGGCGCCGGCCGCGGCCGCAACTTATTCGGCGACCCTCGCGTCGCCGGCCGATGGCCGCCTGGTCGGACGCGATATCGTCTGGAGCTGCGGCGCGGCCGCCTGCCAGGGCGCAACCCAGGAAAGCCGGCCCGCCGTCCTCTGCCAGTCGCTCGCCAAGCGCGCCGGACGCGTCGAGGCCTTCCTCGTCGACGGCCGCGCCTTCACTGCATCCGAGCTCGAGCGCTGCAACGCTTCGGCCAAATCGGAGCCGAACAAGGCCCTCGCCCAGCAATAGCCTCCCCGGGGGCGCTCCCACTCCCTCGAGGCGCCCCCATCCTTTTCGCGCTTGCACAATGACGCCGCCTCCCCCCATCTAAGGGCGTGCTTCGACAGTATGAACTCGTCGAGAAGGTGCGCTCCTACGATCCGGATGCGGACGAGGGGCTGATCAACCGCGCCTACGTCTTCTCGATGAAGGCACACGGCGACCAGCAGCGCGCCTCGGGCGATCCCTATTTCAGCCACCCGATCGAGGTTGCGGGGATTCTGACCGACCTCAAGCTCGACGATCAGACGATCGTCACTGCCATCCTTCACGACACGATCGAGGACACGGTCGCGACTCCGGAGGAGGTCGAGAGGCTGTTCGGCAAGGAAGTCGCGCGGCTCGTCGACGGCGTGACCAAGCTCAGCAAGATCGAGGCGCAGTCGGAAAATGAGCGCGCCGCCGAGAACCTCCGCAAGTTCCTGCTGGCGCTCAGCGACGACATCCGCGTGCTACTCGTCAAGCTCGCCGACCGCCTGCACAACATGCGCACGCTCCACCACATTCCGTCCGAGGAGAAGCGCCGCCGAATCGCGCGCGAGACGATGGATATCTACGCGCCGCTCGCCGAGCGCATCGGCATGTACGAAATGATGACCGAGATGCAGACGCTGGCGTTCCGCGAGCTGGAGCCGGACGCCTACGCCTCGATCACGCGCCGTCTTCAGCAATTGACGGAGTCGGGCGGCGACCTCGTCAACCGGATCGGCCTCGGCCTGCAGCTCTACCTCGCCGACAACGGCCTCGAAGCCGAGGTCACGGGCCGCCAGAAGCACCCCTTCTCGATCTGGAAGAAGATGGCCGAGCGGCACATCAGCTTCGAGCAATTGTCGGACGTGATGGCATTCCGGATCATCGTCGACGATGTCGGCGACTGCTACCGGGCGCTGGGGCTCATCCACCGCCGCTGGCCGATGGTCCCCGGGCGCTTCAAGGACTACATTTCGACGCCCAAGCGGAACGGCTACCGCTCGCTTCACACTTCGGTGATCCACGATTCGAAGATGCGGATCGAAATCCAGATCCGCAGCCGCCACATGCACGAGCAGGCCGAGCGCGGCCTGGCCGCCCACTGGGCGTACAAGGAAGGCAAGCCCAGCGCGGACCTCCACGTCCCCTGGGTCGATGATCTGGTCGAGATCCTCGAGCATGCCGAGAGCCCCGAGGAGCTGCTCGAGCACACCCGGATGGCGATGTACCAGGACCGGATCTTCGCCTTCACTCCGAAGGGCGAGCTGATCCAGCTTCCGAAGGGCGCCACGCCGGTCGACTTCGCTTATGCGGTTCACACCGACCTCGGCGACCGCACCGTTGGCGCCAAGGTCAACGGCCGCGTCGTTCCGCTCCGCACCATGTTGGAGAACGGCGATCAGGTGGAGATCCTCGCGTCCGAGGCGCAGCACCCGCAGCCGAGCTGGCTGCGGTTCGTCGCGACCGGCAAGGCGCGCGCCGGAGTGCGGCGGTTCGTGCGCCACAAGGAGCGCGAGGAGACGGTCGAGCTAGGCCGCAAGATCTACGACGAGATCGTCGCGCGGCTTCCCGCCGAGCTCGACAAGGACGCCCAGAAGCGTGCGCTCAAAAAGCTCAAGATCGAGAATGCCGAGGAGCTGATGATCGCGATCGCCCGCAAGCGGGTCAGCGACGAAGCTTTGATGGAGGCGTTGATGCCAGGCTCGGCCGGCGGCGACGTCGCTTCCCCGCGCCCGCTCGGCCAGCGCAAGGCGATCTCGATCAAGGGGCTGACTCCGGGAGTCGCCTATCACCTCGCGCAATGCTGCCACCCAATCCCCGGCGACCGGATCGTCGGGCTTCGGCGCGAGGACGAGGAGATCGAGGTCCACGTCATCGGCTGCGACACGCTCGCCAGCGGAGTCGACGCCGACTGGCTCGACCTCGCCTGGGGCGAAGGCTCGGACGGCGGCGCCGCGCGGCTCGCAGTGATCCTCCGCGACATTCCGGGCGCGCTCGGCACCATGTCGGGAATCCTTGGGCAGAAGCACGCCAACATCATCAACCTCCAGCTCGTCCACCGCGACGGCAGCTTCCAGACCTTCCATCTCGACATCGAGGTGCATGACCTCGCGCACTTGCACGCGATCGTCGCCGCGTTGCGCGAGGCAGATCCGGTGTCGAGCGTCGAACGCATCTAGGCGCAACCTTTACTTTCGATCGGTGGCGGCCCAGCGTTCGCGCTCAACCGCAGGGAAAGCGATCATGACGACGCTGCGAACGAGCTTCGCATTGCTCTTGGTCGCTCTCGCCACGTCGGCGGCCCAGGCGAAGCATGCGCCGCGATCATTCCGCGATTGCCGCGGATGCCCGGAGATGATCGTGATTCCAGGCGGCCGGTTCTTGATCGGCTCGCCGGAATCCGAGAAGGGGCGGGACGTCATAGAGGGGCCGCGGCACGCCGTGGCGATACCGCGCTTCGCCGCCGGCAAATATGACGTGAGCCGCGGCGAATGGCGCGCCTTCGCCGCCGCGACGCACCGGCCGACGATTAGCGGATGTCAGTGGATCGGACCCACTCGCGAGCATGAAGCTTCAGCCAATTGGGACAAAGTCGACTTCCCGCAAACTGACGCTCATCCAGTGGTTTGTGTCACTTGGAAGGACGCGCACGACTATGCCGCGTGGTTAACCGCGAAGACGCGCCACCGCTACCGCCTCCTCAGCGAAGCGGAATGGGAATATGCGGCGCGAGGCGGCACCGTGACGGCCTACTCGTGGAGATCGGGCAATAGCCATGCCTTCGCAAATCACGGAACGGCGACTTGCTGCGGCGGCCTTGTCCAAGGTCGCGACAAGTGGCTGTTCACCTCTCCAGTTGGGGCATTCCCGCCAAACCCGTTCGGCCTGCACGACATGAGCGGGAACGTCCTTCAGTTCGTCGAGGACTGTTTCACTCCCGCTTACGATCTGAACGCCCGCAGCGAAAAGGCGAACGTGGTCCCCGTGACGCTCAGCACGAAGGGCGACCTTGCGGAGCTGAACGGCGCCAACAGCTGCGGCTATCGAGTCGTTCGCGGCGGCGATTGGGGCGATCAGGCAGCGTGGATTCGTTCGGCCGCGCGCAGCTTCGCTCCGCCTCCGGGACCCGGGGAGACTCTCGCCACCTATCGCAGTGGAGGAGTTGGCTTCCGCGTGGCGCGCGACCTGCCCTGATCTAGCCTAAACCCGCGCCGCCTCGCGCTGCTGGCGCGCATGGGCGTCTCCGCCGGCGAGAATTGCGAGCATCACCAGGTCCGACGCGCTCGCCGTCATCGGCGCGATCTGAACCGGAAGCTCGAGCCCGAGGATGTAGGGCCCGAGCACGCTTTCACCGCCCACGGCCCGAAGCAGCTTCGCGGACAGGCTGGCCGACTGAAGCCCCGGCATCACGAGGATGTTCGCCGGCCCCGAAAGCCGGCTGAACGGATAATATTGGCGCTGCATCTCGTAGTTGAGCGCGACGTCGGGCGCCATTTCGCCTTCATATTCGAAATCGGCGTGGAAGCCGTCGAGCAGCTTCACCGCTTCGCGCAGGCCCTCGACGTGCATGCCCGGCGGATTGCCGAACGTGGTGTAGCTGGTGAATGCGACGCGCGGCTCCAGCCCCATACGCCGCGCGAAGGACGAGGCGCGCATCGCAATGGCCGCATATTGCTCGGCGGTCGGGCGCTCGGTCACGGCGGTGTCGGCGATCAGAACCGTGTGGCTTCGGCTCACGATCACGTTGATCCCGAACGGCGTCGCGCCCGGCTCGTCGTCGATCACCGTGCGCACCTGCTTCAGCGACTGGCTGAAGGGGCGCGTCGTCCCCGTGATCATCGCGTCTGCTTCGCCAAGCGACAGCATCGCCGCGGCGAAATAATTGCGGTCCTGGTTGACGAGCCGCTCGACCTCGCGCCGGAGCATGCCGTGGCGCTGGTGCTTCTCGTAGATGTAATCCACCGCGCGTCCGACGAGCGGCGAGTTGCGGCTGTTGAGAACCTCGTACTCCTTCGGATTCTCGACGCCCATTTCCTTCAGGAGATTGTAGACGTCCTCGCGGCCGACGAGGACCGGCGTTCCGTAGCCGCCTTCCTTGAAGGCGATCGCGGCGCGCAGCACGTTGGGCTCCTCGCCTTCCGCGAACAGCACGCGCTTGGGGTTGGTCCGCGCATTCTCGTAGGCCAGGCTCATCACCGACACGGTCGGATTGAGCCGCGCCCGGAGCTCCTGCCGGTACGCTTCCATGTTGGCGATCGGCTTCTGCGCGACCCCGCTTTGCACCGCCGCTTCGGCGACGGCGGAGGCGACCACTTCCATCAGGCGCGGATCGAACGGGGCGGGGATGATGTAATCGCGCCCGAAGCTCTGCGAGCGGCCACCATAGGCCGCCGCCACCTCCTCCGGCACCGGCTCGCGCGCCAGCTCCGCCAGCGCTTCGGCCGCGGCGATCTTCATCGCGTCATTGATCGCGGTCGCATGAACGTCGAGCGCTCCGCGGAAGATGAACGGAAATCCGAGGACGTTGTTGACCTGGTTCGGGAAGTCCGAGCGACCCGTGGCGATGATCGCGTCGGGGCGGACCGCGGTCGCGTCGGGCGGCCAGATTTCGGGATCGGGATTGGCCATGGCGAAGATGATCGGCTCCTTCGCCATGGTCTTCACCATGTCCGGCTTGAGCGCGCCCGCCGCCGAAAGCCCGAGGAACACGTCGGCGCCTTCAAGGGCCTCGGCCAACAGCTTCTTGTCGGTCTCGACCGCATGCGCCGACTTCCATTGGTCGAGGTCGGTGCGGTGCTTCGAGATGACGCCCTTGCGATCGCACATGATGACGTGGTCGCCCTTGACCCCCAAGGCCTTGATGAGCTCGGTGCACGCGATGGCGGCCGCGCCCGCGCCGTTCACCACGACCCGGATGTCACCCAGCTTCCGGTTGGTGAGCAGGCAGGCGTTGATCAGCCCCGCCGCGGTGATGATCGCGGTGCCGTGCTGGTCGTCGTGGAAGACAGGAATGTTCATCCGCTCGCGAAGCGTCTGCTCGATGATGAAGCAGTCGGGCGCGGCGATGTCCTCGAGGTTGATCCCGCCGAAGCTCGGCTCGAGCAGCTCGACGCACTCGATGAAGCGCTGCGCGTCCTCGGTCTTCACCTCGATGTCGATCGCGTCGACGTCGGCGAAGCGCTTGAACAGCACCGCCTTGCCTTCCATCACCGGCTTGGCGGCAAGCGCGCCGAGATTGCCCAGCCCCAGGATCGCCGTCCCGTTGGAGATGACCGCGACGAGATTGCCCTTGGTCGTGTAATCGTAGGCGCAGGCGGGATTCTCCGCGATCGCGCGGACGGGTACCGCGACCCCGGGCGAATAAGCGAGGCTGAGGTCGCGCTGCGTCGCCATCGGTTTCGAGGCGATGATCTCCAGCTTCCCCGGCCGCCCGTGCGAGTGGAAGTCGAGCGCTTCGGCTTCGGTATATTTGACGTTGGATTCAGACATGGTCGCGGGCCTTAGTCCATTTCCCGGCGGTCGCGAAACCGCTAGGCCAACCACATGGCCCGAGCCGACGCTCCCACCCCGATGATGGCCCAATACCGCCGCCTCAAGGACGAAGCGGGCGAGGCCTTGCTGTTCTACCGGATGGGCGACTTCTTCGAGCTGTTCTTCGACGATGCGAAGGTGGCGTCGGCGTGCCTCGACATCGCGCTGACCAAGCGCGGCGCGGACGCGGGCGAGCCGATCCCGATGTGCGGGGTGCCGGTCCATTCGGCGGAATCCTATCTCGCGCGGCTGATCAAGGCCGGGAATCGCGTCGCCATCGCCGAGCAGACCGAAAGCCCCGCCGAAGCGCGCAAGGCGCGCGGCTCCAAGGCGCTGGTCGACCGGGCGATCGTCCGGCTGGTCACGCCTGGGACGCTGACCGAGGAGACGTTGCTCGAATCCGCGTCCGCGAACTGGCTGGCGGCGGTCGGTCGGGCCGGTGACGATTGGGCGATTGCCGCCGCCGATATCTCGACCGGCCGGTTCGAGCTGGTGAGCTGCGGCCCGGGCGAGCTTGCCGCCGAACTTGCGCGCCTGTCGCCGGTGGAGACCATCGCCGATGGCTCGGTGCGCGGCACGCGGACATCGGCCGGGAAGGGCGGGTTCGACAGCATCGCCGGCGAGCGCGCGCTCAAGGCGCGGTTCGGGCTCGCGACGCTCGACGGGCTCGGCTCGCCGTCGCGCGCGGAGCTTGCGGCGGCAGGCGGGCTGCTCGCCTATCTCGACGCGACTCAGAAAGGCGCGGGAATCCTGCTTGACGCGCCGCGGCGGGTCAGCCGGGCGGCGCACATGGCGATCGACGCAGCGACCCGCGACAGCCTCGAACTGACCCGCTCGATCGGCGGGAGCGTGGCGGGGAGCCTTCTCGGCGAGGTCGACCGCTGCCAGACCGCCGCCGGACGCCGCCTGCTGTGCGAGGACGTCTCCGCGCCCCTCACCGACCGCGGCGCGATCGAAAGGCGGCTCGCGCTCGTCGCCTGGCTCAACGAAGATGCGATCCGCCGGGAGCGGGTGCGTTCCGCGCTGAAAGCGATGCCGGACTTCGCGCGCGCGCTTGCGCGGCTCGCGGCGGGACGCGGCAGCCCCCGCGATCTCGCGATCCTGCGCGACGGGCTCGCGGGCGCGGCGACACTGCGCGCCGAGTTGGAGATGGAAGCCGAGCGCCCAAAACTGCTCGACGAGCTTCTTCCCCGCCTCGGCGGGCACGCCGCGCTGGTCGACCGCCTGCGGATCGCGATCATCGAATCGCCGCCGATCGACGCGTCCAAGGGCGGCTATATCGCCGAAGGCTATGACGCCGCGCTCGACGCCCTCCGCGAAGCCGCGTCCAACGGCCGCCGGGCGATCGCCGCGCTCGAGGCGCGCTACCGCGATTCGACCGGGATCAGCTCGCTCAAGATCCGGCACAATGCGGTGCTCGGCTATCATGTCGAAGTGTCGGCCAAGCATGCCGACCGGCTGATGGCACCGGACAGCGGCTTCACCCATCGCCAGACGCTCGCTGGCGTCGTGCGCTTCAACTCGCCGGACCTTCACGAGGAAGCTGGTCGGGTCGTCGAAGCCGGCGCGCACGCGCTTGCGGCTGAAGCTGCCCATGCCGCGGAGCTGACCGCGCTTGCCGTCGCGGTAGCTCCACGGATCACCGCGACAGCCGAAGCCATCGCCCGGATCGACGTTGCGGCGAGCCATGCGCATCGCGCGGCCGAGGGCGGCTGGGTGCTTCCACATCTGACCGACGAGCCCTGCATCGAAGTCGAGGCGGGCCGCCACCCGGTCGTCGAAGCCGCCCTGCAGCAGACCGGCGAGCGTTTCGTCGCCAACGACCTCGCGATGGGCCCGAACGACCGCCTGTGGCTGATCACCGGCCCCAACATGGGCGGCAAGTCGACCTTCCTGCGC
>Ga0207674_10007273_pt1 | contig 12909 bp, 9 predicted proteins | sample KBSCornC72_FD_184303 | JGI IMG/M metagenome (GOLD analysis project Ga0207674, IMG submission 184303) | Corn rhizosphere microbial communities from Kellogg Biological Station, Michigan, USA - KBS Corn C7-2 (SPAdes) (version 2) | ecosystem: Host-associated > Plants > Roots > Rhizosphere > Soil ... | reverse complement strand
ACGATGCTCTTCTATACCGGCGACGCCTGTTCGATCGCCGGCATTGTCGCGACGTATCTCCAGGGCGGAAGGACTGGCCTGAAGCAGCTCTGGCAGCGTTGTCGGCAAGTCCAGGCACCGGCGTGGCTGTGGCTCTTCATGATCGCCGTGCCGCTGGCCATTGCTCTGGCGGCCGTCTACGCCTGGGGGTTCGAGCCGGGTCACGTCGTCGGCACCCCAGCATTGCTCGCTTTCTTCACCACCCCCGCCCTCTTCAGGAGTCTGTTGAGCGGCCCATTGGGTGAGGAGTTGGGCTGGCGCGGATTTCTGCTTCCCAAGCTGTTGACGAAGTGCAGTCCTCTCGCCGCAAGCGTGCTTCTCGGTGTGATCTGGGGCATCTGGCATGCGCCGCTGTACGTGCATTCCATATTCGCCACCGTGTCCGGCGCCGCGGGGTTCATCGTCACCACGATCTGCTACTCGATCATCATGACGATGCTCTACAACCACAGCCGCGGCAGCCTGTTCATCGCGGTCGCATTCCACTGGCTCATGAACATCATTCCGAATGCGGTGTTTCACATGTACGGGAACATCTACTGGCCGCTCGTCGCGAACCAGATCATCATCGGCTACTGCGTCGTGACGGTCATCGTCGTCCTCGTATTCGGAAGAGACTTGCGACGCGAGGTGCCGGCGGCACCCGCGATCGCGTGAGCTCGGGAGCGATCGAGTCCATCATCGGATCAGCCCCACCGAAGGCCAGGACGACGAAAAAGGGGCGCAGCACTCGCTGCGCCCCTCTCGTTTTTCAGTGCAGACGCCTACGCGCTCACGACCGCCGAGTGGCGGCGCGTCCCCGTGGAGGCGGCGTTGCGCAGGTGCCGGTCGATCGACGCGGCGGCGTCGCGCCCCTCGCGAATGGCCCACACGATGAGCGACGCGCCGCGGCGCATGTCGCCCGCGGCGAACACGCCGGGGATGTTCGTGCGGTACTGCGCGTCCGTCGACACCGCGCCGCGCGGGCCGACCGTCACGCCGAGGTCGGAGAGCAAACCCTCCTCACGCACCCCTGTAAACCCCATAGCAAGGAGCACGAGGTCGGCGTCGAGCGTGAAGCCGCTGCCGGCCACCTCGACGAACTGCGGACCGTTGGCGCCCTGCTGCAGGTCGACGCGCACCGCGTGCAGTCGCTGGACACGCCGGTTGTCGCCCGAGAGCTCCGTCGTCGAGACGCTCCAGTCGCGCTGCGCACCTTCCTCGTGCGCGTGGCTGGTGCGCAGCTTCATCGGCCACTGCGGCCACGGCGTGGACGCCGCGCGCTCCTTCGGCGGCTCGGGGAGCAGCTCGAACTGCGTCACCTCGGTGGCGCCCTGACGATGCGCGGTCCCGATGCAGTCGGAGCCGGTATCGCCGCCGCCGATGACGACGACGCGCTTCCCGCCAGCCCAGATGGCGCTCGCCTCGCTGATGACGTCCCCGGCGACGCGGCGGTTCTGCTGCGTGAGGTAGTCCATGGCGAGGTGCACGCCGCCCAGGTCGCGGCCGGGCACGCGCAGGTCGCGCGGCTTCTGCGCGCCACCAGCGAGGAGCACGGCGTCGAACTCGTCACGCAGCTGCGTGACGTGCAGGTCGCGGCCCACTTCGACGTTCGTCTCGAAGTGCACACCTTCCGCCTCGAGCTGGCGCAGGCGGAGCTCCAGCACCTCCTTCTCCAGCTTGAAGTCGGGGATGCCGTAGCGGAGCAGGCCACCGATGCGGTCGTCCTTCTCGAACACGACGACGGCGTGGCCGAGGCGACGCAGCTGCTGCGCAGCGGCGAGCCCCGCGGGACCGGAGCCGACGATCGCGACGCGGAATCCCGTATCCGGCGCACCGGCGGACGGGACGACCCACCCCTCGGAGAACGACTTGTCGGCGATCGCCTGCTCGATGTTGCGGATGGCGACGGGCTGCTCGATCAGGCCGAGGACGCACGCCGACTCACAGGGCGCCGGACAGAGGCGCCCCGTCAGCTCGGGGAAGTTGTTCGTCGCGTGCAGCGCGAGCGACGCGTCCTTCCAGCGCCCTTCGCGGACGAGCGCGTTCCACTCGGGGATGACGTTCTGGACGGGGCAGCCGGTGTCGCCCTGACAGAAGGGCACGCCGCAGTCCATGCAGCGTGCGCCCTGCGTCCGGAAATGATCATCCGGCGCCGGTACGTAGAACTCCCGCCAGTCCTTCGTTCGCTCCTGCACCGGCCTCCGCACTGGCTCGGCGCGCCTGATCGTGAGGAACCCGCGTGGATCTCCCGTTCCCGCCATCGTTCTTGACCTCCGTGAGTCGCTCCCGTTCCCGCGCCTCGAGCGCCTTTCTGTATTCGATCGGCATCACCCGCACGAACTTGGGGAGCATGGCATCCCAGTTCGCCAGCACCCGCCGCGCGCGCGCGCTGCCCGTGTAGCGTGCGTGGCGGCTGATCAGCTTCTTCAGCAGCGCGACGTCCGCCTCTTCCTCCACCGGCTCGAGCGCGACCATGCTCGAGTTGCAGCGCCGCTCGAACTTGCCGTCCAGGTTGAGCACGAACGCGACGCCGCCGCTCATTCCCGCCGCGAAGTTGCGGCCCGTCTTGCCGAGCACGATGACGACACCGCCCGTCATGTACTCGCAGCCGTGGTCGCCGACACCCTCGACCACCGCGGTGGCTCCGCTGTTCCGGACCGCGAACCGCTCGCCGGCCACGCCGTTGAGATACGCGTCGCCGGACGTGGCGCCATACAGCGCCACGTTTCCGACAAGGATGGCCTCGGCGGGATCGAAGCGCGAAACCTTGGGCGGGAAGACGACGATGCGGCCGCCGCTCAGCCCCTTGCCCAGGTAGTCGTTCGCTTCACCCTCGAGGGTGAGGCTGACCCCCTTCGCGAGCCAGGCCCCGAAGCTCTGGCCCGCCGCGCCGGTGAAGTTGAAGCGGATCGTTCCGTCGGGGAGCCCGGCCGGTCCGAAGCGCTTCACCAGCTCGCCCGAGAGCATCGCGCCCACGGCGCGGTTCTCGTTCCTGATGGGGAACGACGCGCGCACGGCCCGCTTGCGCTCGAGCGCCGGCTCGGACGCTTCGATGAGCTGGCGATCGAGCACGTGCTCGATGGGATGATGCTGCGTCGTGACCTGATGCGTCGCGACGGAGGCCGCGACCTTCGGCCTGTGCAGCAGCGCCTTGAGGTCGAGTGTGCACGCCTTCCAGTGGCTCGACAGGTCGCGCTGCTTGAGCAGGTCGACGCGGCCCACGAGCTCCTCGATGCTCCGCACGCCGAGCTGCGCCATGATGCGGCGCGCCTCTTCGGCGACGAAGAAGAAGTAGTTGATGACGTGCTCGGGCTGGCCGGTGAACTTGGCGCGGAGCACCGGATCCTGCGTCGCCACCCCGACGGGGCAGGTGTTCAGGTGGCACTTCCGCATCATGATGCACCCTTCGACGATGAGCGGTGCCGTGGCGAAGCCGAACTCCTCGGCGCCGAGCGCCGCGGCGACGACGACGTCGCGCCCCGTCTTGAGCTGGCCGTCCGTCTGGAGCCGCACGCGGCCGCGCAGATCGTTCTGCACGAGCGCCTGCTGTGTCTCGGCGAGACCGAGCTCCCAGGGCACACCGGCGTGCTTGATCGACGAGAGCGGCGACGCGCCCGTGCCGCCCGAGTCACCCGAGATGAGGATGATGTCGGCGCGCGCCTTGGCGACGCCCGCCGCGATCGTCCCGACGCCGACCTCGGACACGAGCTTCACCGAGACCATCGCCTTCGGGTTCACGTTCTTCAGATCGAAGATCAGCTGCGCGAGATCTTCGATCGAGTAGATGTCGTGGTGCGGCGGTGGCGAGATGAGCGTGACTCCAGGGATGGAGTAGCGCGTCTTGGCGATCACCGGATCGACCTTGTGGCCGGGGAGTTGCCCGCCTTCGCCGGGCTTCGCGCCCTGCGCCATCTTGATCTGCAGCTCACGCGCACTGACGAGGTATTCCGTCGTCACGCCGAAGCGCGCCGAAGCGACCTGCTTGATCGCGCTGCCACGCTCGTTGTTGTAGCGATCGGGCGTCTCGCCGCCTTCGCCGCTGTTGCTCCGCCCACCGATGCGATTCATCGCCACGGCGAGCGTCTCGTGCGCCTCGGCGCTGAGCGAGCCGAACGACATCGCGCCCGTCGCGAAGCGCTTCACGATCTCCGACGCCGGCTCGACCTCCTCGATCGGGACGGGGGTGGTGCCTTCCACGAACTCGAGGAGGCCGCGCAGCGTCGACGGGCGCGCGCGCTCGTCGTTCACGAGACGCGAGAACTCCTCGTAGGTCTTCGGATCGTTGGTGCGCGTCGCCTGCTGGAGCGTGGAGATCGTGAGCGGATTCCAGTTGTGGTGCTCGCCCTGGCTCCGGTAGTGGTAATTGCTGCCGAAGTCGAGGCGGCCTGGGAGCGGGACGTCACCAAACGCAACGCGGTGGCGACGCAGCGTCTCCTCGGCGACCTGCGCGATCTCGATCCCGCCGACGCGCGACGCGGTGCCGGTGAAGTAGCGCTCGATGAGGCGAGGGCCGAGGCCGATGGCCTCGAACACCTGCGCGCCGCAGTACGACTGGATCGTGGAGATCCCCATCTTGGAGATCACCTTGAGCAGTCCCTTCTCGGCCGCCTTGATGTACTTCGCCTCCGCCGTCGGCTCGTCGACCGAGGGCGGCAGGTTGCCGGAGCGCACGAGCCCGACGAGCGACTCGAGCGCGAGATATGGATTGATCGTCCCCGCGCCGTAGCCGATCAGCAGCGCGAAGTGCGACACGTCGCGCGCGTCACCCGTCTCGACGATGATGCCGACCTCGGTGCGCAGGCCCTCGCGCACGAGGTGGTGGTGCACCGCCGCGGTGGCGAGCAGCGAGGGAATCGGCGCCCAATCGGCGTCGACGCCGCGGTCGCTGATGACGAGCATCGTGTTCCCCTCGTGCACCGCCTGCGACGCGCGCCGGCAGAGCGACTCGAGGGCGAGGTGCAGCCCGCGTGCCCCGCCGGCGGCGGGGAAGAGCGCGCGCAGCGTGGTGCAGCGGAAGTGCGGGTCGCCCTCACGCTCACCGACCGACCGGATCTTCTCGAGCTGGGCGCTCGTGAGGATCGGGCCGCGGACGCGGATGCGCCGCGCGTGCTCGGGACGCTCGCCCAGCACGTTCGTGCGCGGACCGATGTTCACCGAGAGCGACATGACGAGCTGCTCGCGGATCGGATCGATCGGCGGGTTCGTGACCTGCGCGAAGAGCTGCTTGAAGTAGCCGTAGAGGAGCTGCGGCTCCTGCGAGAGCACGGCGAGCGGCGTGTCGGTGCCCATCGAGCCGACCGGCTCCTCGCCGTTGACGGCCATCGGCGTGAGCACCATCGACAGCTCTTCCTGCGTGTAGCCGAAGGCCGTCTGGTGCTGGAGCAGCGTCTCGGGGTCGGGCTGCGCGACGCTGATCGGCTCGGGGAGCTCGTCGAGGCCGACGCGGTTCGACGTGACCCACGCGCGGTACGGGCGGCGCGCGGCGAGGTCGCGCTTGATCTCCTCGTCCTCGATCACGCGGCCGCGCACCGTGTCCACGATGAACATGCGGCCCGGCTTGATGCGGCCCTTCGACACGACCCGCTCGGCCGGCACGTCGAGCGCGCCCGCCTCGGAGGCGAGGACGACGAAGTCGTCGTCCGTCACGACGTAGCGCGCGGGGCGAAGCCCGTTGCGATCGAGCGTGCCACCGATCATGCGGCCGTCGGTGAACGCGACGAGCGCGGGGCCGTCCCACGGCTCCATCATCGTGGAGTGGTACTCGCAGAACCCGCGACGATCGAGGTTCATGTGCGGGTTGCCCTCCCACGCCTCGGGGACGAGCATCGCCACCGCGTGGGGGAGCGAGCGACCGCCGCGCACGAGGAACTCGAGGGCGTTGTCGAGGCACATCGAGTCCGACTGGCCGTCGGCGATGATCGGGTAGAGCTTGTGCAGGTCGTCGCCGAAGAGCCGCGACTGCATCGACGCCTCGCGCACGCGCATCCAGTTCAGGTTGCCGCGCAGCGTGTTGATCTCGCCGTTGTGGCAGAGGAAGCGATACGGATGCGCGCGCGACCAGGTCGGGAGCGTGTTCGTGGAGAACCGCGAGTGCACGAGCGCGAGCGCGCTCGCGAAGTCGGGGGCGCTGAGGTCCGGATAGAAGTACGGGAGCTGCTCGGGCATGAGCATCCCCTTGTACACGACCGTGCGCGACGAGAGGCTGACGATGTAGAAGCCGCCCCGCGTGCCGATCGCGTTCTCCGCCTGACGGCGGATGACGTACAGCTTCCGCTCGAACGCCTTCTTCTCGGTGTTCTTGCCACGCGCGATGAACACCTGCCGGAAGACCGGGGCGGCGGCACGCGCCACAGGCCCGATCGCGGCGAGGTCGGCGGGGACGTCGCGCCACCCGATGACGTGCTGGCCCTCCTCCTCGACGATGCTCTCGAGGAGCAGCTCGCACGCACGCCGCTCGCCGGCGTCGGTCGGGAGGAAGAGGAAGCCGACCGCGTAGCCGCCGGGACGCGGCAGCTCCATGCCGAGCTGCGCGCACTCGCGGCGGAAGAACTCGTGCGGCAGCTGTACGACGATGCCGGCGCCGTCACCGGAGCACGGATCGCAGCCGACCGCGCCACGGTGGGCGAGATTCTCGAGTAGCTGGAGTCCCTGGCGTACGATCTGGTGGGACGGCGTGCCGCGCACGTGAGCGACGAATCCCACGCCGCACGCGTCGCGCTCGTCCCGCTTCGGATCGTACAGGCCCTGCTGCTCCGTCAGTCCGTCGTCCATGTCAGGCGCTCCCCACGTGTGCGCGACTCTCTTACGAAGAAGCCCCTCCTAACCGCTGGTCAGGAGGGGCCGTTGCACCATTCGGTACCTAGCTAGCTCCTAACCCCTCGATTCCTCGCGCGAAATGGCGGCCTTGCGATTCGGCAAGGTCGTCGGAATGGCGGCGATAATCGATACCAGGGAAGAGCGCATTTTCGGTCGGTCGTGGCGGATCGCTCGCGGACGAATCTGCGAGGTGGCGCGCTCAATCAGAGTATGAGCTTAGGGGAGCGCTGTCAAGGATTTCTCGGGCTCGGTTGGGGCGGGGATGAGGTGATGTGGGGATGTGGGGATGCGGAACCGCCCGACTACCGGGGTGAGATCTCGAGCTTGTCGCCGACCGTGCGGACCGTGACGTGGGTCAGGTCGGGGACGATGAGGTCCGCGGGCTCCAGCTCCTCCGCCGTGTGCGTCGTCGCGAGGCCGAGCAGGCGCATGCCGGCGGCACGGGCCGCGGCGGCGCCAGCGGGGGCGTCCTCCACGACGAGGCAGTCGGCGGGGGCGACGCCGAGTTCGGCCGCGCCCTTGAGGTAGGCCTCGGGGTCGGGCTTGCCGCGGCTGATCGATTCGGCCGTGACCATCACGCGCGCGATCGGCACCCCCGCGGCGACCAGCCGAGCGGTGGCCACGGCGCGCAGTCCGGAGGTGACGATGCCCCACCGGTCGGCGGGGAGGGCGCTCACGAGCGCCCGCGCGCCGGGGATCTCGACGACGTCGGCGTTGTCGGTCGTCTCGTCGGCCACCAGGGTGGCCAGCTCGGACTCTGCGTCCAGCTCGGGACGGACGGCGCGGATGGTGTCGATGGCGCGTCGGCCATGCACGCGTCGAAGGAGCCAGTCGGGCTCCAGGCCGACACGGTGCGCCCAGGCGCTCCACGCGCGCGTCACGCTGGGAGTGGAGTCGACGAGAACACCGTCGACGTCGAACAGGATGGCGGAGGCGATCAGAGGCATGGCCGCAATCTAGCGGCGCGCCCTAGTCGCTCTTCGGGATCCTCGCCTCGCTCATGACGCGCCACTCCCCGCGCACGCGGGCGACGCGATACGCACGCTCGAACGAGAGCAGCTCCGCCGGCTCCTTCGGCGCGTGGCGGTAGCGGGTGGCCGCCAGATACACCTGCACGGAATCCTTGCCCGTGCCCAGCCCGAGAATCTCGGAGAAGCGCACGACGTACCCCGACAGCGGTGCGGGGCACAATGGCACCGACTTCGCCGCGTCGCGCGGCGTCTGGCAGGTACCGCGGATGGTCCCCTGCTGCTTCATGCGCGCGATCAACGCCGGCGCGACCGACGCGCCGCCCTGACGTCCAGCCGTTCGCGGCAGGTAGACCGGATCGATGAGGAGGGAGAGGTCCGGGCTCGGCGTGAACGCCGCGTTGATCGCCGCGGCGTTCACCGCCGCCTGCTGCGGGACGTCGAGCTGCGCGACGGTGAGTCCGGGGCCGCGCGCGGCGGGAATGCCCTCATCGGAGCCGCACGCGAGCGACGCGAGCGAGAGAAGCGCGCACGGCAGAGACCATCGGCGGATGGACATGGGCGAAGCTCGGTGGGCGGGAATCAGAACTCGATCTGGGCGCCGAGCTCCACGACGCGATTGGACGGGATCTGGAAGAACTCCGTGGCGGACCGCGCGTTGCGCGACATGAGGGCGAACAGCTTCTTCCGCCACCGGTGCATCCGGGCGTGTCCGGTCAGGACGAGCCGCTCTCGGCCGAGGTAATACGACGTCTCCATCGGCGGGATGCGAACGCCCTGCCTGGCGGCACGGGCGAGCACCTCCGGAATGTTCGGCGACTGCATGAAGCCGAACGTCGCCACGATGCGGACGAATCCGTGGCCGAGTCGCTCGAGGGTGATGCTGCGCTCGGGGGGCACTTCCGGGATGCCGCGCGTCGTGACGCTGAGCAGCACGACCGTCTCGTGGAGCACCTTGTTGTGCTTGAGATGGTGCAACAGCACGACCGGCACCCCTTCCTTGCTCGACGTCATGAACACCGCCGTCCCCTTCACCCGCACGGGCGGGTTGCGCTCGATGCCGCCGAGGAAGAGGTCGAGCGGGAGCGCGCCCGCGTCCTGGATCGCGCCGAGCTGCATCCGGCCGCGCTTCCACGTGCTCATGAGCACGTAGACTCCGATCGCCATCAGGATCGGCACCCAGCCGCCATGCTCGATCTTGACGACGTTCGCGAGGAGGAACGACAGGTCGATGATGAGGAATCCGCCCACGAGCGCGCTGACGTGCAGGCGGGACCAGCCCCAGCGCGAGCGGGCGACGACGGCGAAGAGGAGGGAGGTGATGGCCATCGTGCCGGTGACGGCGATGCCGTACGCCGCACTGAGCGCGCTCGAGTTCCTGAAGTAGAGCACGAGCAGCAGGCAGCCGACCATCAGCGCCTTGTTGACCTCGGGGATGAAGATCTGTCCCGCCTCGTGCTTGGAGGTGTGGACGATCTGCATGCGCGGCGAGTACCCGAGCTGGACGCTCTGTTGCGTGAGGGAGAACGCTCCCGAGATGAGCGCCTGCGACGCGACGACCGCCGCGGAGGTGGCGATCACGAGCAGCGGCACCTGGAACGCCGCGGGCGCCAACAGATAGAAGGGATTGCTCGCCGCGGCCGAATTGCTGAGCAGCAGCGCGCCCTGGCCGAAGTAGTTCAGGAGGAGCGCGGGAAGCACGACGACGAACCAGGCGATCCGGATGGGACGCTTGCCGAAGTGCCCCATGTCCGCGTAGAGCGCCTCACCACCGGTGACACAGAGGACGACGGCGCCAAGGGTGAGAAAACCGGCCAGTCCATGCGCCGCGAAGAAGCCGAATCCGTGCAGCGGATTGAGCGCCGCGAGCACTTCCGGCGTCTGCACGACGGCCCGCCCGCCGAGCGTGGCGATCGTGACGAACCACGCCAGCATGAGCGGACCGAAGGCTGTGCCGACGCGCGTCGTCCCGAATCGCTGGACCATGAACAGCGCGAACAGGATGACCACCGTGATCGGCACGACGAAGTGGCTGAGCGCAGGGGTGCTCACCTGCAGACCCTCGACGGCGCTGAGCACGGAGATCGCCGGCGTGATGACGCCGTCGCCATAGAGGAGCGCCGCGCCGAACAGGCCGAGCGAGATGAGCATCAACCGTCGCTTGCGGTCCTCGACGCGCTGCCTGTGCTGAAGCAGGAGGGCGAGGAGGGCGAGAATCCCCCCCTCGCCCCGGTTGTCGGCGCGCAGGATGAAGACGATGTATTTGACGCTGACGACGAGGATGAGCGACCAGGTGATCAGCGAGAGGACGCCCACGACGTTCTCCGGGGTCGGCGCGATGCCGTACTCCTCCCGGAAGCACTCACGCAGGGCGTAGAGCGGGCTCGTTCCGATGTCACCGTAGACGACGCCGAGCGCGGTGAGGGTAAGGACGCCCAGGCGCCGACCGGTCGGGGCGGGGTGCTGCGCCTCGTGATCGAGCTCGGTTACGGTTAACGAATGAACCGACATGCAGGTGGGTGAACGTACGGAAGGGCCGGAAAGAGATCTCTCCGGCCCTCCTCAAACATACCCTGCGTTGCGCCGCCGGGTCAGCGGGGGAGGTCCTGGATCTCCTTGGCGGCGCGCTTGAGGATCTCGGCGACCTGCTTGAGGACTTCGGGCTTCCCGACCGACTCGGAAGCGAGCCGATAGGTGGCGCGGCCGACGTCGCGGAACGCGACATGGATCTCGTTCATCGGCTCGTCGAGGAAGTGGCCGACCAGCTTGCTGATCCGGTCGAAGATGTTGTCGACCGTCTCCTGGTTCTCGGCGAGATGGGCTCGGCCGGCGTCGGTGATCTCGTAGACCTTCTTCCCTTCGTCGCCGGGGACGACGCGGGCGTAGCCGAGGTCCTCGAGGAGCTGCAGGGTGGGGTAGACCGCGCCGGGGCTGGGGGCGTAGGCGCCGCCGAACCGCTCTTCGAGCGCCTTGATGATCTCGTAGCCGTGGCGGGGCTTCTCCTCGAGGAGGCGGAGGACGACGTAGCGCAGGTCGCCCTGCTCGAACATGCGTCCCGAGCGCCATCGCCCGCGGCCGCGTCCTTCGGCGCCGAAGAAGCCACTCATGAAGTTGGCGTCCCACCCCCACTTGGCGCGTGCGCCGGGGGGGACGTGCCCGTGCCAGGGCCGATCGTAGCAGTGTCCGAACATGGCATCCTCCGCTGCGGAGCAGCGATATATCGTGTGAAGGCGAAGATATATCTAAGATGTATCTTTGGCAAGATTCGCTGCGGGCGCATCGTGAAAGGCGTTAACCATCAGTTCGCCACCCAGGACCGTCTCAAAAACGGGCACATCGCTTGCCTTCCTACTGGTTCCCAGAACGACCTTCCTACTTCAACGAGGATTTGACACCATGGCGGACGATCTCGGCAGGGATGGCCTCGAGAACCAGGTCAAGGGTGCAGCCAAGGAAGCCGGCGGCAAGCTGCGCAACGCGGCGGGCGGCCTGACGGGCGACACGAGCGAACAGCTCAAGGGGAAGGCCAAGGAGATGGAGGGGAAAGCCCAACGGCACATCGGCGAGGCCGAGCAGGACCTCGATCCCGATACCTGAGCAGTCAGGACCTCCATGTGTGAACGGGGCGGGCGCCGATGGCGCCCGCCCCGTTCATCGTTTCGTCATGTGCCGATCAGGATTCCTTCACGCGCCGTTGAGCGACTCTTCATGCCGCGGTTCACCAACGCTAATCGGACCGTCACGAAGGGCTAAGAGTGGAGTGGTATCGTCGCCCGCGAAGTCGTCTTCACGACCAACCACGGGAGAGGCACCATGCTCAACGTCCTGCTGGAATCGAAGGCGCAGCACACACGTCGTGTCGGTGGCACGCTCGCGAGCGCGCTGATTCACGGAGCGGTCATCGCTGCGGCGGTGGTGCTCACGGTGCAGCGGCCTCACGTGCTGCCCAAGCTGGATCCGCCGGAGATCTATCACGACATCTGGCCAACGCCTCCGACACCTCCGACGCCGACGGAGCCGCGGCCGGCCACGTCGCACGAGAGGCCGGCACCGTCACCGGTGCTGAGCACGCCGATCCCCGTGGTCGACGTCGTGCCGAATACGATCACTCCGGTCGATCCGAACGTCACGCCAATCACGACGGACAACGTGAGGGTCGGTCCTGGACTGCCGAGCGGACCAGCCGTGGGGCCGGCGAACCCCGCAGGTCCAGGGACTGAAGCGATCGAAGCGAGATACGTCGAGAAGCCACCGCGCGTGCTCCGCTCCGAGAATCCGCGCTTTCCCGACGCACTCCGCGCGCGCGGGCTGGGTGGCCGCGTCGTCGTCCAGTTCGTCGTCGATACACTCGGCCGCGCCGAGATGAGCGAATTCAAGATCGTGGACGCGACCGACTCGCTGCTCGGCGACGCCGTGCGCGCCGTGCTGCCGCGGTTCCGGTTCACGGCGGGCGAAGCGGCGGGGCACAAGGTGCGCACGATGGTGGCGCTGCCCTTCGACTTCACCCTCGTCCGGTGAGCCACGTGTCGACGACCCCACGTCCGGTGCGCTTCGCGCCCGCGCTCAACAACGAGATCAACGTCACACCGATGATCGACGTCCTGCTCGTGCTGCTGATCATCTTCATGGCCGCGATCCCGAGCATGCGGAAGTCCATCGATGTGCAGCTACCCGATCCGCGGCCATCGCCGCCCACGCCCGGCGCCCCATCGATCGTCCTCGAGATCGCGGCGAATGGCGCGTACGCGATCAATCAGCAGCCGGTGGCGCACGACGCGCTCGCCGCGCGCATCCACGAGATCTACGACGCCCGCCCGGAGAAGATCCTGTTCGTCAAGGGCGACGGCCATGTGCGCTACGGGGACGTCGTTCATGCAATGGACGTGGCTCGTGGGGCGGGAGTGAGGATTCTTGGTCTGCCGAAGTGAGGGGATGAGGAACTGCAAACGGCCTCGGGACGCTTCGGCGCTCCGAGGCCGTTCTGTCATCCCGAGCGAAGTCGAGGGATCTGCACTGGCCGAGGCCTTTGCAACGACGGAGCGCGGATCTGGAACGGCGATGCCCGCGGAACAGGCCGGATCCCCTTTCGAGGGGGTCAGACTCC
>Ga0207674_10007271_pt1 | contig 12910 bp, 10 predicted proteins | sample KBSCornC72_FD_184303 | JGI IMG/M metagenome (GOLD analysis project Ga0207674, IMG submission 184303) | Corn rhizosphere microbial communities from Kellogg Biological Station, Michigan, USA - KBS Corn C7-2 (SPAdes) (version 2) | ecosystem: Host-associated > Plants > Roots > Rhizosphere > Soil ... | reverse complement strand
GCGGTGCAGCGTTCAAGCCACCTCCATCGTTTCAGGACGGCGCGAACGTACTGCTCGGTCTCTCCATTCTCAGGAAGAGGCGCGAAGATCCGTCTAGGGCGCGCATTGTATGCGACGAGGGCGGAGACGACGTCGCCTCGGTAGTGCCGGAACAGGACCGCGAGGAGTCGTGTCCCCGCGAGGATGTTAAGCCCGGGCACCCAGAGTTCCTCAGCCCTCAGCGCTAGGCGCTCAGCGTTCTGAGGAAGAACCTGCATCAGCCCGACGGCCCCGGCCCGGGAGAGGGCTCTCGGCTTGAAGGCGCTCTCTCGATGGATGATGGCCTTCACCAACGAGGGATGGACGGTCCAGACGCGTGAGACCTCCTCCACCTCCCCGTCAATCTCCATCGCTACAGCGTCGAGCACGGGGCTGGAACTCCGGCCACTGCTGGCGCGGGCGCGAGAGGGGGCGAAGCCAGCAACACTAGGGTGAGGAGCGCAACGCCGCCGAAGCTGCCGAGCGGACCATGAAGGGACTTCTGCCGCCCCCCAGAGCCGATGGCGGCGGGGCGCTCGGTGAGCTGATGGAGTGGTGGCTCGAGGAGATTTCCCGAGCCCAGCGCTCGCACAGACAGAACGTCAGCGTCCTCCGGAAGCATCGTTCTGGGTCCTGAGAATGCGCTTTTGCGACTCGAACAGGTGACCGAGAAGGTCTACACCGCAGTCGACCCTCGCTGGCTCCGCGCGCAGGTCAATCGGATGCCGCTCGATCTCTCGCGACTCGCCCCGCAGGTGGAAGAAAGTGGAAGATCCATGCTGACGGTACGAAAGCGACGAAGCCCCCGACTTCTCCGAAAAAATCTTCAGGAGAAATCGGGGGCTTCAGAGCGCGCGATACAGGATTCGAACCTGTGGCCTTTGGCTCCGGAGGCCAACGCTCTATCCAGCTGAGCTAATCGCGCAGGACGACGGACCGGAGCCGCTCTCGTATCGGCAAACCTGGCCTGGCGCAAGCCTCGGTCGCCCCCGGCGAGCTCAGTCGCTGCTCGGCGAGACCGAGGCGCACGCTCCCACGGCGGGGCGGCACCATCCGGCGCGGACCGCCACCCAGGGGAAGGCGGCGACCAGCAGCGTGAGCGCGGCCGCGAGTGCCGGCCAGAGGCGCCCCGGTGAGGGGGGCAGGCGCGCCGGCGCGCTGGTGAGTACGGGCCGCCCGCCGGCGAGACGGGCCAGGCCCACCCGGTCGAGCCAGAGGCTTCCGCAGGCCGGGCACCCGTGGGCTGCCACCGTGCGCAGCTGGACGCCGCGCATCGCCGAGCCGCATTGCGGACAGTGCAGGGGCCGCGTCCCGGTGGACCCGAGGCGGATCTCCCGGCGGTAGATCGCGTCCTCGACCTGCGCCATGGAGAGCAGCGTCGAGACCTGTCCCGGACCGAGCAGCGCACCGGCACACCGCGCGCATGCGCTCCCGGCCAGACCCTCCCGGAAACGCTGGAGCGTCGGCGCGTTGTCGCCACACTGCGGGCAGACGAGCTGGCTCGGCAGCGGCGCTCCGACGCGGCCGGGCTGCACGAGCAGGACGGGCAGCGTGATCGCGAGCGCGCAGAGGTGCCCTTGCCGCGCGGCGAAGGCGAGGGCCGTGACCACCCCGAGCGCGATGGGCGGAAGGGGGAGCACGCCGAGCCCGTGGAGGAACGTGAGCAGCACCGCCGCCGAGAGGCAGCCCAGCACCGCCCGGCTCCACCCCGTCAGGAGCGCGCCCGGGTTCCGCCCGCCTCGGCGCACGATCGCGGAGACCAGATGCTCGTGGAGGGCGGGCCAGCCGAGAAGCAGCACCCCGGGAACGACCGCCAGCACCGCGGCGACCGCCGGGGTGGGCATCCGCGACGAGGCCCGCACCGCCCGGCTCGCGGCCAGCGCCATCCCGAGCACCCCCGCGGTGAGGATCCAAGGAACCGCGGCCAGGGACCACGACAGCCCGGCCACGGGCCCCCCGCGGATCGCCCGGAGGGTCAGCCCGGTCAGCGAGGGAAGGGCGCCAGGAAAGAGCAGCTGCGCCAGGAGCAGCAACCCCAGCGCACCGGTCAGCACCTGGGTGAGGGAGACGAGCGTGGCCGGGTCTCGGGACGGCGCGGGCTCGGTCGACAGCTCGCGGGTCGGTGACTCCGAAGGCTCGACGCGGGCCACCCGCGCCGTGATCGCTTCCTTCGGCGACGAGCGAGGGCGGCGATCCAGCTCGAGACCGGAGACGTCCGTCGCCTCGTTGGCGGCGACCGGCGCGGTGACGCGGTTGCGCAGCGTCGCGCCGCACCGACGGCAGCGCTCCCAGCCCGGACGCCATTCGTTCCCACAATGGCGGCACACGTCGCGTGCTGTGGGAGTCGGGACCATGAGGTGACGCTGCCGGCGGAACAATGAAGCAAAGGTGCACCGTCCGCGTCCAGCCCTCCTCTGGGGTGGATCGAGACCCTCCGGGGGGGTGATCAGCGCGGGGGGGCGGGGTGGATGTCATCCACCCAGTGGACCGTCTCCGGCGGCTCGACCGGGACGAGGTCGAGGTTCACCACGACCGGTTCCTGATCGCTGCGGACGAGCACGCACTCCAGGGGCTCGTCGGCGGCGTTGATCTCCTGATGAGGCACGTAGGGCGGCACGTAGATGAAATCGCCCGGGCCGGCCTCGGCAGTGAACTCGAGATGCGGGCCCCAGCGCATGCGGGCCCGCCCCTTCACCACGTAGATGATCGACTCGAGCGCGCCGTGGTGGTGCGCGCCGGTCTTCGCGCTGGGCTCGATCGTGACCGCCCCGGCCCAGAGCTTCTCCGCGCCGGCGCGAGCGCGGTTGATGGCCGCCCTGCGCTTCATGCCCGGGGTCTGTGCGGTGTTCGGGTCCAGGTCGGAGCCCCGCACCACGCGCACCCCGTGCAGCCGCCAGTGCTCCGCGTCATGGGAGGTGCTCATTCTTCCTCCGGGAAGCTGAACTCCAGCTCGGTGGGCTCCTCGCCGCTGATCTCCAGGGTCCGGCGCTCCTTCTGCTCGCCGCGCGTGAGCTGCACCGTGTGCTCGCCCTGGTAGAGCGACAGCGGCGCGAGCGGTGTCGTTCCGGCGGACTTTCCATCGACGCTCACCGAGACCCCATCCTGGAGCTTCAGCACCAGCTTGCCCTTGGGAATCACCACCCGGTGAGTGCCGTTGTCCCCCGGCTTCAAAGTGAGCTGCTCGGTCTTCGACAGTCCGAGGGCGGGGTCGAAGAACTCCAGCTCCAGCGGGGCCTCCTGCGCCGCGACGGTGAGCGGAATCGGTGTGGTGCCCAGGATCTTGCCGCCCATGCGCACCCGCATCCGCGGGGTGCTCTCCAGCCGCACCGTGGACTCCTTGGCGGACTCGAGCTGAGCGAAGGCCCCGAGGAGCTTCTCCCTGTCCGACTCGCGGCTCGCGGTAGGAGCGGGCTTCGACTCGGTCCTGGTGTCCTTGACGGGCGCCTGCTCCTCGGCGGCTCGAGGCTCCGAGGCTTCCGCGCCGCCGGCAGAAGGCGCCGCGCGAGCCGCGGTGCCGGCAGCCACCCCGGCGCCTGCGGCGACGCCGCGCTCACCGGCACGTCCGCTCTGCGCGGGGGCTCCTGCCCCGGAGGCGGAGCCGCTCGTCGCTCCAGTCGCCGCGGGGTCGGCACTTGCCGGGCGCGCGCTTGCCGAGCTCCTCGCGTCCGACGGCCTCGGCGGCGTGCCGGCGGGGGCGGCGGGGACAGCGGGCGTGCTCGGCCCCGCAGGCGGCGGCGACGGAGGATTCATGGCGACCGCGGGACCCGCGCCCGCGGGAGTCGGTGTCCCGGTGCCCGGCGCTCCTCCCTCGGCGCCGGGTGAGGTCTTCGCCACCGGCGCCGGCTCTGCGCTCGGACCGGGCGCGGTCACCGCGGGCGGGACGCTGGCTGGCGCCGGGCCGAGCGCCGCCGGAACGGGCAGCCCCACGCGGCCGAGGAGATCGGTCCGGTGCGCCGCGGCGAGCCCCAGGTAAGCCCCCACCACTGCGAGCCCGAGGAAGAGCAGCACCACTCCGAGCGCTCGCAGGCCACCGCCGCTGGTCCGGACCCGCCGCGTGGTGCCGGTGGTCGTGCGCCGTCGTCCCTCGGTCCTGTCGAGGCCGAGCCGGACCGGAGCCACGGAGCCCCGCTCCTTCTCCAGGGCGGTGGGGAACACGAAGGCGGACGGGGAGGGCCCGGGCGTGACGTTGGCCGCCGGCCGGACCTCGAGGTTCGCCACCGGTGGCGGGGGCATCCGCCGTGGCTCCGAGCGGACGGTCCGGTCGAGGTCGAGGATCTCCAGGGCGGCCGGAGCAGCCGCCGCACCGCCACCGGCGACCGGCTCGCTGCGGAGGATCGGGCTGCTCGAGGTGGGCGCGAAGGCCGAGGCGGTCACGCCCGGTGGCACCCCGGTGGCTCGCGGAGACGCAGGCTGGACGGGCTGGAGCGGCGGCGGTGGAGCGAGGTGGGCGACGAGACGCGAGAGCGCGAACCCGTTCGTGGCCTCGCGGGTGGACTGGATGAAGGCCTCGAGGTCGGCGTGGAGGGCGCGGCAGTCCGGGTACCGGGAATTGCGATCCTTCACCAGCAGCCGCTCGAGGATGGACTGGAGGGTCCGGGGCAGGGTGGGGACGCGCTTCACCGCGGGGATGGCGGCATCGTAGAGAACGGAGCGCACCATGCTCGCGTCGCTGTTGGCCTCGAAGGGCATGCGCCCGGTGCAGAGCTCGTACAGGACGACCCCGAGAGAGTAGAGGTCCACGCGGCGGTCGAGGGGCTCTCCCCGGAGCTGCTCCGGGGCCATGTACGCCACCTTCCCCTTCACCGTGCCGGCCTGGGTGTGATGGCTCTGCCCGCGGGCCTTGGCAATGCCGAAGTCCACCAGCTTCACCGCGCCGCTTCGGCTCAGGAGGATGTTGTCCGGGCTCACGTCGCGGTGAATGAGGTGAAGCGGCTCGTCGGTCACCGGATCCCGGTAGTCGTGCGCGTAGGCCAGGCCCTCGGCCGCCGAGGAGACGATGCGCGCGGCCAGGGTCAGCGAGAGCGGCGAACGGAGATCGCGGGAGCGCGCCAGGAGCAGGCGGAGCGTGGGCCCGTCGATGTACTCCATGGCGATGAAGTAGCTGCCCTCCGCCTCGCCGAAGTCGAAGAGCTGCACCAGGTTGGGATGATTCAGCCGCGCGGCGAGCTTCGCCTCGCCGAGGAACATCTCCACGAACCGAGGATCCTCCGCGAGGTGGGGGAGGATGCGCTTGATGACCAGCATCTTCTCGAAGCCCATCGGGCCGTCGGTCTTGGCGAGGAACACCTCGGCCATCCCGCCGGTGGCGAGCTTGCGGAGCAGCTGGTACTTCCCCAGTCTCATCCGGATAGAGCGTTAACACACCTCGCGGGAGAATCCGTGGCCACTGTGCACACCGAGGTCGAGGTCGATGGACGGAACGTCCGTATCTCGAACCCGGACAAGGTGTTCTTCCCCGCGCGGGGGGAGACCAAGCTGGACCTCGTCCGCTACTACCTGGCCGTGGGGGCGGGCGCGCTCCGCGGGGTGCGAGAGCGTCCCACCGTCCTCAAGCGCTACCCGGACGGGGCTGCCGGAGAATTCTTCTACCAGAAGCGCGTGCCCAGCCCGCTCCCCGAGTGGCTGGAGACGGTGACCGTCACCTTTCCCAGCGGTCGCAGCGCCCGCGAGCTGTGTCCGGTGGACGTGGCGCACCTGGTCTGGGCGGTGAACCTGGGCTGCCTCGACCTGAACCCGTGGGCGGTGCGGCGGACCGACGTGGATCACCCGGACGAGCTCCGGGTGGACCTCGATCCGCAGCCGGGGGTCGAGTTCTCCACGGTCCGCCGCGTCGCCGCCGAGGTGAAGTCCGTGCTCGAGGGGATCGGGCTGGTCGGCTGGCCCAAGACGTCCGGCTCGCGTGGCGTCCACGTCTACGTCCGCATCGAGCCCCGGTGGGACTTTTTGGAGGTGCGTCGCGCAGCGCTGGCGCTGGCCCGGGAAGTGGAGCGGCGGCTCCCGGATCTCGCGACCAGCAAGTGGTGGAAGGAGGAGCGCGGAACGCGGGTCTTCCTCGACTACAACCAGAACGCGCGTGACCGGACCATCGCCTCGGCCTACTCGGTGCGAGCCAACCCCGAGGCGAAGGTCAGCTGCCCGGTGACCTGGGCGGAGATGGAGACGGTCGAGCCCGGAGACCTGACCTTGGCCAGCGTGCCCGCCCGGTTCGAGAAGCTCGGAGACGTGGGGGCAGGGATCGACGACCGCGCGTTCTCGCTCGCTCCGCTCCTCGAGCTCGCCGCGCGCGACGAGGCGCAGGGGCTGGGGGACGCGCCGTGGCCACCGCACTTCCCGAAGCAGCGAGGCGAGCCGAAGCGCGTGCAGCCGAGCAAGGCGCGCAGGGAACCCGAGGGCTGAGGACAGGTCAGTGGGCCTCGGCACGCTGGCTGCGAGCAGCCGCCGCACCGCGGCGGGCGAGGAAGGAGTGCAGCTGGGCGACGACTGCAGCGCCCTCGCCGATCGCCGCGCCGACCCGCTTCACCGAGCCGGAGCGAACGTCGCCCACGGCGAAGATCCCCTCGACGCTCGTCTCCATCGGCAGCAGTGGCCGCCCGGTCGAGCCCACGTCTGCGCCCGTTCGAACGAACCCTTTCCCGTCCAGGAGCACCCCGCATCCCTCCAGCCAGCTCGCGGCCGGATCGGCGCCGGTGAACACGAAGAGGTGCGAAACGGCGTGCTCCTCCTCGGCCCGGGTGCGACGGTTGCGCCAGCGCACGTGGTGCAGACCCTGGTCGGGTGCACCGAGGAGCTGCACGATCTCCGTCTCGCAGAGGACCGCGATGTTGGAGGACGCCCCGATCCGGTCGATCAGGTACCGGGACATGGTGTCCGAGAGGCTCGGACCGCGGACCAGCATGCTCACCTGGCGCGCATGGCTGGAAAGAAACACCGCCGCCTGTCCCGCCGAGTTTCCTCCACCGATCAAGGCCACGTCTTCATCGCGGCAGAGGCGGGCCTCCGCCGGCGACGCCCAGTACGACACGCCGCGACCCTCGAATGCCGGCAGGTTCGGAATTTCCGGGCGGCGATACCGAGCACCGGTCGCGACCACCACCGCCCGCGCCCGGACCCAACGGCCATCGGCGAGGTGCAGGAGGTGCACCGGATCCGGACCGGAGCTCTCCGAGGTGCAGTCCAGGTGCTTCACCTCGGTCGAGAGGCTGAACTGGGCCCCGAACTTCTGCGCCTGCGCGAAGGCGCGCCCCATGAGCGCCTGTCCCGAGACGCCGCTGGGAAACCCGAGGTAGTTCTCGATGCGCGCACTGGCGCCCGCCTGTCCTCCGAAGGTCATGGCCTCGAGCACCAGGATCGAGAGCCCCTCGGACGCTCCGTAGACGGCGGTCCCGAGTCCTGCCGGCCCGGCGCCGACGATGGCCACGTCATAAGGGTCGCTGCGCAGGGTCGTCGCCACCAGCCCGAGCGCCCGTGCCAGCTCCTGCTTCGTCGGTTTCCTGAGCACCATTCCGTCCGGCATGACGACGAGCGGGAGGTCGGCCAAGGCGTACCGAGCGACCAGCGACGATGCGTCCGCATCCTCCTCGGGATCGACCACCCGGAAGGGTGTCCCGTTCCGTCCGAGGAAGGCCGACAGCTTGGTCACCTCCGGAGACCGGAGCGCCCCGATCAGCACCGGCCCTCCGAAGCCCATCTCGATCATCGCCACGTGGCGAAGGAGCAGCGCCCGCAGGATGCGTTCCCCGAGTTCGGCTTCCTCGATGAGCAACGCACGGAGCTGGTCCGGCGGAACGACGATCGCCGCCACCTCCTCGAGGGCCTGGACATCGAGCGCGCTCGGCTTGTCGGTGAGCGTTCCCAGGTCGGCCACGAACTCGCCCGGCAGGATCTCCATCTCCTCGGGCGTGCCTCCGATGTGCTGCGCGAACTCGGCGATGGGCAGCGATCGGCCGAGTGGATCGCGGCTGACGACTGACAATCGGCCGGAGAGGATGACGTACATCCCCGGGCTCGGCTTCCCCACTCGACAGAGAAGCTCCCCCGGCTGGAATCGTCGCAGCTCGCCGAAGCGCCGGACGCGCTCGATCTCGGCTGCCGGGAGGACCGGAAACATCTGGTCGAATCGCCGCGCGAGCGCCCCGGTCGGCATGGGCGGAGGAGGACTGGTCATGTGAGTTCCCGGATCAGATCAGGTTCCGAACAGCGCCTTCAGCTCGGCCGGAACCACCGCCTCGAGCTGGGCATAGGTGCAGGACGGCGGGGTCCGGTCGGGCCGCCAGCGGAGGAAATGCGTCGCGTGCCGGAAGCGGCGTCCTCCCTGCAGATGGTCGTATCCGACCTCCACGACCCTCTCCAGGCGCACCGGCTCCCACGACAGGTCCTTCTTGTTGTTCCACCGGCTCGGAGCACCCGGCATCCGCTGCTCGCCCGCGCCGGCGAGCGACGCCCATTCCTTCCACGGATGTGCCTCGAGCGCGCCTTCCCGCAGCGGCGCCAGATCGGCCTCGAACTGCTTCCGTTGCGCCGCGGTGAAGCCGGAGCAGATGCCGACATGGTGGAGCGTGCCCTCCTCGTCGTGGAGCCCGAGGAGGAACGAGCCCACGCCCCCGCCGCCCTTGAACCAGCGGAATCCGGCGACGACGCAGTCGGCCGTACGCGCATGCTTCACCTTGAACATCTCCCGCCTGTCCTCGAGGTAGGGCAGCGCGAGCGGCTTCACCATGACGCCGTCGAGCCCCGCGCCCTCGAAGCGGCGGAACCACTCCTCGGCCAGGGGCCGGTCGCGGGTGGCGGGGGTGAGATGGACGGGGGGCCTTGCTCCGGCCAGGGCCTGCTCGAGCCGACGCCGTCGCTCCTCGAAGGGATGCGTCCGGAGGTCCTCGTCGCCGAGTGCCAGCAGGTCGAAGCCCACGAAGGAGGCGGGTGTCTCCTCGGCGAGCTTCCGGACCCGGGAAGCAGCAGGGTGAATCCGGTTGAGGAGCGCATCGAAGTCGAGCCCGCCGGGACCGGCGATGACGATCTCCCCGTCCACCACGCAGCGCTCGGGAAGCGAGGCCCGGAGAGGCCCGAGCAGCTCCGGAAAGTAGCGGGTCATGGGCCGCTCGTTGCGGCTGCCCAGCTCCACCTCGTCGCCATCGCGGAAGACGATGGTCCGGAAGCCGTCCCACTTCGGCTCGTACATGACATCGCCCGGGGGCGGGAGCTCACGCACCAGCTTGGACAGCATCGGCGAGACGGGCGGCTGGACGGGCAGGGTCAACGGCCCACCCCCTCGATCTGCGTGGCCAGCAGCTGCCCGTCCTTCACGATGTAGGTTACCCGGACGCTGGATCCGATCGGGAAGCCCTCTCGGCCGGCCGCCGCTCCGTGGAGGATCCACCGGGTGTGGTCGTCGGTATGAAGCGTCTTCACCGGGCCGGACGCGGGCCGCACGTCGACCTCGTTCCGCCCCGTGGTCACCAGCACGCCCTGGACCTGATCTCCCGCGGTGAGCTCGCGCATCGTCTGGCTCGCGTTGTCCAGCCCACGGCGGGCCGAGTCGCCGGCGGCACCCGCCGCCTGGCGCGCCTTCGCCGCTGCCTCGTCGGCAGCCGACCGCGCCTGATCCGCGGCCCCACGCGCCTTCGCGGCCGCCTCGTCGGCAGCCGACCTCGCCTGAGCCGCGGCCTGACGGGCCTTCGCCGCCGTCTCGTCTGCGGCTACCTTCGCCTGGTCCGCTGCATCTTTCGCCGCCCGCTCGGCATCGGCAGCCGCTCCCTTGGCCTGGGCCACCGTCTCCTGCGCCTCACGCTTGCAGCCGGTGAGAAGGAGAGTGCCGAGGGCAAGGAGGAGAGGGACGCGCATCGAGAGAGGCCTCCAGGGAACGGGCCGAGGCCTACCACGAGGCAGTGGCGCGAATGAGGGGCTTCTGCGTCGCAGATGTCCAGACGCAGTCAGCGCAGATCGACCCCGGAGGGTCGATCGAACGCGTCGCGAACCGTGCCCGGACGGCGCTCAGCCTGCGAGGCGCCGGTACTCCTTGAGGTGCCGGAGGGCGAGCATCGGCTGGCCCCGCCGCTCGTGGAGGCAGGCGAGGTTGTAGTGCGCCTCCGCCAGGCGAGGATCGGAACGGAGCGCGGTCTCGTACCAGTGGACGGCGTCAGCCGTCCGTCCCTGATCCTCGAGCGCGACCGCGAGGTTGTACGCCGCCGTCGCGTCACCTGGCCGGGCCGCGAGCGCGGCACGGTAGTGGGTCTGCGCCTCGGCCAGGCGACCCTCCTCATGAAGGAGGCGTCCGAGGTTCACGTGCGCGTCCGCATGACCCGGCGCGCGAGCCAGGAGCTGGGCGTAGAGTATCCGCGCCCGCGCCGGGGCTCGGTCTTCGAGGGTCTCCGCCTCGGAGAAGAGCGCGTCGATCTCCGGCGTGGGCACGGGGGCCGGCCGGAACGCCTCATCGAGGTCCAGCAGCACCTGTCCGGAACCTGGATCCACCCGGACCTTCCCCTCACGCACGACGACCTGCTGCCCGGCGGGCTCGAGGGTGACGCTGCTCAGCGGTCGACCCGCGGGGAGCCTCGCCCGGGTCTGCCGGAGCGCGTCCGCCACCCGGGCGGGATGGATGGCCTGGTCCACGAGGCGCTTGGCGTTCCGGAGCAGGACCAGGTCCTGGAAGGTCAGGGCGCGGCCCCCCGCCCGGCGCAGGCGTGCGGCCTGCTCGGGCAGCCCCGCTTCGACGAGCTGGAGGACCCGCTCCTCGGAGGTGCCCAGCACCGCCGCTGCATCGGCAAGCGTGTAGGTCCGCGTCTCCACCCCGGTCTGCTGCATGACCCTGAAAGAGGTACCAGCGGGGTCTGACGAGGCCGCTGGCCCAGGGCGACAGCCCGGGTACCTCCATCCCGAACGAGCCTGTCCCTCACCGATCTGGTACAGGCCGGTGGCCGCGGCAGCGCATCCGAAACTCGTGGGTTCGAGGTGACCTCCTGATGGAAGCGCTGATGCAGCAACGGGCGACAACGGTGCCCGCGCCGAGCGATGTTCTCGGCCATCCCCGCGGGCTCGCCTACCTCGTGTTCGCCGAGACCTGGGAGCGCTTCTCGTACTACGGGATGCAGGCGCTTCTGGTCCTCTACATGGGCCAGCAGCTCCTGCTCCCGGGACACGTGGACCGCGTCGGCGGGTTTGCGGCGTTCCGCACCTGGATCGAGCACGTCTATGGACCCCTCTCCTCGGCGGCGCTCGCCTCGGTGATCTTCGGTCTCTACGCCGGCGGGGTGTACCTGACGCCGCTGGCGGGTGGCTTCATCGCCGATCGTTTCCTCGGGCGAACGGTGACGGTGACCATCGGTGCGGTGCTGATGGCGGCGGGCCATCTCCTGATGGCGTTCGAGCTCACCTTTCTGCTGGCGCTCACCTGTCTCCTGCTCGGAGTGGGCTGCTTCAAGGGGAACATCGCCAGCCAGGTCGGTGAGCTGTACGGGCCCGGTGATCTGCGCCGGGCGGACGCATTTCAGATCTATTTCCTGGGAATCAATGTCGCGGTGATCGTCTCGCCTCTCGTCTGCGGCACGCTCGGGCAGAAGGTGGCGTGGCACTGGGGCTTCGGGGCTGCCGGTGTGGGAATGCTTGCAGGCCTCGCCGTCTATCTCTCGGGCCGGCGGTGGTTACCCGCGAGCAGGCCACGGGCCCGAGCCAGTGCCCGCGGGCCTGGCACGCTCTCGCGCAGCGACTGGTCGAAGGTCTTCGTCCTCGTCGCGCTGCTGCCGGTGATGGCGCTCTCGGAGCTGGGCAACCAGCAGATCTACAACAGCTACCTCGTCTGGGGCGACGCGCAGTACGCCAGGACGTTCTTCGGCTTCGAGGCGCCGGTGACCTGGCTCCTCTCTGTCGACGCGTTCATCGCCCTGGCGATGATCCTGGCGGTGGTGGCGTTCTGGCGAATGTGGAGCCGCAAGCACCCGGAGCCCGACGAGATCGTCAAGCTCGCCATCGGCGCCGCGATCTCCGCGCTCGCGCCGCTCCTTCTCGCGCTCGGCAGCCTGCGGGCGGCGGCCACCGGCGAGAGGGTGTCGCTGGCGTGGGGACTCGGATTCCACCTCGTCAATAGCCTGGGCTATGCCCTGCTCTTCCCGGTCGGGCTGGCCCTCTACTCCCGGGCGTCTCCGCGCGCGATCGGCGGCCTGATGATCGGTGTCTACTATCTCCACCTCTTCCTCGCGAACATGACGGTCGGCCGTCTCGGCGGACTGCTGGAGACGCTTGGCGGTGGACCGTTCTGGCTCCTGCACTCGGGTCTGATCGCCGCTGGATGCGCCATTCTCGTCGTCTTCGCGGTGGCGTTCCGCCCCGTCCTCGCGCCGACCACCGAGGCGAGCCAGGAATGACTCATCCCTTCCAGGGGTGCAGCCGCGGCAACCAGCCTGGAACGGCGCGGCGGTACGACTCGTACTCCTCGCCGAATTGCCTGCGGAGCGCTGGCTCCTCATAGAGGCGGACGAAGCTCACCACCAGGAGGGCGACCAGCGCTGCGTAGCCCAGGAGTACCGTCTGCCCGAGCAGCAGCCCCTGCCCGACGATCGCCGAGAGCACTGCCAGGTACATCGGATTGCGGACGTACCGGTATGCGCCGGTCACCACCAGCCGCTCCGTGGGGGCGACCGGCGCCGGTGTACCGAGACCGTCGCGCACGAAGCGGACGAACGCGCTCACCAGGACGGGGAGGGCGGCGACCAGGAGCCCGCCCCCGAGCAGACGGACCGGCATCCCCGCGGGCCGCGGCTCCCACTGCGTGAGCCACCACGGCACGAGCCCGACCACGGTCCCGGGCGCCAGCGCGAAGAAGAGGACGCTCCCCAGCGCTGCACGGCGAATCCGCATGCAATGATCTAGACGTTTGCCGCACTGAACGCTTGGCGCGGGGATG
>Ga0207674_10007266_pt1 | contig 12912 bp, 8 predicted proteins | sample KBSCornC72_FD_184303 | JGI IMG/M metagenome (GOLD analysis project Ga0207674, IMG submission 184303) | Corn rhizosphere microbial communities from Kellogg Biological Station, Michigan, USA - KBS Corn C7-2 (SPAdes) (version 2) | ecosystem: Host-associated > Plants > Roots > Rhizosphere > Soil ... | reverse complement strand
GGTGTTCCTCGCCCCGCCGGCGGCGCCGTCGCTGCTGTACGTCCCGTCGGCCACGCAGGTCGTGGTCCCGCTCGTGGTCACCGTGGCGCTGCTGGCGGTGGCCGTCGCGGTAGCCACCGCGCGGCTGATCCGGGCGGCCCGGCCCGAGCTGCTCAGGGAGGCGCCGCCATGACCGCCTCGACGGTCCCGGCCGCTCCGGCCGTCCGCTGCGAGAACCTGGTGCACGTGTACGGCACCCCGGGCAACGAGGTGGCCGCGCTCAGGGGAGTGGATCTGGTCATCGAGCCGGGTGAGATGGTGGCGCTGCTCGGCCCCTCCGGCGCGGGGAAGACTACCCTGCTGTGGCACCTGGCCGGGCTGCTCAAGCCCACCGCGGGAACGGTCGAGGTCGGCGGGCGGCCGCTCTCCGGGTTCAGCGGCCGAGCCCTTACCAGCATGCGGCTGCGCGAGGTCGGCCTCCTGCTGCAGAATCCAGCGAGCAACCTGCTGCCGAGCCAGTCGGCGACGGGAAACGTGCTCTTCGCCCAGGCGCCGACCCGGCGCAGTCGCCGGGTCAAGCGCCGCCGGGCCGCCGACCTGCTGGATCGCGTGGGTCTGGCGAGCGCGGCGCACCGGCGCGCCGGACTGCTGTCGGGCGGCGAGCAGCAGCGGCTCGCGGTCGCGGTCGCGCTGGCCAACGGGCCGCGGCTGCTGCTGGCCGACGAACCAACCAGCCAGCTGGACCCGGAGTCGGCCGGTGACGTGATCGAGCTGATCCAGGCCGCCAACGCGAGCCTTGGCACTACCGTCGTGGCGGTCACCCACGATCCGGAGGTGGCCGCGGCGCTCGGGCGCACGATCACGATCAGGGACGGGCGCGTAGGGGCGGCTGGCCACGGGGGCCGTGAGTACATGGTGGTCGGCAAGGACGGCACGGTCACCCTGCCGCCGGATCTGCTCGATGAGTTCCCGCCCGGCTCACTCGCCGCCGCGAGCCGCGCCGAGGGCGGCGTGCTGCTGCGCCGGGTAGAACCCGGCACCATCGGTGCCGAGGAGGAGGAATGAGCCTGCTGCAGGCCGAGGGCCTGCGCTTCGAACGCGGCGGGCGGGTTATCTTCGAGGGCGTCAGCCTGTCCGTGCGGCCAGGTGACCGGGTGGCGGTTACCGGTCCGTCCGGGTCGGGCAAGACCAGCCTGCTCTCCGTGCTCGCCGGCTTCGCCGCTCCCGCGGCGGGAGCGGTGCGGCGCGGCGGAGAACTGGTGACCGCGGGCACGCTGCCCGCCCGCACCGCCGCGGTGCTGCAGGGCTACGGGCTGGTTTCGCTGCTGACCGCGGCGGAGAACGTGGAGATCATGCTGCGGGCCGGGGGCATGCCCGCCCGGCTGGCCATGGCGGCCGCGAACACCGCGCTCGCCGAGCTCGGCCTCGGCGACTACGGGGACCACCTGGTGCAAGAACTGTCGGGCGGCCAGCAGCAGCGCGTCGCGGTGGCGCGGGCCCTGGCGGCGCGGCCGGAACTGCTCATCGCCGACGAGCCGACCGCCGAGCAGGATGCCGTCACTCGCGAACTCGTGCTGGCCCGGCTGCTAGGCGTCGCGGCGGACGGCGGCGCGCTCGTGCTTGCCACCCATGATCCCGAAGTCGTCGCGCGCTGCGACCATGTCGTCAGCCTCGCCCGGCACCTGCCCGCGCGCGCCACGGCAGGCTAGCCCCGGCCCGTGAGTTCCTTTCCTGAAAACCATGAAAGAATGTCGACTTAAGTCCGTTAACGGATTTTTGATGGCCGGACATTGATGTTTACGGCGCGTTAACAGCTGTACCGCTAGGTTAAGGCGCGGTGCCATTCCTGACATCCAGCAAAAGTGATCATGAAGGGCAGTCCCATTGCTGTCTGGTCGTGAGCTGCGAGATGTGTCCTTTCAAGGGCCCGCAACGATCATCCAGGCTGGCTTCCAGCGCGCAATACCCCGGGAATGGTGTCGGCAGATGACCAGGGGGGAGCCGGACAGGAGGAAGCCATCATGCGAGAAACCAGCCAGCCTCGCACTCGCGTCGGGGCGGTGTCATGAAGAGGATCATCAGCGGTCTGGACGCTCGCCGACTGCCCCGCCGGGTCGTTCTCAGTGCAGCGGCCATGCTCGCCGGCGCCTGCTTCGCAGCGGCACCGACGATCCCCGCTGCGGCCGCCGCACCGACGGCATCGGCCGCAGGCGCCGTGGCGCCGTCGACCACGGGCGGGCAGTTCGGGGCGAACGTCTTCGTGTTCAACCCCAGCATGACGCAGGACTCGATCCAGAGCACGCTCGACTCGATCGCCAGCCAGCAGGTGTCCAACCAGTTCGGCAGCCAGCGCTACGCCGTGTTCTTCGCGCCGGGCACCTACGGATCATCCGCAGACCCGCTCATCTTCCAGGTCGGTTATTACACCAGCGTTGCGGGCCTCGGGCGCAGCCCGGGAGATGTCACCATTAACGGCCAGATCAACGTCTACAACCAGTGCTTTGGCACCAACTGCATCGCGCTCGACAACTTCTGGCGCTCGCTATCGAACCTCACGATCAACGTGACCGGCAATAAGCCCGGCGGGAACGATTGCTCCGCGGCCACGGACTTCTGGGCGGTGTCGCAGGCCGCGCCGCTACGGCGAGTCCAGGTCAACGGCAAGCTGTCCCTGATGGATTACTGCGATGGTTCTCCGGATTTCGCCAGCGGCGGGTTCATCGCCGACTCCGGGTTCACCGGCCCGGCCATCATCAACGGTTCCCAGCAGCAGTGGATTACGAGGAACAGCAACCTGGGCGGGGGATGGAGCAACGGAGTCTGGAACCAGGTCTTCTGCGGAGATAACGGCGCTCCCGCGCAGAATTTCGGCAATGGGGGAGTGTTCACGACGCTCGCCACCTGCCCGGTGACCGAGGAAGCGCCGTTCCTCTACACCGGCCCGCAAGGCGGCTACAGCGTCTTCGTTCCCGCGGTCCAGCACAATTCGGTCGGCCCGGCCTCAGGCAGCAGCACGGAAGCCGGCACCTCCATCCCGCTGTCGAAGTTCTTCGTGGCCAGTCCGGGCATGTCGGGCGCGACTATCACCGCGGCGCTGGCCCGGGGCCAGAACCTCATCCTCACCCCTGGCGTCTATAACCTGAATCAGCCCATCGTGGTCCCGCACCCCGACACTGTGGTGCTGGGCCTGGGCATGGCCACCCTTGTTCCGCAGCGCGGCAACGCGGCCATGATCGTGGTCAGGAACAGCGGGGTGAAGCTGTCCGGCTTCATGATCGATGCCGGCCCGGTCAAGTCACCGGTCCTGCTCTCGGTCGGAACCCCCGGACCGAGCGATGCCAGCAACCCGGACCTCATCCAGGATGTCTTCTTCCGCATCGGCGGTGCGGAGACCACGCCCGTCTCCGCGACGGTCAGCCTCCTGGACAATGCGTCGAATTCGATAATCGACGACATCTGGGCCTGGCGCGCTGACCACGGCAACGCGGTGGGCTGGACCGTCAACACCGCCGACACGGGCGTCGCGGTGACCGGAGACAACGTGACCGCGTATGGCCTGTTCGTGGAGCACTACCAGAAGAATGAGGTGATCTGGAGCGGCCAGGGCGGCACGGACATCTTCTTCCAGAACGAACTGCCCTACGACCCGCCCAGCCAGTCCGCGTGGATGGCCAGCCCGACTCAGGACGGCTATCCCTCCTTCCTGGTCACCGGTAACGTCAAGAGCTTCCAGGGCTACGGCATGGGCAGCTACATCGTGTTCATCCAGACCCCGGCGACGCTGTTCGACGATGCGGCATTCCAGGCCCCCAAGACGCCGGCTGTGCAGTTCCACGACCTGCTCGTCGTCTACCTCGGAGGTTCTGGCGGCGACAAGTCGATCATCAACGGCGTCGGCGGCCCGGTGACCTCCACCAATAACCCCGGAATAGGAACGCCCGTCAATCTCATCAGCTACCCATGACGCCTACCTGACCCGACTCGGCGATTCAGAGAATGTGGCGTTATACCGAATCTATTAGGTAGAACGCCACATTCTCTGAATCCATACGGCAGATCCGGAGGGTCATATGTCCGGCTTTGGGGTAGTTCCGGGCATAGCTCGGGCCTCGGCATCCGGGGCGTCAGGCGCGGCCGGGCTCGGAATGCACGACGACCCAGATCGCGCGCACGACGTCGCCGGTCTTGTTGAGGTACTCGTGCGGCGTCGAGGAATCGAACGCGATCGAGTCGCGCGGGCCCAGCTCGTAGCTCTCGAAGCCCACGTTGGCCGTCAGCGTGCCGCTGATGACCAGGCCGTACTCGCGCCCGTCGTGCCGCAGCGGGCGCCGCTCGTCGGTGGAGTGGCCGCCGGGGGAGTAGATCACCTCGAGGAAGTCGGTCATGGCCTCTGACTGGGGGGTGAGCCGCTCCCACCGCACGCCGCTGGCCAGGTCGATGATCCGGCGATCGCAGCCTCGCTGCACGATCGCGGGCGGCGGCGCGGCCGCTTGGTCCTCGGCCGCCCCGGCGGGCCGGGTCGCCTCGGAGTCCCCGGCTGCCCTGGCCGAGGGCGTTTCCGCGGAAACGCCCTCCGGTCCGGTGCCGGAGCCGAACAGCAGGTAGTCGAGCGAGCTGCCCAGCTCGGTGGCCAGCGAGTACAGCACGCCCACCGACGGTACCGACACCCCGCGCTCGATCTGCGAGATCAGGCTGGCCGAACACCCCACCCGCCGCGCCAGTTCCCGGACGGACAGCTGGCGCGAGCTTCGGACCAGCCGCAGCCGCGGCCCGAGCCCGGTGCCCGGATCGAAGTCTGCCATGATGTAAATCTACACTGCACACCATGACCGGGCTGGCTTGACAGCCACACTGCACAGGTCTTTGGATTGTGGTGCACGAGCCGAGGTGCACGAGCCGAGGAGCCCCGCATGCCTGATCGTCCCCTCGCCCCGGCGCCGGGCCGGATGAACGTCGACTTCGAGGAGCGGATCGACTTCGCCCGGCTCCGCCGCTACCGGCTGGACCGTGCGAAGCAGGCGATGGAGCAGGCGGGCCTCGGCGCGCTGCTCGTCTTTGACAACAACAACATCAGGTATCTGACCGGCGTCGCGATCGGCGAGTGGACCAGGGACAAGCTGTGCCGGTACGCGCTGTACACCCGGACCGGCGAACTGGTGCTGTGGGACTTCGGCTCGGCCGCCGTGCACCACCGGCTGTACTGTCCGTGGCTCAAGCCGGAGAACTGCATCGCCTCCTACACCACGATGCGCGGCGCCGCCCCGCCCGCGTCCGGGCTCACCGCCAGGCAGGTCGCCGAGATCAAGGACCGCCTGAAGCAGGCCGGCGTAGGAAACGAGCCCGTCGGCGTCGACTTCGCCGAGGTCCCCACCTTCTTCGAGCTGCAAAAACAGCAGATCGACATCAGGGACGGCCAGCAGGTGATGCTGGACGCCAGGCAGCTCAAGTCGAAGGACGAGATCGCCCTGCTGTCTACCGCGGCCGCCATGGTCGACGGTACGTACGCCGACATCGCCGAAGCCCTCCGGCCCGGGGTGCGGGAGAACGAGATCGTCGCGCTGGCGAACAAGCGCCTGTACGAGATGGGCTCGGACGACGTCGAGTCGGTCAACGCGGTCTCCGGCGAGCGGTGCAACCCGCACCCGCACAACTTCTCCGACCGCATGATCAGGCCGGGCGAGCAGGCGTTCTTCGACATCATGCACTCCTACAACGGCTACCGGACCTGCTACTACCGCTGTTTCGTGGTCGGCCGGGCCAGCCAGCCGCAGCTGGACGCCTACAAAAAGGCCCGGGAGTGGATCGACGCCGCCATCGAGATGATCAAGCCGGGGGTGTCCACCGACCAGGTGGCCCGGCTGTGGCCAGCCGCCGAGGAGATCGGGCTGCCGGACGAGAAGACGGCGTTCGGGCTGCTGTTCGGGCACGGGCTCGGCCTCGCCCTGCATGAGCGGCCGATCATCTCCCGGCTCACCTCGCTGGACGCCCCGATGGAGATCAAGGAGGGCATGGTCTTCGCGCTGGAGACCTACTGCCCGGCCACGGACGGGCGCTCGGCCGCCAGGATCGAGGAGGAGGTCGTGGTCGGCCCGAACGGGATCGAGATCCTGACCAGGTTCCCCGCCCAGGAGCTGTACGTCACCAACCCCTACTGACGAGGCGATTACGTGCCGGACATAGACGAAGCCACCTCCCTCGAGCTGTACCGGAAGATGACCGAGATCCGGCTGTTCGAGAAGCGCGCCTACGACCTGTTCATGCAGAACCTGGTCAAGGGGACGACGCACCTGGGCACCGGTCAGGAGGCCGTCGCGGCCGGCGTGTCGCAGGTCATGCGCGACGACGACTACATGTTCGTCACCTACCGCGGCCACAACCACGTGCTGGCCCGCGGCACGCCGATGACGCAGGTGATGGCCGAACTCCTCGGCCGGGAGAACGGCCTCATGCACGGCAAGGGTGGCTCCATGCACCTGCTCGACACCTCGCGCGGCATCCTCGGCGCCTACGCGATCATCGGCGCGCAGCTGGTCATCGCCAACGGCTCCGCGTGGTCGGCCCTGTACCGCGGCAGCGGGCAGGTCACGGTCTGCTTCCTCGGCGACGGCGCCACCAACATCGGCGCCTTTCACGAGGCACTCAACCTGGCCGCCGTATGGCAGCTGCCGGTGGTATTCATCTGCGAGAACAACCAGTACATGGAGTACACCCCGATCGGCTCGGTGACCGCGGTGCCCCGGCCCGCCGCGGACCGGGCCGCCTCCTACGGGCTCGATCCGGTGGTGGTGGACGGCAACGACGTGGAGGCGGTCTACGAGGTGGCGCAGGCCGCGCTCGGCCGGGCCAGGGACGGCGGCGGCCCGGCGCTCGTCGAGGCGCTCACCTACCGGCACGGCGGCCACTCCCGGGCCGACCCCGGCAAGTACCGCCCCGACGCCGAGGTGGCCCAGTGGCTGGCCCGGGATCCGCTGCCGGCCTACCGGGCCGTCCTGACCGGCCGCGGCGTCGACCCGGCGGTGCTGGACGAGCTCGACAGCAAGGCCCGCGAGGCGGTGGACCGGGCCACCGAGGAGGCCAAGGCCGGCCCGCAGCCCCGGCTGGAGCTGGCGGGCACGAACGTATGGGCCGACGGCGGCAACGCCTGGCGGAATTAGTTTTCGACCGAACGGACCGATGTGACTGCTATTACCTACCGTGACGCGGTAACCCGGGCGATCGCCCAGGAGATGCGCCGCGACCCCGACGTGGTCTTCCTTGGCGAGGATGTCGCCGCCGCGGGCGGGGTGTTCAAGACCACCCCCGGCCTGCTGGAGGAGTTCGGGCCGAAGCGTGTCCGCGACACCCCGATCAGCGAGCAGGCCATCCTCGGCGCCGCGATGGGCGCCGCCATGACCGGCCTGCGGCCCATCGCCGAGATCATGTTCAGCGACTTCTTCGCGGTCTGCTGGGACCTGATCGCCAACGAGATGGCGAAGAGCAGGTACATGTCCGACGGGCAGCTCACGCTGCCGCTCGTGGTCCGCTGCGCCAACGGGGCCGGGTTGCGTTTCGGCGCCCAGCACTCGCAGTCGGTGGAGAACTGGGCCATGGCGGTGCCCGGGCTGAAGGTCGTGGCCCCGTCCAACCCGCGCGACGTCATCGGGCTGCTGGCCGCGGCCGTGCGGGATCCGGACCCGGTTATCTTCTTCGAGCACAAGGGCCTGTACCCGAGCAAGGGTGAGGTGCCAGACGGCGAGATCACCGACGAGCTCGGCCGGGCCAGCGTGCGGCGCCAGGGCGGTGACGCGACGATCCTGGCGCTGGCCGCGATGGTGCCGCGGGCGCTGGCCGCGGCCGAGAAGCTGGCCGTGGAGGACGGCATCGAGGCCACGGTCGTCGACGTCAGGTCGCTCGTGCCTCTGGACACGCGGACGATCCTGGCCGAGGTGGCCAGGACGGGTCGGCTGTTTACGGTGGAGGAGAATCCGCGGCTGTGCGGCTGGGGCGCCGAGATCGTCTCGATCGTGGCGGAGGAGGCGTTCGGCGCGCTGACCGGTCCGGTCATCCGGATCACCACCCCGCATATCCCGCTTCCGGCCGCGGACAGGCTCGAAGATCACGTGCTGCCCTCGGTGGATAGGATCGTCGAGACCGTGTCGAAAGCCCTATAGGAGTCCCGTGAGCAGCAATCTGGCCGAACTGACCGGCATCGACGTCCCCACCCGGCTGCTGATCGGCGGGGAATGGACCGGCGGCCGCGCCGGCGGCACGATGCCGGTGATCGACCCGGCCACCGAGGACGCGCTGACCGAAGTAGCCGACGGGACCGTCGATGACGCGCTCGACGCGGTCGGCGCGGCCGCCGGCGCGCTGGCCGGCTGGGCCGCGACGCCGCCACGGCAGCGCGCCGAGTGCCTGCGCCGGACCTTCGAGCTGATGACCGAGCACTCCGAGTCCCTGGCCCGGCTGATGGTGGCCGAGAACGGCAAGGCGCTGCGCGACGCGCGAGCCGAGGCCACCTACTCGGCCGAGTTCTTCCGCTGGTACGCCGAAGAGGCGGTGCGGATGGAGGGCGTGCTGATGACCGCGCCTTCGGGCGCGAACAAGATCCTGGTCATGCGCCAGCCGGTCGGGGTTTCCGTGCTGGTCACGCCGTGGAATTTCCCGGCCGCGATGGCCACCCGCAAGATCGGTCCCGCGCTGGCGGCCGGCTGCACCGTCGTGCTCAAGCCCGCCTCGGAAACCCCGCTGACCGCGCTGGCCATCGCCGGCCTGCTGGCCGAGGCGGGTGTTCCCGACGGTGTCGTCAACGTGCTGCCCTCGCGCAAGTCGGGCGCGGTCGTCTCGGCCATGCTGAACGACCCGCGGGTCCGCAAGCTCTCGTTCACCGGGTCCACCGAGGTAGGCCGGATCCTGCTGCGCGAAGCCGCCGAGACCGTGGTGAACACCTCGATGGAGCTCGGCGGCAATGCCCCCTTCATCATCTTCGAGGACGCCGACATCGACGCCGCCGTCGAGGGCGCGCTGATCGCCAAGATGCGCAACGGGGGCGAGGCCTGCACCGCGGCCAACCGCTTCTACGTGCACGAGGCGGTGGCCGACGATTTCAGCAGCACGTTCGCGGCGCGCCTGGACGCCATGAAGGTGGGGCCAGGCCTGGATGAGGACACCGACGTCGGCCCGCTGGTCAACGAGCCGACCCGGTCCAAGGTCGCCGAGCTGGTCGATTCCGCGGCGGCCGACGGCGGCAAGGTCGTCACCGGCGGCCGGGCACCGGACCGGAAGGGCTTCTTCTACCAGCCGACGGTCATCGACCAGGTGCCGTCGGGCGCCGGCATCCTCGCCACCGAGATCTTCGGGCCGGTGGCGCCCGTGGTCCGGTTCACCGCCGAGGACGACGCCGTCCGCTGGGCCAATGACACCGAGTTCGGGCTGGTCTCCTACGTCTACACTCGCGATCTGAGCCGCGGGCTGCGAGTCAGCGAGGCGCTGGAGGCCGGCATGGTCGGACTCAACCGCGGCATCGTGTCCGATCCGGCGGCGCCGTTCGGCGGCGTGAAGCAGTCGGGCATCGGCCGCGAGGGCGCCCACGACGGGCTCCTGGAGTTCACCGAGACGAAATATATCGCCACCAATTGGTGAGCCCTGCGGCGCGCGGTCGGCTTGGTGGCCAGCCGGCCCGCCCGCATCATCATGATCCTGTCCCGGGCATGGCGAGCTGCTTGAGCAGGTTCTTCTGATAGATCAAGATCTCCCACTGGGCCAAGTGGCCGATCCGCACTGGCTTGCCGAAGGCTTGCTCGGCGAACGGGCTCAGGCCGGGGCCGGCCAGGTCGATGATCACGAAATTCGCGTAGTACCGGGACGCGTCGAACCACAAGGTATTCGTCTCCCAGAGATACGGGATGACCTGGCGACCGTTCATCAGCACGGCGCGGACCCGCACCCGGTTGCCTGACTCCAGGGTAATGGCCGAACTGTTCCAGTAGCCGGCGAGGCCGTACGTGAGTCCGTGCGCCTGGAGCCACGCGCTGAGGGGCGCCGTCGGCACGGCAGCGGCGGGCTGGGTGGCCGCGGCGGTCAACGGCAGTAGCGCACCGACGGCGACCAGGCCGGTCGCCAGGCGGTCCCATAGGGTGTCGCCGATGTGTGCGGGCACGCAGGCGCGGGCCGCGAGTATCGCGCCGCAGGGCAGTACGGCGACCACCTCGTAGGAATTACTGGGTATCGGCATGGTCGAGATCACGTACGCCGAGAGGTTAATGACGATCGCGGCGCACAGCAGCTGCTCGGCCCGGCTCGCGGTACGCCAGGTCCACACGACCCGCGCGAAGCCGGCCGCCACGGCCAGCAAGCAGGCGATCCCGAGGATGTATCCCGCGTTGCGCGCCAATGCGGGAGAGCCCGAGCCGGCCTCCGCCCCGAACAGGACGCGTAGGGCGTGCCAGGCGAGCGCCGCGTTATGCGGCCATTGCTGGGGCGGCGAGAGCGCGGTCCTCGGGGCGGCCATCTGGTACGCGCCGAAATGTAGCATCACCGCGCGGACCACGGAAGCCAGCGGTACGGATGCGGCGGCGGCCAGGGCGTTCGCGGCATCGCTCGTGCGGACTTTCCGTGCGGCCACCACACGATAACCGCACACCACGACGACCGCAGGCACGACCACATAGAGGACAGTGGCGTCGCCGATTTGGCCGGCGCACAGGATCGCGAGCAGCAGCGGCCACGTGTACCACCGGGCGGGCACCCGATCGATCAGCAAGACGGAGACCAGGAGGAACACCGAGGTACCGGTGTGGTCGGGCGCCCCCAGCAGGTAATGCGTGTTCGATTCGAGGTGAAACATCGCGGTCAGCACGACTACCACGACGCCGCAGCGCGCCACCCTGGCGAGGCCGCGACTGCCTGCGAGGGCGATGGCTACGGCAAAGACCGTGACGATCAGGTACGTCAGGGCGGAGGCAACGTGGCTGGTCAGGTTGCTCAACCCGGAAAAGAGCTCAGTAAGCGCGAGTACCGGCAGGTCAAAGGTGTAATACGTCGCGTCGCCGATGATCCATCCGTGCAGCAGGAGGTGACCGTGCAGTATGTCCCATGCTTGCAGCGCACTGTTCGCCCCGTCCGAACTCACGTGCCCGGTGAACGAGATCCGCAGGTAGAAGGCGAACAACGCCATGCAGCCGACGATCCACGGCGTCGCGCCCAGCAGGCGGCGTAGCCAACGGTGTTCGCGGTCGGCCGGGAGCCGGAACCGGGCCGGCGGCAACCAAGCTGGCTGGGCATCGGGCGGATCCGCTTCCGCTGCAATCCGTTGGCTTCGGGCCATGGTCCGAACCTACTGAGAATTTCTTGCCGGTGGGGTGCACCCGGCCGTGCTCAGCTCAGGCTGGATAACACGCAGTCGTGAGTGCAGGGAACCTCACCAGGCAGGATTCCCGGGGCACTGCCCAGGTTGTCGAGAAGATTATGGTTCCAGACCATGATGGTGAACGTCTTGTAGTGGTAGACATGCGCGGGCGGCCCGGCGTGCAGGGCCGCGATGGCGCTGCGCGGGATCATGGATACCAGGCGATTTGCGCCGCCGGTCATACCCAAGTGGTCGGCGCTGTTGGTCAAGATGAAGTTGGCGTAGCTGTACCGGGGGTCGTCCCAGGACGACTTGGTCTCGAAGTGGCGCGGAAGATTGCCGGCGGAGCGCCACGCTACGTCCCTGATCTCGAGGCGGCCCCCGCTGTCCATCGTGATGAGGTTCGACTCGGCGTAAGTGCCCAGCCCGTGGGTGAGGTGGTGCGCCTCCAGCCAGGGAATGACCGCCTGCATGCTGTCCGGCACCGGGGACTGGGCGGCGCCGTAGCCAAGCGCGGCTAGGTAGCAGGCCAGCACGCCCGCTAGACCCCCGGTCACCACAGGCGTGAGCCGCACCCGGCCCAGCCGCGCCCTGGCCAGCGAACCGGTGACCATACGCCCCGCCAGGACGGCCCCGAAGGGCAACACGGCCAGGATCTCCCGGGCGTCGAACAGGCCGGCGGAAACGATGCTGAGCGAATAGCCGGTCACGTTAACGGCGATCGCCGTGGCCAGGACGGGGGAGATCAGGTCGGCGGGATCGAAGAAGTACCGGAACGCGCGGAAGAAGCCCCACACCGCCAGGCCCACGCCGACCAGGTGCACCGCGGCGAGGGCGACCCCGACGGCCAGCGGCAGACCGCCCAGGGCGGGCCCGAACGGATTATTCTGCGAGATGTGGAAGAAGTCGGCGCCGTAGACGTTGAGGATGCCCTCGAGCGCCACCACGACGCGATGCGGAAGCGTGTGCAATGGCGCCAACGTCGCCGACTTCACCTCGGTGACCTGGTACCCGCCCAGGTCGCTGATCAGCCGTACGGCGAGCGTGGCCGCGCCGAACGACAGGATGCTCGCCGCGGCCAGGGACACCTCGTACCACTGAGAGGCCAGGGACCTGCGGTGGCGGAGGACGGCCAGCAGGACGCGGGCCCCGCAGACCAGGACGAGCGGCACCACCGCGTCCAGCAGCGCCACCCGGTCGGCGATGATGACCCAGGTGAGCCCCGCGCCGACGACAACCGGGACCCACCAGCGCCGCGGCGCGCGGTCCAGCAGGAGGAACAGCAGCAGCAGCGGGAGCTGGGTGCCCAGGTGGTCGGGCTGGGACAGCAGCAGGTGCGTGGCGTTGCCGAACTGGGGTGCGAGCATGATCCCGGCCGCGATCAGCAGGCGGATCAGCCCTTCCCGCCCGGTCGCCCGTCCCCGGGCCAGCAGGCCGGCCGCCAGCACCAGCAGCGTGTAGGTGATGGCGCCGCCGATGTGGACCACATCGGCGCCTAGGCCCCGGACCAGCTCGACGAGCGCGTACTCAGGGATTTCGGTCGGATAGTACGTCACATCCCCCATGGTCCAGCCGCGCAGCAGCCAGTTCCCGTGCAGCATGTCCCA
>Ga0207674_10007263_pt1 | contig 12914 bp, 15 predicted proteins | sample KBSCornC72_FD_184303 | JGI IMG/M metagenome (GOLD analysis project Ga0207674, IMG submission 184303) | Corn rhizosphere microbial communities from Kellogg Biological Station, Michigan, USA - KBS Corn C7-2 (SPAdes) (version 2) | ecosystem: Host-associated > Plants > Roots > Rhizosphere > Soil ... | reverse complement strand
GTCCTGGAAGACCGTGTTCACGTCGCGTGCGTAGGGCGGCTCGCGTGTGACATCGCCTCCCTGGAGGAGCACGCGGCCCTCGTCCGGCAGCTCGAAGCCGGCGATCAGCCGCAGCGTCGTCGTCTTCCCGGAGCCAGACGGGCCGAGCATCGTGAAGAACTCTCCGGCCGGGATCTCGAGCTCGACTCCGTCGACCGCGACGACGTCGCCGTAGGCCTTGCGGACCCCCTCGAGGCGGACGTCAGCCGGCGCGGGCGTCGACAAGCGACTCCTCGAGGATCTCGAGACCCCGGGCGAGATCGTCGTCGTCGATGACCAGCGGGACGAGGATGCGGATCACGTTGCCGTAGGTGCCGCAGGAGAGGAGGATCAGCCCTCGCTCGCGTGCACTCGCAGTCGTCTGCTTCGCGAGCTCCGCGGCCGGCTCCTTGCTCTCGCGGTGGGTCACGAGCTCGAGCGCGAGCATCGGACCCAGGCCGCGCACCTCGCCGACGTGCTCGACGCGGGCCGCGATCTCGTCCAGCCGCGCCCGCAGGTGGTTGCCGAGCTCCTCGGAGCGTGCGCGGAACTCGTCCTGGGCGACCTCGTCGAGCACCGCGAGGGCCGCTGCGCAGGCGACCGGGTTGCCGCCGAACGTGCCGCCGAGCCCGCCGGCGTCGGGCGCGTCCATGATCTCGGCACGGCCGGTGACCGCGGCCAGCGGGAGGCCACCGCCGAGTGACTTGCCGGACACGAGCAGGTCGGGCTTGACGCCGTAGTGCTCGATCGCCCACACCGGGCCGGTGCGGGCGACTCCGGACTGCACCTCGTCGTCGACGTAGACGGCGTCATGCTCCCGGCAGAGCTCGAGGAGCCGCGCGGGGAAGTCCTCGGGCAGGTCGATGAACCCGCCCTCCCCCTGCACCGGCTCGACGACGACACACGCGATCTCGTGCTGGGCGAGGAGCGACGACACGTCCTCGAGCGCGTCGTCCGTGGTCACGCCGCGGTACGGGTACGGGCCGCGGGCGCGATGCACCTCGGGCGCGAACGGCCCGAAGCCCTTCTTGTACGTCTCCTTGTGCGTCATCGTCATCGTCAGGAGCGTCCGGCCGTGGAACGCGTTCTCGAAGACCACGACGCCCGGCTTGCCGGTGGCCGCGCGGGCGATCTTGACCGCGTTCTCGACCGCCTCGGCGCCGCTGTTCAGGAGCAGGCTCTTCTGGTTCTCGCCGGAGCAGGGCGACAGGTCTGCGAGTCTCCGGCAGACCTCGACGTACGGTTCGTAGATCCCGACCATGAAGCACTGATGGAGATACGTGTCGATCTGCTCGTGCATGGCCGCGACGGCCGCGGGCAGCCCGTGGCCCGTGTTCTGGCAGCCGAGGCCGCCGGCGAAATCGATGTACGTCTTGCCGTCGACGTCCTCGACGCGGGCGCCTTCTGCGCGGGCGACGACGATCGGCGTGGTCGCGATCCCGCGCGGCACGAAGCGCTCGCGGGCGGCCAGGATGCGCTCACTCTCGGTCCGTTGCTCCACCGTCATGAGACGATTCTGACGTGATCGCCGTCATCGGGGCAACGGGCACGATCGGTCGGAACGTGACGGCGTTCCTCGAGGAGTGGGGTGCGGAGGTGGCCCCGCGGGACTTCCGGCTCGAGGGTGCGGAGCACGTGGACGCTCGAGATGCGGCTTCGTTGAGGCGTGCGCTCGACGGCGCCGACGTCGTCGTGAACGCCGCCGACTACCGGCTGAACCTCGACGTGATGTGGGGCGCGCTCGAGGCCGGCGCGCACTATGTCGACCTGGGCGGGCTCTTCCACGTGACCCGGGCGCAGCTGAAGCTCTACGACGAGTTCGATGCGGCCGGGCTGACGGCTGTCCTCGGGCTCGGCTCGGCTCCGGGGAAGACGAACTTGCTCGCCGCCGCCGCCGCGCGACGGTTGGGGGGCGATCCGGTGTCGATGGAGATCTGGGCGGCGACGCGCGATCCGGCGGCCGCGGATCACCCGTTCCCGGCGCCGTACTCGGTGCAGACGCTCCGCGACGAGCTCCAGATGCGACCGGTCGTGCTGCACGACGGCGGGCTCGAGGAGGTCGATCCGCTGTCCGGCGCGGCGACGCGCGAGTTTCCGGAGCCGGTCGGGTCGGCCGAGGGCATCTACACGCTGCATTCCGAGCTGGCGACGCTGCCGGTGAGCCTTTCGACCTTGCGCGAGGCGAGCTTCCGGCTGTGCCTGTCGCCGGGCTTGCTGGACAAGCTGCTCGCGCTCGAGGAGGGCGAGCTGCCAGAGCCGTACACACAGTCGGCGCAGTCGGTCGCGGTGCACGAGGTGGAGCTTCGGGCCGGCGACACGCGCGTCGTGGGACGGACCGTGACGCGCGGGGGAAGCGCGAGATCGACGTCGGAGCCGGCCGCGCGCGGAGCCGTCGAGCTCGCGGAAGGGCGGCTTGCGAAGCCGGGCGTCCACCCGCCCGAGATCGCGGTCGACGACCCCGAGGCGTTCCTCGCGCTGCTGGATACGGAGGTGTCCTGGCTCGGTCCCTGATCTGTCGCGAAGCTGCGACAGACGCGTCACACGTTCGCCGCTAGGTTGGCGATCGTGGCAACGAAGACCGCGACACCGTGGGGGCCTGCGACGCTCGTCGAGGAGCTCAGCGTCCCGCAGCGCTCGGGCGAGAAGCGCTTCGCGTCGGTCGTGCAGCTACTCGAGAGCGCGAAGGGCGAGCGGCTCGTGCGCTTCGCCTACTTGACCGGCGGAACGGCCCGCCGCGGCCCCGTCACGTTGCGCGCGCGTGACCTCCAGCGGCTGGTCGACGGCCTCGCTCGGTGTCCGCAGCTCGCCAAGACGCTCGGGTTCCCGGGCATGAAGGAGGGCGCCAACGGGAAGGCGTAGCGGACAGTGCAATTCGTGCTCCTACCCGTGCTCCTGGTCGGCATCGTCGTGATGCTTCTCGCCGGGCTCGTGCGGCCCAGTCGATCGCGCCAAGTCCAGTCGGTGATCGACGACGTGTTCTCAGGCCGCCGCTAACAGCCGCTCGCGGGCACGTTCGACGAGCGCCTGCAGGATGAGGGCGCCGTCGCTCGAGCCGAGCAGCGGATCGACCGCGTGCTCCGGGTGCGGCATCAGGCCCATGACGTTGCCGTCGGCGTTGACGACGCCCGCGATGTCGTCGATCGACCCGTTCGGGCTCTCGCCCTCGTACCGCAGGACGATCTGACGGTTTCGTTCGAGCTCGGCGAGGAGCTCGGCGTCGGCGAAGTAGCAGCCTTCGCCATGCTTGACCGGGATCGTCAGCCGCTGCCCCGTCTCGCACGCGGCCAAGAACGGCGCGTCGTTGCGCTCGACGCGCACGGCCACGTCGCGGCACACGAACGAGAGCGACTCGTTCGGTCGCAGCACGCCCGGGAGGAGGCCGGCCTCGCAGAGGACCTGGAAGCCGTTGCAGATCCCGAGGACGTACCCGCCGTTGGTGGCGTATTCAGCCACCGCTTGCATCGCCGGCGAGAAGCGGGCAATCGCCCCTGCGCGCAAATAATCGCCGTACGAGAAGCCTCCCGGCAGGACGACTGCGCCCACCGCGGGCAGCTCCGGTTCCGCATGCCAGTGGAGCACGGGCTCGGCGCCGAGGGTCTCGAGTGCGAGCGCGGCATCTCGGTCGTCGTTCGATCCGGGGAAGACGACGACCGCGATTCGGGGCGCGGGCTCGGTCACGTCGTCTCCCCGAGCTCGATCTCGTAGCTCTCGATCAGCGGGTTCGCGAGCAGCTCGGCGCACATGCGCTCGACCTGGGCGCGCGCCGCCTCGGGATCCGTGCCCTCGACCTCGAGGTCGAGCAGGCGGCCGACCCGCGCCTCGTCGACCTTGAAGCCGAGGTGGCGGAGCGAGTCCTCGACGGCTTTGCCCTGGGGGTCGAGGATCCCGGGCTTCGGCCTCACTAGCACGGTCGCTTTCATACGAGCACCGAAGTCGGCTCGGTTGCGTAGTCGTCGAACGACATGCGCGTGATCTGCTCGAACGCCTCGATGTACCGGGCGCGCGTTCCCGCGACGACCTCGTCGGGCAGCTCCGGCCCGGGCGGCGTCTTGTCCCAGCCGAGCGACTCGGCGTAGTCGCGGACGAACTGCTTGTCGAACGAAGGCTGCGGGCCGCCCGGCTCGTACTCGTCGGCCGGCCAGAAGCGCGAGGAGTCCGGCGTGAAGACCTCGTCGCCGAGGACGACGGTGCCGTCGTCGGCGAGCCCGAGCTCGAACTTCGTGTCGGCAATGATGATCCCCTTCTCCAGCAAGGCGTCCGCCGCAGTCGTGTAGAGCTCGATCGAGATCCGCTCCAGCTCGGCGAAACGTTCGTCGCCGACCAGGGCGGCCGCCTGCTCCGCGGTCAGCGGCGCGTCGTGTCCCTCGGCGGCCTTCGTCGTCGGCGTGAAGATGGGCTCGGGCAGGCGGTCCGACTCGCGCAGCCCCTCGGGGAGCGCGATCCCGCACACCTCTCTGCTCTCCTGGTAGCTCTTCCAGCCGGAGCCGGACAGGTAGCCGCGGACGACGCACTCGATCGGCAGCATGAGTAGCTTCTGGCACTCCATCGACCGGCCGTCGGCGCGAATCGTGATCAGGTGGTTGGGCACGATCGACTTCGTGCGCGAGAACCAGAAGCCGGAAAGGCCGGTCAGCACGCGGCCCTTATCCGGAATCTCGGTCGGCAGGACGACGTCGAACACCGAGATACGATCGCTCGCGGTTAGGAGCAGGCGCTCGTTGTCGAGCTCGTAGAGCTCGCGAACCTTGCCACTGGCGACGTGCACGGCCTCTGTCTCAGGCATGGATCGGTTCCTCCTTGTTCGTGATGGCGGCCAGGCGCTCGAAGACCGTGTCCACGTGGCGCGTGTAGTGGCCGAGATCGAAGATCGCGTCGAGCGCCGCCGGGTCGAGACGCGCGCCGATCTCGGCGTCGGCCCGCACGAGCTCGGGGAAGTCGAGCTCCTCCTCCCAGGCGCGCATTGCGTGGCCCTGAACGAGCCGGTACGCGTCGTCGCGCGGCAGGCCCGTCTCGACGAGCGCGAGCAAGAGCCGTTGGCTGAAGTACAACCCGCGGCTGAGCTCGAGGTTGCGGCGCATCCGTTCGGTGCGGACGACGAGCCCCTCGACGAGCCAGGCGAAGCGATCGAGCATGTAGTCGAGCGCGAGGAACGCATCGGGGATCGTCACGCGCTCCGCCGACGAGTGCGAGATGTCGCGCTCGTGCCAGAGCGCCACGTTCTCGAGCCCGACGAGGGCTCCGGCGCGCACGACTCGCGCGAGCCCGCAGATCCGTTCCGCGACGACCGGGTTCCGCTTGTGCGGCATCGCCGACGAGCCCTTCTGGCCTGCGCCGAACGGCTCCTGGACCTCGGCCACCTCCGTCCGGGCGAGATGCCGGACCTCGAGCGCGAACCGCTCGAGCGAGGCTGCGGTCAGCGCGAGCGCGGACAGGAGCGCCGCGTGTCGGTCCCGCTGCACGACCTGGGTCGCAGCCGGCTCCGGCTCGAGGCCGAGCCGCTCGCACGCGAGGCGTTCGACCTCGGGATCGATCGCCGCGTAGTTTCCCACCGCGCCCGAGAGCTTGCCGACCCGCACTCCGAGGAGGGCCGCTGCGAGCCGCTCACGGTCGCGCTCGAGCTCGAACGCCCAGACTGCGAGCTTGAGGCCGAACGTCGTCGGCTCCGCGTGCACGCCGTGCGTGCGGCCGATCGTCAGAGTCAGCCGATGCTCCTCGGCCCGCTGCACGACCGCGGCGAAAGCGCGCTCGACCCCGTCGAGGATCAGCGCACCGGCGGCGCCGAGCTGGAGGGCGAGCCCCGTGTCGACGACGTCCGACGACGTGAGGCCGTAGTGGAACCAGCGCCCCTCCGGCCCGAGCTCGCCGGCGACGGCATCGACGAACGCGGCCACGTCGTGGTGCGTCTTCTGCTCGATCTGCGCGACTCGCTCCGGCGCCGGCGCCACCGCCTGCGAGCGAATCGCCTGCGCCGCGTCCGCGGGGACGACGCCGATCTCCGCCCAGCCGTCGAGCGCCGCGAGCTCGACCTCGAGCCAGCGCTCGAGCTTGCCCTCGTCCGACCAAATCCTGGCCATGGCCGGTCGGGAGTAGCGCGAGATCACTGCTCGGATTGTATGGACGGCGCCTGCGGGTATCCGCCGCCCTGCGCGAGGATCCTCGCCGCGAGGATCGCCGCGTTGCGCGAGCCGTCCACGGAAACGCAGGCGACCGGCACGCCCGGCGGCATCTGCGCGATCGCCAGCAGCGCGTCGAGCCCGTCGGCGACGCTCTTCGACGAGCGTAGAGGCACGCCGATCACCGGCAGGTCGCTGTAGGCGGCAACGACGCCCGGGAGCGCGGCCGCCATGCCGGCGCCGGCGATGAGCACGCGCACGCCCCGCAGTTGCGCGGTCGACGCGTACTCCGCGACCCCGCGCGGATTGCGGTGCGCGGACAGCACCTTCAGCTCGTGCGAGATGCCGCGCTCGCGCAGCTCGGCGAGCGCCGGGTCCATCGCCTCGAGGTCGGACTCCGAGCCGACGAGGATCCCGACCAGCGGGCCTGGCTCGTCGAGCTCCTCGAGCAACCCCATCGGCGACGTCTGCGTCTCGCGCTCAGACAAGGTTCGCCGCCTTGGCCGCGATGTCTCGCCGGTAGCGAGCGCCGGAGAACGAGACCAGGTCGCACGCCTCGTACGCGCGCGTCCGCGCCTGCTCGAGCGTGTCGCCGAGTCCGGTCACGTTGAGGATCCTGCCACCACTCGTCACGACCTGCCCGTCCCGCATCGCCGTGCCCGCGTGGAAGACGACCGCACCGAGCGCCTCGGCCTCGTCGAGCCCGGCGATCGGCGAGCCCGCGTCACGTCCTTCGGGGTACGTGCCGGCGGCGAGCGCGACCGTCACCGCGCACGTGCTCGAGACGGAGAGCTCGACCTCGGCGAGATCACCACGCGCGGCCGCGAGCAGCGCTTCGCCCAGGTCGCCCTCGACGCGCGGCAGGATCGCCTGCGTCTCGGGGTCGCCGAAGCGGCAGTTGAACTCCAGGACGCGTGGCCCGTCGGCGGTCAGCATCAATCCGGCGTAGAGGCAGCCAATGAAGGGCATGTCGCGCTCGGCCAGCTCCTCGACGACCGGCCGGTGAATCGTCTCCACGAGCTCCGCGACGCGCCCCTCGTCCAGCTCGGGCACGGGCGAATACGAGCCCATGCCGCCCGTGTTCGGGCCGGTGTCGCCGTCGCCCACGCGGCTGTAGTCGCGCGACTCGGGCAGTGCGAGCACGTTCCTCCCGTCGACGATCGCGAACACCGACAGCTCCTCACCTTCGAGCAGCTCCTCGATCACGAACTGGTCGCCCAGAGTCGCAACCGCGCGCAGCGCGGCGTCGAGCTCGTCCTGGCTGTGGCACATGAAGACGCCTTTACCGGCCGCGAGCCCGTCGGCTTTTACGACACAGGGCACCCGCGCGACCGACATCGTCTCGGCGATCGGGACGCCCGCCGTGCGCAGCACGTCCTTCGCGAAGCTCTTCGAGCCCTCGATCTGGGCCGCTGCCGCGCTCGGCCCGAAAACGGCGACCCCGCCCAGCCGCAACAGATCCGCAATGCCCGCCACGAGAGGCGCTTCGGGCCCGACGACGACGAGGTCGGCGCCGATCGTCCGCGCCAGCTCGAGCAGGCTGTCGCCGTCCTCTGCTCGGATCGGGTGGCACTGACCGAGCTGCGCGATGCCCGGGTTGCCCGGTGCCGCGTGCACCTCGCCGACCGACGGGCTCTGCGCGAGCTTCCAGGCCAACGCATGCTCCCGCCCGCCGGAGCCGACGACGAGGACTCTCACGCGGCAAGCCTACTGGCCGGGCCCGCGGGTTTGAAAGGCCCGCCGTGGGTAGGCCCAACGCGTGGCCAGGGAGCCGGGTCTCGACATTCACGAATGGGAGAGCGAGTGGGCCTCGCTCGAGGACGACGCCGCCGACTCGCCGGAGACGGCGCTGCTCGTCATCAACGAGCTGATCACGCGGATGCTGCGGGAGCGCGGCATCCTCGACGACAGTCTCGCCGTCGTCGAAGGCGTCGAGCCGGACTGGGTCAGGACGTGGGAGGCGGGCCGCGAGCTCGTCGCGCTCGTCGACAACCCCGCCGAGGAGGTTGACGAGCAGGACGTCCGCGACCAGCTCGACGAGTACCGCGACCTCTTCGAAGCGCTGATCGAACAACGCCCCGCGCCCTAGTACGATCCGCGCGTGACCCAAGCGGAAGGCGCCGCCACCTTTCGCAGCGCGACCGACATGTACGGCCGCTTCGTCGGCCGGTACGCACCGTCGCTCGCCGCCGCGATGATCGGGACGGTCGGGCTCGAGGCGAACGATCGCGTGCTCGACGTGGGCTGCGGCCCCGGCGGGCTCGCGACGGCGCTCGCCGAGGTCGTCGGCCAGGAGAACGTGTCCGCAGTCGACCCGTCCCAACCGTTCGTCTCGGTCTGCCGCGCGCGGCTCCCGACCGCGGACGTTCGCGTCGCCGCCGCCGAAGAGCTCCCGTTCGAGGACGACTCGTTCGACGCCGCTTTCGCGCAGCTCGTCGTCAACTTCATGACCGACCCGGTGCGCGGCGTGGGGGAGATGAGGCGGGTCGTCAGGCCCGGCGGCAAGGTCGCCGCGTGCACCTGGGACTACCGCGAGGGGATGACGATGCTGCGCGCGTACTGGGACTCGGCCCACGAGGTCGCGCCGGAAGAGGCCGAGGCGTTCGACGAGGGGAAGAACATGCGCTACGCGACGCCCGAGGAGCTCACGGAGCTGTGGGAAACGGTCGACCTCGAGGACGTCGAGGGCGGAGAGCTCTCGGTCACCGTCGCGTACGAGGACTTCGACGACCTCTGGGCGCCGTTCCCGACGGGGATCGGACCGGCGGGCGCGTTCTGTGCGTCGCTCGAGCCGGGGCGGCAGCAAGCGTTGCGGGCTGCTCTCGCGCGACGGCTCGGCGACCCGGAGGGCCCCTTCGAGCTCTCCGCGCGAGCCTGGTACGCCGTCGGGCGCGTCTAGCTGAGAACCGCTTCGACGCCGCGCGGTGAGAGGACTCGCTCGCGGGAGGCACCGGTCCCGATCAGGCAGACCTCGACGCCGAGCTTGCTCTCGACGAAGTCCACGTAGTCGCGCGCGGCCTTCGGCAGGGTGGCGACGTCGTCGATCGCGTCCAGCGGCTCGCTCCAGCCGGGGAGCGTCTCGTAGACCGGCTCACAGTGGTGGAAGTCGCTCTGGTGCGCAGGGAACTCGTCGGTCTCGGTCCCGTCGCGCAGCCGGTAGCGCACGCACACCGGGAGCTCCGCGAACGACGAGAGCACGTCCAGCTTCGTGAGCGCAAGCGATGTCATCCCGTTCAGCCGCACCGCGTAGCGCAGCCCGACGAGGTCGAGCCAGCCGCAGCGCCGCTGGCGCCCGGTGACGGTGCCGTACTCGCCCCCGAGCTCGCGCAGCCGCTCCTGGTCGGGCCCGACGATCTCGGTCGGGAACGGCCCCTCGCCGACGCGAGTCACGTACGCCTTCGCGACGCCGATCACGCGGTCGATGCGTGTCGGCCCGATCCCGATCCCGGTGGCCGCGGCGCCGGCGATCGGGTTCGACGACGTGACGAACGGATACGTCCCGTGGTCGAGGTCGAGCAGCGTCGCCTGCGCGCCCTCGAAGAGCACCGCCTTGCCGTCCTTGAGCGCGTTCTCGACCAACAGCGACGTGTCCGCGATGTACGGGCGGAGGCGCTGCGCGTAGCCCTCGACCTCGGCCGCGACCTGCTCCAGGTCGAGCGGTGCCGCACCGTAGACGCGCTCCAGCCAGACGTTCTTCTCGGCGAGCGCGACCTCGATCTTCTGGCGCAGGATCTTGGCGTCGAAGAGATCCTGGACGCGGATCCCGAGCCGGGTCGACTTGTCCGCGTAGGCGGGCCCGATCCCGCGGCGCGTCGTCCCGATCTGCAGCTTCCCGAGCCGCCGCTCGCTCGCGCCGTCGAGCGCGACATGCCAGGGCATGATCAGGTGCGCGTTGCCGGAGAGGCGGACCGTGTCGGTGGAGATGCCGCGCGCCTCGAGGTCGTCGAGCTCCTCGACGAAGACGCCCGGGTCGACCACGAGCCCGGCGCCGAGCACGCACTCCTTGCCCCACAGGATCCCGGAGGGCATGTGCTTGAACTTGTACGTCTCGCCGTCGGCGATGATCGTGTGGCCCGCGTTCGGGCCGCCCTGGTAGCGGCAGACGAGGTCCGAATGCTGGGCGAGCAGATCGACGATCTTGCCCTTGCCCTCGTCGCCCCACTGCGCGCCGACGATGACTGTCGCAGGCACGGCCAGAGTTTGCCTGATCCGTGCGGCTGTCAGAATCCGCGGCCCATGCGCCGGATCGTGATCCTGCCTGTCCTGGTGTTGCTCGCAGGATGCGGCGGCGGGTCGCCCAGCGCCGACCCGACGTACGACACCGGCCGCGCGACGAGCTGCATTCGCAGTGCTCAGCCGGCCGAGACGTACGTGTCCGCGGCGTTCGACCAGCAGGGGGCTCATGACGCTCCTGTTCGGAGAGGACCGCTTACGACTACGAGGGTACGTCCTGGTCGTCGGGTACGGGGCCGACCATGCGACCGCTCGCGCTGGCAAGGCTCGCTTTGGAAAGACGCCGCTCGGAGGATTTCGCTCAGATGTGGCGTTCAGGAACGACGAGGGCAACGTCGTCTACGAGGCGCTCGGGCCTTCGACGAACCTCGGCGACGTGAAGACGCTGCCTCACGGCCTCACCCCGCAGGGCGTCCGCCGGCGGAGCGAGCAGAGCGCAAAGGCGATGGAGGCCGAGCTCGAGAAATGCCTGGTCGCTGCACGAAGATCGTGACGCCGGAGGTCGTGGTCATTTCGAGGGTCAAGGGTTCGCGGATGCTGCCGATAGGTAGTCGTGAGCCCCGGCTGGGTTGGCCGCAGACCCTCCTCCGGGGCTCTTCTTTTTCCGGTTTCGACGATCGAACTACGCTCGGCTCGTGTGGCTGCTTCTGATCACACCTGAAGCCGAGCCGCTCGTCGGCAGCTGGCGAGCCGAGCACGACGCTGCAGCGCGTGACGGCATCCCCGCCCACGTGACCGTGCGCACGCCGTTCCTACCGGCCGAGCAATGGAGCGACCCGCGGCTGGCGGCGTTGAGCCACCTGCTTCCGGTCGAAGTGACCCTTGCTCGGCTCGAGAACCGCCCGGGAGCGCTGGTGATCGTGGTCGAGCCGGATCACGGGCTCAGAGAACTGACCGACGTGGTCGGATCGACCTGGCCAGAGCTTCCCCCGCACAAGGGAAATCGACCCGATCTCGCGTACCACATGACCGTCGTTCGCACCGAGGATGAGGCCATTCGTTCCAGGGCCGCCGACGAGATCTCCCCTCAGTTGCCGCTCGAGGTCAGTGGAACCGAGTTCTGGGCGAGCGAGGGCGTTCTCGGTGAGAGGCTGAAGCACGCGGTTGTCGCCACCTGACCCTCGGGTGTCAGGCTCGATCGGCGAGAAAGAACTCGTGCTGGTGCGCGTCGACGTAGGCCGTGCAGTAAAGCGCCAGTCGAGATTCGTCTCTCGATCCCATGAGATCGTAGAAGCGGTCGGTGAGCTCCTCCAGCCTCTCGAGCGCTTCAGCGGGAAGCCCTTCGAGGACACCGATTCTTCGCCCCTGGTCTTTGGGGAAGGTGCCGCCAAACAGCGTGCGGACCTCCCGAAATAGCTCGGCGAATTCGGCTGCGCCGATCACCTCCGCGCCGCGCTGTGCCTCGTCCGCGAGCATGCCCGTCGAGTTGTGCAGAAACTGATGGAGGCCGCCGTTCCCGATCTCGCTCCTCGCCCAGTGCAGCGCGTAGAGCGCCCGCTGCCCGGCTGTCAGCTCGGCCAGCCGCGGATCGAGCTCGTACGGCGTCCGCAGTTCGTCGAAGGCCGGCGCGATCACGTCCCACCAGACCTGCTCGCGATCCTCGGGATCGGTCAGAGCGTCGCGACGGATCCGGAAGTCCACGCGGACCGACCTAGGCCGCGAGGTCGGCGAACTTCGCGTAGCGCTTCAGGAACGACAGCTTCTCGGAGCCGGTCGGCCCGTTGCGGTGCTTGGCGCAGATCACCTCGGCGAGGCCCTGCTGGTCGGACTCGTCGTTGTAGTACTCGTCGCGGTAGATGAAGAAGACGAGGTCGGCGTCCTGCTCGATGGCGCCCGACTCGCGCAGGTCGGACAGGATCGGCCGCTTGTCGTGGCGCTGCTCGACCGCGCGTGAGAGCTGCGACATCGCCAGGACCGGCACGTCGAGGTCGCGCGCGAGCACCTTCAGCTGGCGCGAGATCTGAGACACCTCCTGCACGCGGTTCTCGACCGACGCGCCCGACGTCATCAGCTGCAGGTAGTCGACGATGATCAGCCCGAGGTTCGGCTCCTGCGTCTTGAGCCGCCTGGCCTTCGCACGGATCTCCATCATCGTGATCGAGCCGGTGTCGTCGACGTAGATCGGCGCTTTGGCGAGCTTGTCGCACGCGGCGGTCAGGCGGGGCCAGTCGTCGACCGCGAGCTTGCCCGTGCGGAGGCGATTCGACTCGACCTTCGCCTCGCTGCACATCAAGCGCTGCGTGACCTCGGACTTCGACATCTCGAGCGTGAACAGCGCGACCGGGGTCTTCGACCGGACGCCGAGGTTCGCCGCCATGCCGAGCCCGAGCGCAGACTTCCCCATGCTCGGCCGCGCGGCGACGATGATCAGGTTGCCGGGCTGGAAGCCGCCCGTGATGCGGTCGATGTCACGAAATCCCGACGGGACGCCGGTCAGGTCCTCACCGGCCTCGTAGAGCTGCGTGATCCGCTCGAAGCTCTCCTTGAGGAGCGCCTCGATGTGGCTGAACTCCGACGCAACGCGCGCCTGTGAGAGCTCGAACACGATCT
>Ga0207674_10007261_pt1 | contig 12916 bp, 10 predicted proteins | sample KBSCornC72_FD_184303 | JGI IMG/M metagenome (GOLD analysis project Ga0207674, IMG submission 184303) | Corn rhizosphere microbial communities from Kellogg Biological Station, Michigan, USA - KBS Corn C7-2 (SPAdes) (version 2) | ecosystem: Host-associated > Plants > Roots > Rhizosphere > Soil ... | reverse complement strand
GCAAACGGGCGTCGGCAGGCAGGTGAAGTCACATGTTCCAGACGCAGAAGCGCTCGACCCTGATCTCCGCGTTGATCCACGCGGCGGTGATCGTGTTGGTGGTGGCACTAGGCCATGTCAAACCGGTGGTGACAGCGATTCCCCGAGTTACTAAGCTGTATTTCCCGGAGATCCCGAAATACAAGCCCCGCGTTGCCCTTTCCCGCGGCGCAAACCCTGCCTCCCGCACGAGCGGCAAGGCCCGCTCGGCCGTCATGGCGGGGGGAAGTTGGACGACCAAGCACATCGTGAAAGACCTGCCGGGAACACATCGCGAAGCCTATGGGCAGTTCTATCGCTCACCATGCATGATGGCCAATGTCGCGCTGCGTAATTGGCGCTTTCTTTACAAGATGGGAATCAGTGGCTGCCGGTGGTTTGAGGGCGTGGGCAATTACATGGAGGTGCGCAAACTGGCGCTGACTGGAATCGAAAGGGAGACAATCGGGCCGGACTCACCCGTCGTGCTCTCTTTAAAGGTCTTGTATTCTTTTCCGGGCCATTCCACCGAAGAACAGGGCCACATGGGGCGCGCGGAGATGATGCGAACTCCTTTTTCCGAATACGAAAACAAGATTCGAGACCAGTTTGCCGACATGTTCGGCGCCTTCGGGTTCGATGCTCAGCGCGACATTGCAGGGCTCATCTTGAATCGCTGGGGTCACGCCTATCTTAGCCCGCAACCCGGATTTTTCTTTGGCGCGGAAGGGAAGCCTGCGCCCCGCGAGACCATCCGAGGAGCGCCTTTCGGCAGGATTGCATTCGCGAATACCGACCTCGCAGGAGCCATGGACCACCGCTATTCCATTCTCGAAGCCAAACGAGCCGTCGAGCAACTCCTCGACCAGGCTCTACAGTAATCGTGTTCCATGACTCAGCACGTGTTCCGTTGTCGACTGGGCCCACAAGCCCCGGATACGGTTTGCAAAGGTTGATAAAATGGGAGCGACCCCACGGGGTGCCTCACCATGACTGTTCTAATGCTCGGTCGACAGCTGGAATTAGGCCACTACCGAGCGGAGTTCCTCCAATCTCACGGCTTCCACGTAATTTTCCCGGAGAGCAAGAGCGAGGCACTGGCTGCCATCCAAGAGGCGGCGTTTGACGCCGCAATCATCAGCTATACGTTGAGCAAGGAATCCGCGCAAGAGTTTGTTGCCCGAATCGAAGAGGTCAGCCCGGACTGTTCGCTGGTTGCCATTGTGCAGCGTCCGGAGGAGCAAGCTTCCTTTCCTCGAGACGAAACGGTCTTGGACGTTGCCCCCCCAAAAGCCTTACTGGATGCGCTGATTCGCATTGAGAAACGCAAGCTTCAGGCTGGATAACCCCAAGGTTCGAAGCATGCGGAGTTGTGGCGTGCGGGTAATCCTCGGAAGTGTATGGTGGACGGCCCAAAGCCCTGATCGAAGCCCGGCCTGGCGGCGGCGGTCTAGAAAAAGCGACTGGGCCGCGACTGAGATGGCAGAAGCCCCATTCATCCGCTTTTGCGCGACTCCGTCAGCTGCAATTCGGGGGACAAGCATCGAGCTTTCGTAATATTTTTCAACTAGTGTATGTTGCAGGCCAATCGGATATTCTCGCAGTTCTCCTGACGTCGCAGGAAGCGCCTCGCCGTGACTTTGATACTGACCAGGCGAATGCTCAGGCGAAATTGAATCCATGAACCTGGGTATTCACTACCACATTTGCTGGTCGTCCCACTCGACTCTCGATTGGAAACCCTTCCGAGCGAAAGACGAAGCCGCGAAAGCGGCCGATGGAATTAGGAAACCGGCCGAGGGCTACACGATCGTAAAACGTGATGACGATTGCGAACGGTGCAGAGAATTCAAGTTGAAGGCGTTTTTTGCGGTCAACGAGTGATTCGTTCTGACGCCAGCGATGGAGGCCGAATGCTTCACCAAGTCGTGAGCGCGAGCAGAGCCTCGAGCAACTGGGGGTTCTATTGCTGATCCTTTCGGGATTGCCCAAGATATCCATTCCGCCCATCGGATGAGGAACTCCAACCGCGCAAGAATCTGTTACGAAAACGGAACAAGAACACAAAAACTTCGGGACAAAGTGCACGCGATGAGCCACAGTCACTTTTGCCGCAGGTTTCCTTCCTCATCGCTTCAACCACGGACCCTTAGCCCTCTGGAGGTTGCGCCGGCTCCGATGAGCATTCTAGGTTAGCAGTAGCGCCCTCAGGCTCAGCTCCGATGGCTGAATGCCCATTGAGACGGTTCCCCTGCCTCACTAAGATCTGGTTTTGATCGCAACTTATTTTTCGGAGTTATTCGGAAACCCTTGCGACTTTGTTTCATTTTCGTTAATTAACACAAAATTTCTTGACTTCCGTGCCCCATGAGTTACTATACCGCCCGCGATCGAGGCAGGCGTTTTTTGAAATGCCATCGTCGACCCGACTAATATAGGTTCTCTGCGCTGTTCTCTCGTAGGTTGTCGTTCCTAACGGTAATCACTCAGAAGACGCTCCTACAACAGAGCTTTGGAGGTTCCCAATGAGCTCACCCGTTCTGAAGTCGCAAAAATCGTCAGCACTCACACACGCACATCATGGAAAGCCACTGCGCGGTCTGATGAGCACTCCAGCATCGCCGCTTTTTCAAGGCCGCTTCGGGCGCTTGTTCCGGTCGCTTCCGGCTGCTAAATACGGGAGGAACGACAATGAGAGCCGGGCTGCCCTGATGGCGCTCGGCAAGGCAATGGTGTCGGGCTTCGACGCACCCAAGGATGGAAATGATTCGGAAGAGAGCGGGATTCCGGCCCTATATACGTATTTTGGGCAGTTTGTGGATCACGACATCACTTTCGATCCGATGACGACATTGATTCAACACAGCGATCCCGGTGCATTAACTGACTTCCGCACTCCTGCCTTTGACTTGGACAACGTTTATGGGCGCGGGCCGGGCGATCAGCCTTATCTGTATGACAATGGAGCGAAGTTCCTGTTGGGTGATCTTCTGGACAACGGGGAACCAGACTTGCCGCGTAATAACGGGACACCGCGTCGAGCGATCATTGGGGATCCGCGCAACGACGAAAACAGCATCGTCTCCCAACTGCAATGTCTTTTTTTGCGTTTCCACAATCGAGTCGTCGACAGCAATCCGAGCTTGGATTTTCCCGCTCTCCAGAAAATCGTTCGATATCACTATCAATGGATCGTTCTGCACGATTTTCTGCCTCGAATCGTGAGTGCTGCAGTTCTCGATCAGCTACAAACCGGCGGTAAATTCGATAGAGACAAGCTGAAGTTCTTCCACTGGAAAAATGAACCTTTCATGCCCGTCGAATTCTCTGTGGCAGCTTATCGCCTCGGCCATTCGATGATTCGTCCCGGCTATCGATTGAACGACAACGACGCGACGTTGTTGCCCATTTTCCCGCTTCCACCGAATGGTATTCCGGAGATTCCAAAAGGTTTGGCCGACGGACTTGCGGGTTTCCAGGAGATGGCGAAGAATCGTGGCATCGATTGGGGGCGCTTTATCGATACCGATGTTCGTTCCTACGGTACGGACAAACCCGAGGACGCAACGACCAAGAAACGCCTTCAATTCGCCTACCGGCTCGATACGTCGTTGGTGACGCCGTTATCCGTATTGCCTCCGAGTGTGGCCCAGGATCCCCCGCCATCCCTGCCGCAACGAAATCTCCTCAGAGGCTTCGAGCTCGGCTTGCCAAGCGGGCAAGATGTAGCGAAAGCGATGGGGGTGAAGGTTCTAGCCGATGAAGACATCAAAATCGGCAAAGCCGTCGATGACCCAGAGGGTGGAGACGATCCCGATGTACGCGGCACGATTGCCAACCTCCCGAAAGGTTTTCCTGAACTGCAGGCTTTCAAGGGCAAGTGCCCATTGTGGACCTACATCTTGGCAGAAGCGTTTGAAAACAAGGTAAAGATTGATATTCCGGTGACCGAGAAAAAGAAGATCACCACGCCGCAGCTTGGACAGGTGGGAGGCCGAATTGTTGCCGAGGTCTTTCTCGGACTTATGTTTGGTGACAACGACTCCTATCTCAGCCTCGAACCCGATTGGAAGCCCAGCTTGGGAAGCAAAGGCGAGTTCCTGCTCAAAGATCTGGTCAATTACGCCCTTGGTAAATAGAGGACAATGCAATGGGCGTGTTGCTGCAGGGCTTTTACTTTGCGCCAGGTCGTGTTTCTGGAGTTCCCTCACCCCTGGATGGCGACAACTCTGTTCCCTTTTGGTGGGACCACCTTGCTGCCCAGGCGAGCCAACTTTCCAAGGCCGGGTTTACCGCGGTATGGCTTCCGCCACCGCTGAAAGGAGCATCGGGCAGCTTCTCGAGCGGCTATGACCTGTTCGACGATTACGACCTGGGTTCGAAGAATCAAAAAGGAACTGTCCAAACCCGGTATGGAAGTCGGGGAAGCCTGCAGCGCTGCGTCGCGATGATGCGAGCGAACGACCTGGATGTCTACGTTGACCTGGTAGAGAACCAGCGTGACGGCGATGATGGGCACTTCAATTTCCGCTATGTGGACGCATTTGGACATGCTCAGGGTGGTCGATTCGAAAAAGGTCCTGGAGACTTCCATCCCCACGTCCCGGAAGATCCAGGCGTATTCAGCGACCAATTTCAGTTTGGCCGCGATCTCGCGCCGATCAACGGCATGCCCAAGAACCACTGCCGAGACGGTCTGCTGAAGGCAGCCGGTTGGCTTACTCGAGCGCTCGACGTGCAGGGATACCGACTGGACAACATGAAGGGCGTATCCACAGAGTTCATTTTGGAACTGCTGAATCACGGCCCTCTCGCCGGCAAGTTTGCCGTTGGCGAGTTTGCCGACGGGAACATAGGGCTGATAGAAAGCTGGGCAAATGCGGTTCAGCACCGTTCCGCTGCATTCGATTTTCCTCTGCACTTCATGCTCAAGAACATGTGTAACAGCCCCGGCTCATTTCAAATGGCCACCCTTGACCACGCAGGCTTAGCCGGAATTGATCCTGCTGGGGCAGTCACGTTCGTCGAGAATCATGACACCGACAGGGGCGGAATAGGCGGACCCATTGTGCGCAATAAGTTGCTTGCCTATGCGTACATTCTTACCGTCGAAGGGTATCCATGCATCTTTTATCGTGACTACAGTACAGATAAGAATTGTTTCGGGTTGAAGCCAAAGCTAGATCCCTTAATCCAAATACACGAACAGTTCGCTGTTGGAGCCACACAACAACGGTGGAAAGATTCCGGCATATTTGCGTTTGAGAGAATGGGTGGCGATCACCTACTAGTAGCTCTCAACAAAGATCCAGCGCCGCGAACGATCACGGTTGCGACCGGGTTCCAGCCGCACACAAAGCTTCTGGACCTTACAGGTGCCGCTGATGTCCAAACGGATTCGAACTCCCAGGTCACCATTACAGTTCCTTCGAATAAGGATGGTGCAGGGTACATCTGCTATGCGAGACGAAAACTTGCCTCTTTGAATCGACCCTCGCGAATCACCGTCCAGGAATTCGAAGGTGCCACAGACCTCGACCTCAAGCCAGCAGCGGAAAACGAATCGATTCAGGTCGGTAGCGTCTACGCAGCTAGCGGGACCAGCATAGACATAAGTTTGACTATGGACACATCCAACTGGACCGATTCGAATACGGTTCTGTTGCAGATCACGGGACCGACTGGCACGAGCGTTGGTCGAAAGGAATTTCGTGGAGCGGGCGGACCTCCGAAGACCCTGTCAGTCCACATATCCGTAACTGGATTTCAGACCGTATCCATCATGACTTCGAATTTGCCAACAAACAGTAAGGCCCCGGCGTACAAGATTTTGGTGCGGTACACCGCGCCACAAACGCTAGGCACATGAGCTTAGAAGCACAGATAAAGCTTTGCCGTCCAAAATCCAACGCGTGCCTCAGGCCGCCGTCATAGTCGGGATCGGGACCATGGCCATGGCCCTTCACAGCTCTGCGCTGAGCGTAGCCGTTCCTGCAATGATTCAACAAAGTACGTTGACGATGGTGAACGCCCAGTGGGTGATTGCAATCTATACGCTCGTGCTCAGCACCTCTCTGATCACGTCGGGGCGCATCGCGGATGCCGTGGGGCTGCGCAAAGTTTACCTGTGCGGGTTGTTGACCGTGATCGCCTCCTCGGCAATGCTCGGGGCCGATTGCTCCGTCCGAGTTGTGCTGTTGTTGCGCGCCCTGGAGGGCGTGGGCGCGGCGATGATCTCCGGGACATCGCTTGGCCTGCTTGCAACGGCGTATGGGCCAAGCGAGTATGTCAGATCCATAGGATGGCAGACGGGAATGACTTACAGCGGCCTCGCTGCAGGACCCCTGCTTTCCACTGTCCTCTCTGCGCACTTTTCATGGCGGGCGATTTTTGTTGTCAACGTCGTCATCTGTTCGGCAGCATTCCTGCTTGCCTGCAAGCTGCTCGACCGAAGCTCAAGGGATCGAGTGCGATGGTCCGAGCTGAGGCTGATCCCACTCTTTGCACCCATGCTGGTGCTTGCTCCGATCATTTTCATTTTGGGTGGACGTGGGGTGCGATCGGCAAGTAGTCAAACATCAGTGCTGGTTCTCTCAGGGTTCGGTTTCCTCAGCGCGATCCTCTTGCTGAGTACAAAACGATGGCGCACAAAGCTCAAGAGGATGTGGCAAACCATAGGACCATTCATCGGCTCCGAATTTCTCTGTTACCTGACCACCTTTGGGACGACATTCGTCCTGCCGGTGTACCTCATCCGGGAGCGGCACTTCGGACCTCTGCTGGCCGGGAGCATGTTGACGTGTCAGCAGTTGGCGAGAGCCGGCGCTGCCTTCCTGAGCATCGCGGTAAGCTGTCGGTTTGGATCGTTGAACACGCGGGTACTGGGTGCATTGGTGATCGCCGGCGCAGTTCTTAGCCTTGCCGCCTTCGATCAACTTTCTTGGCTGCTGATCATGTTCCATGTCGCGCTGATCGGGGTGGGCACGGGCTTATTCGTCACAGCCAACACTGCGGAGCTTATGGCAGCGGCCCAAGCGAACCGTCGGGGCACCATTACTGGAATATTCGCAACCTGCAGGAATGTCGGAATGACGGTCGGCGTCCTTGTTGCCGGACTTGCATATAGCGAAGTTGCAGGGCCCCACTTACCAGGAAGCGGATTCCATGCGGCCATGTTTGTGCTTGGCGCGTTTGCAGTTTGCAACTTGATCTACGTCGCGAAAGCGCGTAGAGCAGCATCGTTGAGCGAGGCTGCGAAGATCAGTTGCGACCGGTTGATCGTCCCAGTCAATGTTTCGGGATCCCATACTCAGCTGTATTCCAGTGGAGAGACAATATGACTTTGCTCGGCCAGGCTGTACTCTGCTCCTTCGACACATTACTTTTCTCTGGCCTGATCGGCATCGTTGGCCACCCCAGCTGGAGCCGAAAGAAGCTTATCGTCGCCTTTGCTGGCTGCGATCTGCTGGGGTCGTTACTGGGCATGTTTCTGTGCCCTTTGATTCACTTTACTCCCATGTACGCATTTCCATTTGTCTGGGTTGCGTACGCGATTGCAGCCGCCTTGGTGCTATCAAAACCGCGGCAAGGTCCTGTCTTGTGGTTTGTTACGGGCATGCTCGGACTCGACAACCTTGCGGAAGCATGGAGCGGAGGCGCCTCCGTGACCTCGCTTGCGGTCTCAACCTTAATCAGCGGGGTCGTAGCCCTGGCTGGCTGCTCGATAGGAGCACTTGTCAGAACCAAACTGGTTGCCCGAAGGGCACCCGCGATGCCTGCCGTGGGCGCTCGAGGCGTAACAACTCTCGATTTTTGAATTCGGTGATTGAGCTCCAATTCGAATGAGGAGGTTTGCCGATGGCTGTTTCGGTCCTGACTCGCTCTTACAACAACGCCAGAACAGGCGTCAATGACCAAGAAACGATTCTCACCCCCGCTCTTGTGGGATCTCGCGGAATCGCAAAGTTGTTCAGCATTCAGCTGGATGACCTTCCCGGCATGGAAGCGCAGCCGCTCATCGTCAGCAACCTCGGACCGTTCGCGGACGGAAAGAACCACGATGTGGTCTATGCCTGCACGATGAAGAACACGATTTCGGCATTCGACACCTTAGACGGACACCCCCTCTGGCCTTCGCCGCTCAGATTGGGAAATCCGGTGCAAAATGTGCCGCGGGATCAAAAAGGAGCCGGAAATATCGATCTCAAGTTCATCAATCCCAACTGGGGGATCCTGAGCACTCCAGTCATTGACCGCGACACAAGCTCGCTATACGCAATCTCATGGTCTACGACCGAAAACACCGCGACGCAGAATTCTCTGACCAAAAGCATCCATCGGCTTCACGAGGTCGATCTGCTTACCGGGAAGGAGAAACGTGAACCTGTCTCCATCGACGGTGTCGTCGATACCGCGTCGGGCATCAAATTCGTATCTCCAGCGCAGAAGCAACGCTCCGCGTTAGTTCTCGTGGCTGTCAAAAACGCTCAGGGAAATCCTCGAAAGACCATCTTCATGGCGTGTGGTTCAGTTGGGGAGACCAGGGCCAACGCCCACGGATGGGTTATCGCGTTTGATGTTGAGACCTTTAAGGTTGCGGCGACTTTCATCACCACACGTAAATCGCATGGAGGAGGCATCTGGCAAGCCGCTCAAGGCCCGGCTGCAGACGGTGACGGACATATCTACTTTATGACCGGAAACGGGGGATGGGACGGAGCCAATGATTTCAGTGAAAGCTTCGTCAAGTTGAAATATACGCCTGCGTCAAACAATGCTGCGGCATCCTTGAACATCGTTGACTGGTTTACCCCATTTACCGACCACAGCATCCGCAACGCGAATCACGAAGTTGTAGTGCAGGGGCGTCATATGGCTGCCACCAACCAAAAAGGATACGACTGGACTGACCAGGACTTGGGTTCGGGAGGTCCCACTCTGCTGACCGATCTGCAACTCGTGCTTGGCTGCGGCAAAGATGGCGTTGCGTATGTTCTTGACCAAAACAACTTCGGGAAAACGAAAATAGCCGATCTCGAGAACCCGCCCCAAAATTATGCCAAACTGAAAAGCCCGCCCATTTTCTTCACATTTAATGGACTAGGGTTCAACGCCGCGCCCGCCGATCCGCGCGGTCTGAACCACTATTTTCTGGACAACAAAACACACCATCTCCACGCATCCCCACTGTACTGGAATAGTCCCGACCTCGGCCCCCTGCTCTATTGCTGGGGAGAGAACGAATCGCTTCGCGTGTGGAGCATTGACAAAAGCGGAGCCCTGCAATTTCTTGCGAAAGGCAACGAAGTCGCTTCGCTTGGAGCACCCAGCCCGGACGGTCATGGAGGGATGCCGGGGGGAATGCTCACACTCTCTTCCAACCGAGGCGTCGTGGGGAGTGGTATTGTGTGGGCCCTCGCCCCTCTCAACGGCGACGCGAATAGTTCCGTAACGCAGGGAGTGTTCCGTGCCTACGATGCGACCAACTTCATTAAGAATCAAGACGGAACCAAGAGCTTGAAGCTCCTCTGGCATAGCGACCAGTGGAACATCTTGTTCAAGCACAACAAATTCAATCTGCCGGTGGTAGCGAACGGGAGAATCTTTGTGCCGACTTACAACGGCACAATTGACGTATATGGACTGACGCCGTAGTTGTTGGATTTGAATTGTTTTCGAAAATAGGAACGGGCAGAAGCGCCACAGGTTCTTCGCCTAGGTTCGCGTACTTGGTCAAATTGACGTTGGGGAACCTTATGCGGGTTGCAGCACATTCGCAACTTTCCGTGCAGTTTTTCTGGTTAGTCTGCCGTTTTTCCGCTGAAAACGGTATCACTGGTATCAGTTGTGGTTGGCTTTTTCGCCAGGCGTTCTAACACTCGCGACACGCGACCTCGATTCCAGCGTTGGAGCATGATGGGGTACAGATCGAAGGGGATTCTGACGAGCAGCATGACGTAGCCGTACACGGCGTGATCATGAAGAAGGTATGAGATCGCCAGCATGACCAAAACGGCACAAGTCAGCCAGTGCACTCCTTCTGAGGAGTTCATTTCTCTCAGCAGTCGATCGCAATCCCCGCGGCTGATCCTCCAATGGAAATTCGGGTTAATCCACCCTAGCGGCGAACGAAATAGCACCCATCGGAAGGCCCGGACGTCCGCGCGGTCATAGACCTCGCCTTGTTTCTCCCAACGGGCCAGGGAGAACAGCTTTGGGTTTACCCTGAAGAGGATCGCGCTGCTCACAGTCGCGATGGTCATGGAAATAAGCCATGATATCGCGATGCCGTAGACAAGCGGATTGCCGTGAGGAGGAAAGGCGCGGCCGGCTATTAAATAGATTGACCCAGCCGTGAAGACCACAATCATCAAGACACTTCGCATCGCGTGAATCGCCTGCTCGGCTTGCGGCGTTCTGCTCATGCCTGTCTCTGCAAAGTGCGTTCCAGCCCGATAATGTTCCCCCGGAAGCTTAGCAGGTTGCTCGGATATTTTGGGGGCGTCGCACTTGCTTGGTGACAATTTACCGAACTTCATCAACAGCTTGCAGCCTAGCAATTAGGGGCTCAAGAAGCTGGAAAGCCAAGGATTCGTCCGGTAGAATTCCGGCTGAGGGCAGTTCCAAATGAATATCATGCGAAGGATTGGTTGGTTTGTGTCGTATTGTTCTTTGGTCTACTGATAGGCATCGCTGGCGAAGTTGTACTTAGATCGCAATTCACTAGCAGATATACGCCGACTCTGGGCTTGATCGCGTTCGCTGGTTTGGTGGCAGCCCTTTTGTACCTCAGGAGATGGTATCAAGGGGCCCGTGCGAAGCGCACGGCATGAAGGCAAGTTAAGATTCCGGAAGTAGATGAAGCGAGTGTTAGGCCGCTGTACCTACAAAACCTTCCAGCGCCTCCGATCTCCTCGGATACAAACGTAGAATCTTTCCTACATCGGTTAATTTCAGGACTTCCTTGACGTGTCCTTCGGCGCCTACGAAACGCAGCTCTCCCCCGGCTCCTTTCACCTTGCCAGAGCACATGACGATGATGCCTACGCCGGTGCTATCCACATGATTCACGCGCGAAAGGTCGAAGATGATTTTTCTATCTCCTTCTTCTAACAGCTCCGCGACAAGCCACTCCAGTTGCCGGCACTCAGGTCCGTAAACGATCTTCCCTTCAAGTTCCACCAAGGCGACGTCGGGTACTATTCGCTTTCTCTGCACATCTAGTTCCCGCAACGGATGGAATACCGGGGTCGCGATCTCTTCGACGGGGGCCAAAAAACGGTAGCCCCGTCGTTCCAACGTCTCTATGTAGCGTGGCTTTTCAGCCGTGTCGCCGAGTGCTTCGCGCAGCTTGCTTAATGCAGTATTCAGTCCATTATCAAAATCCACAAAAGTTTCAGCCGGCCAAAGTCGTTGCCGCAAGCTTTCGCGGCTCACCAGCTTGCCCGGTTGTTCCAGAAGCGCGGTGAGGATTTCGAAAGGTTTGCGCTGTAGATGGACTCGCCTCCCATGCTTTAGGAGTTCGCCCGTTTCCACCGACACTTCAAAGGAGGTAAACCGGTACTTAGCTCGATTTTGCGAATTGAGGTGCATTGGACCAACTCTCCGGCACTCACGGTCCAAACCTTATGATACGTCAGATTTCTACCATTACCACCCCCACTTATCGCTAAAGCCCTGCCGCTTAATGGATTAGATGTAAAGAAACAGTAATGCTCGAATTATGCCGCGGTCTATTGATCCGATTCCGGACAGGAGCGACAATCCTCACCAATATGCAGGAGTTTCGATATGTTCGACATTTTTTCTGGCCAGGTTTGGATGTGGTATGACCAAACAGTACCCCGCTTGCGTGCCGCCGTTTACAACAGCGTGAAACGAGTTTGGGCCATGCGCTCCGCATGGGTCTACCTCGTAGTCTTAGCGATGTTAATTTTTGCATATCTGGAAGCGCGAACACCCGTAACGATGATCACCCCCTTCCAGCTCTCGAAGGGCAACCCGCCGTTTAGTGGCGATATTGTCGCCGACAGCGTGCAAGACGGTTTGAAATCGATACTGAATGGAATCGACGAGGAAAAGGAAGGCGTCAGTCTACGGTCATCGGAAACCGGCTTGCCAGACCTTCGAAACATCCTGGTCCCACAATATCAGCACGTGCAAGCCCCTCCACGATTCAAAGTTGAAGTTAAGGGGATATCGTACGAGCAAGTACTCTCGCTTTTTCGTGGGCTCCTGGGCACCGAAACCACGGTTTCAGGTGATGCCATTGTGGAAGGCGAACACTTCACCCTCGTTGCGCGGGCTGGGGATGCCGGGCCTTGGGCGACCGATCCCCAGCCGCTTAATCTGGAAGGCTTAAGACGAGCCAGCCGAGATTTGGCTACCAAGATCATTACCGCTAAAGATCCGGCGCGAGCCGGAATAGCGCTGCTCAAGGGTGAACAGGTTGATCAAGGCCTTGCGGCCTTCGGGCATGCTTTGAGCCTGCACCCTGACAACGTAGATTTGAAGTTGAACCTCTGCATGGCGTACGGAGCCACTAGGAGATATCAGCAGGCGATCGACTGCTATAAAGGCGCCTTGGACATGAAGCCAAAGTCGCGAGACGAGGTTTCGGAGAGGCTGGCGCAAATTTACTATTTGAAGGGAGACCGCGATATCGCGATCAGCCATTATCTCGAGTTGCGCAAACGAGGAGATCGTCACGCGTTGCTTGGTCTCGGTGAAGCATGGGACGACTCCGGCCATCCCGCAGACGCGGTGGATGTGTACAACGATTTTCTAACAACCGAACGCGAGGAGCGGAACCTCGCACTCGCGCACCTGAAGCTAAGTTCTGCACTCGCCCACTTGGGGAGACACAAGGAAGCCCTAGCGGAATACAGCAATGCGCTCA
>Ga0207674_10007259_pt1 | contig 12919 bp, 11 predicted proteins | sample KBSCornC72_FD_184303 | JGI IMG/M metagenome (GOLD analysis project Ga0207674, IMG submission 184303) | Corn rhizosphere microbial communities from Kellogg Biological Station, Michigan, USA - KBS Corn C7-2 (SPAdes) (version 2) | ecosystem: Host-associated > Plants > Roots > Rhizosphere > Soil ... | reverse complement strand
CCGAGGTGTCTCGCACCACCACGTACTCGCGCACGGCAGCGCGCACCTTGATCGGGCCTTTGCCACGCCGCCCGCTTGGCACGGTGATCTCCAGGATCGGCCGCCGTCCCGGTCCGCCCGCGGTGTCGACGGTCTTCATGCGCGCCACGTGCAGCGCCGACGTGCGCGCGCCGGTGTCGATCTTCGCCAGCAGGCGCTTGATGCCCAGCTGGGGCAGCGACACGCGCTCCACCCAACCCACGCGCACGGCGGCGGTCGGCCGCACGTCGCTCGTGCCGTTCGGGGAGGTGAAGGTCGTCGCACCGTTCGCCGGCGTGTGAAGCCGCGGGAGAGACGCCGGGGCCGAGAGCGCCGCCGAGCTCCGGGCTGGCCGCGGCGCCGACGTGACGGGCGCGGGGACCGCGGGCGGGGCAGCGACCGCGGCCGACACCGCGCTGGTCGCCGTCGCGCTGACCGACCCCGAGGCCGCCTTCGCGCCCCGGCTTCGCAGCGCGCGGGCGATGACGAACACCTTGGCCCCGGGGCGCGTCCCGGCGCGCGCCGGTCCCTCCAGCACCAGACCGTCATGGGGCGCCGCGATCACCTAGAATTTGGACAGATGGATTCTAACCGCTTCGCCGTTTTCGCCCTGACCGCGCTGCTGGCGCTGCCCGCGGCGGCGTACAACCACGTGAACACCGTGGCGCCCACCGTGCAGGGCCCGTTCACCGTGGCGTGCTCGAACGTGCAGCAGGTCGCCTCGCGCGTGCAGCAGGGGCTCATCGCGGAGGACTACTGGACCGGGCGCTTCGGCCACTACATGACGGAGCTCCTGGCCGATCGCGGCAGCGCGCTCGTCTACGACGTGCGCGTGCCGTTCGACCCGACCATCTATCCGGGCAACTTCGGCCGCAACGAGGAGTTCGTGGCCATCGCCTGCTATCCGACGCCGAAATCCAATACGGACCCGAACTACACGCTGCCGGGCACGGGCGACGTGGTGCCGCACATGCAGCCCATGGGCGCCGCCCCCAAGTTCCTGTCGGTAGATGAGTACACGTCGACCCTGGGCTACTACGTCGATCCGGCGCCCCCCGGCCCGTACCGCTTGCCCCTCATCGTCTATTCGCACGGGCTGGGCGGCAGCCCCATCAGCTCGGGTTACCTGGAGGCGATGGCGCTCCTCGCTTCCCACGGCTACATGGTCGCCGCCGTCTTCCACGGCGATGCGCGCTTCTCGCCGATTCGCGTCGAGAACGTCCCCGACGCGCTCGCGTTCCTCGCCGGCTACAACTTGTTCGTGAACATGGAGCTCATGCGCCCGCTCTCGCTGGTCGCGCTCACGGACAAGCTGCTCGCCGATCCCAATTACTCCGTCGGCATCAACCGCGACCAGATCGGCGGCTTCGGCGCCAGCATGGGCGGCGAGGCGATGCTGCACCTGCTGGGCGCAGACATCACCACCAATGCGGGCTTCTCCTGCCGCGGCACACCGCGCGATTCGCGCATCAAGGCGGCCGTGGGCTACGTGCCGTACGCGGGACAGACATTCCTGCCCGCCTTCTGCGACAGCCAGTCGGGCGTCGACAACATCACCACGCCCTTCCTCGCGCTCTCCGGCACGGCGGATACCACGGCCCCCATCAAGATGGTGGATTCGACGCTGCGGCGCATGAAAGGCCCGCGCTACCTCGTGGAGCTGCAAGGCGTTCCGCACGAGTTCAAGGCCGAATACGCGGGCGACCTCCTCACCTGGATGGTGACGTTCTTCCGCGCCTACCTCCAGGACGACCCGGGGTCCATGGGCAAGTTCATCAACATGAACACGGTGCAGGGCGGGCCGGCCGATCACGTGCGCCTGGACTATCACGTGCCGACGTCGAAGACCGCGGGCTCGCAGCCTGTCGTCGAATTCCGCAACACCATCCTCAACCACTACTTCATGACGATCGATCCGCAGAACGTCTCCGACATCCTCGCGGGGCGCTACGGGCCGGGCTGGCAGCTCACGGGCCAGTCGTTCAAGGGGTGGACGCAGGCGAACGCGAACTACGCGCCGGATGGCGTGTGCCGCTTCTATGGCGGCTACCTGCCCGGCGGGCCCAACTCGCATTTCTACACGGCGGTGGCGAGCGAATGCGACAAGGTGAAGAGCGGCTTCTACGGGCCGTGGGGCTATGAGGGGATCGGTTTCTACAGCCGGGCCAGCACGGGATCGTGTCCCGCGGGCTTCCTCGGCGTTAACCGCGCGTACAACAACCGCTGGTGGGCCAACGATTCCAACCATCGCTTCAGCACCAGCGACTCGACGATTCGCGACCTCGAGGGCGAAGGCTGGACCTACGAGGGAATCGTGATGTGCACGCCGCCCTGAGGCGACGAAAGCATCCGCTCCACGGCTTCGATCACGCGTTGCGCCGGCAAGTAGCGCAGGCAGTCCGAGAGGCTCGCGACGTGCTTGTCGCAGCCCTCGCCCAGGCACGGCACGCAGCCGTCCTCATCCTCGCCCTGCAGTAGATAGACGTTGCCGCGCTGCTGCGCGCCGCGCATGAGCCACGGCGTCGCGGGCCCCGCGGCGAGCGTGCGCGGCCACGGCCCCCACTTCACCGGGCTCGACGGCCCGAAGAGCGCTACCGTCGGCACGCCCAGCGCCGCCGCGATGTGCGTGACCGCCGTGTCCGTGCCAACGTAGACCTGCGCGCGATGGATGAGCCACGCGAGCGCGGCGAGATCCACCTTGCCCGAGATGTCGATGGTTCCCGCCGGAAGCTGCGGCATGAGCGCCGCGATCGAGTCGCGCTCCTCCTGCGATCCGCCCCCGGCGATGACCACCGTGAGGCCGCGGCCCGTGAGCCACTGCGCGAGCTCGGTCCAGCCCTGCGCGGTCCACGCCTTGTAGGCGAACTTGGGCGAGACGTGCATGAGCGCGAAGCGCGCCGATTCGGCTTCGGGGAATACCGCGCGGGCGCGCTGCGGCGCCTCTTCGTCCCAGGTCGCGCGCACCGCGGCCTTCGGTGGAACGTGGAGCGGCGAAAGCAGCCGCAGGTTGCCCGCCACGGTGTGCTCCGCGTCCGCGCCCGCGGGCACGGCATCGTCGAGCGCCCATCGCTTCCACGCGGATTGCGCGCCCGGATCCACCAGGCCGATGGAGCGCCGCCCCGCCGCCCACGCCATGAACGTCGGCCGGTCGCCGGTCTGCACCGAGATCGCGACGTCGTAGCGCCGCCAGAGCCGGGCCGCAAGGCGCAGCGTCGCGGCACCCGACATGGACTCGGGCACGGCGATCACCGTCGCGATGTCGGGATTTCCGCGCAGCACGCCTTCGGTGCCCTCGAACACCAGCATGTCGATGGCCGCGTCCGGCCACGCCGACTTGATGGAGCCGGCCACGGGCGTTGCCAGCAGCACGTCGCCGATGCGGCGCATGCAGATCACGAGGACGCGGCGCATGTCAGTAGCGGTCGAGGCCCTGCACCGCGCGCACGCGGCCGGACTTCACCATCTCGTCGAAACGCCGGCGGTTCTCCGCGAGCCGGCCGCGGTCGCTTTCGCGGTGCCAGAGGTGGAAGACGGGTGCGGCGAAGCGCGCGCTCTTGTGGCGCACGCCGGCGCGGTACAGGCGCACCACGAAGTCGGAGTCCTCGAGCCCCCAGCCGGAGAAGCTCTCGTCGAAGCCGTTCACGCGCACGATGTCGTCGCGCCACAGGGAGATGTTGCAGGTCTTCACGCCTTGCCAGCGCTGGCGCGCGAGCTTGCGGAAGCCGCCGTCCGGAAGCCGTATGAGCGGGACCCACCGGTTGATGCGCCGCTGCATCCACGCCTTCATCCACTGCCAGCGGCTCCACCGATGCACCGGGATCTTCGCGGCCAGCACTTCGCGCGTGAACGATTCGCTGAGCAGCATGCGGTTGCCCGCGAGGAAAGCGCCGCGCTCGGCGAGCTTCCTGTGCGTGGCCACGAAATCGGGCGGCGGGATGCAGTCGCCATCCGTGAAGATCACGTAGTCCGCGCCGGTCGCGGCCACGCCGCGGTTGCGCGTCGCGGCCAGGCGAAACCCCAGGTCCTCGTGCCAGACGTGCCTCACCGGAAACGGGGCGCGCTTCGCGAACGCCTCCACCACCGCGCGCGTATCCGGCGTCGAGCCGTCGTCGGCGACGATGAGCTCGAAGTCGCGGTCGTCCTGCGCGGCATAGGCCTCGAGCACCGCCTCCAGCGCGCCGGGCCAGTTGTACGTGGGCACGACGACCGCGACCCGCATCAGCGCTTCTCGCCCAGCCGCATGAGCTTGAGGTAGCGGTAGTACGTTCCCTCGGCGTTCGAGACCGCCAGCATGAAGCCGTGGCGCCCGTCGAGGAAGCCCGCGCGCAGCACGTAGGTGCGGAAGAACGCCCAGCCGCCATGCAGGACGGCGGATGCGAGCGAGCCGCGCTTGCCGCGCGCGTGCATCATCTGCGCGTTGGCCGTGGAGTACTGGTCCACCTTGCGCAGCACTTCCTCGAAGTCGTCGAAGGCCTCGTGCAGGAGGTGGCCCTTCAGGCGCCCGGTCGAGCCGCTCACCACCAGGCGCTCGTGAACGAGGTCGTCGGAGAAGCGCGCCTTGCCGCGGCGAAAGAGGCGCGTGACGTGGTCGGGCCACCAGCCGCCGTGGCGCAGGTAGCGCCCGCAGTAGCTCGAAAGGCGCGGCACGTCGTACGCGTCCTGGGTGGCACTCCCTTTCACCACCGACTCGATCTCGGCGCGAAGCTCCGGCGTCACGCGCTCGTCCGCGTCGAGGGAGAACACCCACTCGCGCGTGGCGTGGTCGAGCGCGCGGTTCTTCTGCGCGCCGAACCCGGGCCAATCGGTGGTCTCGATCACCTTCGCGCCCCGCGCTCGCGCGATCTGCACCGTGCGGTCGTGGCTGCCCGAATCCACCAGCACGATCTCGTCCGCGAACGCGACCGAATCGAGCGCGGCGCCGATGGCCGCTTCCTCGTCGCGGGTGATGATCACGACCGAGAGGCCGTTCATGCGGGGAGCTCCATCAGCCCCTGCGCCGTGCGGCGGCTTCGCGGCCCCACGCCACCAGCTGGTCCACCGCGGCCTGCACCGTGTACGGCGAGGGCTTCCCGGAATCGACGAGCTCGCCATCCCGCCAGCGCGTGATGAGCGCGGCGAGCGCGCCCTCGACCGCGTTCACGTCGTCGGCCCCCACGGGGATATGTCCAAGCTCGTTCAGCATCCGGGTCATCTGCGGATTACGCCACACCAGGGCGACGATGGGGCGCCGCGCCCAGAGGTATTCGTACATCTTGGACGGAATGTATTCCGCGCAGAAGGGCTCGGTCCCGTGCAGGAGGAGGAGGCAGTCCACGGCGTTCATGCGCCTCACCACGCGGTCGCGGCCGCTCTCCCCGGTCGCGGGGTCGCGCTCGAGGCGGCCTTTCGTTTCCACCATGCCGGCAGGCAGCCCGCGCAGGGCCTCGCGCGAGATGGAATCCAGGTCGCTGCCGTAGATCTCCAGCCGCAGGATGCCGGCGAGCGCCGGGTCCTGGACGATGAGCCGCTGCAATGCCTGCGCCACTACGCCGAGATGGCGCGTGGGCGAGAGCGACCCGAAGTGGCCGATCACGAATTTCGCCCCGCGGCGGTACGGGATGCGCTCGACATGGGGAGCGTCCGCGCCCGGCACCATCGCATGGCCGCGCTCGGCGAGCGCCGGGTGGCGCGCCCTCGCCACCGCGAGCGCTTCCTCGGTGAACCAGATCGCCACGTCGGCGCGGTCGCAGATGCGCCCTTCCAGCTCGTAGGCGAATTGCTGACGAGGGCCTTCGGCCCCCGCGATTCCCATGGGATCGTGGATCTCCGCGATCCACGGCAGGTCGAAGCGCCGCGCGAGCTTCTCCGCCGCCCAGTGCGCGGAGTTGGCGCCGCCGGTGCTGTAGATCACGGCGGGCCGGCGCTTGCGGATGATGCGCGCGCCGCGCAGGTATGCCGCCGGTCCCCACGACCAGTGCGGCTCCCGGTCCTCGATCAGCTTCTCCACGATGTAGAACGGCAGGAGCAGGAGCGAGACCAGGCCCAGCACCACGTTGTACGCGATGCGATTCGTGAGCTTGCGGCGCAGCACGTGGCGCAGGTCGAAGCGCAGGCCCGCCGGCGAGAGCGGCAGAAGCTGGTGGTGCTCGATGTTCGCATCGCGCCGCCCCGTGACCGCCGAGATCACGATGGGCGTGATTCCCTGGCGCAGCAGGTGGGGAATCTTGTCGGTGATGGTGTGGCTCGCCGCGCGCCCGTCCATGTTGAACGCGTGGGAGAGGATGAGCCACTCCTCACGCGCGGCCACGGGACCCGGCCATGACGATGGCGCCCACGAGCGCGCCGGCGGTGAGCAGGTATTCCTGGACGATATGGTCGCGCAACGTGGCGTCGAGCATCGTGCGGGCCGCGAAAGCGATGATCACGAGCAGCAGCGCTCCACGCAATCCCGCGCCGGTCGCCTCGGTCGTGCGCACCACGAACACCACGAAGGAGCCGAGGAAGGCCAGCCACAGGAGCACGCCCGGGATGCCGAGGCCCACGCCCAGGTCGAGCAAGCCGTTGTGCGCGTGCGACATGCCGCCGCGTCCGTATTTTTCCCGGACCGCGAGCCGGAAGGCGTCACGGCCGACGCGTGTGCCCCACGGGTGCTCCGCCACGAGGCGCAACCCTTCCTTCAGGTAGGCGATGCGGAAGTACGCGGACGGCTCGACGGGCTTGCCGGAAGCGGTGACCGGCAGGTTGCTCTCGTCGTGCTCGCCATTGAGCCACTGGGGATTTCGAGCCGTGTCCCACGCGACCGGCGCCGTGGCGAGGAAGTTGGACCAGCGCGGCTCGTGCTTGAGCCCCAGGACCGATCCCACGAACGCGATCACCGCGCACGCGAGGAGCGCGACCCATGCCGCGCGTGAAACCCCGGGACGCATCTCGGCGGCGACGAGCACGAAGCCCAGCACCGACAGGAACGCGAACACCGCCATTCCGTTGCGCGTCGCGGAAAGGACGGTGCTCGCCAGGAGAAGCAGGTACGCCGCCACCGCCCAACGCGCGTTGATGCCCAGGAATCCCGCATTGCCGCGCGCGCGCGCGGCCGTGTCGGCGATGAGCATCGCGAGGGCGATCGCGCTGGTGTAGGTGACGTTCGCGCGGTGGTTGGAGATGCCGCCGAAGTCGGAAAAGTTCACGGGGTCGCCGCGAATCGGGAGGTAGACCGCGGAGACCAGATGCATGAAGGCGTGCAGCGCGCATCCCAGGAACACGGTGCGCGCGACCGCGTCGTTTTCCGGGTAGCGCAGGGCCAGCCCGTAGCCCAGCAGCAGGATGAGCGTCGGCGCAAGCCATTCGGCGCGCAGGTCGTTCAGCGACGTCCACGCGGCCGGGCTCACCCAGATCGCGACGGCGACCGACCAGAGAAGGAATGCCGCGAGCGCCATGAACGGAAGGCGCGCGCCGCGCTCCCCCGGCGTGGCCGGTCGCGCGAGGCGCGCCGCCGCGACCGGCCAGGCGGCGAGCCCGAGCAGGACCAGCAGCCCGTAGCGCAGGACGATGGTGTGCGGGACCTGCCACACGATAGTGACCGTGAGCAGGATCGCAAGGACCGCGAAGCGTGAGTTCAATTAGAATTCGAGACACGCATGGATGGTGGGCCCGCCTGGATTCGAACCAGGGACCAAGGGATTATGAGTCCCCTGCTCTAACCACCTGAGCTACAGGCCCTCTTCACTCGCAAAGCATCCCATTTTAAATGACGGACGATTTCGACTTCACCAAGCCGGCACCCGAGGCGAAGCCGCACAAGCCCGACGGCTTCGATTTCACGAAGGCGCCGGCCGAGGCGTCGGCGCCGTTCAAGCCTGCGAACAGCCAGTACTACAACCCGCTGGTCGCCTCCAAGCTCTTCCAGGCCTCGGGCAAGGAAGATCGCTTCAATGCCGGCGCGCAGCTCTTCGCCGAGGCCGACAAGGCCAAGGGGGGACTGTTCAGCAAGGGCTCCAACCGCATGTACTACATCGCCGAGGGCGAGGTCGCGCTCACCATCGGCGGCAAGCCGCTCGACACGGTGAAGAAGGGCGAGATCGTGGGCGAGATGGCGCTCATCAGCGAGCGGCCGCGCAGCGCCACGGCCACGGCGAAGACCGAGGTCCTGGCTTACTCGCTCAACTCCGCGGAGCTGCAGTCCGCGCTCATGAAGCAGCCCGAGTTCGCGCTGATGCTGATGAGCGTGATGTTCGACAGGATCCGCTTCGTCGCGGCGCGGCTCGCCGCCCGCAAGGTGGGCGCGCTCGCCCTGGCGCGGGAAGCGCCGACGTTCGATCCCGTCCTCCTGCAGCAATTCGAGAGCGCGCTGTCGCGCTCCTCGATCATGCGTTACCAGGGCGGCGCGCCGATCATGAAGGAAGGACAGGCCGGCCTGTACATGTACGTCGTGAAGAGCGGCAAGGTGGCCATCCACATCAAGGACAAGGTCCTCGAGGTGGTCAATCCCGGCGGCACCTTCGGCGAGATGGCGCTCGTGGACCAGTCGCCTCGCGTCGCCAGCGCCACGGCCGACCAGTACAGCGAGCTCCTCACGGTCGATCGCGCGTCCCTGCTCGAAGCGGTCAAATCCCAGCCCGCGTTCGCCATGGCGATGCTGCGGGCGGTGGTCGACCGGCTGCGGCACATGAACGCCCAGCTGGGCTAGCCTGTCGAAGGGCTCATGCCCGAAACGTTGTTCAAGCCCGGCGAGAACTGCTGCGCCGCGGCGCAGGCCCACAGGATCTCCTTCGTCGTCGATGCCGACGGCTACTTTCGCCTTTTCCGACGCGCGTGCGAGAAGGCCGAGCGATCCATCCTCATCCTCGGCTGGGATTTCGACAGCCGCACGGTGCTCGAGCAGGAGGAGGGCAAGCCGCCCGTCATCCTCGGCGATTTCCTCAACGCCCTGGCGAAGCGCAACCGCCGCCTGCACGTGAAGATCCTCGACTGGGATTACCCGATCGTCTACGGCATGGACCGCGAGCTGCCGCCCACGCTCGGCCTCTCGTGGAAGACGCATCGGCGAGTCGACTTCCGCTACGACGACACGCATCCGGTCGCGGGCTCCCACCACCAGAAGGTGGTGATCATCGACGACAAGCTCGCCTTCGTGGGCGGCCTCGACCTCACCAACAAGCGCTGGGACACTTGCGACCATCACGCCGACGATCCGCGCCGCGTCCACGAGGAGAAGCCGTACCCGCCCTTCCACGACGTGATGATGGCGGTGGACGGCCCGATCGTGGAGCACATCGGCGCCATCGTGCGCGAACGCTGGCGCAATGCCACCGGCGAGACGATCCATCCGGTGAAGGTCGATTCCGACCCGTGGCCGGACCTCATGCCGGTGCACGTCGAGCAAGGCCAGGTTGCGGTCTCGTGCACCTCGCCGCCTTCCGAAGGCCGGGAAGCCGTTCGCCAGATCGAGGATCTCTACCTCGACATGATCATGGCGGCGAAGCGCTACATCTACGTCGAGAACCAGTACTTCACGTCCGAATCGGTGGGCGAGGCGCTGAAGGCGCGGCTCGCGCAGCCCGAAGGACCGGAGATCGTGGTGGTCACGCGGCTGCTCTCGCACGGCTGGCTCGAGGAGCTCACCATGAGCACGCTGCGCACGCAGCTCGTGCGCGAGCTGCGCGCGGCGGATCCCCATGGGCGCTTCCACTGCTACTACCCCGACGTGGCGGGACTCGCCGAGGGCACGTGCCTGGACATCCACTCGAAGCTGATGATCGTCGACGACGAGTGGTGCCGCATCGGCTCGTCCAACCTCAGCAACCGTTCGATGGGCATGGACACCGAGTGCGACCTCACGCTCGAAGCCGACGGCGATCCGAAGATCGCCGCGGCGATCCGCAAGTTCCGCAACGACCTGGTGGGAGAGCACTCCGGCCTTCCCGCGGAGGAGGTCGAGCGCGCCGTGCAATCCACGGGATCCCTGGCGGCGGCCATCGACAGCCTCAGCGAAGCCGGCGATCCGCGCACGCTGAAGGTGCTGCCGGCGCCGGAGCTTCCCGAGGCGAAGCTCGCGGTGGCGAAGGTGGGCGATCCGGATTCGCCCATCGAGCTGGAGAAGATCGTCGAGCAGGTCGCTCCCGAGGCCGCTTCGACCCGCGGCGGCTTCGCCATCCGCAAGGCGCTCTATTTCCTCGGCGGCCTGATCGCGGCCGCGGCGATCCTTGCGTTGCTGTGGACGCGCACGCCGCTCGCCGATTGGGTGACGCGGGAGCACGCGATGCAGGTCGCGCAGTGGTTCGCCGGCCACTGGTGGGCGCCGCTGCTGATCGTGATCGCGTACACGCCCGCCAGCTTCGTCATGTTCCCGCGCTGGATCATCACCATGACGGCGGTGATCGCCTTCGGGCCGTGGCACGGCTTCGCCTACGGCTTCATCGGAATCCTCATCGCCGGGCTCGCCACGTTCCTCCCCGGGCGCCTGTTCGAGCGCGACACGATCCGGCGCATCGCCGGGAAGAAGCTGCGGCCGGTGACCCACTTCATGGAGCGCAAGGGCCTCATCGCGGTGACGCTCGTGCGCCTCGTGCCGATCGCGCCCTTCCCCATCGTGAACCTGGTGATGGGCGCCATGCGCGTGAAGGTCGTGCACTTCCTCGGCGGCACCTTCCTCGGCATGCTGCCGGGAATGCTCGCGGCGACGGTCCTTTCCGACCAGCTCGCGGCCGCGCTTGAGGATCCGACGCGGATCAACTTCTGGGTGATCGCCGGCGCCGTGCTCTTCCTCATGACCGTCGCGTTCTTCAGCCAGCGCTACGTACGTCGGCACGGCGCGGCCCACTAGCCGCACGATGCCGACGATCCGACTCGCCTCCTATAACGTCCATCGCGCGGTCGGGCGCGACCGGCGCCTGGATCCGGGGCGCATCCTGGGCGTCCTGCGCGAGATCAACGCCGATGTCTATGCGCTGCAGGAAGTGGAAGCGCACGACACCGGCGGCGACATGCTTGCGTGGCTCGCGAAGGAAATGGGCGCCGATGCCATCGCGGGAACGACGCTGCTGCGCCACGACGGCCACTACGGCAACGGGTTGCTCGCGCGCTGCCACTGCATCGTGCGCACCGAGCTGGTGGACCTCTCCTGGCGCGAGCGCGAGCCGCGCGGCGCGATCTCCGCGGACCTGGATTTCGGCGGCGGCCACGTGCTGAAGGTGGTCGCCACGCACCTGGGCCTGCGCCCCGCGGAGCGGCGCGAGCAGGTGGAGCGGCTGCTGCAGCTCTTCACCTGGCACGAGCAGGAGCGCGCGGTGCTGATGGGGGACGTGAACGAATGGTTCCTGTGGGGCCGGCCGTTGAAGAAGCTGCACGAGTATTTCGACCCGACGCCCGCGGTGCCGACGTTTCCTTCCGGTGGCCCCGTGTTCGCGCTGGACCGCCTATGGACGCACCCCGGGTCCATACTCAAGGACCTGAAGGCCCACGTCTCCCCGCTCTCCCGCGTCGCCTCCGACCACCTGCCCCTCGTAGCGAGCATCGAACTATGAACCTCCGGCTTTTCGTCGCCGCCGCCGTGATCGCGCTGCATGGCTGCGCATCGCCGCCGCCGCATTCCCCCTCCAAGGGCCCGGGCCTCGTGCCGGTCGAGGCGGCGGGCGATTACGTACACCAACCTTCCGGCCTCGTATTTCCCGCGCAGATCGACCAGTACCGGCGCATGTCGCTCTTCCGCGGCAGCGCCAACACCCAGCACCTCACCGTGGGCTATGCGGGCGGGACTGCGGAATGCCTGGCGGCCATCACGATGTTCATCGATCCCGTCTCGGGCAGCATCGACGAGGCGTACGCACGCGCCACCGCGGAGGTGCAGGAAGCGTTCGGCACGGCGGTCCTGGAGCGCGAGGCATCGCATCCGCGGCTCGCCAGCCGCTTCGCCGACTACCTGGTCGAGGACCGGCGCCTGCAGCTCGTCGTCGAGGAAACGAAGCCCGGCTGGGTGCTCAAGTACCGCGTGATCTTTCCCGCGAAGTGCCTCGAGACGCCGCTCTTCGTCGGCGGCTTCTTCAACCAGTTCGGAGCGCGCAACAGGCTCGGGCAGTAAGATGCGGGCTTCCGCGCGACGAGGGAGTGACGCGATGCACCGAGTGTCGAAGGGCTTGCTGGCGTTTGTCGCGGCGTTCATTGCGGCGGGCGCCGCAAGCGCCGACGAGGTCCGGGTAATGATCTCCGCCGGTTTCTACGGCGTCTACGCCGAGCTCGGCCCCGGCTTCGAGCGCGCCACGGGGCACAAGCTCGTCACCACGCGCGGCCCCTCGATGGGCGATTCGCCGGAGGCGATTCCCACGCGGCTCGGGCGCGGCGAGACGGCCGATGTCGTGATCTGCGACGGCGGCGCGGCCGACGAGCTGGCGAAGCGCGGCCTCGTGAAGGCGGGCTCGAAGGTGGAGCTCGCGAAGTCGCAGGTCGGCATGGTGGTGCGCGAGGGCGCCGCGAAGCCGGACATCTCCACGGTCGATGCGTTGAAGAGCACGTTGCTCAACGCCAGGTCGATCGCTTATTCGGATAGCGGCAGCGGGACATATCTCTCGAAGGAGCTCTTCCCCAAGATGGGCATCGCCGAGCAGATCGCCGGCAGGAGCCGCAAGGTGCGCGGCCCGCCATCGGGCGAACCCGTCGCGGCCGTCGTGGCGCGCGGCGAGTCCGAGATCGGCTTCCAGCAGGTGAGCGAGCTCATCCACGTGAAGGGCGTGACGTACGTGGGCCCCATTCCCGCAGAGCTGCAGCCCGGTTTCTCGTTCGCCGGATCGATCACTGCGAACGCCCAGCATCCCGAAGCCGCCGCGGCGCTCATCAAATATCTTTCGTCGGCGGAAGCGGCGCCGGTGATCACCAAGGCGGGACTCGCGCCCATCGCGATGCGCTGAGGGCGCGATGCGCGTCGCTTTCCTCG
>Ga0207674_10007258_pt1 | contig 12920 bp, 7 predicted proteins | sample KBSCornC72_FD_184303 | JGI IMG/M metagenome (GOLD analysis project Ga0207674, IMG submission 184303) | Corn rhizosphere microbial communities from Kellogg Biological Station, Michigan, USA - KBS Corn C7-2 (SPAdes) (version 2) | ecosystem: Host-associated > Plants > Roots > Rhizosphere > Soil ... | reverse complement strand
TTCAAGCTGGACGAGCGCGACTTCAGCGGCGTCTACGAGTTCACCGACCTGATCGACCGCTTCCTGCCGCCCGCCGGGCTGGTGGCGCACGACGATCTGGCCGAGGATGACGACGAAGGAGGCGACGCATGAGCAGTCGCGCGCCATATGGATCACACGGATCGCAGGGACGCGCATGGATTCGCCGTATCCGTCTGATCAACTGGCATGGCCACGAGAACGCCACCCTCGACGTGATGGGCGATATGCTCGCTATCATCGGCGAAAACGGCTCTGGCAAGTCGCTGATTCTCGACGCGATAGACTGGGCGCTTTTCCCCACCTCCAACAAACAGTTCAACGCCGCCGCGCGCGAGGGCGGGCGCACCAGCAAGCGCACGCTTAGCAACACGATTCTCTTCTTCGATCCGCATGGCATCGAGCATGCCAATAAGGGCTGGCGGCGGCAGCGCACCGTCGGCTACTGCGCGGTGGAGGTCGAGCACGAAGGCGAGGGGCGCTGGGTCTATGGCGCGGCGGCGGCGGCGACTCCGCACTCGTCGCATCCGTGGTACTACGCACTGCCAACGACGCTCGATCAAATCGCCTTTCTGGAGGTCACGGCGCAGGGGCAGGCGCCTTTACAGATGCAGGACTTCCGCGCGCGCAACGAGACGTTCGTCAATACCGGCGGCGCGGTCTTCAACGCCACCCAGGCCGAGGACTATAACCGGCTGGTGGCACGGCGGCTGCTCAACATCGAGGGCGCCGACTGGCAGCGTCGCTACGACGCGCTCTACGACGTGCTGCACCGCATGCTCGGCCTCAAGGTGGATGACGCGCTCGTCTCGGACCCCAGCGGCGTCGTCCGCCACTTCCTGCCCATCGTGGACCGGCCCCACCTGGAGCGGCTGGTCGAGGGATTAGAGGGCATTCAGCGCATTCACCGCGACATCGAAGAATATGGCAAGCTGAGCGCGATGCTCGGTGGTGTGGTGGAGGCGCGGCGCAAGTATCACGAGGCGGCGTTGACCCACGGCGGGATGACCTGGCTGCGGACGCAGTGGGCCAGCGACGACGCCACCCAGGCGCTTGCCGCGGCTGAGGCGAAGCTGCGTGAGGCCGAATCGGAGGCGCGCCAGGCGGAGGCCAATGAAGAAGCCGCCTATGCCGAGGAAGGGGCTATCCGCCGCGAACTGGATGCGTTGCAGCAGTTGCACCAGGGCGAGGTGGTGCAGGCGGTGGCCCACGCCAATGAGGCGGTCGAGGTAGCCCAGCGCGAGCAGGATCGCGCCGAGCGCGAGCTGCGCCAGGCGCAGGAGCGGCTGCAGCGGTCGGAATCGTCGGTGGCCGCCGCCCGCCAGCATCTACGCTCCGAGGAGGAAAGCGCGCGGGCGCGTCTCTCCGAGCTGCGCGAACGTGGCGCCAAGGCGCTGGGCGCGTTGCCCGCCACACTCCAGGATGCGTGGAAGCAAACCATCGCCGAGCCGGGCGACCAGATTCTGGCCGATGTGCTCCATAGCGCGTGGGTCGCGACCGATGGCGAGCTTGCCGCGCTGGACGCCCATGCGAAGCGGATCGTGGAGGCCAGCCGCTCGACCACCGACGCCCGCCAGGACGAGCGCGAGGCGCGCACCCAGCACGAGGCGGCGCAACGCGCATTGCAATCGGCGCGGCAGGCGCTCTGGGCGCGCTGGGACCGCATGGTCAACCGCTGGCCCGGCGGCGTCTTGGGCCGGACGCCCGGCGAGGAGCCGAGCACGATGGCGCTGCCGCCGCTGATGCAGAACTGCCAGGAGGAGCTGGACCGCGCCCACACGGCGGTGCATGAAGCCAGCGCCCGCGCTGCCCGGCTGGAGGTGCGCATCACCGAGGCCGAGGCGAAGCTGGCCGAGATCGAGCGCGAGACCAGTCAGACGCAGACCGAGCCAATCCCGCCGCTCTCGCCGGAACGCGAGCACGCGCTGGGGCGACTGCGCCAGGCCGACGGCTCCGCCGCGCCGCTCTATCGCGCGCTCGATCTGGCGCGTGAGGGCGTGCCCTGGGGCGAGGCCATCGAGGGGCTGCTGGAGCATCTGGACGTGCTGACGCTGCTGACCACCGCGCTGCCAATCGAAAAGGCGCGGGCGGCGGCGAGTGGCGACGTGGACTGGCACGTGTTGCAGCAAAACGCGACGCCCGGCAAGCCAACCAAGAACGCGCTTGCCACGGTGCTGGTCACCAACTCGCCCGACGCGCGCCGCTATCTCGACGCTGCCTTCGCCAGCGTGGCGCTGGTGCAGGATCCACCCCGCAACGGCGACTATCTTTGCCAGGACGGCCGCTATCGCCTGGGTGATGTCGCCGGGACGGTGCGTCTGCGCCGCCGCGCCGAGGCGCTGATTGGCGTGGTGCGCCGCCAGGCCGCCGCCGCCGCCCGCCGCGAAGAGCTGGCCCGCGAGCAGAACACCCTGCTGCGCGAGCTAGACGACCTGCGCGCGTCGCTGAAAGCCGAACGCGAGGCGGCCCGCGAGGCTGAGAGCCGGGTGCGCGCCTTCTCCGAGGTGGCGCATATGCTCGACGAGGTGGAGCAGCGCCGCAGCGAGATGAAGTCGCTCCGCCAGACGGAGGAAGAGGCCGTCGTCAAGCTGACCGCCGCCGGGCGCGCCGTGCAGGATGCCGCCGCCGATGAGGACGACGCGCGTGGCCGCTGGGACGACGCCACCGCCGCCTATCCCGCGCTGGACGATCCCGCGATGCTGCCACGGGCGCGGGCCGCGCTGCAACAGGCGGTAGCCGACACCATCACGCGCATCACCGAGACGCGCAGCCGTTTGGAACAACTGCACTCGCGCGTGCGGACCGCCGAGGATGCGCACGATGTCGAGAGCGAGACCTATGGCATGGCGCGGGCGCAGATGGATACGCTGGACCAGAAGGTGATCGAGGCGCAGCGGCTGCTCAATCAGGCGCGCAACGCGCTACGGGCGGCGGGGCTGGAAGATGTCGAGGCGCGCATCACGCAGCTTCAGCGACAGTTGAAGGCGGCGGAGGAGCATGCGCGCAAAACGGGCGTCGCCAAGGGCATCGCGATGCACCAGCAGGACGCCGCCAAACTGGAGCGCGACCATCAGGCGCAGGCCGCCGAGCAGACCACGCACCATCTCAATGAGCGCAACACCGCCTTTGGCGCATTGCTGCATACCGTCGCCGATAGCCTCGATCTGCCCGCCAACCAGGTGGACGACCCGGTGCGCTATGCCCGCCAGATGATGAAGGGACGCGAGAGCCGCCAGCGTCTCGACGACGACCTGCCACGCGCTTTCAGCGCCGCCGAGCGCGAGCAGGAGGGCTTTCTGGTGGCGGTCGCCGAGTATCAGGCGATGGTGGGCGCCGACGACCGCTTCGGCCTGCGCTCACCGACCAAGCACGGGCTGGCGCTGGCCCCGCAGGGCTGGCTGCTGGATGTGGCGCCGCGGCTGGAGGGTACCAGCGATATCCGGCTGCTGCTCAACTTCCTCAGCGTGACCATCGAGCAGCTACAGCAGAACCTCTCGCAGCGGGTGACGCGCGTGGTGCGCGAGATCATCCTCGGCGAGGTGGTGAGCCATCTGGTTGACCAGCTCACCCGCGCCGACAGCATCATCAACGGGCTGAACGAGCGGCTGCAGACGGCGCGCTTCTTCGCCCGCAACACCCGCTTCTCGCTCAAGCTCTCGGTGCGACTGACCCGCCACGAGGATATCCCCTTCGACCATGTCGCGGTGGCGGCGGCGCTGCTGGAGCATGGCCACGCGATGCCCGCGGGCGTGCAGGGGCAGCTAACGGCGATTTTCGCGGGCTGGTTGGATGAGCAGATGAAGGGCGAGGCGCAGGCGTCGGTGGAGGCGCTGGTCGAGCAGCTCGATTATCGCCGCTGGGTGGAGATCTCGCTGCTACACTGCGACGACCTCGATCCGCGCGTGCGCCCGTGGGATAGCGCGGTCTCCGGCTTCGGTAGCGGCGGCGAGCAGCGCGTGCCGGTCTATGTGCTGCTGCTGACGGCGGCGGCGATGCAGTTCGCCGTCTCGAATGCGCCGCTCCGCCTGCTGATGCACGACGAGGCGTTCGCCCGGATGGACCAGCGCAACGCCGATCTGGTAGTGCGTTTCGCGCAGCAGCTGGGCATGGGCCTGGTGATCGCCAGCCCGAACCTCGACCTCTTTGCCGAGGGCGTCAACTACGCGACCGCCTATCGCCTGCGCCAGCTGCCCAACGGCCTGATCGCCCGCGAGGCGCTCCACCTGCGCGCCGCCCCCGCGCCCGACGTGGACGACGCCGAAGACGACGTGGTCATCCCAAGGCGGTAGTGGGGCAGTCGGGATGTCGTGTGAAGCCTGAAGGCGCTGGCGGCTGAAGCCGCGCCTACTGGCTGCGCTGTCGCTCCGCCGCAAAGCCCGCCTGCGCGGGCTAGGCAGACGCATGGATTACTCCACCACCGAGCGAACGCGTCGGCCGGGATTAGCCGCGGCATTCATGCCGCGACGCTGGCCTATTGCCAATCTCGCCCGCGTCACGTCATTCGTTACATCAAGGGCAAACCATCTCCCCCACCAAAATGTCTTGCCCGTGGGAACCCGGAGCATCTTCGTCGCGTAGTACCCTATGAATGAGCGCGCACCCACCAGCACACCGAACGTTTCTGCGTCAGCGCAACATCAGCGTCGGAAGCTGCCAGCCCTGACGGAGAGCGGGTTAAGACGGTCATGCGTGATTTGACAGTGGGCCGCGTCTCAGCTATACTAGCCAGGTTGACCCTCCCCATGGCCTAAGGTAGGGGATTCCTACTTCGACGTGACGCGCCTCACAGTGGGTCTTACAGTCACTCCATAGGCGTTTACGTTCCCGTCGGCCCGACGGTACGTTCTCTATCTGTTGTGGTTCAGGTGCTTGGTTATCGCATCTGGCAACGTGAGAAATGGAGCACATCGTGTGATACGTTAGTGCTTTTACCCAGGCGAACGATTTAGCCTGGAACCGCCAAACACTGTTCTGCTGTCAATGTGCTGCTGATATCAGCATTTTTGCACAAACAGCCAGCATTGGCAACCGAGTAGTACCGAGTAGTACCGAGTAGTACCGAGTTGTGCCAATGGAAAGAGAACGGCGTTTCGTCCTTACACTTGAATCAAACGTCAAGGCAGGACTTTCACGCCGGAGATTATAGTAATATCATAGGTCTATTGATAGTATCTTGCCTACTCCTGAAGCCAATGGATCAGCATACCTGATGTGAACTTTCGGGATAGCGCGAGGATGGGCGCCATCCGGGCCAGCAAGTCACTTTGGCCGTCGCCCGGAGAAACTAAGCGAGGGGGATAATTCTCCATGCGTCGTGGCAAGACTTTGCTCTTTCTCCTGTTCGTCCTATTGCTGGCAGGGGGCGCATTCTACGTTGACTTCCAGAGTGTGTTTCACTGGCCAACGATTAACGTGGCCGGATATCAGAATAAGCTAGAGCTACGGCAAGGTCTGGACCTGCAAGGTGGCGTCCAGTTCGTGTTCCAGGCAAGCTGTCCGCAGGCGCATCCCAAGTGCGATATCCAGTCGGTGATGCCGCAGGTGGTTGACAACATCAACCGGCGTATCGCGCAGGGTCTCGCGGTGAGCGAAGCCTCCGTGCGCGCCAGCGGCGACAAGGTTCTGGTCGAGCTTCCCGGCTTCACCGACGCCGCCCAGGCCAGCGCCCTCCTTGGCCAGACCGGCGAGATGAATATCATCGATACGGGAACCTCGCCGCTTAACGTCGGCACAACCGTCACGCCGGGCCAATATCCCGTCCGCTTCACCGGTTCGCAGCTCGATACCAATCAAATCTCCGCTGGCCTGGATTCGCAGAACGGCAAGCCGATTGTCACCTTCGCCTTCACAGGCAAGGCCAAGACCGATTTCGCCACCTATACTGCAAAGAATGTTGGCAATTACCTGACCATTACCCTGGATAACAGGGTGATCGAGTCGGCGACCATCCAGAGTGAGATTGACGGCAATGGTCAGATCACCGGTATCGGCAATATCACCGACGCCCAGAATCTGGCGGCGCTGCTCAAATACGGCGCGCTGCCGCTGCCGTTGAAAGTGGTCAGCAGCCAGGAAATCGCGCCAACCATCGGCCAGCAGGCGCTGGAATTCAGCATTCGCGCCGCCATCGTCGGCCTGGGCATGGTTATCCTTTTCATGCTGATCTACTACCGGCTGCCCGGCCTGATCGCTGACCTCGCGCTGATCCTCTACGCGCTGCTGCTCTTCGCCGTCATCAAGCTGCTCGGCGTCACCCTCTCACTGCCGGGCATCGCCGCCGTTATCCTGACGATTGGTATGGCGGTGGACGCCAATATCCTGATATTCGAGCGTATGAAGGAGGAGTTACGCGCGGGCCGCACGATGGCCTCAGCCGTCGATCTCGGCTTCAAGCGCGCCTGGCCCTCCATCCGCGACTCGAACTTCTCGACCCTGATTACCTGTCTGATCCTGTACTGGTTCGGCAATAACTTTGGCGCGACCCTGATCGTCGGCTTTGCCATCAACCTCGCGCTCGGCGTGCTGCTCAGCCTCTTCACGGCGGTGGTGGTGACGCGCAACTTCCTGCATGTGCTGCAGCTCGCGGGCATCTCACAGCATCCAGCCCTCTACGGGCTGCCACAGAGCGCGCTCAAGCTGCCGCGCTATCGCCCCTCGGAGCGACGGGCGCAGCGGGCGGGCTCGCTGGCGCTGGCGGGCGGCGGCTCGGTTGCGGTGGCCGCCGATACGAGCGACGAAGCGGAAGATGTTGAGGAGGACGACGACGACACGAGCGCTGCCTCCACTGGCAACGGAAGTAACGGCGGTACGCCCACATCCCGGCGCGCAGGCGCTACGAATACGGTTTCCGGTGGGGAGGAATAGACAGTGTTTCATCTGACGCGCTACAAATACTTCTTCTTTGGCATCTCGCTGGCGGTCATCGTCCCAGGTCTGCTGGCGCTCATCTTCTGGGGTCTGAACCTGGGTATCGACTTCACTGGCGGCAGCACGGTCAACGTGGTCTTCGCCAGCAACACGGTGACGGCCGATCAGGTGCAGCGGGTGATGGTGAAAGACCATGCGCAGGACGTGAATGTGCTGGTGACCAAGCCGCTCGATACCAAGAACACGCCCGCGCCGAGTCTCTATGCCTATATCACCTTCGACAATACCATCGGCAAGAACATCGAGGCCGAGGTGAAGACGCGGCTACAGAAGCTGGATCCCGGTGCGCAGATTACGAAGACGATGTATACGGTCGCCTATCCGCCCGACACGAAGACTCCGACCGCGCAGATGGTGGTTCTCTTCGATAAGGCGGTGAAGACCGACGACATCAAGGCGGCGCTGAAAGACCTGCCCAAGAGCGATCCGCCGCCTGTCGAGACGACAAGCACGGCCACCCCAACGGCGAACGCCTCCGCGAGCGCGACGGGAGGCGCGGCTGCCACGGCAAAGGCCACAGCTGCCGCGACAGCCACGGCGACCGCGACGCCAACGACCACCGCGGAGCAGCACGCCGTGAAGGTGACGGACGTGAAGGTCGGCGCGAACAATCAGACGTATCAGATCAACACGCAGACATCCTACAGCGACAAGGATGTAGACAATATCACGAGCCAGTTGATTCAGGAGTTTGGACCTGCCTATTCGCCCAGCCATGAGTCGGTCGGCGGCTCGGTTTCCAGCGATACGACGCGCGACGCCATCCTGGCGGTGGTCTTCGCCTCCGCCGCGATCCTGCTCTACATCGCCATCGCCTTCCGCAAGGTCGGCAGCATCCGCCAGTCGGCGCGTTTCGGCGCCAGCGCCATCATCGCGCTGCTGCACGACGCGCTGGTGGTCTTGGGCCTGTGGGCGATCTTCGGCCACTTCTTCGGCTTCAAGGTAGACTCGCTCTTCCTGACGGCGGTGCTGACGGTCATCGGCTTCTCGGTTCACGATACGATTGTCGTCTTCGACCGTATCCGCGAGAATATGGGGCGGCGCACGGCGGAGTCGTTCGATACGGTGGTGAACGCCAGCCTGGTCCAGACAATGACACGCTCGCTCAACACGTCGCTGACGGTGCTCTTCACATTGGCGGCGCTGACGCTCTTCGGCGGCGAATCGATCCGCGAGTTCACGCTGGCGCTGCTGATCGGCATCGCCTCGGGGACGTTCTCGTCGATCTTCAACGCCAGTATGATTCTGGATGTCTGGGAGACGGGGGAGTATAAGCGCTGGTTCCGGCGCAAGCCCGCGCCGTCCATACAGCAGGCCAAGCCGAAGCGCGAGCTGGTGAAGAGCCGCTAAGCCGCACGCACGATGGTTGGCGTCACAGAAAGACACTCAGTCAGGTCGACGCCAGCCGTCGTGGCAACCGCATTGATATATCTTCTTGACTCCTCGCCTCTCGGATTATGCCTGATAGAGCATTTCACCATCGCTGGGGAGGGCGCTGCCAGCGATATCCTGGCCTGGCGCTATGGCGGCTACGTCAATGCCAGGTATCTCGGCGTGGTGAACATAGTAGTCGTCGCCTGCTGCTATGGCAGTAAGATAACCGTCTAGCTGGTGGTAAACCTGCTCGACTTCGCAAAGGAGCATCTGGGCAGACTTGCCACTCCTGCTCCATCGCTCTGCTCGAGTCTGCGGTGAGGAAGATTTGCCCGCGCGGGCGGCATTCTTCTCGGCCTCGCGCCGCATGCGCGTCACCTGGCGCGTCACCTCGCGAAACCCACGCTCCAATACCTTGAGCGATTCAGGCGCCACCCTAGGCTGCATTGCGAGAGCACGCAGGGCATGCTCAACCCGCGATTGCCGCGCCCGTCTGCGCCAGAGATTTAACGTGATACCGAACTTGCCGCGTGTTGATTCTGGCCATCCCAGCACAAGGAGGATATTGGCCAATGCGGTTGCAATCCCTGCGATGACTTGTGGCGCGAGTGCTTTCGTCAGTTTGACGGAACTCATATGCGACTCCTGCCTTCCACTCGGTGCAGCGGATGTCTATCAACGGTCCACACAGTTCGCAGAACGCGTGCCTATCCGTCTGTCTGGCCAGAGTTACGGCGGATTGTTTGGATTGGGAGGAGGGGTAGGCGGCGGGGGCGGCGGTCCATTGCCTCCCAAGGCATTCGCCAAGATCACGGCCGCCAGTTCGGATTTCAGGTCGTGGAATAGGGCTGGATCTGACTTCGCAAGGCACTTTAGCATCCGAAGGCAGAATTCTCTCAGGAAGGGGTCGGGAAGCCTAAGGCTGCTGTTTGCCAGAATGAAGGTGATTTCGTCACGCACATTCTGCTCGGTTACGTTACCAAACGTTCGCGGGAAACCAGAGTCATATATGCACTTGGCAAGCCCACGCTTGGTCATTTTCAAATCCACGAGACAGTCAGTGAGCGCAACACTTAACGTCACGACGATTTAGCCCCTTCGCTGATGGCTCGCCGCCAACTTATTGACGGCAAGTATAGACCACCTACCTTATATCGTCAAGACATCGCACGCCGCATTACATGTGAGCCATAGATATAGAGTCAGGTTGTGGCTGCCAGGGTTTTGCTCCCTAAGGTCGAAGGTAAGAGGCGTCAATGAAGGCGAGGGCCGAGGTGAGAAGAGGAGAAATTTGCCGGTCCACTCTGTGCTCAGTGATATTCATACTGCTTGTGACGGAGATGAACACGCTGCGAAGCGCACCCTGAAGTCAACTAACGCGCTTCAGCGCTGAGGCGCATCAAGTCGTCAGATGTCTTCAGGGTTTCGACCATTGTCAATAGCCGACTGAATTTCGATCTTTAGCTCTTTCTCAGATGCCACGATGGTGTCGTTGGCAAAAGCTTCATTGATTTTTTGCGTTAGAATACCATGCGCTAAATAGCGTTTTAGTGTTAACCACTCCAGCGTCCCTTTCTTGATCGCGAGACATGGGGCTACCGCTTCAAGAAACGGCATAGGGTTACGTGGCAGCGTGAATCCGTTCTCTATTTCAGACAGAGAGCCAGTGCTGATATCAAGACCACTTGTCTCTCGGACGCATTTGATAAGCGCTGCTGCTGTTACCTGCATAGTTGGCAAGTCCGGACGGTTCAGCCGGTCAGACACCGTATCGCGATAATGGCGCAACGCATCACCGAAATGCAGATACCGGCCTCCTCTTGGGCGCGGCAAGACTCTTCGTGTGTGTTGTCCGTCTGGCATTATCGTATCCTCATGAAATGTGCTACCGAACGCATACCTACGGCTGCTTCACATGAGCGATTTCCGGCGCCATGAGCGGAAAATGCCTTGGGCAGTGGGCGACAGATAGTCCATCGTGCGAACTGGCTAGAGAGGTAGCGACCGTGCCTCCGCCGATTCTTCATGACCTGCCTCCAATCCCTAGGCTGCTTGTCCGGCTCCCCAGAGGGGAGACCACACTCGTAAATCCGTAGTTTGACGTACGAAAGGAAATTTCGCTATCCTGCTAAACCAAATTGGCTATCATACCAGACTTGAACATCGGCTTCGCTTTGAAGCGAATGCATTGGGCCTTCATGATGCCACATTCCTAATAGAAAAGATACATCCTTCGTGTTGAAAATATCAAGATGCAGTCGCCTGACCACCCAATTATTGGGCGTTATTGGCAACCAAGTTGAGAGAGTGAAGTATCGCCTCTGGTGACGATTTCAGCACCCCTAGAACGGCTTCTTTCTGCATCATTGTATGTCGGAATACAGTGTTGACGTCTCACAGATTCATCATTTTCAGTTTCGCCGCTGGCCGAAAATATGCGGTGTCCATCAGAATACGAATCATGTTTTCGTCGGCAGAACATGTGCATATTTCAAAATGTCGGTTCGGTGTAACTCGAAATGCTACACCACACCACGTTATCGATTCACCACGAATCAATACTGTATGATAGTTCGCCTCTATACAAAACGTGATTTTGATTCACTATGAGACCTCGCCTTGCGGCCCAACCACAGAGCGCGGACAGGGTCTGCGGATTCTCGATCGCAATGCGATACATTTCGTGGTGTACATGAGGGTTGTTGGCCAGACTTGCGCCCAGATGTCTTATGTTGTATGCTCTTGCTCAGGTGTAATGAAATTTCACGCTGAAGTTACTCTGGCGCAAAATTTCGTGGATCGCCGAGACAGTGCGCTGGGTGTGCTCTGCCTCGTAGTGCCGACGGATAGGAGATATGCATCGCCATGAGGAAGTCTAGGCGCAGGATCGTCACAGCCGCAGCGGTTGGCACGCTTGGAGCGGCGGCAGCCGTTGCGGGCATGTACGTCGGCGAAGAGTCTCTTCGCCGTGTTCTCGAAGTGCCTCGCAACTCGAAAATCCAGGCTCATATTCGGCGCCTCATGGATGAGCGCGCAGACGAAGTGAGCAAGCGTGCAATCTTTGATCAGGTCTCTGCGGGAACTGCCGCACGAAGCGCACGCGAGCAACTCGATGCGCTTCGTCGGGAGGCTCGGCGCACTCAGCGCATGCTCCGGGGAAAACGGCGAGTCTTGCGCGGGACGCAGCTTCCTCAGCTCGACGCGTTGGAACGCGAAGTCTATGGCTGGATCGAGGTGACGAAGATGGTAGCCCGCGCCTGTGAAATGGGCGACGACGCGATGCATCGCCCTCAATCGCTCACAGGGCGCTTGACAAAGCTCTTCGTTTCGCGAAAAGCGACGGATATTATTCCGGCTTTCGACTTCTCCCGCTATCTGGTGGCGATCGAGACTGACCTCGCGATACCTCTTGATTCCCTCGAAGCCTACCTGCGCGACGCGCTCGCGGTAATGGCGTCTCATACGCTCGAATTTGCCAATTGGCATCTGCGTGGACTCGATGAAGTAGCCAGGCATCACGAAAGACTTTCCGATCCTACCCGTGTCAGGAAAACTCTGGCTGAAATGGCTGCCTTCACGGTTCGCACGGGATCGGATTTACTCTTGTGGGCGCATCTGTGCAAAAAGGCTTCTGGCTCCTGGCGGACCGAGGAGGTTGCCCTGCTTGCGGGCGCTGCAACGATCACAACCGCTATCGTCGAATCCGATTCAAGGGGAACAGGAGGTATGACCAGCAAATAGAGCCAATAGAGCAGGATGAAGACCGCACAACGTCAGTGGCGTGCCCCTTTGTGCGCCAACGTCACATCGAACGTACGTCATGCTAGCGTTTCCCATACTAGCTTACAATGGAGAAATCACGTGCATCCCGATCTCGACGCCGTCGCCGCGTATGGCTTTCAACACCACTGGAAATTTGAAGTCGTGGACGATGCCACGCTGATGGTACCGATACGGCTTTCACAGAGCGAAGTCATTTGCGTTGCAAGACTTCAGCCAGAAACCTTCGAGTTTCGATCACGGTTTCCCTTTCGCGTAGCGGAATCCAAGCGGATGCTCATCGCGGATTTCGCCTCTCGCGTCAATTGCCATTCTGCCGTTGCGCAGTTGTATCTGGATCACACGCAGGGTGAGATTGGCATCGCAACCGCACTTCCTGTAGATGTCGGGTGGCTGTGTCCCGCAATGATTGATCGCATTGTTCATATCAATCTTGCGGCCGCTGAACGCTGGCTTTCTGGTGCTGCCGCGGTTTGTTATTCCGACGTATCTCCGCACGCGGCGATAGAGCTATGTGGCGCTCCATATCCAGTCGCCCTGGCGATTGGAGAGGCGGCGAAGCAACTGGAATCGTTTGGTGGTGGCAACCAATCGGATCAGGAATAATGCCTTCTGGCGCATTTGACTCCTGACAAGGCGGTTACTGGCCTCATTGAGTTGACGTCAACTACGGTGGCGGTGTATACTACGCCCTGCGGCCTGTGATTTTCACGATTCGCGCCGCAGGTATCCTTCCTCGGTAGCTCAACGGTAGAGCGGGCGGCTGTTAACCGCTAGGTTAGAGGTTCGAATCCTCTCCGAGGAGCCAGACAACATCCCTC
>Ga0207674_10007257_pt1 | contig 12920 bp, 9 predicted proteins | sample KBSCornC72_FD_184303 | JGI IMG/M metagenome (GOLD analysis project Ga0207674, IMG submission 184303) | Corn rhizosphere microbial communities from Kellogg Biological Station, Michigan, USA - KBS Corn C7-2 (SPAdes) (version 2) | ecosystem: Host-associated > Plants > Roots > Rhizosphere > Soil ... | reverse complement strand
GGCTCCCCGGGCCTGATTCGAACAGGCGACCATTCGATTAACAGTCGAACGCTCTACCGCTGAGCTACCGGGGAGCAGCCCGCGGCCATGGGTCGCGGGCAGGCGGGCTAGATAGCGAAGCCTATCTTAAAGGCAAGTATCGAAGCGCGCGCCGCGGCAACACCTCAGGTGATGAACTGCTCCATCGCGATGCGCTCGTCGAGCGCGTGCTCGGGATCGAACAGCAAGGTCAGCGAGCGGTCGCGGTCGAGGCTCACCTCGACCCTCGCCACGTCGCGGACCTCGATCTGGTCGGCGACCGCCGACACCGGCCGGCTTTCCGCCTCGAGGATGCGGAAGCACACCGCCGTATCGTCGGGCAGGATTGCGCCCGACCAGCGTCTCGGCCGGAACGGGCTGATCGGAGTCAGCGCGAGCATCTTCGCGGCGAGCGGCAGGATCGGGCCATGGGCGGAGAGGTTGTAGGCGGTCGATCCGGCTGGGGTCGCGACGAGCACGCCGTCGCACGCGAGCTCGGGCAAGGCGACCCGGCCATTGACCGAAATCTCGATCTTCGCCGTCTGCCGGGTTTCGCGCAGGAGCGAGACTTCGTTGATCGCGGCATGGGTGAAGCGGTCGCCGGCGACGGTCGTCGAGCGCATCTCCAAAGGTGCGACGCGGATCGCCTTGGCCGCTTCGATCCGCTCGGGAAGGTCGTCGAGGCGCCACTCGTTCATCAGGAAACCGACGGTCCCGCGGTTCATGCCGAACACCGGCAGATGCGGGCATTCGCCGGCGAGCATCCGGTGTAGCGTGTGCAGCATGAACCCGTCGCCACCGAGCGCGACCAACATGTTCGCCTGATCGACCGGGGCGAATGCGAAGCGCTTGCGCAGGAGGGCCTCGGCCGCAGTCGCGGCGGGACGATGCGACGCCACCAGCCCGATACCGAGGCTGGTCAGGTCCTGTGGCCCGTTGGTGTCGGTCTGGGGCGGGTTCGCGTTCAAAGAGGGTCCTTGGGCCTTCCGAGACGCGCGAAACATAGGAAGATTGCAGCGCCCCGTCACTGTCTCGTTTCGGGGCGCGTCTCAGGCGGCGGCTTCCCGCAGGCGGGGCGGGGCGTTACGCCGCATCATGTTCAAGTGGGATAGCGTATTTCAGTGGAGCCGCCGGGCGTCGGACACGCGGCCGCCGCCAATCGTTTCAGCGCGGGATCAGTTGCTCGAAAGTCTGATCGCGCACGAGCAGATCGAGGTTCTGTACCAGCCGCAGATCGAGCCGGGCACCGGGCGGATCGTTGGGGCCGAGGCCCTCGCTCGCTGCGCCGTGACGCCGTCGGCCGAGGCCCTGTTCGCGCGCGCCGCAGCCGCCGGTCTCGACGAGCGCCTGTCGCGGCTCGTGCAACGCAAGGCGCTGCGCAATGCCGCAGCGTGGGAAGGGCCGCTGAAGGGCCTCAATTTGTCTGTCAACCTGTTGCCCGAGGACCTCGCGCGCGAAGGTTACGACCAGTGGCTGCTCGGGGAGATCGATACTGCAGGGCTTGATCCTGGTCGCCTCACGGTCGAAATCACCGAGAGCGCGTTGCTCGTCAACCAGCCGGCGGTCGCCGTTCGCCTCGCCAATTTGCGGGACTCGGGAATTGCCATCGCGATCGACGATTTCGGGACCGGCTATGCCAGCCTCGCTTACCTTACAACCCTGCCAATCGACATGATCAAGATCGACCGTGGCCTGATCACCGAGATCGTCGGGCGCGAACGCGACCGGATTGTCGTCAAGGCCATGATCCGGCTTGCCCGCGAGCTCGACCTCCAGGTTGCCGTCGAGGGCGTCGAGAGCACGCCGCAACTGGCGCTTCTCGCCGAGTGGGGCTGCGACCTTTACCAGGGCTTCCTCGGCGCCGGAGCGCTCAGCCAGGAAGAGCTGTGGCGGTTCGTCGCCGCGGCGCAGGTGCAGGCGGCCTAAGCCGCGACGAGTTCTTTCGCGCCGGCTGCGACGACCCGGGCGAGGCCACGCGACAGCTGCAGCGCGCCGGTCAGGCGGGCCTCCGCGCTCGGCCAGTCGCGCGATACGACCAGCTTGCTGTCGGGCCTCAGCTTCGCAGCGCCCTTGAGGCGGTCGATGTAGCCGAGCAATCCGGCGAGATCGGGGAACCCGCCGTCGGCGAAGGTCACGACCGCGCCCTTGGGGCCGAGGTCGAGCTTGGCGATCCGCGCGGCCTTGCAGTTGAGCTTGACCTCGACGATCCGGAGCAGGTTGGCGGTTTCCTCCGGAAGCGCGCCAAACCGGTCGATCAGCTCCGCGGCGAACTCGTCGATCGCCGGCCGGTCCTCGAGGTCGCCGAGGCGGCGATAGAGGCCCATGCGAAGGTCGAGGTCGGGGACATAGGCCTCGGGGATGAGGATCGGCGCGTCGATGCTGATCTGCGGCGTGAACTCCTCGGCGCGGGCGATTCCGCCCGCCTTGAGCTCGAGAATCGCGTCCTCGAGCATCGACTGGTAAAGCTCGAACCCGACTTCCTTGATGTGGCCCGACTGCTCGTCGCCGAGCAAATTGCCGGCGCCACGAATATCGAGGTCGTGGCTGGCGAGCTGGAAGCCTGCGCCGAGGCTGTCAAGGTCAGCGAGCACCTGCAGGCGCTTCATCGCCGCTTCGGTAATCGAGCGGTCGGCGGGCATGGTGAGATAGGCGTAAGCCCGCGTCTTGGCGCGGCCGACGCGTCCGCGCAGCTGGTAGAGCTGGGCAAGTCCGAAGCGGTCGGAGCGATACACGATCAACGTGTTGGCCGTCGGGATGTCGAGCCCACTTTCGACGATCGTGGTCGACAGCAGAACATCATATTTGCGGTCGTAGAAGGCGCTCATCCGCTCCTCGACCTGGCTCGGGCTCATCTGGCCGTGGGCGGTCACGGCTTTGACTTCGGGGACCTGCTCGCGCAGCCATTCCTCGATGTTGGGCAGATCGGCGATGCGCGGCACGACGAAGAAGCTCTGCCCGCCGCGATAATGCTCGCGCAGCAGCGCTTCGCGCAGCACGACCGCGTCCCACGGCGCGACGTAGGTGCGCACGGCAAGCCGGTCGACCGGCGGGGTCTGGATGACGCTGAGGTCGCGGAGGCCGCTCATCGCCATCTGCAGCGTCCGCGGGATTGGGGTCGCGGTCAGCGTCAGCACATGGACGTCGGCCTTGAGCGCCTTGAGCCGCTCCTTGTGGGCGACCCCGAAATGCTGCTCCTCGTCGACGATCACCAGCCCGAGCCGCTTGAATGAAATGGACTTGGCAAGGAGCGCGTGAGTGCCGATGACGATGTCGATCGTGCCGTCGGCGAGGCCCTCCTTGGTCTTCTTCGCTTCGGCCGCGGGCACCAGCCGCGACAGGCGCCCGATGTTGATCGGAAAGCCCTGCAGCCGCTCGACGAAATTCTTGTAATGCTGGCGGGCAAGCAGAGTGGTCGGGCAGACCAGGGCGACCTGTCGCCCAGACATCGCCATGACAAACGCAGCCCGGAGTGCCACCTCGGTCTTGCCGAAGCCGACGTCGCCGCAGACCAGCCGGTCCATCGGCTTGCCGGCTTCGAGATCGGCAAGGACATCGGCGATTGCGCGGTCCTGGTCGTCGGTCTCTTCGTAGGGGAAGCGATCGACGAATTGTGGATAGCTCGAGTCGGGTTCGGCGACGACGCCGGCGCGGGTCGCGCGCATCGCCGCGGTCTTGATGAGCTCGCCTGCGATCGCGCGGATCCGCTCCTTCATCCGGGCCTTGCGCCGCTGCCAGGCTTCGCCACCGAGGCTGTCGAGCGTCGCGCCGCCTTCGCTCTCGCTGCCGTAGCGGCTCAGCAGCTCGATATTCTCGACGGGGACGTAGAGCTTGTCGCCGCGCGCATATTCGAGCGCGACGCAGTCGTGCGGGACCTTGCTGACCGGGATCTGAGTCAGGCCCTCGTAGCGGCCGATGCCATGGTCGGCGTGGACGACGAGGTCGCCAGGCGACAGCGCCGCAAGCTCGGCGAGAAAGGCGTCGGCGGCCTTGCGGCGCTTGCGGCGGCGGACGAGGCGGTCGCCGAGCATGTCCTGCTCGGTCAGGACCGCTACGTCGGGCGTCGTGAAGCCGTGGTCGAGGGGCAGGACGAGAAGCGCCGGCTGGGTCTTCGAGCCGAGTGCCTCCTGCCAATTGTCGACACTCTTTTGCGCCTTGAGGCCGTTCTCCTCGAGCAGTCCGGAAAGACGCTCGCGCGCACCTCTTGTGTAGCTCGCGAGCACGACCTTGCGGCCCCTGCGGCGAAGATCAGCGACGTGTTGCGCGACCGCTTCGTAGATGTTCGCTTGCTGTGCCCGCTCAGGCGAGAAGTCGCGCGCGACCTGGACTCCGAAATCGATCGTGCGGGCGGATTCCGGCTCGGGGAACGGGGAGGCGAGGTGGATCGGGCGTTCAGCGACGAACCCGTCCCATTCGGCCTTGGCGACATACAGTGCCTGCGGCTCGAGCGGGCGGTAATTGCCGGGCTCGGCCTCCATCGCGCGGACGCGGTTCTGGAAATAGTCCTCGATCGATTCGCGGCGCGCCTCGAGCGCTTGATCGGCGCTCGAATCGCGGAGGATAAGGTCGTTCTCGCCAAGGTGATCGAACAGCGTCTCGAGCCGCTCTTCGAGCAGCGGGAGCCAATGCTCCATCCCGGCCATGCGCCGGCCCTCGGACAGCGCCTGGTAGAGCGGGTCCTGGGTCGCGGTAGCGCCGAAAGCCTCGCGATAGCCCGAGCGGAACCGCTTGATCGTGTCGGCGTCGAGTAGCGCTTCGGAGGCGGGCATCAGGGTGAACGCCTGGGCCTTGTCGGTCGAGCGCTGGTCGGCCGGGTCGAACCGGCGCAGTGTGTCGATCTCGTCGCCGAAGAAGTCGAGCCTGAGCGCGAGCTCCTCGCCCGCAGGATAGACGTCGACCAGCGACCCGCGGACCGCATATTCGCCATGCTCCGCGACCGTGTCGGCGCGCTGGTAGCCGAGCGCGTTCAGCTGTCCGACCAACACCTCGCGGTCGATCCGCTCGCCCTCGGCGATCCGGCGGGTGAGCTGGCGAACCCGGAACGGCGTCAGCACCCGCTGCGTCGCTGCGCTCGCGGTGGTCAGGACAAGCTGCGGCTTGTCGCTTGCGTTCTGGAGCGCGCTGAGCGTGGCGAGGCGCTCAGCCATCACCCGGAGCGCCGGCGAGGCACGGTCGTAGGGCAGGCAATCCCACGCGGGGAAGGTCAGAACCTCGATCTCGGGGGCGAACAGCGGCGCAGTTTCGGCGAGCGCGCGCATCGCCGCTTCGTCGGCCGCGATGACGACCGCGCGGCGGCCCGCGGCGCTCCCGTGCGCGGCGCGGGCGAGGTCTGTTGCGAGCCACGGCAGGAAACCCGCAGGAACGCTCGCCAGCGTCAGCGGATGGTCGGCACGAACGACGCGCTGCAGCGGCTCGGTCATCGCGCCACCGGGATGTAATCGAGCTGCTTCAGCGCCTCCATCATGGGACCCTCGAAGCGTTCGGGTACCTCGGCGGTTCCGTGCGCCCAGGCCATGATGTCGACGTCCTGCTCCTCGAGCATTTCGGCGAACAGCGCGCGCTCGTCGGCGCTCCATGACGCATGGCGCGCGTCGAAGAAGCCGCCGATCAGCAGATCGGCTTCCTTGGTGCCGCGATGGTGCGCGCGCCAGTGAAGGCGCTTCAGTTCCGGGTCGGAAGGCATGCCTGCCATTTAGTAAGACTTGCCGCGCATTGCGAGCGCCGCATCTGGCGCTAACAACAGGGCATGCGGCCCGAGATCCTCAATCCGCTGTTCACGGAAGTGGAAGCGCTGAAGGGCGTCGGGCCGCAACTTGCGAAGGCATTGAAGCGGCTCGACATTCTTCGCGTCGTGGATGCGCTCTATCATTTGCCGACCGGGGCGATCGAGCGAATCCGCGCACCGCATGCCAGCGCCGACCTGCTCGGCCGCAACGTGATCCTCGACGTGAAGCCGTTCCAGGGGCGCGAGAATCGCTCCGGCCGGGGGCCAACCCGGATCTACGCGGCCGACGGTGACGGCAACACCATCAGCCTCGTCTATTTCAACAATCCGGGTTGGGCGAAACGCAGCCTGCCGATCGGCGAGATGCGGACCGTCTCGGGCAAACTCGAAGCCTATGGCGACGAATGGCAGATCATTCACCCCGAGGTCTCGGAGCCGGGCAAGGGGGCGGCGCCGGCGCTCCGCGAACCGGTCTACCCGCTGACCGAGGGCATGACGAACCGGCGGCTGGGCGAGCTCGCCCGCGAGGCGCTCGAACGCGCGCCCGAGCTTCCCGAATGGGTCGAGCCGGGTCTGCTCCAGCGCGAGCATTGGGGCGCGTGGCGAACCTCGCTCGCGATTGCCCACCGCGAGCCCGGCGCCGACGAGGCGCGGCGGCGGCTGGCCTATGACGAGATTTTCGCAAACCAGCTCGCGCTGCTTCTTCTCCGACAATCGCAGCGGCGTCATCGGGCGATCCCGCTCGCCGGGACGGGCGAGCTGATGCGGCAGCTGAGCCTCCCGTACCAGCTGACCGATGCCCAACGCCGCGTGATCCGCGAAATTCGCGGCGACCTCATCCAGTCGATGCCGATGCTCCGCCTGCTCCAGGGCGACGTTGGCTCGGGCAAGACGCTGGTCGCGGTCGCTGCGATGCTGACCGCGGTCGAGAGCAAGGCCCAGGCGGCGCTCCTCGCGCCGACCGAAATCCTCGCCCGTCAGCATCATGCGACCCTGCTCGGAATGCTCGACAGCCTCGGCGTGCGGGTCGCGATCCTGACCGGCCGCGAGAAAGGCCGGGCCCGCGACAGCGTGCTCATGGGTCTCGCCGATGGGTCGATCGACATCCTCGTCGGCACGCACGCGATCTTCCAGGAAAAGGTCGCGTACAAGAATCTCGGCCTCGCCGTGATCGATGAGCAGCATCGCTTCGGCGTGTCGCAGCGGCTGCTCCTGGCGTCCAAGGCCGAAACCCCGCCGCATCTGCTGGTGATGACCGCAACTCCAATTCCGCGGACGCTGACGCTGACCCAATATGGCGAGATGGACGTCAGCCGCATCGACGAGATGCCGCCGGGTAGAACTCCGATCGAGACGCGCGTGATAAGCGAAGAAAAGCTGCCCGACGTGATCGACGGGCTCGGCCGTCACCTCGCCAATGGCGGCCAGGCTTATTGGGTCTGTCCGCTCGTCGAGGAGAGCGAGAAGAGCGACGCCGCCGCGGCCGAGGAACGGGCGCGGGTGCTGAAGCTGCGCTTCGGCGAGGACAAGGTCGGCCTGGTCCACGGCCGCATGAAGGCCGCGGACAAGGACTCGGTGATGGCCCGCTTCGCTGGCGGCGAGCTTGGCGTCCTGGTTGCGACCACGGTGATCGAGGTCGGCGTCGACGTGCCCAACGCGACCCTGATGATCGTCGAGGGCGCCGACCGGTTCGGCCTCGCCCAGCTCCACCAGCTGCGCGGGCGCGTTGGGCGCGGGACCGGCAAGAGCACCTGCCTGCTCATCCGGGGCCAGAATTTGACCGAAGTCGGACGGGCCAGGCTGTCGCTGATGCGCGAGACCAACGATGGCTTCCGCATCGCCGAAGAAGATCTGCGGTTGCGCGGCCCTGGCGAAATCCTCGGCACGCGCCAGTCGGGCGAAGAGGCGTTCCGGGTCGCGACTCCCGAGCTTGTAGCCGAGCTTGCGCCCGTGGCGCAGAGCGATGCGATGCTGCTACTTGACCGCGACGGTGGCCTAAAGGGTGAGCGCGGGAAGGCGGCGCGTGTTTGTCTCTACCTGTTCGAACGCGACCAGGCGGTGGACCTGATCCGCAGCGGCTAACGGACGAGCAACCCGTGACGTTTCTTGCCGAGGCTGAGCTTCACCGGCTCGTCTCGGCTCGCGATCATCATCGCGGGGTCGTTGACGGTCACGTCGTCGAGGCGAACGGCCCCTTCGGCGATCTTGCGCTTGGCTTCGCCGTTCGACGCGCAAAAGCCGAGGCCCGTGAGCGCCGCGAGAATGCTGAGTCCGTCGCCGACCTGCAGCGTCGGCAGGTCCGTGCCCGTACCGCCCTGGTCGAAGGTCGCGCGGGCCGTCGCAGCCGCAGCTTCCGCCGCTTCGCGGCCGTGCAGCATCGCGGTGGCTTCGGTCGCGAGGACCGCCTTGGCATCGTTAATGCCTGCGCCTTCGAGCTTCTCAAGGCGGGCGATCTCGTCGAGCGGCAAATCGGTGAACAGCCGCAGGAAGCGGCCGACGTCGGTGTCCTGCGTGTTCCGCCAGAACTGCCAGTAATCGTACGGCTTCAGCAGCTCGGGATCGAGCCAGACCGCGCCCGCCGCAGTCTTGCCCATCTTCGCGCCGTCAGCGGTCGTGATCAGCGGTGTGGTGACCCCGAACACCTCGGTCCCTTCGATCCGCCGCGCAAGCTCGATGCCGTTGACGATATTGCCCCACTGGTCCGACCCGCCGAGCTGGGCCCGGCACCCGAAGCGCCGCGACAGCTCGAGGAAATCGTAGGCCTGGAGGATCATGTAGTTGAACTCGAGGAAGGTCAGCGGCTGTTCGCGGTCGAGCCGCAGCTTGACGCTGTCGAAGGTCAGCATGCGGTTGATGGTGAAGTGCCGCCCGACCTCGCGCAGGAACGGGATATATTCGAGGCCGGCGAGCCACTCGTCATTATTGACCATCACCGCGTCGGTCGGGCCGTCGCCGAAGGTCAGGAACCGCTCGAACACGCGGCGGATGCCGGCGATGTTGGCGTCGATCTGCTCCTGGGTGAGGAGCTTGCGGCCTTCGTCCTTGCCCGATGGATCCCCGACCTTGGTCGTGCCGCCGCCCATCAGCACGATCGGCCGGTTGCCTGACTGCTGGATTCGGCGGAGCTGCATGATCTGGACCAGGCTGCCGACGTGCAGGCTCGGCGCGGTCGCGTCGAAGCCGATATAGGCGGTGACCGGTTCCTTCACCGCAAGCGCGTCCAGCGCCTCGGCGTCGGTCACCTGGTGAATGTAGCCGCGCTCGTCGAGCAGCCGGAGGAGGGAAGAGCGGTACGACGTCATGCGTCGGCGGTTAGACTCGACGGGCCTCAGTCACAACCGTCACCCCCGCGAAAGCCAGGGTCCCGCTGGCTTGAGCAACAAGCGGGATTCCCGCTTGCGCGCGAATGACGATAATGGAGCGATGCAGCTGACCCTCATCCCGCATCCGGCGACGCCGCCGTCCGATCCCGAGATGAAGGTCTGGGCGACAGTCGATCATGCCGCTGCGCTGGGTGCGACCGCGACGACCAACATCTGGTTCGGGGTCGGCGCGCCCGCTGCCCGTTTCGTCATCCCGGAGCCCGCGGAGCCGGAGCGCGCGGACGACTTATGGCAGACCACCTGCTTCGAGGCGTTCCTGCGCGCCGAGGGTGACGATGTCTATCGTGAGTGGAATTTTGCACCGTCGGGACGCTGGGCGGCTTATGATTTCGCGGCGTATCGCGAGGGGCGGACAAATCCCGAGGTTGCCGCCCCTTACATCCGGGTCGAGGACAATCTGACCTGGTGGGGTCTCGGCGCGGCGATCGCCGTCGCAGCGGACGTCGATTGGCAGCTCGGGCTGTCGGTCGTCCTCGAGGAAACGGACGGCACCAGGTCGTTGTGGGCCATCGCGCATCCCGACGGAAAGCCCGATTTCCATTCGCCGGTTTGCTTCGCTGCCCGGCTTGCCTAAGCAAAACGCATGACATCGTTCGGAATCGACCGGCTGCTTGCCGAGCCGGAACTGCGCAGGCCGCTCGAAGGCCAGCGCGTCGCGATCCTCGCGCATCCGGCTTCGGTGACTGAGGACCTGACGCACAGCCTCGACGCGCTGGTCGCGAGCGGGCTCAAGGTTTCGGCGGTGTTCGGCCCGCAGCACGGCGTCCGCGGCGACCTCCAGGACAATATGATGGAGTCGCCCGATTTCACCGACCCGACCTACGGCGTCCCGGTGTTCAGCCTCTATGGCGAGGTCCGCCGCCCGACCGGCCAATCGATGGGCACGTTCGACACGATCCTGGTCGACCTGCAGGATCTCGGGTGCCGGATTTATACCTATGTGACGACGCTGCTCTACGTGCTCGAGACCGCGGCGGAGCATGGCAAGAGCGTGTGGGTGCTCGACCGGCCCAACCCAGCGGGCCGGCCGGTCGAAGGCCTGACCCTGCGCGAAGGGTGGGAGAGCTTCGTTGGCGCCGGGCCGATGCCCATGCGCCACGGCCTGACGCTGGGCGAGCTCGGCCGCTGGTTCGTCGATCATTTCAAGCTCGACGTCGACTATCGCGTCGTGGAAATGGCGGGCTGGCAGCCCGACGAAGCGCCAGGGTTTGGCTGGCCGGCCGACCGGGTGTGGATCAACCCCAGCCCCAATGCCGCAAACCTCAACATGGCGCGGGCCTATGCCGGCACGGTGATGCTCGAGGGTACGACGTTGAGCGAGGGCAGGGGCACGACCCGCCCGCTCGAGCTCTTTGGCGCGCCCGACATCGACCCGGCGAAGGTCCTGGCGGAGATGCAGGCGTTCGCCCCCGACTGGCTGGCCGGCAGCAAGCTGCGCGACGTCACCTTCCAGCCGACCTTCCACAAGCATGTCGGGGAGATGTGCCGCGGGCTGTTCATTCACGCCGAAGGGCCGTTCTACGATCACCAAGGATTCAAGCCGTGGCGGCTTCAGACGCTCGCGTTCAAGGCGATCCGGCGGCTCTTTTCTGATTATCCGCTGTGGCGCGATTTCGCTTACGAGTACGAGTTCGACAAGCTGGCGATCGACGTCATCAATGGCTCGCCCCTGCTGCGCGAATGGGTCGACGACCGGGCGACCTCTGCTGCCGATCTCGACGCGATCACCATCCCGGATGAGCGCGCGTGGGAAGAGGAGCGCTCGCGCTTCCTGCTTTACTGAGCGACAGTCTCGAGGCCGAGCCAGTCGGCCATGAGGGCAAGCTCGACGTTCAGCCTCTCGTCGGCGTCCGCCGGCCGATTGTCCTCCCACGTCACCTGGCGAACGAGCAATCGGGAAGTCTGCCGGTCGGCCTTGAGGTCGACCCGCCCGACCAGCCCGTCGTCCACGAGGAACGGCAGGACGTAATAACCGTGCACCCTTTTGTGGGCGGGCGTGTAGATTTCGATCCGGTAGCGGAAGCCGAACAGGCGCTCGGTGCGGCTGCGTTCCCACACCAGCGGGTCGAACGGGGCGAGCAGCGCCTGGCCAGCGATCCGGCGCGGGATTCGCGCGTGCTTGTGGAGGAACGCAGGCGCTTTCGATCCTTCGACCGTGACCGGCAACAAAGTGCCTTCGTCGACCAACTCGGTGATTGCGTCGCGCGCGGACTGCGGGTTGAGCCGGAAATAGTCGCGCAAGTCGGTCGCGGTCGCGATTCCAAGCGCGCGGGCGGAGCGCTCGACGAGCTGACGCTTGGCGTCCGCCGGCGCGGGCGTCGGCAGCGACAACACCTCCGGCGGAAGCACCCTTTCCGGCAGGTCGTAGAGGCGCTCGAAGCTTGGCCTGCGGGTGGCCGTAGTCACCAGCCCCGCCCAGAACAGCCATTCGAGCGCGCGTTTGGCATCGCCCCACTCCCACCACCCGCCGCGGCCCTTGCCGTCCTCGAATTCAGAAGCTGCGAGAGGTCCGTTGGACGCAATCCGCTCGAGCACCGCGTCGGCCGTGGCGCGGCGCTCACCGGCGAATGCCCGCAGGTGTGCCCACCCGACCTCCCCGCGCTCGGCCTCGGCCATTCGCCAGCGCAGCAGCGGGTGAAGATGGAGTGGCAGGAGCGACGCCTCGTGCGCCCAATATTCGAACAGTGCGCGCTTGCGCTTCGGACCCCAGGCGACCGTGTCGATCAGCCCGCGGTCGTAGGCACCAAGCCTCGAAAAGGCGGGTAGATAATGCGCGCGCACGAGTACGTTGACGCTGTCGATCTGGTGCAGCGACAGGCGCTCGACGGTGCGCCGCAGGTGGCCGGCATTGACCGCCGCCGGCCGCGCCTGGCCGAAACCCTGTGCTGCGAGCGCGATCCGCCGGGCGGCTCTGATGCTGATCTTCTCCGGCGCGCTCATGCCCGCCGCGATAGCCGCGCCGCGGTTCATAGTTAACGAAGAAGTAGGACGTTCTCCGTATTCCCGCGGCAACGCATTTTGTTCGGGAGCGGGGCTTTCATGGCCACTATGGGGATCGAGGAAGTCACTGAGAACGCCGTCCGCGCAGTGGCGCGGGACTGCGGGTCCTTGTCGATGGAGTGCAGCGACGTCGCCGGCTACGTCCAGGGCGTCGCGACGCGCATCGGCGACAATCTGAAAATGCTCGACCAGCTCGAAGAGGTCACGATCCGCCTGCTCGCCGACCAGGCGCGCGTGTCGGATTCGACCGACGAAGCCCGGCTGCTGTCGGAGCAGGCCAAGGCCAAGCTCGACGCCGGCCGCGAAGCGATCGAAGGCACGATCGCCGGGTTCAAGGGCCTGACCGAGCTGGTCGTCCAGCTGGGTGAGCGCATGGCCGGCTTCGCTTCGGCCATGAACCAGGTCCAGATGGTCTCCTCGACCATTGAGACGATCGCACGCAAGACCAACATGCTCGCCTTGAACGCCACCATCGAAGCTGCCCGGGCAGGCGATGCCGGTCGCAGTTTCGCGGTCGTCGCCGCCGAAGTGAAGAAACTTGCGCACGACACGCGCGCAGCGACTAGCCAGATCGGCTCGACCATCGGCGAGCTGACCCGCGAGGCCAGCGCCGTAACCACCGAAATCAAGACCGGCGTCGAGCGCAGCCGCGCCGCCCAGTCGGGCTTTGGAATGATCAGCGAAACCGTGCGCGAAGTCAGCGAGATCGTCGGCATGGTCGACCGCCAGACGGAGGGCATCGCCCATTCGACCAGCATGATCCAGACCAGCGTCGACCGGGTGAAGGCGGGGCTCAC
>Ga0207674_10007254_pt1 | contig 12927 bp, 14 predicted proteins | sample KBSCornC72_FD_184303 | JGI IMG/M metagenome (GOLD analysis project Ga0207674, IMG submission 184303) | Corn rhizosphere microbial communities from Kellogg Biological Station, Michigan, USA - KBS Corn C7-2 (SPAdes) (version 2) | ecosystem: Host-associated > Plants > Roots > Rhizosphere > Soil ... | reverse complement strand
CGCGTTTTTCCGGCAAATGTATGATGACGTCCGGCCGCGGTTTGCCGCCGTCCTCATCGCGCAGCACGACCTGGGTGTCGAAATGCAGCCCGCGCTGCAGACCCGATGCCTCGAGCAGACGTTCCAGCGCCAGTTCGCCCCACGCGCCTTGCGTATGGCTTTCGGCCTTCAGCGCGCGCGTGAGGTTCACGGCATCATCGCTGATGCGCTCGTTCAGGTTTTTCAGCGCGTCGATCTCCACCTTGAGCAGTCCGCGCTCGCGGCTCTCCTTGTCGTAGACCTCGTCGACCCGTTTGCGGAATTCGCCGAGCTGTTCGCGCAACGGCGACAGCAACGTGTCGAGGTTGCTTTGGTTCTGCGCCGTGAGCTTCTGGCTCTGCTGCTCGAGCAACTGTGCCGAGACCAGCTTGAACTTGTCGGCGAGCAGGGCTTCGCGCTCCTGCGCCGCCTGCTGCTGTTCCTGCAGCCGCGTTGCGAACGTCGTGGCTTGTTGCTCGGCGCGTTGCCGCGCTTCGATCAGGCGCGAAATTTCCGCGACCTTTTCGGCAAGCTCGTGCTCGACCTGCGCCAGCCGCTCCAAGCGCCCAGCCAGTTCCGCGCGTTGCGCCGTGAGCTCCACCACGCGCGTGCGCTGTACTTCGAGTTCACGCGCGACTGCGTCGTGCTGCTGATGCAAGCGCGCCCGCGCCTGCTCGACCGCCTCGCGCTCCGAACGCAGCTGCACCACTTCGGCATCGCGGCTCGCGCGGCCGGCCGCATGCGCGCCCGACGCGCGCGCGCGCGTGAGCAGCCACGCAATCAGCGCGCCGGCAAGGAATGCCATCAGCGCAATCGCGCTCCACAGCAGCAAGTCGTTCGGGTTTGTCATGACGTCATTGTGACAGGCGAGTGTCTCAGTTGGCGAGACGCTTCGCGCACTCCGAATGCACCATCCGTTATAGTTACAGCATGTCCGCCAACCCTGCCGCGAAGTTCCCCGACCCCGCCCGCCTGGCCGCCTGCGCACGCGCGATCGCCGACGCCGGACGCAAACTCGGCGCGCAGGGCTTGACCCCGGCGACAAGCAGCAATTTTTCGATGCGCCTCGACGATTCGCATGCGGCGATCACGATATCCGGACGCGACAAGGGAACGCTGACACTGGATGACATCATGGTCATCGACTTGCAGGGGCGCGCAGTCGGCACTCCGGCGAAACCATCCGCCGAAACTCTGTTGCATACGCAGATCTATGCGCGCTTTCCTGATGCCAATGCGGTGCTGCACACGCATTCGCGCACGCAGACGGTGGCATCGCGACTATTCGCCGACAGCGGCACGATTCGGCTGGAAGGTTACGAACTATTGAAGGCGATTGCGGGTCACAACACGCACCAGACGCGCATCGATCTACCCGTTTTTCCGAACACGCAGGACATGCCGGAACTCGTCGCGCGCGTGAATGCCTGGATCGACGGCGGCAAGCCGCTGTTCGGCTACCTGATCGACGGTCACGGCATTTATACCTGGGGCCGCGACATGGCTGAAGCAGAACGCCACATCGAGGCCTTCGAATTCCTGCTTGGTTGCGAACTGGACCTACGGAGGTTGCGAACATGAGCCGCTTGCGCATATTTCACGACACGAACGGCGGCGAGCCGGTCAAGGTCACTTCGAAGCATGAGGAGATTTCACGCGAACTCGGCGCGGTGAACGTGCGCTTCGAGCAGTGGCAGGCGAACAAACCGATCGCGCCGGGCGCGAGCCAGGACGAAGTGATCGCCGCGTATCGCGAGGACATCGAGCGCCTCAAGCGCGAGGAAGGCTATCAGGCCGTCGACGTCGTGAGCCTGAATCCCGACAACCCGGATCGCGCGGCATTCCGCGCCAAGTTCCTCAACGAGCACACCCACGCCGAGGACGAGGTGCGTTTCTTCGTCGCGGGCCGCGGCCTGTTCACGCTGCACATCGGCGAAAAAGTATACGAGGTGCTGTGCGAGCGCGGCGACCTCATCGGCGTGCCCGACGGTACGCGCCATTGGTTCGACATGAGCGAGTCGCCATATTTCGTGGCGATCCGTCTGTTCACGAATCCGGCCGGCTGGGTAGCCGAGTTTACCGGCAGCGATATCGCCGAACGCTTCGCGCGTCTCGATACGGAAGCAAACGCAGCATGAGCTACCTTGATGAATCCCTCGCGCCTGGCGAAACGATTGTCGCGCGCTTTCATCTGCACTGGACGGCCAAGGGCCGCCTGATTCTCGCGCTCGTCCTGTGCCTTGTCGTCATCGGCATTCCGTTCGCGATCTACGAATGGTTGCGTCTGCGCGCGATCGAACTCGGCGTGACGACCCATCGCGTCGTGCGCAAGACCGGCATCATCGGCCGGCAAAGCGAGGAAGTGCGTCTGTCGGCGATCGAGACCGTGGATTTGATGCAGTCCACGTGGGGGCGCCTGCTCGGCTTCGGTACCGTGCGCGTGACGGGACGCGGCGAGAGCAGCATGGTGCTTGAGCGCGTGGAGGATCCGGTTGGCGTCAAGCGTGCGATCGAGACCGCGTATTCGACGAACGTGGAGCGTGCGGGAGTGGCCCAGACGTCATGATCCGGGCAATCCTCACCGACATCGAAGGCACCACGAGTTCCATCAGCTTCGTCCAGGACGTGCTGTTTCCGTACGCGCGTAAACGCCTGCCCGCGTTCGTAGCCACGCATTCCGACAAACCCGAGGTGCAACACTGGCTGCACGAAACGGCGAAGGAAGCGGGTCTCGTCTCGGCGAGCCAACACGAACTGGTCGCGCTGTTGCAGCGCTGGATCGACGAGGACCGCAAGGCCACGCCGCTCAAGGCCCTGCAAGGCCTGGTCTGGGAAGACGGTTACCGCAGCGGCGAATTCCAGGCGCACGTGTATGCCGACGTGGCACCGAAGCTGCGCGCGTGGAAGCAAAAGGGCCTGGATTTGTATGTGTATTCGTCCGGTTCGGTGACGGCGCAGAAGTTGTTCTTCGGCTTCAGCGAAGCCGGCGACCTGACATCGCTGTTCTCGGGCTTCTTCGACACCGAAACCGGCCCCAAGCGCGATGCGAATTCGTATCGCAGCATCGCCATTGCGATCGGCCAGCCCGCCGACGCGGTCCTGTTTCTTTCCGATGTCGTCGAGGAACTCGACGCCGCACAAAACGCTGGCATGAAAACGACGTTGCTCGCGCGCGCTCCGGCGACGTGCCCGCGCACATGCGCGCATGCGTGCGTGACCGATTTCAACTCCATCGCAGCCGGGTAATCCAGATTCGATGGAACCAATCTACGCCAATCTCATCACGGCGTTGTGGACGCTCTGGCTGCTCTATTGGTTGATTGCCGGTCGCGACGTCAAAGCAACGCAGCGTCATGAGTCGCCGGGGTCGCGCGCAATGCACATCGTGCCGCTGATCATCGGCGCATTGCTGCTGTGGCGACCGACCCTGCCCGGCGGTTTTCTCTGCGGCAAGATCCTTCCGCCAAGCCTGGCCCTGTATCTCGTCGGCGTCGTCATATTTGTCGCGGGTTTGGCGTTCACGGTCTGGGCACGGATTCATCTCGGCCGCAACTGGAGTGGCACGGTCACGCTCAAGCAGGATCACGAACTCGTGCGTGACGGCCCCTACCGCTACGTGCGCCATCCGATCTATACCGGCTTGCTCGTTGCGTTCATCGGCAACGCGATTTCCCGCGACGAATGGCGCGGCATTCTGGCGGTAGCCATCATCTACGCCGGATTCCTGTTCAAGCTGAAGCTTGAAGAGCGCTGGATGACGGAACAATTCGGCGACGCCTACCGACGCTACGTGGCCGAAGTGCCAGCCTTGTTTCCGGTTCCGTTCCGGACCCGCAACGCCAGCACGCCATGAACGCGCCCAAGCTGCTGTTCGCCTTTGCTCTGGCTTTCGTGCTCGGAGTCGCGCTGACCATCGCGACGCAACGACATGGTCAAGACGCAGAATCGGCAATCAAAGCGCACGCGCAGAGCACGGTGGGCGATCACGTGGAATCGGCCGAGCCGCCGGATTCCAGCGACGATTCGGCCGCCACCGACGATGCTTCAGGCTGGCCGGACGGCGCGCCGTCGCCGGAACAGGTGCTTTACGCGCAACCGCAGCGCCTGCATGAGGCAGCGGCGAAATTGATGCCGCGCGTGCCCGGCAGGGTCAATTTATACTTTGTTGCATTCGCCGGCGACGGCGAGGAAAACGTGTTCCGCAACGAAGCCGAGTATGCGGACAAATTGCTGACGCGGCGCTTCGATACGGGCGGCCACGACCTGCTGCTGGTCAACAATCCGGCCACGCTCGAACAATATCCGCTGGCGTCGTTGAGCAACCTGGAAACCGCGCTTGCTTCCGTTGCTGAACGCATGGACAAGGAACAAGACGTGCTGATGCTGTTCCTGACCAGCCACGGCACCAAGGATCACTTGCTCTACGTCAGCATGGACCCGCTGCCACTGGACCAGATTGCGCCGGATGATCTGGCCGATGCACTGAAAAAATCCGGCATCCGCAACAAGGTCGTGGTGATTTCCGCTTGCTACTCGGGCGGCTTCATTGATGCGCTCAAGGACGATTCGACAATGATAATCACGGCGGCGCGCGCCGATCGTCCGTCATTCGGTTGCGGCACTACTGCGGAAATCACCGACTTTGGCCGCGCCTTCTTCGTCGAGGGGCTCAACCACAATGATTCGTTGGTCGGCGCGTTCACCGAAGCACGGCGCCTGATCGATGGCTGGGAAAACCGCGACAACGAGGATCATTCGTATCCTCAGCTCGTGACGACAGCGCAGATCGACGCGAAACTCAAGGCTTGGCGCAGCACCGTGGCGCTCGGGCCACCGGTGCCTTTTACGCCGGCCGCGCAACCGCTGCAAAGCGATTCGCTGACCGCGGTTCGCTGACGTCATAACGCGCGCGCGCCGCGACGGCCACGTCCGGAAAATCGCAAAACAGCGCGTCGACGCCGAGCGCAAACGCCGCGTCCATTTCCTCGCGCACGCTCGCAAACGGCGTCGGCGAGCGATCCTCGCGAAATGTCCACGCATGGACTGCCAGACCGTACGCGTGCGCCTCGCTGACGACGCCGGAATCTTCCCCGCCTTCCCAGAGCAGATGTTTGGCTGGCGCGATGCCGCAGACCCATTGCACCAGCTCACGCAAGGCTCCGGCGTCGGCCTTGCGTTCGAGCAGCGCGAAGCAGGCGTTGCCGCAACGCTCGAACGCACGGCGCAGGAACGCGTGATCGAACGATTCCAGCCACACCGGCGCCTGCGCACCCGTCATGCCATGCGATTCCAGGTCTGCCGCCAGCGCGCCAAGTACATCGATGCCAAGCGACGCGAACAATGCCGGATTCTTGATTTCGACATCGATGACGAGCGGCTTTTCACGCCGCGCGTTGGCGTGCTGCACGAGCTTCAGCAGTTGCGCGAAACGCGGCACGCCAAACTGGCGATCGAACTGGCTGCCGCGCTCGGGCGAAGGCTGGATCGCGCGTAATGTGTCGATTTCATCGGCATCGAAATCGGTGATCCACCAGTCGAGCGTGCCATCAACCACGCGCGCACGTTGCGCAAATTCGGGATGCCACGCGACATCCGTGCTGCGGGCGAGCCCAACGTCGTGACGCGCATACAGCACTTCATCGCGTGTGGCGACGAGATCCGGTTCCAGCGCATCCGCACCCTGCGCAATCGCCAGCGCGAAACTCTCGAGCGTGTGCTCAGGGCGATACCCGCTCGCGCCACGATGAGCAATGATGCGCGGCGGCAACCCGTTCAGGGTGTTCCAGAGCATGGCATGATGATTGCCCAAACCCGGCAATCGCGCAACGTTTGTGATGCGGCGCTAGAATCCGCTCCTCGCGCAAACGATTTTTCCACGGCTGGGAGGATGTGCCATGTTGGTAGGAAGTCGTTCTTGTATTGGAAGTGCGTTGCTGCTTGTAGGGATTGCGGCCGCCATGCCGGTGTTTGCGGCCGGCCATCCGGGCGACGTCGGTGACGCCTGGGTCAAGGCCGTTACCGCCAGTGATCTCGATGCAGTAACGAAGTTGTATGCCGAAGACGCCGTCGCGTGGTTTCCGGATGAGCCCGAACATCAGGGCGCCGCGGCGATTCGCGCGGCCTACAAGGACATGTTCGATCACTTCAAGATCAACACGGCCACACTCACTGATCGCCACGCCGAAGGCGACGGCAAGCATGAGTCACACTGGGGCCATTTCTCGATGGATGTGACGCAGAAGTCCGACGGCAAGGCAATGACGTGGAAAGGTCGCTACGTCGACGTGACCGAACACCGCAACGGGCACTGGGTTTATGTCGCCGACCACGCTTCGGCCGAGCCGGAGCCGCCCAAAGCGGCCGCCGCGAAGTAGTTTTTCAATCTATCGGGAGCGCGAGCACAGCGCGCTCCCGATCCTCAGGGCTCGGCCCAGCGCCGCATGAGATTTGCGTGCGTCTTGTTGATCAGATCGTGTGCGGGACGCATCTCCTCGCGTCCGCGCAACAGTTCCATCGCCTCGCCGAGATCGCGCAACATTTCACGCGCGGCACCGTCGCGCACGTAGCTCTGGATCCAGCCGACGACGACGAGTCGTTCGCCGCGCGTGACCGGCGCCACCCGATGCAGTTGCCCGGTGGGATAGCACACCATCGAACGCGCGGGCAGTTTGGTCAGCGTCTCGCCACTGCCGTACTGCAGCGCGAGCTCGCCGCCGTCGTAAGCGTCGGGTTCGTTGAGAAATAGCGTCAGCGACAAGTCCGTGCGCCAGACCAGGTTGTCGCCCATCAGGGCCTGGTCGACGTGCGCGCCATACTGCATGCCTTCGCGGTAACGCGAAACCAGCATCGAATGCAGTTGCTTCGGATAGACCGCGTTGAGGAACTCGGGTTTGCGCCGCAGCGCGCCAAGGACGATATCGGCGACTTTTTGCAAAGGCGCACTGCCACGCCGCACCTGCTGATTGTTCTTGATCGACGCCAGATGCGGACTCGCGGTTTCGCGCCCGTCGACGAATTCGGCCGCATTCGCCAGCTGCAGGATCGCACGGTGTTCGTCCGCACTGATGACTTCGGGAAAGGTCAGGATCATGCAACGAGTCTAGCAGGCAGAGCATAATTCACGCGATGTCCGCGACAGAAGACAATCTCGGCGCTGCGCTGCACGACTACGCGCTGGATCAACTCGCGCAGGTCGACATGGAGCTCGCGCGCGCCGGTGCATGGCAACACTCGGGTGTGCATCTCGCGCGCAAGGCGCTCGCACGGTTGCGCGCGTGCGTGGAGCTGCTGCACAAATCGCCTCAAGCCGCGCAACCGCTGGAACATCGCTTGCGCAGTTTTGCACACGGCCTCTCGCCGCTGCGGGACACGCAAGCGGCATTGAACACGGTGAAAACTCTAGGCAAGCACGACGAAGGCTCGGACCAAACCTGGCGCGACCTGTCGCGCGATCTGAAGCTGCGCCGCGAACGCATGCTCGGCGCAGCACTGGCGAGCGACCCCGGATTTTCCGCGCACCGCGCCGAGATTGCACAAATGCGTGGCGCTCTCAACGCGATTGCGTGGACGCGCCTGCTCGCGGACGACGCGCAGCGCGCGCTCAAGCGCGCGAACAAACGCGCGTTGCGTGCACTCGTTCCAGCCGGCGCTTCCACTGGCCAGGAGCCGCGCCATCGTCTGCGTCGTCGCAGCCGACGTCTGTTGTTGCAGATCGAATTGTTGCGCGGGATTGCTCGCGACAAATCTCGCCCGCTCGCCGCCGCCGCAGCGCATGAATCCTTGCGCGAAGTGCTCGGCAAAGCACTGGAACGGAAGCAGCGCAAACGCGTGATCGCGGATCTGGGCTGGGAGCAGGACCTGCGCGTGTTGCGGCACGCGTTGCCGGCACGCGCCACCCGCACGTCGATGCGACGCGTGTTTTCCGCGCTGCGCCGCGAACTCGACGATGCGATCGCGGCGACGAACGAGCGGATTACCTGACCAGCAGTGCCTTCGCCAACGCGCCCTGGAATTTGCCGATGCCACGCGCCAGGTGCAGCAAGCCGAACAACATGGCGATGCCGAGCACGAACAGCAACGGATCGGCGAGCACCGGTGGCATGACCAGCGTGTCGTTGAAGTGGATGTGATCGGCCCAGTCGATTTGCACGAGGCCGAGTGACCACAGCACGTGCGTGACCGGCGCGAGTATGAAGCTCAGCGACAACGCGATGCCGGTGACGGCAAACGTGAAGTAGATGATGCCGAGCGGCAACATCAACACGAAGTACAGCAGCGTCGACCAGGTGCGTGGATCCTTGAACATGCCGCCGATACGTGCCATCCACGACGCGTTCGCTTGTGCGAAAACCGGACGGCGTGGCATGCGTTCGCCGAGCATCACTTCGATGATGCGACCCTCGACGAGAGACAACACGCGGGTGGTGCCGAAGAACATGACGGCGAAAACGATGCCGAATATCAGGATCGACAATCCCAGCGACAACGACACGCCGGCCACGGTCCAGGTGAAATAGAAAATTCCGGTGGCCAGCGACAGCAGCATGTAGAACAACGCCGAGTAGGCGCGCGGGTCCGCGCCGACCGCGAAGAATCGCCCAAGCGCGGTTCGTCGCTGCGGGCGCGGCGGCGCCTGTAACGCCTGACGCACGACGTTTTCCTTGTCGACATAGATTTCCGCCACTTCCTCGGGCGCGCCGTAGCTCGTGACGATTTTCGCCAGCACTTCGGTCTCGGACTTGCCGCGGTTTTCGTGCATCTCGCTGCGCAGATGTTCCTCGGCATCGTAAAGCGCGTCCTGGATCAGCGCCGGATCGGCGCCATGCAGCGCGGCGCGCAGTTGCTCGAGATATTCCGCGATCGTGCGCGGAGCGGGTGTGCTCATGGTCAATCCTCCAGAACCGAATTCACGAAATCGCGGGTCGCAACCCAGGCCAAGCTCCATTCGCGCAATACGCGCCGGCCCAGCGGCGTAATGCGGTAATAGCGCCGCGGCGGTCCGGTCACCGACGGTTCGACTTCGCTCTCGAGCAAACCGGCCGCGGAAAGATTGCGCAGCACCGGATACAACGCACTCTGCTTGCCGCTGAGCACGCCCTCGCCTGTTTCGTCCAGGCGCTTGACGATCTGGTAGCCGTACATCGGCGTACGCGCACGCGCCAACACGCCGAGCAGCACCAGCGAAACGATGCCGGCGCTGAGCTCCTTGTGGAATTTCCGCAGATGGGTTTCGGTGTCGTCCACTTGCTGACCTGACTATATGGGCAGGTGAACTATAGTGTTTAGTTGATAATAGTGAATGGGCCGGAAGTCATGGCGCCGACTCGCGGACGCCCTGGCCGCGCCGAAGCATTGGTTTTGGGGGCCCGCTCGCCGGCAAGGCGAGCAAGCGCTTTGCCCTACGCGAGAGTCCCCGCGCCGACGAGCTCGCAGATGTTGCGAACATCGGCATCCATCGCCCGATCCCGGGCCATGAACGGAATGTGCTCGCGGATCTTCTCGAACGCCTTGCGCACCGGCGCGCCGGCATGGAAGTCTTCGTGCTTGGCCAGTGTCGCCATCAACGCCGTCACTTCGGTCTTGAATTGCGCGTACGTTGCATGTTCCGCGGCCGGTGCGCCGGCGATCTTGCGCGCGAGCGCCTGCCAGTCGCCGCGCGCCGCGAGCGCGCGTGCGGCATTGAGCATGTCGCGCCGATATTCGAGCGCCTGCGCGGCGGTGTAGAGTTCCAGCGCGAGCACGTGCGCGAGGTCCTGGGTCATGTCGAGCACGTGGCGGATCTCGTTCGTGCCCATCGACACGTGATCTTCGGCGTTGGCGCTGGTCGGGATCGAATACACGCAAGCCGGATGCGCGCGCGTGGCGAGGTCGTTGACGAGAGCCGCTGCCGTGTACTGCACGATCATGAAGCCGGAATCAGTCGCATCTTCGTTGCCGATCAGGAACGCCGGCAGACCGTCGTTCGTCGCCGCATCGACGAGCTTGTTCAGGCGCCGCTCGGAAATCGACGCGAGCACCGGAATCGCCGCCTTGACGTAACTCATCGCGAGCGCCAGCGGCATGCCGTGGAAATGTCCGGCCGAGATGACCTGATCCTCGATGACCTTCGCGTTTTCCGCATCAGGAAAAATCAGCGGATTGTCGGTGACCGCGTTCAATTCGATGTCGATCACGCGCTGCGCCTGCGCGAGCGCGTCGCGCACGGCGCCGTGCACCTGCGGAATGCAACGCAGGCAATATGCGTCCTGCGGCTGATGCTTCTTGCCGCCCTTGAACGGCAGGAAACGCGAATAAAAAGCTTCCTTGCCGTGGCGCTGCGACGGCGGCACGTAGTCCCAGCCTATGTCGAAGCGGTGCTGCTGGTCGTTGGGATCGCTCCACGACTCGGCAAGCCACGTGCGGAATTTCGGTACGAGGTGGTAGGGAATGTCGGCGAGAGTCGAACCTTCGAGCAGACGGCGCAGGTTGGCCGCGGTTTCGACTTGCCCCGGATGCGGACGCAGCGCATGCACTTCGGGTTTGAATGCGGCCGTGCGGCCGGCAAATGCATCGAGCGTCATCGCCGCGGCCAGATCGGCGGTCGCCAGCAATTGCTCCAGGCGACCGAGCGCGAGCGCGGCGGTCGCCAGCATTTGCGCCGTGCCGTTGTTGAGGGCAAGCCCTTCCTTGAAGGACAAGCGCACCGGCGACAAACCCGCTCGTTTGAGCGCCTCGGCGCCGGGCAAGCGTTCGTTCTTGTAAAACGCTTCGCCTTCGCCAAGCAGCACGTTGGCCAGATGCGATAACGGCGCGAGATCGCCGCTGGCGCCCACCGAACCTTTTTCCGGAATCACCGGAATTACATCGCGATTGAGCAGTTCCGCCAACGCTTGCAGAGTCGCCGCGCGAATGCCGGAATGGCCGCGCATGAGCGTGTTGACGCGAATTGCCAGCATCGCGCGCACGACGTCGATATCCAACGGCTTGCCGACACAGACCGCGTGCGTAACGACGAGGTTGTATTGCAGCTCTTCCAGCAGCGAACGCTCGCTCGCATCGGCGTTGTGCCCCGGCAGCTCGTCGCGCGCGCGATGCGCGCCAAGCAGCTTGTCGGCATTGCTGCCGAAGCCGGTAGTGACGCCATAAATGGGCTCGCCGCGCTTGACCTGGCTTGCAAGGAAATCCGCGGTGCGCTGTACCTTCGCGAGCTGCGTCGCGTCGAGGGTTACGCGCGCGCCGCGTGCGATCGCGACGACGTGATCGCGAATCAGACTGTTGCCATCGAGGACGATCGGCGCGCTCATGCCGGCATCACCTGCTCTTGTTCGAGCTCCACGCGCAGCGTCTTCACCAACTCCCCGCGCGGCACTTCAAATTGATCCTGTTTACGCAGGTCCTTCACCGTGACGACGCCTTTGGCAATCTCGTCGCTGCCAAGCACGACGACGAAACGGATGCCGGCACGATCGGCGTATTTGAATTGCTTGCCGAGTTTGCCGCCTTCGAGCACGACCTCGGTAGCGATACCGCCGGCACGCAGCTGACTGGCGATTTCAAGATACGCCGGCAATTGCGCCTCATCCATCTGCGAGACGAGCACCTTTACCGTACTCGCGGCCGCGCCGAGCAGGTTCGCTTCGCGCAATTGATAGAACAACCGCGTCGCGCCAATCGAAATCCCGACGCCCGGCAGATGCGACTTTGTATAATTTGATGCAAGGTTTTCGTAACGGCCACCCGAACAGATCGAACCGATCTGCGGATGCTCGTTGAGCGTTGTTTCATAGACGGTGCCGGTGTAATAGTCCAGGCCGCGCGCGATCGACAAGTTGATCGCATAGTGCGATTCCGGCACGCCGAATGCCTTGATGATTTCGAGCACTTCACGCAATTGCGCGACGCCTTCCGTGAGCGTGACATTGCTCGCATGCAGCGCATCAAGCTTTGCCAACGCGTCGTCATGGCCATGCGAACGGATCTGCACGAAATCGAGGATCTTTTTCGCGGCATCCGCCGACAGTCCGAAATTCTCGCCCGTCAAAGTGTCGCGCACGTAGTCGGCGCCACGCTTGTCCAGCTTGTCGACTTCGCGCAGGGCGAGCGCCTGCTTTTCCGGATCGGCGATGCCGAGCGATTCGAAGAAACCGCGCATGATCTTGCGGTTATTGAGCCAAATCGTGAACGGCCCGATTTTCAGATCGCGGAACACGCTGTAGATCACCGCCGGCAACTCGGCGTCGTAGCGGATCGAGAGTTGATCCTTGCCGATGACGTCGATGTCGCACTGATAGAACTCGCGGAAACGTCCGCGCTGTGCGCGTTCGCCGCGATAGACGCGCTGGATCTGATAGCGTCGGAACGGGAAGCTCAAATCGTGCTCGTGCTCGGCCACATAACGCGCGAGCGGCACCGTGAGATCGAAACGCAGCGCGAGGTCCGGCTTGCCGCCCTGCTCGAGCGCTCCGGTGGACTGCACAAAGTATACTTGGCGCTCGGTTTCCCCGCCCTGCTTGGTCAGCAGCACGTCGGAAAATTCCATTACCGGCGTCTCGATCGGCAGAAAGCCGAAGCGCTCGAAGTTGCCGCGGATCGTATCGAGCATGTTCTGCAGCGCGATCTGATCGAGCGGCAACAGCTCCATCACGCCAGGCATGGTGCGGGCTTGAGTCAACGGCATGGATTCCTCGGCGGCGGCCCGGCGGGCCGCAGGGCCGCGTAATTTACCACGCGCACGACAAGCCGCGAACATTTCCGGTTGCGCCGCCAGCGCGCAGCATTTATCATGCGCGGCTCGCAAAAAGTTTCCGTGTCGGGGTGTAGCTCAGCCTGGTAGAGCGCTACGTTCGGGACGTAGAAGTCGCAGGTTCAAATCCTGTCTCCCCGACCAGTTGACAAAAAAACGCCCGGCATTGCCGGGCGTTTTTTGTTTGT
>Ga0207674_10007253_pt1 | contig 12929 bp, 12 predicted proteins | sample KBSCornC72_FD_184303 | JGI IMG/M metagenome (GOLD analysis project Ga0207674, IMG submission 184303) | Corn rhizosphere microbial communities from Kellogg Biological Station, Michigan, USA - KBS Corn C7-2 (SPAdes) (version 2) | ecosystem: Host-associated > Plants > Roots > Rhizosphere > Soil ... | reverse complement strand
AGCGGCCAGTGGTGCCTGTGAGGCAGGTGAGGACTGCCGAGCGGCGGACAGACGTTATCGCCCCCGAAATCTGGGCCCAGATCCGGATTGCGCGGGTTACGGTCCACGCTCATCCGCGGGCGCCGTGAAGGGCGGCGGCATTTTCCTAAGCGCCCGGGAGGGCGTCTCGCGAACTGGCGAGGCCGGATCCCAGGCGCCAGGCCCGGCCGGAACGCAATGGAACTGGACTTTCACGGCCCCAGAACGCACTGGAACCGGGGTTCCACGGCGTTATGGTGCCAGGCCCGAGCGCAGCACGCACTGCTCGGTGCAGCGCGCGTTGCTCAGCGAGCGGGGCGCTCGTGGCGATTGCCTGGCGGCCGCGCGTCAGCCTCGAAAAGCCCCGTCTCGTACGCGAGCACCACGGCCTGGACGCGGTCGCGAAGGTTGAGCTTCTGCAGGATGTGCGTGATGTGCGTCTTGACGGTCGTGTCGCTGATGTAGAGCTCGCGGCTGATCTCGGCGTTCGAGTAGCCGCGCGTGACCAGGCGGAACACGTCTAGCTCACGCTCGGTCAGCTCGCCGACTTCCCGTGGCGGCGAGGATGGCCGGATGCGCGCGAACTGCCTGATCACGCGTTTCGTGACGGCGGGGGAGAGCAGGGCGTCTCCGCCGGCCACGATGCGGATGGCGGCGAGGAGCTGTTCGGGGGGTTCGTCCTTGAGCAGGAAACCGCTGGCGCCGGCGCGGAGCGCTTCGTACACGTACTGGTCGAAGTCGAACGTCGTCAGGATGAGGATCCGCGCCGTGTCATCGGCGGCGAGGATCCTCCGCGTCGCCTGGAGCCCGTCGAGCTCGGGCATGCGGATGTCCATCAGGATGACCGTGGGCTTGAAGCGGGCGGCCGCCGCGACCGCCTCGAGCCCGTTGCTCGCCTCCGCGACGACCTCGATCTCCTGCTCGCGCGAGAGCAGCATGCGAAAACCGGCCCGGACCATCGACTGGTCGTCGGCGACGAGCACGCGGATCGTCATATCGGGTCACCGCTGAGCGGGAGGCGCGTGCTGAGCACGAAACCGCCCCCGTTGGCGGTTCCCGCGGTCATCTCGCCGCCGTAGATCTTGACGCGTTCGCGGATGCCGACGAGCCCGTGCCCGTGGCTAGTACCGAGGCCGTCGCTCGCCGTGGCACCGATGCCGTCGTCGCGTACCTCGGTTCGCAGGCTGTCGGATCCGTAGCACACCGTCACGTCGGCGTGGCTGGCGCGGGCGTGCTTGAGCGCGTTGGTCAGGCCCTCCTGAACGATCCGGTAGGCCGACAGGTCGATCGCCGCCGGGAGCGGGAACGGCTCGCCGTCGACGTGCAGCCGGACGGGCAGGCCGGCCCGGCCGATCTCGTCCAGCAGGGAGCCGAGGGCGTCGAGGCCGGGCTGGGGCACCAGGTCGACGTCGTCCTCGTCGCGGCGCATGGCGGCCAGCAGACGGCGCATCTCGGCCAGTGCCGTGCGCCCGGCCTGCTCGACGCTGCTGAGCGCGTCGCGGTCCTCGGCGAGCGCGTCGGGGAGCTTGTGCCTGACCGCGCCGACCTGGAGCACCATCACGCTGACGGCGTGGGCGACGATGTCGTGGAGCTCGCGCGCGATTCGCGCACGCTCCTCCGCCACCGCGATCCGCGCGGCCGCGTCCCGCTCCCGTTCCGCCTGGGCCGCGCGCAGCTCCGCCGTCTGGGCCTGCTCGGCCCGCTCGCGCACGGCAAACCCCGCGAGCCAGCAGATGCCGAACAGGAGCGGGATGAAGACGAGCTCGCTGACCGAGGGCGCGGGCTTGTTATAGACCACGATCGCGGCGCCGCCGACCGCGATGGCCAGGCCCGTCTGCGCCACCACGGCGCTGCGCTGGTTCCCGAGCAGGAACGAGGCGGCCATCCCCAGGACGAAGACGCTGGTCGTGAACGTGACCAGCTGTCCGTCGACGAACGAGATCCCGACGCCCAGCAGCCAGAACGCGGCCGGAGCAGCGAAAGGAAAGCGCCGGCGGGCGAAGAGAGGGAGCACCAGCACCGCGATCGCGGGCACAGTGAACCACAGTGTCGTGCGCGGCGCGTCGGGCGCACCGCGCCGGAAGGCTACTTCGAATGCGGTCTCGATCGCCAGCAGCACGATCAGCACGTCGAACCCGTACCTGCGGGCGAGCGGCAAAAGGCCCTTCACGTGTCGAACGTACGTCACGCCGGCGTTCGCCGCCTCCTACCAAAGTAGGACGCCGCGTCGGCGGGTTCTCGCTCGCCATCGTGCCGGACCCCGAGAAGTGGCGATGTCGTTTGATGCAGGCGACCGGCTACGCGGACGGAAGCACGGCGATGGCGTCAATCGAGATAAGCAGGCCGCGGGGCAGCGCCACGTTGGCCGGCGCGGAGCGAGCTGGCGGTGGGTCGGGCATGAAGCGCGCGTAGATCGCGTTGATGGTCGCGAAGTCCTCCACGTTGGCGTAGAAGATGGTGGTCTTGACCAGGGCCTGCAACGATGTCCCGGCGGCGGTCAGGATCGCATCGAGGTTACGCAGCGCCAGCTCGGTCTGCGCCTCGATGCCGTCACCGGGCACGCCGGTGGCCGGATCGATACCGGCCGTGCCCGAGCAGAACACGAGGCCGCCGGCCACGATGGCCTGGCTGTAGGGTCCCAGCGCCGCCGGCGCGTTGTCGGTGGAGATTGCTTTCCTGGTCATCTGGCTCTGTCTCTCATCGGATCGGAGTCTCTCATCGGATCGGGGCCCTTCATCGGCTTGGGCCGAGACGGACGCTGGGCTGGCCGAGAAGCCGTTTTGCCTCGCGGATGCCGCTGGTCATCGCGCCGTCGGCGTAAGCCAGCCGCGTGCTCTGGGTGTGCTCTCCGGCGAACAGCAAGCGCCCGCCGATCGGCTCGCCCAGCACATCGGCGTCGGCTGGGTTTGCCCCCGGGGGGATGTGGGTGTAGGCGCCGCCGCTGTACCGGTCATTCGCCCATGAGGTCACGGCGACGGCTGCCGGGGCCGGACATGACCTGCCGATCGCGTCGGCGAGCAGGTCAAGGACCCACCGGGCGGCATCGTCCGGGTCCGCGCCCAGGACGCGACCGGCAGCGCTGTGGAAGATCTGGAAGACCAGCACCGGCCCGGCGCCGAACGCGTCCAGCCCGATCGCCCAGACCGCCGGGGCACGGGAGTCGCGGGGGAAGATCATCGCGTGGGGGAGACCCGCGGTGCGCCAGAATGGCTCGTCGAACCGCAGTGCCACCTTCTCGTAGCGCCCGAACCCGAGCCGCTCGATCGCCGCTACCCGGTCAGGTGGCAGTGCGGGCCGGAATCGCGGCGCGCCTCGCTTGAGTACACCCAGCGGCACCGTTACCACGACGTGCGAGCCGTCCTCGGAGGTACCGTCAGCGCCGCGCACCCGCACACCGCCGGCCGAACAGGCGATCTCGGCCACGTCGACGCCCAGGCGCAGGTCAACGCCGGCCGCCATCGCTTCCGCCAGGCGGCGGTAACCCCCCTCGGGCGCGTCGCCGAAGTAGTGCCCCTCGTATTCCATCTCGTTCCACATCCAGCGCAGCGACTGGCGCTCGGCGAGGTCGGCCGATTCGCCCTCGACCAGCGCGCGCAGCGCCTGGCGCGCCCGGCGCGCCGGGCCCGGCGCCAGGCCGGCCCCGGCCACGAACGCCTCGATCCCGTCGGCGGCCGACGCGTCCGGCCCGAGTTCGGCGAGAAGCCTGCCTCTCGCCTGCGGGAAGTCATCCAGCTGCATGGCGATGTTCGTCTCGACCTCAGCCGCCGACAGGCGTCGTCCTTCGCCGCAGTCAAAGCCGGCCAGCTCAGGCAGCGGGTTCGCGCTGCGGCAGCGGACGCCGGCCTGATCGGCGAAGGCGCGCATCGGGTTCCCGCCGGGCGTGTGAATCCACGACCCGCCCAGATCGACCGGGGATCCGGCCAGGTTGACCGTGTGCAGCCGGCCGCCGATCCGATCGCGGGCCTCCACCACCACGCACTCAATCCCGCCATGGGTCAGGGCGTTCGCGACCGTCAAGCCGGCGATCCCCGCACCGATGACCACCACACGCTCGACCGGTCCCGCGACCCCGGCGGGAACGTCCGCCTGCCCGTCGTCGAAACTCTCACCAGTCAACCCGGCCACCCCCATCGGCGAACTGCCACATGGTATCGCTGCATCCGCGGCGACCGTTCGGCATCAATCCTTGACGGCCACCGCGGAGCGTTTCGGCCTGACTCCAAGAGGTATGCCGCCGGGTGGCGGCCGGACATCGGTAACCGCTACTGAGGTCAGCCGGCCGGCTACCGGTTCTCGGCGTCGAGGACACCCAGCTGGGCCGCGCTGGCAGCGGCCTCGCGCCGGCTGGCCGCGCCGAGCTTGGCCAGCACGGCCGCGACGTGACTGTCGACGGTGCGGACCGAAACCACGAGCTGGCTGGCGATCTGGGCGTTCGTGTAGCCCATGCCGAGCAGGCGCAGCACCTCGACCTGGCGGGTCGTCAGGCCCGCGGGATTGACCCTCGTCTCGCCGCGGGGCCCGCGCGGAATGCGGGTCGTGCCGAGCGCGCGCAGCCGCCCGCGGACCAGCGCGGCCAGCGGCGTGGCGCCCAGCTCATCCAGGATCTCCAGCGAGGCAAGCAGGTCGCCTGGTTCCGGGCTTTCCGCCAGCGCCGCGGCGTGTTCGTACGGGCATCCCGCGGCTTGCCAGAGCTCGGCGGCTTCCCGCCACCGGCCTGCTGCCTGCAACGCGTAGGGATGGTCGGAGGCCGCCTCGGCCGGCTGTCCCGCCTTGGTCAGCCAGTAACCGAGTTCCGCCTGATGTGCCCGGTCACCCAGCCGCCTGGCCTCGGTGTAGACCGGCGCGGCGATGTCGAGCGCCCGGGCATGGTCGCCGCGGAGCCAGGCATCCTCCGCGCGGGCGGCCGCGGCCGGCCCCAGCCGCTGCAGCTCATCGATCTGCACCGCTAGCTTCCACGCCGACGAGAGCAGCCGGGAGGCCTGCGGCTGCCCGCGCCGGGCGTGTACCCGGCCCAGCACGATCAGGGCCGGGCATCTCGCCGGGAGGAACGCGTCGACCGCGGCTTCGGCGTCGCGAACCGCCTCGTCCCACGAGCCCCTCGCGAAGTCCAGCCGCGCCCGCGCCGCCTGCATGTACGAGAGGATTCCGAAGAACTCCGTATCCTCGGCCAGCTTCATGGCCGCGGTCAGGTAGCGCTCGGCCTCGTCGAGGCGGACCCAGTTGAGCAGGTTCCAGACCAGGCCCACGTAGGCACGGCAGGCGTCCTCGACATCCCCCGCCTCCAGGGCCACCCGGAGAGCCTCATCCAGCAGGGGCTGACCAGCAGGATCGCCCAGCAGCCAGCGGGAGATGCCGATGTTGGTCAGGGCGTGCGCCATGACCGCCGCATCGCCCGTCTCGCGGGCGAGCGTAGCGGCCCGCTCGCCGTACTCGACGCTCTCGGCGAGGCGGTGGGCGAGCATGCAGAGCTGGGATTCGTTGCTCAGGGCGAGCGCGAGCAGCCGGCTGTCGCCGGCCCGCTCCAGCACGCTGATCGCCTCCTGGCCGGCCTGCTCGGCGTTCGCGCGGTTGCCTGCCATCCACCAGATCCGCGACAGCCACCGCAAGCAAGCGCCGAGCTGGCGCAGATCCCCCAGCGAGCGGTTCTCCTCGACCGCGCGCCGCCCGGCTTTGACCGCCTTGTCGATCGCTCCGACCGTGTAGCACTCGATCGCGTACTGGGCCAGCAGCTCGGCACGCTCGCCCGGAGCGAAACGGTCTTGGTGCTCGAGGACGAGACCGAAATGGGCGACCGCCTCACGGTGGGCGCCAGCGCCGGCCGCGTCCCGGCCGGCCACCGGCCCGTACTGGATAATGGCGTCCTGATCACCCGCTTGCGCGGCGTGATGGACGATCCGCGACACGTCCGATCCGTCGTGGTCGATCAGTGCGTCGAGGACGCGCTGGTTCAAGGCCATGAGCCGAGCCGCCGGCACAGCGTCGGCGACGGCGCGCCGGGTCAGCTCGTGCCGGAATGCGATCTTGCGGGTGGACACGGAGAGCAGTCCGCGTTCTTCGGCGGCCGCCAGCGCCGCCACCGTCCCTTCACCCCCCTGGCCTGCGCCGGGCACGAGCACGTCCACGAGCCAGCGGTCCAGCACGGACGGGACGACGGCCAGTTGCTCGAGCACGTCCTGCACCGAAGGGTCCAGGCTCCGGACCCGCGCCAGTACGGCATCGGCGATCGTGGGCGGAACACGCTCGCCCTGCGCCGAGACGAGCAGCTCATGCACGAAGAACGGGTTCCCGGATGTCAGCTCGAACAGGTCATGGGCGTCAACCGAGCTTCCCGCGCTGAGCTGCCGAACGGCTTGCTGTGACAGCCGGCGCAGCGGCAGATGCCGCACGTGGTCGCTGCGGGATGCCTGGCCCAGCAGGCCGTGAAGCGGGTGCTCGCGGTTCAGTTCGTCATCGCGGTAGGTCAGGATGAGCACGGCCGGCAGGTCGGCGATCCGCCGGATGAGGTAGCGCAGCGCGTCGAGCGTCGCGTCGTCAGCCCAGTGGACGTCCTCGATGACCAGCACGGTCGGATGGTCGGGCCAAGTCAGTTCGGTGCGCAGGGCGGTGAGCACGCGGTCGCGTTCGCTGCCGTCCATCACGGCGTGGCTGAGCTCGGTTCCGACGCTGCCGACCAGATCACGGAACGGGCCGAGGGTCCGTGGTGTGGCCAGATCATCGCAGTAGCCGACCAGCATCCTGCCTTCGGCGGGCAGATGCGAGCGCAACGCCTCGACCAGGCTGGACTTGCCGATCCCGGCCTCGCCCTTGACCAGCACAACGGACCCGTGCCTGTCGGCGGCCTCCCGCGCGGCATGGGCGAGCGCGGCCAGTTCGGCGTCGCGTTCCAGCATGCCCCGCCTCATGTCATGAGTGTAGAAGGGGCGATCGAGCCGAACGCCGCAAGCACGGATCCAGCCACCGAGGCCTGCATCAGTAGCGCCACCCCGGGATTCAGTAGCCGCAGCCGCCGGAATCCGTGGCGGTCACCGATGTGCGCCCGCTCCCTCTCCATGACTCTGGACGGAGCGGCACAACGGTGCCGGGCTCATCAACCATGAGGAAGCGATTCCATGCTAAGCCCCCATATCTATGCGGCGTTCGCTCATGAACGTCATCAGACATTCCTGGCGCAGGCGGAGACCGACAGGCGGAACCGGCAAGCGCAGCTGATCCGGCCGGTCCGCCGCGCTGACGCTCCGCTGCTGGCGGACGGCTTCGCCCGGTTGAGCGCCCGGTTCCGCCGGTTGCGGTTGGGCTACTTTACCGACGTTGACCACCACAACCACGAGGAGATCGCGGTCACCGTCCTAGTCCGCCGCGAGCCGGGCGTGCTGCAGTACGAGATAATGCTGGGGGCTGAGGGGACGGGAGAATGACGCGGATAGCTGTGTACGGGGCGGGTGGCGTCGGGGGCTATTTCGGCGCCCGGCTCGCCCAGGCCGGGGCGGAGGTGCACTTCCTCGCGCGGGGCGCTCACCTGCGGGCCATGCGCGAGCACGGGCTGCAGGTACGCAGCGTCAAGGGTGACTTCCAGGTACAGGTGCAGGCCACCGATGATCCGGCTGACATCGGCCCGTGCGACTTCGTGCTGTTCTGCGTGAAGACCTTCGATACCGACGCGGCCGCGGCCCGGCTGGGGCCGTTGCTGGGTGACGGCACGGCGGTGGTGTCGCTGCAGAACGGGGTCGAGAACGAGGAGAAGCTCGCCCAGGCGGTCGGGGAAGACCACGTGATGGGCGGGGCCGCGTTCATCTTCGCCGGGATCGCCGAGCCGGGGGTGATCGTGCACAGCGGCGGCCCGGCCAGCATCACGTTCGGTGAGCTGGACGGCCGCGCCACTCAGCGGGCACGGTGCCTGCTGGCCTGGTGCGAGCGGGCCGGTTTCCAGGCGGAGCTGTCGGCGAGCATCAGGGCGGTGCTATGGGCCAAGCTCGCCTTCATCTGCGCGCAGGCGGGCATGACCGCGGCGGTGCGGCTGCCGATCGGGGAGATCCGCAGCGTAGACGTTACCTGGGCTGCCTTCAAGCGCCTGGTTGCGGAGGTATGCGCCGTGGCCGAGGCAGATGGCAGCCCCGTGCCGCAGGCCGCCCAGGACAGCGCCCTGGCCTTGGCGCAGGCCATAGAGCCGGGCAGCTTCTCATCCCTGCATGACGATCTGGTGGCCGGGCGCCGCATGGAGCTGGAAGCCCTGCACGGTTTCGTTGTCCGCCGGGCCGCACAGCATGCTCTGGCCGTGCCCACGTCGGAGGCGGTATACGCCATCCTCCAGCCCTGGGCCGTCCGCAACCAGCAGGCCGCCGAACGGGCCGGCCTCCGCGCATTACCTCACTGATCCGCGGACGCGCGGAATCCGCCGGCGATGTAAGCGAGGGCCTCCGCCGTCGTGATCCGGCGGTACGTCTCGACGAGTTCGCCAGAACGCAGACGCGTGGCCAGGGCCTCGGCCACATGGTCGCGAACCGGTTGGGGTACCTCGTCCACGCGGCGCTCGACCACGTCGGCCCACCGGTATCCGTCGGCGGCCACCGAGGGATCGGGCCAGCTTGGCAGCGTGACCGATGCGAGCTCCTCACGAAAGGCGATCGCATCGGGAAGAGGGGTCACCGAAGCCGTGATGTTCTCGTGGACACGCGGATCGCGCGACGAGATCCGGACGTCGCCGCCGGCGACGTGACCGTCCGGGGCGTACCCGAAACACGAGCGCAGACGCTCCATCGCGCTCGCCTGTTCTGCCCAGGTACTCGGCCCGGTCTGCAGAACACTGTCCGCGCCCGTCTCACCGGGAGGCAGGGCCAGGCGCGTGATCCCGTGGGCGTTGATCGCCTCGAGCAGCGAGACTGGCTGGGCGGCGGCTACCCGTACTTCCTTCCGGGGCGGCCAGAAGTCGAAATAGCTGAAGTCGCCATGCGGCCCACCGACGTGGAAGAGATAGATCTCCGGATACACCGCCAGGCTCGTGCGCCGATCCGGACGCACCGAGTAAAACTTCGCGATCGCGAGCTGGAGCAGCAGGCTCGCCCCGAGTCCGCCGAGCGGCTCGGTGACGACGATCCCGAAACGGTCCAGCCGCGACCAGTCCGGGAAGACCGCTTCAGGACCGACCCGCTCGCCGCCGATCTGCACCTCGAACGCCTCGACAAGAATCTGGTCGGCGACATGCATTCCTGCTCCCCTCTTTCCTCATTCTCGTCTAGGCCTGAGGGTCTGGGGTCCCGCGCCATCAGATCGCTGCGGGAGCACCCAGGACCGGTCGAGCCACCGGTCGCCTTCGCAGGCGACGTGGTCCAGCAGGAACGAGTGCCCTCAGCCCGTCAGCGCGGCACGTGGGCGAGCGGCCAGGAACGGCCCGTACGACGCCGCATGGTCGTGCCCGCAACCGCACCGGTCGACCGCGTCGCCGAGCAGCTCTCGCGGAGTCAGGCCGGTCAGCCGCACGCACTCGCGGCTCAGGTGCGCTTGGTCGGCGTACCCGACCTCGGCCGCCAGGTCGGCGACCAGGCTGCCGGGCCTGGTCGCCTGGGCCAGCGCGAGGTAGCCCTGGAAGCGCAGCGTTCGCTGCAGCGTCTTCGGCCCGATGCCGACCTCAGCCAGGAACCGGCGCCGCAACTGGCTCTCCGAGATCGCCAGGTCCTCCGTCAGCAGGCCGATTCCCGTCGGCCGCCACGGCATCAGCCGCCACACCGCCTCGGCCACGAGCGAGTCCGGGGGTGGCGTACGCGCCTGCCGGCGCAGCAGGTCGAGTTGCAGCAACTGCAGCGCCGCGTCCGGCGGGGGAGCGTCCGCCAGGTGGGCTGACAGGTCCGATGCCTCGTTCCGCACGTCATCGAACGGCACGAGCTGGTCGACGAGTTCGTCAGCGGGCACGCCAAGCAGGGGGGATGCTGCTCCCGGCCAGAACCTCGCCCCCACGATCGTCAGGCCGGGAGGCAGAATCTCGACCGTGGCCCGGGTGAGCGGGCCGACGAGCCGTGGCGTGGCGCCGATCGGGCAGTGGAGCTCGACGCCCCCGGTGGGCAGGTTGCGCTGCAGCACCGGCCGCGGGCCGGTGCGCTGGATCCAGACCGTGCGGACCCGCGCGGCCAGGGCAGGCAGCGGGCGCCGCTCGTCGTACGCTTGCGCGCGGTCCACGTCCTCAGCCTAGCGAGGTCTTTCCGGCACGCGATGTGCACGATTCGTTCAAGCCGCCCCAGCGCGCGACGCCCTAGCATCGGTCGCCATGGACAAGGTCTTCACCTCGCTGGCCGTGTCCGTCGACGGCTTCATCACCGGACGCGGTCCCGGTCCCGGACACGGACTCGGTGACGGTGGCATCCTCTTCCGCTGGTACGGCGACGGCGACACCCCGAGCCGGCTGTTCCCCGGCTTCCGGTTGTTCGAGCCGAGTCGCTCCGTCTTCGACGACCTCGCGGGGCGGGTCGGCGCCGTTGTCGCGGGCCGGAACACCTACGACGACTCCGACGGATTCGACGGGGCGGGCCCGCACCCGACGGCTCCGCTCATCGTGGTCAGCCACCGCCCGGCACCACCCGAGGCGACGGACAAGCAGACCTTCGTCACTTCCATCGAAGCCGGCATCGAGACCGCTCGCGCCGCTGCTGGCGATCGGGACGTCGCGATCATGGGCGGCGGTGTCGTCACTGCCGCGTTGCGCGCCGGACTGCTCGACGAGGTGATCCTGCATCAGGTTCCCGTGCTCCTCGGCGACGGCCGCCGCTTCTTCCAGGAACTGCCCGCCCATATCGGACTGAGCCTGGTCGAGGCGGTACCCGCACCCGGAGTCACCCACCTGCGCTACCGGATCGAGAAGTGAGGGGGACCATGCTCGAACCCGACGTGGAGCGATCTGAATGATTCTCATAACCGGCGGCCTGGGTTCTATCGGGTCGCACACCGCACGGGCCCTGCTCGACCTGGGCGAGCCCGTCGTGCTCACCGCGCACCGGTCCACCCGGCTGCCCGAGTTCCTCACCGGCGAGCCCGGCGGCCGGGTCGTCGTCGAGCCGCTGGACACCACGAACGAGGCGGCCTTCCTCGACATCGGCAAGCGGCACCAGATCACCGGCATCGTGCACCTCGCGGCGGGCCGCTATGACCTTCCCGATCCGGTCGAGTACCTCCGCGCCGAAACCCTCGGCCTGCTCACCGCGCTCAAGGCGGCGACAGCGTGGGACGTGCGGCGGTTCTCCGTCGCCAGCAGCATCGGCGTGTACGCGGGGGTGGACGAGGTCCCGTGGCGCGAGGACGCCCCGCTGCCGGCGGTGGCACCGCACCAGATCCACGCGTTCAAGAAGACCGCGGAGTTGTTCGCCACGCTGACCGGCGACGGCGCCGCGTTCGACGCGGTGTGCCTGCGGATCGGCACCATCTGGGGACCCCTCGGCCTGCCCGACTCGCCGTTCTTCGCGCTTCCCCGCCTTCTCAGCGCGGCCGTCTGGGGCGAGGAACCCGATCTCACCCCGCCCCGGCCGCCCGCGTACGCCGATGACGGCGGAGACCTCTGCTACGTGAAGGACTGCGGCCGGGCCATCGCGCTGCTCATGCTCGCGGAGCGGCTGAACCACGGCACCTACAACGTCTCGACCGGACGGCTGGTGCGGAACAGCGAGGTCGTCGCCGCGATCAACGCCGCGGTTCCGGGCGCGAAGGTCGCCCTCCCGGAGGGTCGCGATCCCCGCCGGCCCCCGGACAACTACCTCGACACCACCCGGCTGCGCGAGGACACCGGCTTCCGGCCTGAGTACGACGTCGAGCGCGCCGTGCCGGACTACGTCGGCTGGCTGAGGCGACATGACCGCTAGCCCACCGCGCCGGACCCTCGATAGGAGAAGAACATGCTCGACCCCGATGTACGCCGCGTCCTCGACGGTACCTCGCTAGGCCACCTCGCCACCGTCCTGCCGGACGGCTCACCCCACACCACCCCGGTCTTCGTCGGCACCCACGACGATCAGCTGATCTTCTTCACCGGTCCGCGCTCGCGCAAAGCCCGCAACCTGCGCCGCGACCCGCGGGTAGCGCTATCCCTGGCCCCCGCCGACAACCCATTCCAGCCGGTCATCATCCGCGGCCGGGTCACCGAATGGCTCGAAGGCGACACCGCCTGGGAAATCATCGACCAGATCGCGACGAAGTACACGGGCCAGCCCTACACCCGAGACAAGGAACGCATCGTCGCCGTCGTCGAGCCCGACCAGCAGACCATCGGCATGAGCTGAGCCGTCTGCCAGGATCCGGCGGATCGCCACCGGCGGATGAGACGCCCCGCCGGCTCCTCCCGCCTTGTCCGTTCTCGGGGTGGTCGGCTAGGTCGTGGGGTGCCGGGTTGCCGGGGGCGGGGAACTAGGGAGTTGCCCTAGGGTTTTTGCTCTGGGCCAGGACGAAACTGGGTCTACCAGCACCGAACAAGCACAGAAAAACGGAGACCCCGCCATGAGCACCCAGTTCTACACCCAGGACCAGCCGGCCACCAGCCAGCCCGCCGCCCGCCGCGCCCCCCGCCCGCGCGGCGACGGGCCCTCCTGGTACCGCATCGCCGCCGTCATCATCGGCGCCGTCGCCGCGGCCGCCCTGATCGTGCTGGCCATCTCGGGCCTGACCGGCGGCAGCCACCCCGCCCCGGCCCCCCGGGCCACCGCGTCCCAGCCCGCCAGCCCCGCCCAGCCGTCCGCCCCGTCCGCCAACCCGGCGCAGCCGTCCGCCCCGGCCGCCAACCCGGCCCAGCCGACGACCCCGGCCGTCCCCCCGTCGGCGGCGGTCAAGACGCTGCAGCAGCAGCTCGGCCAGCTGAACTACTACGAGGGCCCCGTCGACGGCATCATGGGACCGCAGACCACCGCGGCGGTCAAGGACCTGCAGCGCCAGGCCGGGCTGCC
>Ga0207674_10007249_pt1 | contig 12932 bp, 7 predicted proteins | sample KBSCornC72_FD_184303 | JGI IMG/M metagenome (GOLD analysis project Ga0207674, IMG submission 184303) | Corn rhizosphere microbial communities from Kellogg Biological Station, Michigan, USA - KBS Corn C7-2 (SPAdes) (version 2) | ecosystem: Host-associated > Plants > Roots > Rhizosphere > Soil ... | reverse complement strand
GCGTGCCCGCCACCGGGAACGACACCGTCGGCGCATGGAAGCCATAGTCCATCAGCCGCTTCGCGATGTCCTCGACTTCGACACCGCTCGCCTGCTTCACGCCGCGCGGGTCGACGATGCACTCGTGCGCCACGAGACCGTTCATGCCCTTGTACAGCACCGGGAAGTGGGGCTCGAGGCGCTTCGCGATGTAGTTCGCGTTGAGGATCGCGACCTTCGTCGCGTCCGTGAGCCCCGACGCGCCCATCATGCGGATGTAGACCCACGAAATCGGCAGGATGCTCGCGCTGCCCCACGGCGCCGCCGACACGGCGCCTAACGTTTCACGCCCGTCGAGGTGAACCACCGAGTGACCCGGCAGGAACGCCGCCAGGTGCTTCGCGACACCGATCGGTCCCATCCCCGGACCACCGCCGCCGTGCGGAATGCAGAACGTCTTGTGCAGGTTGATGTGGCAGACGTCCGCCCCGATGTCGCCTGGCCGAGCAACGCCGACGAGCGCGTTCATGTTCGCGCCGTCCATGTACACCTGGCCGCCGTTCGCGTGCACGATCCTGCAGACGTCGATGATCGTCTCCTCGAACACGCCGTGCGTGGATGGATAGGTGACCATGAGCGCCGAGAGGTTCGCCTTGTGCTCCTGGGCCTTCGCCTCGAGGTCGGCGATGTCGATGTTGCCGTTCGGGTCGGTCTTCACCACGACGACCACGAGCCCCGCCATCACGGCGCTGGCCGGGTTCGTCCCGTGGGCGGACTGCGGAATGAGGCACACGTTCCGGTGCCCTTCGCCACGCGATTCGTGGTACCGGCGGATCACCAGCAGGCCAGCGAGCTCGCCCTGCGAACCCGCGTTAGGCTGCAGCGAGACCCCGTCGAAGCCGGTAATGTCCGCGAGATCCGACTCGAGCTGCGTGAACATCTGCCCATAACCCGGTGCCTGTTCTCGTGGCGCGAACGGATGCAGCTTGCCGATCTCCGTCCACGTGACCGGGATCATCTCGGCCGTCGCGTTCAGCTTCATGGTGCACGACCCCAGCGGGATCATGCCGTGCACGAGCGAAAAGTCACGAGACTCGAGTGTGCGCATGTAGCGCAGCATCTCGGTCTCGGAGTGATGCCGGTGGAAGACCGGGTGCGACAAGAACGCGCTCGTGCGTGCGAATCGCTCGTCGAAACGATCGTCGGTCTCCAGCGCGAGCTCGTCGACGCTCGCGTTCGCCACACCGAACGCCGCAAGCACCTCGGTGACGTCGGCAGCGCCGACCGTCTCGTCGAACGCGACGCACACGGCGTTGCCGTCAGCCCGCAGGTTGATGCTCCGGTCGCGCGCCGCGCGGACGATGTCCTCGGCGCTCTTCGCGCCCCCGTTAGGCTCGACGCAGATCGTATCGAAGAAGACGTCGTGCCGGACCTTGTGTCCGGCCCGCTCGAGCGCGGCCGCCAGGGTGGCGGCAAGCTTGTGGACTCGCTTCGCGATGCGCGCGAGCCCCTCGGGCCCGTGCCACACGGCATACATCCCGGCGATGACCGCGAGCAGCACCTGGGCGGTGCACACATTGCTCGTTGCCTTCTCACGACGGATGTGCTGCTCGCGCGTCTGCAGCGCCATGCGCAGCGCCGGTTTCCCCGACGCGTCGCGCGACACGCCGATGATGCGGCCCGGCATCACGCGCTTGTACTCGTCCTTCGTCGCAAAGAATGCGGCGTGGGGCCCGCCGTACCCGAGCGGTACCCCGAACCGCTGTGAGTTGCCCACCACGACGTCGGCACCCCACTCGCCCGGCGGAGCGAGAAGCGTGAGCGCGAGTAGGTCGGTCGCCGCCACGAGCATGGCTTCGGATGCATGCGCCGAGTCCGCGAGGTCGCGGTAGTCATGAACGCCGCCATCGGTCGCCGGATATTGCACGACCACGGCGAACACGTCGGCGCCAACCTTCAAGTCTGTCTCGTCGGCAACGACCACTTTCCAGCCGCGGGCCTCGGCGCGCGTGCGCACTACGTCGATCGTCTGCGGATAGCAGCCGCTCGAGACGACGACGGTCTCCTTCCCTTCCTTCCCCTTCACGGCGTGCGCCATCGCCACGGCCTCGGCGGCGGCGGTGCCTTCGTCGAGCAGCGACGCGTTCGCGATCTCCATCCCGGTCAGATCCATGACCATGGTCTGATAGTTCAGGAGCGCCTCGAGTCGTCCCTGCGCGATCTCCGCCTGATACGGCGTATACGCCGTGTACCAGCCCGGGTTCTCCAGAATGTTCCGCTGGATCACCGGTGGGGTCAGCGTGTCGTAGTAGCCGAGTCCGATGAACGACCGGAACACCTTGTTGGTCGCCACCATCGTACGGAGCTCGGCCAGGACGTCGTGCTCCGTTCTCGGTCGCCCCGTGTTCAGCGAACCGCGGAAGCGAATCTTCGAGGGTACGACAGCGTCAATGAATTCATCCAGCGAGCGGTACCCCAGCACGTCAAGCATCGCCTGCTGCTCGGCAGCGCTGGGGCCGATGTGCCGACTGGGGAACGAGTCGACTTCCGTGAGCGGCATGGGCTTGCTCGTAGTCGTCATGCAATCCTCGAGCGACGCAAAATGGGATTCTGTGGCGTGCAGCGCTTAAACGTACCTCCGTGCGGAAGGGTTCGCGACGTGAACGCGACGCCTCGATTCAGAGGCTAAGCTGTTTCATTCTGCGGCGATCGCACGTACGTTCGGTCGTGTCACGCTCCGCGTTTGTTGCCTGGTTAGCCGAATCTCATGCATTGGTCGTTGCTGGTGACGCCCCCGCTCACCGGGGCAGAAAACATGGCGCTCGATGAGGCCTTGCTCGAGCGGGCGAGTGCGTCGGGCAGCGCGGTGCTGCGGGTGTACACCTGGTCGGAGCCAACCATTTCGTTCGGGCGCAATCAGACCGCGCGCGGGACCTACGATCCCAAGCGCGCCCGCGAACGCGGCATCGCCGTGGTTCGTCGGCCGACGGGCGGTCGATCGCTGCTGCATCATCGTGAGATCACCTACAGCGTCACGGCACCCGCTAACCTCGCGGGTTCGCTTCGCGAATCGTACGGGCGCATCAATCGTCTTCTCGTCGGCGGACTGAGGCGGCTTGGCGTCAGCGTAGCGATCGCTGCGCCGCGAGAACGATCGCTACCACCGTCTGCCGCGCCATGCTTCGAGCGACCCGCGGCGGGCGAGCTCGTTGTCGATGGTCGCAAGCTCGTGGGCAGTGCCCAATGGCGGGATCAGGGTGCCATGCTACAGCACGGATCGATTCTGGTGGAGGATGACCAACCGCTCGTGAGCTCGCTCGCGGGCGACGTTGCGTTACCACCACCTGCCGCGACGCTGGCAGCCGCGCTTGGCCGCACACCGTCCGTCGATGAAGTGGCGGGCGCGTTGTTCGATGCCGTCCGCGAGTTCGAGTGCGTCGACGCCGACCCGCTACGGATCGACACTGCACTCGAGTCCGCGCAGGCCCGCCTCGCCGCTCGTTACGTCGATGACTGCTGGACCTGGCGGCGCTGAGACGCGTCGCCGGTGAACGTTTGTTGGTCCGACCTCTCGGAGTATTGACCATGCGCGAATCGATCGGTCCGCGGATCAGTGTCCTCGTTGCTTGTGCCCTTGCCGTCGCCGCGTGCGATCGCGGCTCCACGAAGTCGGATGACGCCGGCGCAGTTGGCGGGTCGATCGTCATCGCGGCGCAGAACGAACCGCGGACGCTCCTGCCACCGCTGATCACGCAAATCGACGAAAAGATCATCGCGGACCAGATCTTCGAGCCGCTCGCGGTGCTGGGCGACGAAGGGCATCTGGACCGCGACTACCGTCCAGGCCTCGCGGATAGTTGGTCGTGGGAACACGACTCGACGGCGATCGCCTTCCACCTGAACCCGAAGGCGCGTTGGCAGGACGGAACGCCGGTGCGCGCGTCCGACGTCCGCTTCACGTTCGACCTGTATACGGACTCGATCGTCGGCTTCAAGGACAGGAGCTCCCTCGCGCGCATCGATTCCGTGACAGCACGCGACTCCGTCACCGCGGTCTTCTGGTTCAAGAACCGGTACGCCGAGCAGTTCTACGACGCCGCGACGCGCCTCCTCATTGTTCCCGAGCATCTGCTCGCTCGCGAGCCACGCGCGACGCTGTTGACGTCGACCTTCGGCCGACAGCCGGTTGGATCAGGACGGTTTCGTCTTGGCAAGTGGACGCCGAATGCCTCGATCGAGCTCGTGGCGGATACCGGGAACTATCACGGCCGCCCCAACCTGGATCGCGTCGTCTTCGCGGTGACGTCCGACATCAACAGCCTACCGACGCGCCTAACGACCGGCGAGATCGACCTGGCCGAGGTCTCGTCGCCGGCCATGTTCCGCACGCTGAAAGAGCAGCCGGATCTGCGTGCCCGCATGAACCCGGCCTACGACTATTCGTTCCTGCTGTTCAACGCCCGCCAGCGCAAGCAGCGGCAGCAGCCTAACGCCCTCTTCGCCGACATTGGCCTGCGTCGCGCGATCTCCATGGGCCTGGACCGGGCCAAGCTCGTCCGAAGCCAGTTCGACTCTCTGGCGATCGTGTCGACGGGACCGATGACGCGTGCACAGCCCCTCGCCGACTCCACCATCCAGACGATCGCGTACGACTCCGCCGGTGCGGCGCGCTTGCTGGATTCGCTCGGCTGGACGCTGCCCGCGGGTAAGACCGTCCGCGAGCGGCGCGGGCAGCCGCTCAAGTTCTCGGTGCTCGTCCCAACGGTCTCCGCGAACCGCATGGCGCTCATCGTGGTGATCCAGGAATCGCTGCGAAAGCTCGGGATGGACGTGGCGGTCGACGCGGTCGACGGCAACACGTTCGTCGCGCGGCTCGGGGCCCGGGACTTCGACGTCGTCTTCCAGGGTGTTCACGTCGAGCCGAGCGTATCGGGGCTCCGCGCCTATTGGACCGTGGCCAGCGCACGAGACGCGAATGGCTTGAACTTCGGGAACTACGAGAACCCGCGGTTCGACGCGCACCTCGACAGCGCGCTCGCCGCGCGCGATCTCCCCGCCGCTCGGCCGCATGCGAAGGAGGCGTTCGAAACAATCGTCGCCGACGCTCCGGCAGTCTGGATCTACGAGACGCGAACGGCCACGCTGATGCATAAGCGCATCCGGCCGGTCCACTTCGTGTCGACGGCGTGGTGGTCGGGGATCGCCGACTGGTCGATTCCTCCGGCGGAGCGCCTGCCACGCGACCGGGTGGGGCTCAGAGTCGCGTCACGTTAGGTGCGCACACAATAGCAGGCGTGCGCCGGTTTCTGGCGCGCCGGCTGGCCCACGGGGCGGCGGTCATCTTCATCGCCGCCTCGCTGTCCTTCCTGCTCGTGCACCTCGCGCCAGGCGATCCCTTCTCCACGACGCTCGATAGCGCCGCCATCAGCCCGTCGGTGAAGGCGACGTGGCGGGCCGCCTACGGGCTCGATCGCCCGCTGCTCGAGCAGTACCTACGGTTTCTTGGGCAGCTTGCGCGCGGCAACCTCGGACCTTCGCTGTTGCAACCCGGTCCCGCGTCGGCCGCCCTCGCCGATGCCGTGCCGAACACGCTCGTGCTCATGGGAACGGCGCTCGTCCTGACCTTCGTCATTGGCATCGCGGTGGGAAGCTGGCAGGCGGCGCGCGTGGGCTCGCGCGCCGATCGCGTGGTGGGAAACGCCTCGCTCGTTATCGCGTCGCTGCCGGAGTTCTGGCTGGCCGCGGTGCTCCTGCTCGTGTTCGCGCTTCGATTCCGCGTCTTCCCCGCGGCGGGTGTCGTGGACCTCGTGATGCACGACTCGCTCTCGCCGGCGGGCCGGGTGTTCGACCGCCTTCGCCACCTCGCGCTGCCCTCGCTGACCCTGGCGCTTCTTGGTAGCGCGTCGATCGCCCGCTATCAGCGCGCCGCCCTGCTCGACGTCCTGCCGCAGGACTTCATTCGCACCGCCCGCGCGAAGGGCGTCACCGATCGACTCGTTCTCTGGCGACATGCGCTGCGAAACGCACTCGTTCCTACCATCGTTCTGCTCGGGCTCTCGCTCCCCACACTCCTCGGCGGCGCGGTATTCGTGGAGCAGGTGTTTGCGTGGCCTGGCCTCGGGCGGCTCGCCGCCGCGGCCTTCCACGCGCGAGACTACCAGGTCGTGATTGGAGCGACGATCATGGGGGCGGTGCTCGTCGTCGCCGGCGGGATTCTGGCGGACCTGCTTCACGCCGCCGTCGACCCGCGGGTGCGCGCGCAGTGACGTCAGGCGTTAGGCGGGACGTGTTGATGGCCAGCAGTGCACCCGATGGTGGCGGCGCGTTCGATCGGCCCGGTGCGGCATCCCCATGGCGCTCCGCGCTCGTTACGCTCGCACGCGACCGATCGGCCATGACAGGGCTGGCGATCCTCGTAACGCTGGCCCTCATCGCGCTCACGGCGCCGTACGTGGCACCCTACGACCCCAGAGCGCAGCCGGACATCGTCGCGCTCAAATACCTGCCGCCAACGCTCGGACATCCGTTCGGCACGGACCACCTGAGCCGCGACGTCCTCTCGCGCATCATCTTCGGGAGCCGAGTGTCGCTGAGCGTCGCGTTCCTGTCGGTCGTCGTCGCCGCGACGGTTGGCACTGGCTACGGCGCGATCGCCGGCTACGTCGGCGGGAAGCTGGATGGCCTCATGATGCGCGTCGTCGACGCGCTCCTCTCCATACCCCGTGTGCTCCTGCTCATCGCGGTTGCCACATTGTGGAATGGGCTCGAGCTCACTGGCCTCGTGCTGCTGCTGGGTCTCACGGGATGGTTCGGGGTAAGTCGCCTCGTGCGCACGTTGGTCCTGAGCGCGCGAGAAGACGAGTTCGTGACCGCGGCGCGCGCGCTCGGTGCAACGCACACGAGAATCCTCGTCCACCACATTCTGCCGCAGGTGCTCTCACCAGTGCTCGTTGCGGCGACACTGGCGATCGGCAACGTGATCGTCATCGAAGCCGGCCTCACGTTTCTCGGAATGGGTGTGCGGCCGCCGAACGCCAGTTGGGGGAGCATCTTCTACGACGGCATGCGCGATGTCCGAGCCGCGTGGTGGATTTCCATATCGGCCGGCGCTGCGCTCGTCATTACTGTGCTCGCGGTGAATCTCGTCGCGGACGGCTTGCGCGAGGCGCTGAACGCGCGCCAGCTTCCGGCCCGATGACGCAACCTGCCCTTCTCACCGTCTCCGATCTCCGCACGTACTTCTACACCAGCGCCGGCGTGGCTCGCGCGGTGGATGGCGTGTCCTTCACGATCGGCGCGGGCGAGACACTTGGAATCGTCGGCGAATCGGGCTGCGGCAAGTCGGTCACCGCACTTTCGATTCTTCGTCTCGTCCAGCAGCCGGGTCGCATCGAGCCGGGAAGCCGCATCATGTTCGAGAATCAAGATCTCCTGCAGCTCGACGATGCCGGCATCCGTCGCGTTCGCGGCAATCGCATCGCGATGATCTTCCAGGAGCCGATGACCGCGCTCAATCCGGTCTTCACCGTCGGCGACCAGATCGCCGAGGTCGCGCGCGTGCACGCCAGCGCATCGCGACGCTCGGCGTGGGATCGCGCGGTCGAGATGCTGACGATGGTCGGCATTCCTGCGCCGGCGGAGCGCGCGAGTCAGTACCCGCATCAGTTGTCGGGCGGGATGCGCCAGCGCGTGTTGATCGCGATGGCGCTCATCATGAACCCTGCGCTCGTCATCGCCGATGAGCCGACGACCGCGCTCGACGTCACCATACAGGCGCAGATCCTCGAGCTACTCGCGGATCTGCAGCAGCGGCTCGGGACATCGATCGCGATGATCACACACGACCTCGGCGTCATTGCCGAGGTCGCGTCGCGCGTGCTCGTGATGTACGGGGGCGAGGTGGTGGAGGAGGCGCGGGTGGAGACGCTGTTCACGGAACCGCATCACCCGTATACGGAAGGGCTGCTGCACGCGATGCCGAGGGTCGGCCGCCGTCAGGACCGGCTCGCGGTGATTCCCGGCAGCGTTCCTCCGCCCACGGCGTGGCCGACGGGCTGCCGTTTCCGAGATCGGTGCGCCTACGCCTGGGACCGATGTGCGCGTGAGCACCCGCCGCTCTACCAGATCGGCGTTGGGCACGTATCGCGGTGTCATCTTGCCGACGAGCCGGAGCGACGCCATGCCGCTCGCACGACCAGTCAGTCGTCTCCGGTGGCGCAGGTAGCCGCCCCGGGCGGCGGGGCATGACGGACGCGTTGCGGGCACCTGACGTCGCACCCGGCCCTGGCGCGGCCGCTGGCGCTGCGACGGGGGAGCCGCTGCTCTCGATCTCGCAGCTGACGAAGCACTTCCCGATTCGCCGGGGGCTGTTGGGCCGAGAGGCAGGTGCGGTGCGCGCGGTGGATGGTGTGTCGTTACAGGTCGGACGCGGCGAGACGTTAGGCATCGTGGGTGAGTCCGGGTGCGGCAAGACGACGCTCGGGCGGTGCATCCTCCGCCTCATCGAGCCAACGTCCGGACAGATTCATTTCGACGGCATCGACGTCCGCGCGCTGGACCCTGCCCCGATGCGTCGGCTCCGTCGTCGCATGCAGATCATCTTCCAGGACCCGTTCTCGAGTCTCAACCCGCGCATGACCGTCGGCGCGATCGTGCGGGAAGGGCTCACGATCCACAAGCTGGCCGCTGGAGCCGAGGCCGACAAGCGCGTTAGGCAGCTCCTCGAGGAGGTCGGACTGCGGTCGGAGTATGCCTCTCGTTACCCGCACGAGTTCTCCGGAGGTCAGCGCCAGCGCATTGGCATCGCGCGTGCGCTCGCCGTCGAGCCGGAGCTCATCGTCTGCGACGAGCCGGTGTCCGCGCTCGATGTGTCGGTCCAGGCGCAGGTGATCAACCTGCTGCAGGACCTGCAGCGCGACCGCGGGCTCACTTACCTGTTCATCGCGCACGATCTCTCGGTGGTCGAGCACATCGCGACACGCGTTGCCGTGATGTACCTCGGCAAGATCGTCGAGCTTGCCTCCGCGGCCGACGTATACCGTGAGCCGGTCATGCCGTACACACAGGCATTGCTATCGGCAGTGCCGGTACCCGACCCTGCGGCAACGCGCGATCGTATCGTACTGACGGGTGACGTTCCATCGCCGGCGAACCCGCCGTCGGGGTGCGTCTTCCATCCTCGCTGTCCGCACCCGGGGAAGGACGCGGCCTGCACTGTGATCGTCCCGCCGCTCGAGGAGAAGGCACCCGGCCACGTTGCCGCGTGTATCAAGCAGCCTCCGACAACCGTCCCGTGGCACGCCCAGCAGCAGGCTGGCGCCACGCATCAACCCGAACGACATCTCCCGCTGGCCGCGATCACGCACGGCCTGTCACCGTGATCGCGTCGATGGCTCCTGGCCTCTCCTATCCGCACCTTCACGCATCGAGGACGTCGTGACGTCAACCCTTCCGCCGAAACGAGTCCAGGAAGCCGCGGTTACCGTCGACGCTCCTCCGGCGATGCCTCCCGATCGCGGTGGGTTCTTCGGACAGCCACGCGGCCTCTCGACGCTCTTCTTCACCGAGATGTGGGAGCGGTTCTCGTACTACGGAATCCGCCCGCTTCTCATCCTCTTCATGACCGCCGCGCTCGCGGACGGCGGGTTCGGATTCCCGCGCCTCCAGGCCTCCGCGATCGTCGGGATCTACGCGGCGTCGGTGTACCTCATGTCGCTGCCGGGCGGATGGATCGCAGACCGCCTGCTTGGTTTGCGCCGAGCCATTCTCACCGGTGCGTTTCTGATCGCGTCGGGACATCTGTCGATCGGCATCTCGGGTGTGCTCGGCGGAAAGGTCCTGTTCTTCCTCGGGCTCGTGCTCATCGTGCTCGGCACGGGGCTGCTCAAGCCGAACATCTCGGCGATCGTCGGTGACCTCTACCCGGAAGGCGGCGCACGCCGCGACGCCGGGTTCTCGGTCTTCTACATGGGCATCAACTCCGGATCGTTCCTCGGGCAGATCGTCACCGGTGCACTCGGCGAGCGAGTCGGCTGGCACTGGGGATTCGGGGCGGCGGGCGTCGGCATGCTCATTGGCCTCCTCGTGTTCGGAACCCGCGCGAGCAAGACGCTCGGGACCATTGGCCTCGAGACGTCGAAGCATCCCGACCCGGTGATACAAGCACGACAGGTGCGGAACGCGAAGCTCGGGATCGCCGTTGGCCTGTCCGCGCTCGCGCTCGTCATCATCCTCGCGGGAGTGGGAGCGATCACGTTGAACCCGCAGGCCATTGGTCGGAGCATGACGTATGTGCTCGTGGGGCTCGGCGTCGCCTACTTCGGGTACATCTTCACGGCTGGCGGCCTAACGAGCGACGAGCGGAAGCGTACCGTCGTGATTCTCGTACTGTTCGTTTTCTCAGCCATCTTCTGGTCCGCGTTCGAGCAGGCGCCGACGTCGCTGAACCTGTTCGCGCGTGACTTCACCGATCGCCAACTTGGCGGGTTCACGATCCCCGCGACGTGGTTTCAGTCCGTGAACTCGCTGTTCATCATCGCCATGGCCCCGGTCTTCGCGCTGATCTGGAGCGGACTGGCCAAGGTCGGGCTCAACCTCTCGAGCCCGTCGAAGTTCGCGATCGGACTGTTCGCGACCGGCGCGGCGTTTCTACTCATGTGGGTCGCGTCGAACATCATCGTTGGCGGCGCCGGCACGGTGAAGGTCTCGCCGTGGTGGCTCGTGAGCAGCTACTTCCTGCAGACCGTCGGCGAACTGTCGATCAGCCCGGTCGGGCTGTCATCGATGACAAAGCTCTCCCCACGACGCTATGTGGGTCAGATGATGGGCGTGTGGTTCCTCGCGACGGCACTGGGCAACCTGATCGCGGGCCTCGTGGGCGGCAACGTGAACCCGGAGAACCTGTCCGAGACGCCGAAGTTGTTCATGCTGACGACCGCTTCGTTGGTCGTAGCCGGGGTCGTCCTCGCGCTCCTGATCGTGCCGATCCGCAACATGATGGCTCGCCAGACCGACGCGTCGGCCGTCGTTTGAAGACAGGCGACGGGCGGCAGGCGGCAGGCGGCAGCAAAAGCGCGTGTCATTCCGAGCGAGCGGCAGCGAGCTCGAGGAATCGCCGTCCTCCCGGTAGAGGGCCAGCAGTGGCTGACGGCGGATGGCTGATGGCTGATGGCTGCGAAGCTACTGGCTGCCGCGGCCCTTCGGCCGCGGCTACGGCCACTGGAAGATCCGCTGCGGCAACGAGCGCTCGCGACTCCGCTCGACGTCGCGCGGCTCGCGCCAGAAGATTCGCGTGTTGTTCTCGCTGCGCAGTCGAAGCTCCCAACCGGCTCCGGTCACTCGATTGAGCGGGAACATGAGGTCGAGCCGCCAGAGCCGCTGTGAACCCGGCGGCAATGCGGCGAAAAGGCTCGTTCCGACGGAGTACTTCATCGGCACGGTCTCGCCGAATGGAACGTCACCGGCCCACATCCTGCCCGCCTCTGCCACGAGCCCAGCGGCGGCGTCCGCGTTGCCCCGGACATTTCCGAACACCCAACGCTGCTCGAGCCGAAAAAGCAAACGCTGGCCACCGGGCAGCTCGGTGCCGGAATAGCCACGCATCCCTCCGCGCCCTTCGCCGAGGTTGAGTTGAAATGGCGCGCGCTGCCGCCAGCCACCGCTCCACTCCGTGCTGGCGACCGTGGTGTACGGGTCGCTCGCCTTGAAGTACCAGGCGGCGCGACCGCTCGTGAGGATGTCGTCCCAGCGGTTGGCGTCGTAGCTCTGGCGCCCAGCGCCTAACAACTGGACCGCGGCGAAGGACCGCGCCGTCCCGACACCGGCGTACACGTCGGACGACACGAGAATGTCGTCGTCGTGCGTCCCCAGCACTGAGAGGCTCCGCCCGAACAGGACCGCGAGCTGGAACCCGGTTCGGACGTCCTGCGCGCCAGTGAGCGCGTCGAACCCCACGACGCGCTTGAAGCCAATGTTGCGAACCCCCCACAGGAAGTTCAGGCGAGCGGCCCGGCTGTTCGAATATCGGGTATCCAGGCTCGTGCCCGGTGCCGCCACGATACCGGTATCCGTGACGACGATGATGTCGGGCGACGGACTCGACACCTCGCGCGACAGCGACGCGCCGAACAGGCTCAGTCGCCCGGGCTCCCCGACTCGGATGACAAAGCCGATATCGGCAAACGAGCGCGTCTGCGAGACCGACGGATCGAGCCCGCTGGGACGCAGGAACGGGAAAGCATCGAGACTCGATCCGATGGCCGCACGCCACGCGATGCGCTGCACGTCCGTGAAGAACGGGTGTCGGAGCTCCCCCGACCAGTCACCGCCGATTGGCCGGCGCTCGACCTCGAGGCCGAGCTGGAAGGGACGGCCGAAGAGCTGGTAATCGATCGCGGTCGCGCGCCATCCGTCGCGGTAGAACCCTCCGTCCTGCCACTCGCCGTCGGCGTAGATCCCCATCCCGTTGATGTTCGAGCTCCCCAAGCGCACCCCGGTCACGTAGGGCGACTCCTGCGACACGGATCCGCTTACGACGAGTGAGATTTCATCGGTGGTCACGACCTCCACGCGCACGCCACCGCGGCCGTCGTCATAGGTCGCGACGCTCGCGCCCGCGAGGTATGGCTGACCGCGCAGGATGCGCTCGGAGTCGGCCCGCAGCGTTGACGTGCACGGCTTCCCCTGCTCCAGCAGCAGGAATCGACGCACGAGATCCGGCGACGTCGTCACGTGTGCCCCGCTCACGAGCGCCGAGAGGAGGTTCGACCGCTCGAACAAGCCGCCGAACGACGGGCCCTGCGTGCGGATCACGATGTCGGACACGACGCGACCGTCACACGCTACGCGCTTCGGCGGTGTGTCCTGCGCGCTCACCGACGAAGCCGTGCCAAGCGCGCCGAGGACCGCCAGGCGCGCGACACTCCGCACGATCGCTACTTCCCCATGCGGCGCTT
>Ga0207674_10007247_pt1 | contig 12933 bp, 13 predicted proteins | sample KBSCornC72_FD_184303 | JGI IMG/M metagenome (GOLD analysis project Ga0207674, IMG submission 184303) | Corn rhizosphere microbial communities from Kellogg Biological Station, Michigan, USA - KBS Corn C7-2 (SPAdes) (version 2) | ecosystem: Host-associated > Plants > Roots > Rhizosphere > Soil ... | reverse complement strand
ATCGTCGCCAACTCTTTAATCTCGATTCAATAATTTATGCGTTCGATTGAAATTCCACAGCCTGAGGACCGCGGGTTTAAGTACCGTCTGTTTGAAATCCTGCCGCTGGCCCTGACGCTGATAATCCTGGTTCTGCCAGTAGTTTTAGGCAAGATCAGCCCCAAGCTGGCGGCTTACTTTTTGGTAGCTTATCTGTTGCTGTGGTTCTTCCGGGCCGTCGGCCTGGATGTTCGCTCAATTCAAGGCTGGCGGACCATGAAACAGCACAAAAGTCTCAACTGGCGTGAGATGCTGGTCGATTTGGAAAACCTCCAGTCGGATTTTAAAAAGGCTCCTTCGTGGCATACTCGCAACATCGCACGGGTTGCCCGCAATATACCCAACACCAGGATTTTACCGTCGCAGGTCTTCCATGCGGTAATCATCGCTTTTTATAACGAATCACGAGAAGTGGTCGAACCGACAGTTCAATCTGTTCTGGCGACTGACTTTGATCACAAAAAGATCATCCTGATCCTGGCCTACGAAGAGCGGGGGGGCCCGGAAATTGAAAAGCTGGCTAACGATCTAGTCAAAGAATACGGCCCGCGGTTTTACCATGCCGAAGCCATCAAACACCCGGATGGCATGAAGGGCGAAGTGATCGGTAAAGGGGGGAATGTGACATTTGCCGGCCGCCGGCTTCAAGAGTATCTAGAAGAAGCTGAAATCGATTCACTGAACGTGCTGGTAACTACCCTAGATTCTGATAATCGGCCCGATAAACAATATTTTGGCGCCTTAACTTACACTTATTGCTCAACCGAGGAGCCCAAGTACGCCAGCTACCAGCCGGTCACCATGTACACTAACAATATCTGGGACGCACCGGCACCAATGCGGGTAATCGCTACTGGTAACTCCTTTTGGAACGTGGTTTTAAGCCTGCGGCCACACCTACTGCGTAACTTTTCGGCCCATGCCCAGCCAATGGCCGCTCTGATTGACACTGACTTCTGGTCGGTCCGGACCATTGTCGAAGATGGCCACCAGTTTTGGCGGACCTGGTTCCGCTATGACTCCCATTACGAAGTTTATCCGATATACGTGCCCATCTATCAGGACGCGGTGCTGACTGATAAATACCGCCGGACGCTCAAGATGCAGTTCATCCAGGTCCGCCGCTGGGCCTGGGGCGCCAGCGATATCGCTTATTTCGTCAATCAAGCCTTTTTCAAACCGAACAATATTCCTCTTCATAAGCGAATATCCAAGTTTTTTAGGCTGCTGGAAGGGCATTTAAGCTGGTCGACGGCGCCTTTGATATTGCTGCTGGCGGCCTATCCGGTATTCTTCTTCCATACCTCCAGCGCGCCGCCACTGGGCTTCTTAGCCAACGAAATCCCCCAATACGCCAGCGTTTTACAGCGGGTAGCCATGGTCGGCATCTTGATTTCCCTGTACTTGAGTATGCGTTCCTTGCCCCCTAAGCCGGAAAGATATAAACGCCATCGCACCATTTGGATGGTCCTGCAGTGGGTTTACCTGCCAGTCACATCTGTTATTTATAGCTCGTTCGCGGCAATTTATGCCCAGTACCGGCTGGCGACCGGCCGCTACTTGGGTTTTATCGTTACCGAGAAAGCTACCAAGAGTGAACGCGCCGACGTCTCGGCCATGCTCAAGTAACTCACTGTAAGGAGGGGTGGTCGGCTACATAACGGAGGTGAGCCCGTCTATCAAACCGTTTCAGTACTTCTGAGGCGGATCTTGAGATATCAGCCGGGCTAAACACCGGTCTCTGGGGTAGGGTAAGTAGTTTAGCGATGATAGTACCCATGACCTCTCTAGAGGCCGTATAAACGTCGTTTCTATCCTGGAGGGCTGTCATTAGCTCTTTTAGTAATAAATCGGGCATAAAGGGTGAGATTTGGCCGTTTTGGCTGATAGAAAGGGCAGACTCCAGTTCAAACACCTCATGAGAGGTGAAAACAGCGTGGCAGACAGTACATTCCCGCCGCCGCCATATCTGATTATTCCTCTTCTGAAGCCGGCTGTTCGTCACTTTCGTATCCCCGCCGCAATACATACAAACCATGTCAACATATTGTCATAACCCTGGTAAATACACCAGTGGAAAAACTTGAGATATCTGGGGAATAAAAAAAGCCACCTCTGTTAAAGGTGGCAATTTCGGTTTCTATATCTGTTAGTTTATCGAACTTGTCTGCCTTACTCTACGGATGCGAGTTCTGACAGGCACCGTCTGGATGATTTCCTCATAAAAGAGGTAAAATTCATCGAGCGGCTGGCTGAGCCGTTTCTTACTCAAATTAACCTCACGATTAACCGTATCAACTTACCATTCCGCTTATAAGCGGTCAAACGCTTATGCTTTATTAGTTGTCGATAACCGCTATCTCCACCCCAGTTGAAAATGCTTAGTAAAATCTATAACACTTAAGCATAAGCGCTTAATAATTGTTCGTTTGATACAATTAATGCGTGTTTAAGGAGTTAAAAACGCATAAAAATGGAGCTCGGGCAGGCATTCTAACCACCCGCACCACCCCTGTTAAAACGCCTTTTTTTATGCCGGTCGCTACCCGAGGAGCAGTTAAAATTCTCGAGCCGAGCGAAGTTGCCGGTACCGGGGCCCAGGTTTTGCTAGAGAACACCTATCATTTACATATCGCTCCAGGTGAAAAACTGGTCAAAAAGCTAGGCGGTCTGCATAAATTTTCAGCGTGGAGCGGGCCGATTCTGACCGATTCCGGCGGCTTCCAGGTATTTTCCCTGGCTCATGTCCGCAAAATCACCGAAGAAGGGGTGACATTTAAGGACCCGGCCAGCGGCCAGCAGATCATTCTAACCCCTGAAAAATCGATGCAAATTCAATACGATCTGGGATCGGATATCATCATGGCCTTCGACGACCTAACGGGACTGGACCCCAGTAAAGCCAAGGTCCGCGAAGAAGAAGCTGTCGAGCGGACGCGCCGCTGGCTGCTGCGCAGCATCGCCGAATTTAAAAGGCTAACGGCCGGCACCCCAAAAACCAAAAGACCACTACTGTTCGGTATCGCCCAGGGCGGATTGAATAAAAAACTCCGCCAAAAATCGGTGAAATTCGTCCAGTCAACAGAGGTGGATGGACTGGCCATCGGTGGCTTATCGGTCGGAGAGGGCACCAGGCAAATGCACGATATGTTGGAGTTCCTCGCAACATTGTACGACCCTACCAAAGTCCGCTACCTAATGGGTGTGGGTGAACCTAACAACCTTAGGTTCGCCATCGAACACGGCATCGATATGTTCGATTGCGTACTGCCCACCCGCAATGGCCGGCACGGCACAGTCTGGATTAACGGCGATAAAAAACTGAACCTAAAGACCGAAAAAATGGCCGCCGACAAGAGGCCGATTGATAAAAAATGTGATTGTTCCACCTGCCAGACAGGTTACAGCCGGGCCTTACTAAGGCACTTATTCAAAGCCGGCGACCCGCTGGCCGGTAAACTGGCGAGCATCCATAACCTCAGATATCTCCAGCGAATTTGCGAATCCTACCGCTAGTTTTTCCGGATAATTATCGAGCCGTTTTGGCCGCCGAATCCCATTCCATTTATCTGGATGACATCGAACTCTTCCGGTTGCCCATTGGCTAATAGCCCTTGCATATCCTCACGGGTTTCATCGCCCCAGTCGCTGCGCGGAATTTTTCCTTCTATTGCCGACATTACGGCGATTACTCCGGCAATCGCATTAGCGCCGCCAACCGGGTGACCGGTAAACCTTTTGTGCGCAACTACTCGATTTTCAATCTGTTCGGTTCGATATTTACCCTTATCGCCAAAAACAGATCTTACGGAACCGGCCTCAGCATTATCGCCTTGAGGCGTAGCCGTGGCGTGTACGCCCAAGTGAATTTTTTCCGCTTGAGTGACCTCTGCCATTCGCAAAGATAACCCCATAGCGTTAGCTGTACCGATGCCATCTAAAAGCGTAGGATCTGCGGCATCACCTGTAACTGCGTAGCCATCTAGGTATCCATAAATTTTCGCACCTCTGTTACGGGCATGTTCTTCTGCTTCTAAAATCATCAACCCGGCACCTTCGCTCAAAACTGCTTTGCCGGGCTCTTTATGAAAAGGCCGAGAGGCGACATCCGGGTTATCTTCGGTGTTAGCCGCGTTGGTGCGTTCAAACATGCCGACCGTCATATGGCTATAGGCCTCGGTCCCGCCAGCTACAATCACGTCGGCTTCGCCGAGTTTTATCTTACGAACAGCGTCGGCAAAGGCAACATTACTAGAGGCGCATGCGGCCGGCGGAGCGGCATTCGGTCCTTTCGCTTTATAAAACATGGAGGCGAGAATGGCAGCATTCTCGGGTTGGGACTTACTCATAGCTGTTGCCGGCACGGCTTTACCTTCTTGCATAAGGGCGTGAAAATTAGCCATTTCGACGGCACCACCCGCACCGCTACCAATCACAAAGGCAAACCTTTCAGGCTCTACCTCTGTTATTTCTAGCATCTGCGTGGCTACGCCAGCATGACGAAGGGCCTCAGCTGATGCCTTAAGCACCAGCAAAGCTGTCCGGCTGGCGTACCTCTCTAGATACCGAGCATTGAATTCTTCACTGGCCGCAAAGCCAGGGTCATCTAATAAATCAAAATCCTGTACCCGACCGAATAAATGGGATCTGAATTTGTGGCGGTAGGGCTCTGGTATAGTCGACAACATCCAGTCACGCTGTTCGGTTATACCCCTGCCACCATTAAGCATTGAATAATAGGTTTCTTCAGCGGTCAGGCCGACGGAACTGACGGCGCCAAAGCCGGTAATAGCAACTCTTTTTTCTCCAGGCATGAAATAGGTTAATGGTGGGCACAGAGGGATTTGAACCCCCGACATCCACAACGTCAATGTGGCGCTCTAGCCAGCTGAGCTATGTGCCCTCGTCGGAAGCGAGGCACCAGCCTCCGTGATTTTATAAATAAAATCACTTTCGGCTTCGACTCGCTTCCTCCTCTCAATTTTGCAATATTCTGCTGAAGCACGAAATTGCAAAATTGTTAAAGAACAGGTTCTATCTTATCTCATATACGGTATCTAATAAATAACCATATATGATATAAAATCGGGCAGGCTAAAACTGTGGATAAGTTAGGAAAAAAGTACTAGCATTTTACGGCTAGTACATATATACTTTCATTTAGGTTGAGTTTTGCCGAGTTGTTAACAGCTCGACAAAAGGCTGGTTTTGAGGAAAATTGCGAGATTCCTTAACTCCAGCCTTTTTCATTTGTATCGGCCAGTTTGAGGCTGAAAAGCTAAGGTGTTATATTAGTGTTTATGGATGAGGCTAAGACCGAGGAGAACAAGGGACCGGATCACCGCCGCCTAGGCTACGATCTGGATTTATTCACATTTTCCGACCTGGTCGGTCCGGGCCTGCCGCTATTCACGCCCCGCGGCACAGTGTTAAGGGACGAACTGCTGGGCTTCTCCGAGGAATTACAGAGGAAACACGGTTACCAGAAGGTGGCCATACCCCATATCACCAAAGAAGACTTATATAAGACCTCCGGCCACTGGGACAAGTTCGGCCACGAGCTGTTCTTAGTTAAGAGCCAGGAGACTAAGGATCAGATGGTGCTTAAGCCCATGAACTGCCCGCACCACATCGAGATTTACGCCAGCCGCCCCCGCAGTTACCGGGAGCTGCCCATCCGTTATTTTGAAAATACCATCCAATACCGGGACGAGAAGAAGGGCGAGCTCAACGGCCTTAGCCGGGTCCGTTCCATCTCTATTGATGACGCCCACATTTTCTGCCGGCTCGATGAGGCCGAGATCGAACAGGAATTCACTATCATCATGGAGATGATCAAGGAGATGTATAAGGTGTTTGGTATGGAGTTCAGGGCCCGGCTGTCTTTCCGCGATGACTCCGCCGGATACCTGGGCGACCAGAAGAACTGGGATCTGGCCCAAAAGACCATCGAGGACGTAGCCAAAAAACTGGGGCTAAACTACGAAGTCGCCGAGGGCGAGGCGGCCTTTTACGGGCCTAAGATAGATATCATGGTCACCGACTCCTTAGGCCGCGAGTGGCAGTGCGCCACCGAGCAGCTGGACTTCGTGATGCCGGAGCGCTTCGGGCTGACTTATATAGATAAAGATGGCAAGGAGCAGCGGCCGGTGATGATCCATAAGGCTTTGTTAGGTTCATTTGAACGCTTCTTATCTGTTTACCTAGAGCACACTAATGGTAATTTCCCGCTGTGGCTGGCACCGGAACAGCTGCGGATAGCCACTTTGAACGATGATGAAGCCATAGTTAAGACTGCCAAGGACATCATGGCCAAAGCGGCTGAGCAGGGAATCCGGGCCGGACTCGATGATTCCAACGAATCCGTTGGCAAAAAAATCCGCGAAGCCGAAGTTATGAAGATCCCTTATACAGTGGTAATCGGCGGTAAAGAGGTGGAATCTGGCCGATTAAGCGCTCGCGGCCGAAGTGACCTGCCGGAATTGCCCGAATCTTCAATCGACGAACTCCTCCAGAGGCTTTCCGATGACTCAAAGTCCCGAAAATAGACCGATAATCGCTGTCGACATCGATGATGTTATCTATCCGCTGGTTCCCAGTCTTATTGAATATCTGGATACTCAGCATAAGGTCCGGCTATCCGAGCATGACTTTATTGAGTATGATCTTCGGAAGGTGTGGGCCGGCGGGCCGGTAGAAGCCGCTAGGATATTTGAAGGCTATAAAGAAAACTCAGGTGTACACATAGCTCCAATAAGAGGGACTAAAGAAGCGCTTCATGCCTTGTCCAAATACTACGATGTAATAATCATGACCTCCAGGGATATTTCTAACCAGGATAGGACCAGCAGCTGGATTACTCACCACTTTCCGGAAATCTTCAAAGACGTTCATTTGCTGGGGAATAAGCAGGATAGCCAGACTTATCGAGAAAAGGCTGAGGTTTGTAAAGAGCTCGGAGTCTACTGCCTAATTGATGATAATCTAAGGCACATCCTTGAAACTAATGCTGTCGGTATCAAAACCATACTATTCGGCGATTACCCCTGGAATCAGATAGATAAGCTGCCGGAAGGCGTGACTAGGGTTAAAGATTGGCAAGGCGTTTTAAAGGAACTCGATGGAACAGGTAAGTAAGGATTTCCGCGACCGGGTCTACGCGCTGGTGGCTACCATCCCCAGGGGCCGGGTGATGACCTATGGCCAGCTGGCGGCTTTGGCCGGCAGCCCTTATGCGGCCAGAGTGGTAGGCGGCATCGCCCACTGGGGCGACCCGGACTTGCCTTGGCAGAGGGTGGTCAAGAAAAGCGGCTCCTTGGCCGAAGGATATCCCGGCGGACTATCCGGCCATAAACAGGTGCTGGAAGCCGAAGGTGTGAAAGTTAGTGAGGATTATCGGGTGGATGTAGAGAGGTTGCTGTGGTGGCCGGGGGTCCCAGAACAGAACTCCTTGTTATAACCGGTACGACTGCCAGCGGTAAGTCTGATTTAGCCCTTAAAATCGCCAAAGCTTACAGGGGTGAGATTATCTCGGCCGATTCCTGGACCGTGTATAAGGGTTTCGACATAGGAACAGCCAAACCTACTACTACACAACAAAAAGCCGTAAAACACCACCTGTTGGACGTCAGACAGCCGACTGACGGCTTTAATGCGCCTATGTTTAAAGCTATGGCCGAAAAAGCCATCAAAGATATTCATAAACGAGGCAATTTGCCGATTTTAGTCGGCGGCACCGGGCTTTACATCGACAGCGTGCTGTATGACTTCGGTTTTTTGGATAATGCTTCGCCGGAAGAGAGGGCCAGGTTGGATGCCATGGAGCTGGACGGACTTTTAAGGCTGGCCGATGAATCAAAGATCGATTTGTCAGCTGTAGACACCCGTAATAAGCGCCGGGTCATCAGAGCGATCGAATCCGGCGGGCAGAAACCTACCAGGAAAGAATTGCGGGCCAATACTTTAATGGTCGGTCTCCAGCTGCCGCGCGATGAGTTGCGGACAAAGATCGAGCAAAGAGTTGAAAGAATGCTAAGGGCCGGCTTCGAAGATGAAGTCAGGAATCTGGCCGGTGAATACGGCTGGGATATCGAACCCATGAAAGGCATCGGCTATCGCTCATTCCGAGGATACATCGAAGGCAGGGAAAATCTGGAACAGGCGAAGCAGAATTTTATAAAAGGCGATTTGAATCTAGCCAAGCGCCAGCGTACCTGGTTCAAACGCAGCCCAGACATACAATGGTTTAGTTCAGCCGATGAGGCTTATCGTTTCGCACACCAGATTTTGAGTAAACATGTTATGAGCTGACTCGGCCTTCTGTTATAATGATTAACAGAGGTGAAAAGGTGATTGAACAGTTATTTGGGTCCAAGACGAGGGTGAAGCTGCTGCAGCTATTTTATTCCAATCCCAACCGGGCATTTTATGTGCGCGAAATCACCCGCAAGATCGACGAGCAGATAAATTCGGTCCGCCGCGAGCTATCCAATTTACTCAGTATCGGCATCATCACGTCTGATGCCTCTAACAATCGTCTATATTACGAAGTCAATCAAGACTACGGATATTACAAGCCGCTGGGCCAGATATTCGGCGGCCTGGAAGCCGCTGAGGCCCCGGCTGCCAAGTCCGCAAAGAAGGAAGACAAGAAGGCCGAGCCGGCCGAGAAGCCGGCGGCACCTAAGGCCGATGTAGCCGCCGAGCATCCGATGGCCAAGGGGCTCCGGAGTCTGGGCAAAGTAGACCTAGCGCTGCTGACCGGACAGTTTACCAGGGACGAGCTATCCGGAATCGACATCTTGGTAGTGGGTGATGTCAATCAATCCAAGGCCGATAAATTCATGGCCGAACTGGAAAAGGCCGAAAATAAAGAGCTGCGCTACGCCATCTTGCCGACCGATAACTATCGCTACCGGCTGCAGATAAACGACCGCTTTATCAGCAACGTCAAAGGCGCCAAAAAACAGGTTATAATTAACACTCAAGAATTCGATATTTAAGGAGAGCTGATGGAACTGCAATACTATGGAGCGAACTGTTTAAGATTGTCGGCCAAAAAGGCCCAGATAGTTATAGATGACAATCTTGCCAAGCTGGGACTGAAAAGCTTAACCAAATCCGGCGATATAAGTTTGCGTACCAGCCGTGAGTTTCCAGAACACTCCGATACTTTCTTCCGGGCCGAGATGCCGGGTGAGTACGAGGTGGCAGGTGTTGTAATACATGGCATAGCTGCCCGGGCCCACATGGATGAAGAAGGCAAACAGAACGCTGTTATTTATACCATAGAAGCTGACGATACCAAGGTGTTAGTCTTAGGCCATATTTTCCCCGAACTAAGTGAGGACCAGCTGGAACAGATAGGAATGGTCGATGTCGCGGTGGTACCGGTAGGCGGTAATGGCTACACGCTGGATGGTGTCGGGGCGCTTAAAGTTATCAAACAGATCGAACCTAAGGTTGTAATACCTACCCATTATGCCGACGCCAAAATTAAGTATGAAGTACCGCAGGCTCCTCTGGCCGATGCCGTGAAGGGGCTTGGTATGGAAGTCAGCGAGACCATGGCCAAGTATAAGATCAAGCCGTCGGAATTGAGCGACACCAGCCGACTGATAGTTCTCGAAAGACAATAGTTTAGCCGATAAGTTGACCCTGTGGAATGGCCGCTTTGCGGCCCGGCGAAGCCGATTCCACAGGGTTGACGGATGGGCTCTAGTTTTCTAAGATGTAGGCTTGCGTTTTGGCTCCCCAGTGAGTTACTTCGCATGCTCCCAGTCCATCCAATACGCAGGAGGGTGTCGATATGCCGCAGGCAACCACGGCCGTCAAGCAGGCCAAGAAGGAGATCGTCGGGCGCGAGCTCGAGAGCAGGACGCTCATCTACACGATCCCTGAAGGGCTGCTGCCCGCTGGTTGCAGCCGGGTCGCCGTCTTCGCAGGCGACGACCTGGGCACTCGCGTCCCGAAGACGAAGTTCAAGAAGGTCCACAGCCTTTGCGATAGACTCTTCAAGGCGACGAACCAGATCGACTACATCCGGGTCTCTCGGACCACTCATAAGCGCAGCAACATCGAGATCCAGCTGAAAGCTGGCATGAAGGGGTCTAACGCCGTCAGGGACAAGATCCACAAGGCGCTCGAGAAGCTCGGCGACTTCACGGTCACGTTCAAGCCCTAGGCTTGAGATCTGACAGGAGTGAGGGTGGTCATGCACCACAGGTGACCACCCTCTGCGGCATAACTCTCATACTCCCACTTAGGTGGCCGAGAAGATTAATTGGATGGACTGGAGCCTATCCTAGGATTAAAGAAGGGCCTACAGAAGGCCTTTTTTCTTGAGCGAGCGCAGGGCGCTGGTGCTTATCTTTACCTTCACTTTTTTACCGTCAACGGTCAGGGTCTTCGTCTGCAGATTAGGCTTCCAGACCTTCTTGGTGTGGCGCTGCGAAAAGCTGACATTGCTGCCGTATTGCTTACCTTTTTTATCAAAATCAAGTCTTTGCATAATCAAGGTGTTATTTTACAGATTAAAACCGATAAAATCAACCCAGGGCTTGGGTTATACTTAAGTGGCATGTCAGACACGCTGCAGAATGTCATCATACTTTTGCCGGTACTATTATTCAGCATGGCGATCCACGAGATGATGCATGCTTTCGCCAGCAACTACCTTGGTGATGATACCGCCCGGCTGCAGGGCCGGCTGACGCTGAACCCGATCGCCCATATCGACCCATTTTTAACAGTGCTTATCCCTCTGTTATTGATTCTCTCCGGCAGCCCGTTTTTATTCGGCGCCGCCAAGCCGGTGCAGGTTAACTTTTCCCGGCTGCGCTATGGCGAGTTTGGCGGGGCGATAGTCGGCATGATCGGCCCGGTGACCAACTTTATTCTGGCCTGCGTGGCGGCGATCCTGTTCAAAAGCCTCAACCCTGAATTGGGCAGCACGCTTTATACGGTGTTCGCCATCGCTATCTCGCTCAACGTCGGCCTGTTCGTCTTTAACTCCATACCTTGGCCGCCGCTGGACGGCTCGCGGCTGCTATACGCCTTCGCGCCGCGCGGCCTGCAGGAGATCATGGAAAGTATCGAACATATGGGGCTGACCAGCCTGGTCATCTTCATCTTCCTGTTTTACCAGTTCGGCGGACCTATCCAAGACCTGATGATAAAGCTCATCCATCTGCTGGCTCCTGGCCTAACTCTTTAGACTTTGAAATTTAAGAGGCTCATTTAGCTCCAGGTTTTTCTGTTTGGATGAAGCGCAAGGCGCCGCGCCAGAAATACCTGGTGCTATAATGAGGATGGTCGGATTGAGCAATTTAATTTTCTCAATACGATTTACCAGGGAGTTCAACTATACCGTGCAGGCCGTGGCCTGTCGGTGAGAACACCCACTTTGCAAACGCTAGCAGAGGTAAATTGAATGCTCCCGGCCCATGAAAAAAGACGACATCCAGTCGTCTTTTTTCATGGTCGGGGTGACAGGACTTGAACCTGCGACCTCACGGCCCCCAGCCGTACGCGCTACCAGCTGCGCCACACCCCGTGAACCTCTATATTATCTGATAAGATAGATTTATGTGGCAAGAGAAAGATAAACAGCTGTATAGGGAATTCAAATTCAAGGACTTCAAGCGGGCATTTGATTTTATGGCTAAAGTTGCTGAGGCAGCGGATAAGATGAACCATCATCCCAAGTGGACCAACGAATATAACAGAGTGGAGATCTGGCTCAGCACCCACAGCGCCGGCGGCACAGTGACAGATGCGGACCGGCGGCTATCCCGGGAAATCGATAGGATTTTTGATGAAAACGCTTAAATTCGAGCACGAACTGGCCCAGCTTATCTTAAGCGGCCAAAAAACCACCACCTGGCGGCTGTATGATGACAAAGATTTATCCGTAGGCGATGATATTAAAATCATCGATAAGGTTAGAACTGAAGAGCCGGAAAGCTGGAAAGTGATCGGCCAGGGCAAAGTAGTCCAGGTGACCGAAAAGAAACTCGGCGATGTAACGCCTGAAGACATGGCAGGCCACGAGGCATTCGCCACCAAAGAGCAGATGCTGGCGACCTACAAAGGTTACTATGGCGAGCGGGTGACTTTCGATACGCCGGTTAAAATCGTCTACTTTGAGTTCAGCCCGAGCGCTGGCGATACCCCGACCCAAGCGATGCTGCTGGAAGAGGCGAAAGTGTTCACCGACGGCGGTTCGCGCGGTAATCCTGGCGACTCAGCCTGTGCTTTCGTTATCTGTAATCCGGACGGAACTGTTGTAGAAAAGTCTGGTTACTACATGGGTATGGCCACTAATAATCAGGCGGAATATTATGGCTTTAAAAAAGGGCTGGAGCGGGCCAGGGATCTGGGTATAGACAAAATCAGTCTGTATTCTGACAGCCAGCTGGTGGTCAACCAGATGAACGGGATCTATAAAGTTAAGAACCAGGAACTGGCACCGCTGCATCAGGACGTCGCTCAGCTAGCCCGGGGCTTTGAGAAAATCAGCTTCAGCTATGTGCCGCGCGAGCTGAACAAAATCGCGGATAAAGAGGTCAACCGTATCCTGGATGACCAGGAACGCCATCGCCGCAAATAACAGTGGTAATTATAAGCGTTTTGTGCTACATTACTCCGTAGCCAGATTATCGGCTAGTTACGTGCTTTAACAAGTACGAGGAAAGTCCGGGCAGCATAGGACAAGGGCAGTTGCTAACGGCAACCGGGGGCAACCCCAGGGAAAGTGCCACAGAAACGACACAACCGAGTCCCCAAAGGACAAGGAAATGGTGAAACGAGTGGGGTAAGAGCCCACAGTTTCCAGCGGTGACGCTGGAAAGAGGTAAACCCTGCCTGCTGCAAGGAGATATGTCGCAATATGGG
>Ga0207674_10007246_pt1 | contig 12935 bp, 12 predicted proteins | sample KBSCornC72_FD_184303 | JGI IMG/M metagenome (GOLD analysis project Ga0207674, IMG submission 184303) | Corn rhizosphere microbial communities from Kellogg Biological Station, Michigan, USA - KBS Corn C7-2 (SPAdes) (version 2) | ecosystem: Host-associated > Plants > Roots > Rhizosphere > Soil ... | reverse complement strand
ACCGAGAATGACATGCAGTTGCGCCTGCGACGCATCGAGGGACAGATCCGGGGCATTATCAACATGCTCGGCGAGGGGAAGTCCTGCGAGCAGGTGGTGACTCAGATTCTGGCTGCTCGCGCCGCCATGGACCGCGTGGCTACCGAAGTTCTGAAGTGCCAGGTGACCGAGGCGCTTGGCGCCGACGCCTCGCCAGAGTCGCGCGAGGCGGTTCTGCGGGCCATTGATCTGCTCAACCGCGTGCAGTAGCAGGCCGCCCATTTTTCCTGTCTCAGAATGCAAGAATGCCGTGTCGTGAGATACTATCTCGTGGCACGGCGTTTTTTGTCGCTTGAAGACCGCGCCGCGTGCATACGGGAGATTTCTGGAATGAGCACAGGGCAGCCAGCACGCCGTCTGGGGCCGATTCAGCTCCGCGCCAGCCTGCACGAGACGATCTGGGGCGGCGAAAATCTGCGCGCCGTCGCGGGCAAGGATGTGCCGCAGGGCGCGCGCATCGGCGAATCGTGGGAGACGGCGCTCGACGCCATCGCGACCAATCCGCCCTATGCCGCCCAGACGCTGGGCGCGCTCACCGAACGCTACGGCGTCGATCTGATCGGCGCGCGCGCGGAGGCGGTCTTCGGCGCGCGATTCCCGCTGCTGACCAAGTTCCTCGACGCGCACGACCAGCTTTCGGTGCAGGTTCACCCAAATGACGACTATGCCGCCGCGTACGAGGGCGGCAAGCTGGGCAAGACCGAGATGTGGTACATCCTCCACACAGAGCCGGGCGCGCGGGTCGTCTATGGGCTGAATCGGGCGACGACGCAGGACGAGATACGCCAGGCCATCGCGACCAACACGCTGGAAGACGTGCTGCGCAGCGTTGAGGTGAAGCCGGGCGACGTCATCTTCGTCCCCGCGGGCACGGTCCACGCGATCTGCGCCGGGGTCGCCCTCTACGAGCTCCAGGAATACTCAGATATCACCTACCGGTTGTATGACTATGGCCGCTTGCAGGCGGACGGCCGCCCGCGCGACCTGCATATCGAGCAGGGGTTAGCGGTGATGCGCTACGCCCCGCAGACACTCGAGCGCGTGACGCCACTGGCGCGTGACGAGCGGCGGGTGCTGGTCGGCTGCCACTACTTCGTGCTGGACGAGCTTACGCTACATGGCGCGCGCGCTGGCACGGTCCGCCCGACGAGCTGCCAGATCGTGACGGCGCTCTCTGGCCGCTGCGATATTGCGTCGGATGAGGGAAGCGTGACGCTGGCGCAGGGTGAGACGGCGGTGCTCCCCGCTACGATTGGTGCACATATACTCAGTGGCGACGACGAGACGCGGCTGCTGCGCTCCTGGGTGCCGGAGCCAGACGACGCCGACCTGGCCGCGTGGCGCGCCGCTCAATCATTCCCACTGGAGGACTAACCTCTCCCGGCGACTGCCCTCTCCCCTCGTGGCAGAAGAGATTAAGAAATATGCGCAGCCAACGAGGCGTACCGGGCCTGCGGCTGTTAAGTTCCGTAGACCTGACTGCGGCGAGCGCCAGGCGGGAAGGCCTTAACTTTCACACTATTGGGCGTAGGCCGCTCGAAGCAGGGATAAAGCACACCATAACCCTTTGAGAGTGCTGCTCCTGAGCGGCATTGGGGGGACGGCTTGACAGCGGTCTCTGACCTTGCTAGTATCTGAGCATATATGCAGATAATGCAAGGAACTTTGTTCATGACTCACCTGGTATCCACAGCCATCCATCCCGAGTCGGTGGCAGCCGCCCAGGCTGCCGTCCCACCTAAAGGCATGCTGACTATTATCGCGGAGATGTTTGGTGCGCTGGCTGATCCCACGCGTGCCCGCATCCTCTATGCACTCAGCACGGGGGAGATGTGTGTGCGGGACCTTGCCCTGGTGGCCGGGGTCTCTGAGTCGGCGGTCTCGCACCAGCTCCGCCTCTTACGGGGTCGGAGGCTGGTCAGATCGCGCCGAGCGGGCACCGTCATCTATTACACGCTGGATAACCATCACCTGCCGGTTCTGTTCCGCGAGGCGGAATACCACGCTGACCACGTGCGCCAAGCGTTGGAAGACCATCCCTATCCATGACTACTCACATGGCGCATAGGCGCAACGCCTTGCTTTGTTCAAATATTTGACTATCTGAGCAGGCATGCAAGTTGTGAACCGGGCAAGACTTCCAGGAGGTGTCTCATGCATATGCCATCTGTCGCGCTACTCATGGTAGCTGCCGCCTCGGTAGCGATCCTCCACTCCATCCTGCCGGATCACTGGGTTCCGCTAGCTGTCGTGGCACGCACACAGCGGTGGGGTCTGCTTCGCGTAGCCCGTGTCAGCACACTGGCCTCCGCAGGGCATGTGCTGACCTCGGTAGTGCTGGGCGGCATAATCGCAGTAGTGGGCCTCCAGTTCCAGCGCGCGATCGATATCCAGCAAGGGCATATCGTCGGTGGTGTGCTTGTCCTGACCGGACTCGGGTTTCTGCTGTGGGGGCTGACGGGTCATGGCCACGATCATGGCCACGATCATGGCCACGATCATGGACACAGCCACGGCCAGCCACACGAGCAGAGCGACGATCATGAGGATGGCCCGGCGGTCGTCATAGCCGGTTCGGAGCAGCCACTGGCCAGACGGCTGGCAGCCATTGCCGTCCCATTCGGTGTCGCGGCTTCGCCAGACCTGACAATCCTCCCAGTCGCCCTCGCAGCGGGTGCGGTTGGTGGTGTGACAGTTGTGGGCGTCCTGGTGGCTTTCTCGGCGGTAACTATGGCGACCTTTGTTGGCTTGACGGTGCTCGCCACCATCGCTGGCTATCGAATCAAAGGGGAGTGGCTGGAACGCAACGCCACCACCATCACGGCGCTGGTCCTCATTGCCATCGGCGTCGTGGCATACCTCGGCTTCTGATGGTAGTCACACGGCCGTTTTCTGGGCACATGCGCTGCACTTTGTACATGCGCGTCAATCCACCATAACGAGGCCGTGCAGGCGCGGATTTATCCGCCCGCCCTCCTTCCCACAATGCGCTGGTAGTCCTCCGGCGCGTCCACATCCAGCGCCTCATCGGACTGTGCCGTCGCGACGAGATGCACCGCATCAGGCGAGCGCATCAGCAGCGAGCGCCCGCCCTCGTCGCCGTGGATGTTGTGCAGCTCGCCAAAGAGCGCGCGCGGCCAATAGACCGGCGGCGTCGGCCTGCCTCGCTGATTCATCGCGGCGATCCGGTCCGGTGCCTCCCGCGCGGCGGCGAGCAGCGCCTCCACCGTCGCGGATGCGGTGAACGGCATGTCGGCCAGCAGGATGAGCGCGCCATCCACGTTCTCCGGCAGCGCATCCAGCCCCGCCCGGAGCGAGGTCGAGAGCCCATCGGCAAAGCGCGGATTATCCACCCGCTGGTAGCGTCCCGGCGGTAGCGCGGCGGCGACGCGCTCGGCCTCGTTGCCCAGCACCACCAGCACCACATCGGCGCTACTGGCACAGGCTGTCTGCACCGCATGCCACACCAGCGGATGCCCGTCGAGCGGCAGCAGCAGCTTATTTGCGCCCATCCGCGACGACTTCCCCGCCGCCAGCACAATCGCGGCAATAGCCGGGCTCGCATCATTCACGGCGTCACCCCCCTGGCGGCGCTCCGCCTGGCCCGTCCACATCTGATGGGCGGTCTGGAATCCCAGCCGATGGTAGACCGCAATCGCTGGCGCATTCTCGGCAAAGACATTGAGGACCACATCGCGGCAGCCGCGCCCCAGCAGATGGGAGACAACCGCCGATGTCACGCTACGAGCGTAGCCCTTCCCGCGCGCATCTGGATGGGTGAAGACACCGCCGACGACGGCGATACCATACTTTTCCACGACGACGTGCGTTCCCGCAATCGCGACCAGCCGCCCATCCACGCGCAGACCGTGATAGCTGCCCTGCGCCAGTAGCTCCGGGCGGAAGTGGCCCTCAGGAAAGAGGCGATAGAGATCAGTAACTTCGGCGCTCTCCTCCGCCGTCAGACGTTCTACACGCGCATCGGCAGGGACTGGCACGAACGTCTGCGCATTCACCGCCATGCGCTGCATCGCGCGCCATGCGGGCACGGGACGATAGACGCCTTCGAGCAGTGGGCGGTGGGCCGCGGTTGTCTGCACCAGCGTCCTCTCCGGCAGGCGCGCATTCGCGAGGATCGCCGCAACCCCGGCAGCATCGCCAAAGGGGCTGATAACCTGTATCTCTGGATGCTGGACGATCAAAAGGAGAGCCGATGGGCTATTTCCTGGCCGACTCGCGGTGACAAAGCGCGTCGAATCGCGCATCGGTGGCAGCAGATCGGCGAGCGCAAAGCAGTTCCAGATGCGGTCCTGCTCCAGCAGCAACCGTAGCTCGTTGTCATCGTCGTTGTCGCGCACCTGCCAGGGTGCAACCTCATTCGCCATCTTGGCCCTCCTGCGCTGACCGCTCCAAAGAGTAGCATACCGCGTCGTCGTGCTATCGTGTCCTATGATGATGTCCATGAGCGAGAATGAATCTCCTATGGCGGATGGCGTAACACAGACCGGCCGCTATCATGCCGCTGTGGCGCTGCTCGACGACTGCTCCCGGCTGGCCAGGCTGGCGCGTGCCGCCGCCGGGGTGTCCGCCAGCGATAAGCCATGCGTCATGGCGCTGGCGGGCATGCGACGGTTGCGCAAGGCCCTGCGCGTCGGCGTCTTCGCCGGGTCGTTTAACCCCCTGACGCAGGCGCATGTGGCGCTGGCCAACGCCGCCCGGCGCGCGGCTGGCCTGGATGCCCTGGTCTGGGCATGCGCGGCGGCCTCGGTGGATAAAGAGCAGGTAGAACGGGCGGCGCTGGTGGACCGGCTGGCGCAGATGCGGGCGTTCGTCGCGGGTCGGCGCGGCGAGGCGCTGGTGCTGCTGAATCGCGGCCTCTACGTCGATGAGGCGCGGACAATTCGCGCATTGCTGGCTCCCTCAGCCGAGCTGACCCTGATCGTGGGCTATGATAAGATCGTGCAGATCTTCGACCCCAAATACTATGCCGACCGTGACGACGCGTTGCGTAAGCTCTTCTCGCTGGCGCGGCTGCTGGTGGCCCCGCGCGCGGGCGAGGGGCCCCAGGCGCTGGCTGCATTGCTGGCCCAGCCAGAGAATCGCCCATTTGCCAGACACGTCGGCTACTTTGATGTACCAGCGGGCTACGCGCACGACTCCTCGACCGAGGCGCGCGCCCTTGCCGCGGAGACGCCCCCCGATCTCATGGCGCTGTCGCGGCTCGTGCCACCCGCCGGGTTGGCGCTGGCCCTCTCTACGGGCGCATATCGGCCCGCCGCGCCATCCAACGATGATCCCTACACGATCCGCGCGCGCTGGCTAGACGCGTTGGCCACCCTACCGCCAGCAACCGCGCGCATGCTGCCACCACTCACGACGCTGGCGCAACAGACGCTGGCCACCGATGACCGGGGTAAACGCCTGCGCGCATGGCTGGCTAGCTCGCATGTCGCGGGGAAGAGCACGCGACGGGAGGCAGCGAAGGCGGCGAATGCAATAGATACGCTGGCGACGCTCCTGCGCGATCAGGCGTCGTGCTGATCGTGTGGCTGCTTTGGATTGCCTGGACTGCCGGGATTGCCAAGCTGGTCCCAGCGATTGCGCATCGAGAAGAGGATGGCCACGAAGAGTAACGAGAAGAGCGCAACCGAGCCGATGGCAAGCGCGATGACGATGCCGGTCGTGGTGGAATCCATCATGGACGGGGTCTCCAGGGGCTATCCTACTCGAAGCGCCACGCACGCCAAAAAAACAGCCCTCTATGCGGATAGTTTAACACGCCGTGATCGAGACAGTATAATTTGATGAAGGCCATCATCTGGTCGCGCTCAGACACACGCAGAAACCCTGGGCCGATGCAGCGCACCGAGCGCCCCGCACGAAACCGCAACAGCATCCAGTTGGCCGAGTGATCGAGCACTCTGATCTGATCCCAGGCCAGTTCATCCGGGCTGCGACGCCAGGGCTGAATGATGGTGAGACCCTCCGAGTTCAGGATGACCTCCTGAAGCAGCCAGATGGCGGCGGCGACGCCGCACAGCGCCACCACCACACCCAGCACGCTCAGCGCTATCGCGAGCCCCAGTGGCAGCATGAAGAGCGCGATGACCGCTCCGGAGATACCGACCAGCGCCACCACCAGTCCGCTGAACGGCCAGCGCCCACGCGGACGGGCACGAAGCATGCCCATTACGTCCGACTCTGGTGTGCCCATCTGCTCCAGCGCCTCCGAGCGGAGCGCGCCATCGAGAATGTGCGGGCGCAGATGATCGAGAATGACCATGATCAGCTGGTCGCCATCCGTCAAGAGGCGTGGCGCGAAGGCGATAGAGTCACCGCCAGACATGTAGATGCGCACGAACATCCCGCTGCGTGTGGCGCGCACGATATCTTGCCACGGAGCCTCGCGCCAGCGTTGAAACGGCCTGCCGACGGCGATGCCCACTGGCGAGAGCCGCACGCTCTTCATGAAGAGCCAGGCCACAATGAGCAGCGGAATAAAGATCAGCAGAATGACGACCAGGATGAGCAGCGGCATCCAGTTGGGCGCCTGCGGTTTCTCGTTGAGCAGCAAGACGGACGCGATGACAAACGCGAGCATCGGCATGAGAATGGCGAGGCCCTCGAGATAGGGCGCGGGACGGCAGACCGGCATCGACTTCAGCGGCGACGGCAGGGGAATCGTTCGCGATCGATCAGCGAGCGGTCTGGTGCGGCGAGGTCTCTCCGGTGGATACACCTGACTCCCCTATCTCCATTGATGAGTCCGGCCAAAATGCCAGTGTGCCGTGGGCGGCATTATAGCGCTTGCCATCTAGCAACGCAACCTTGTTGGGACTTTCCAACTGGGGCCACTGGGGGATGCGTGGGGCGTCTGCGCGTCAACTCTGCGATAATGGCAGGGCAAGATGAGCACAGTGAAACTGAATCTGTAGAAATCGGTCGAAAGAAGGCGCGCGTGCGGCAAAGTGAGGTCGTAGAAGAGCAGCGGCAGGGTTTGTCAGCGTCGCGTCGGGTTGGCAAGCTGCTGCGCGAATGGCCGCAGCTCCGACTGGCGGGCTACCTGCTGGCCGCGCTGGTCGTGCTGGTCGTCGTCCAGAATGCGCTGTTGGCGCTGACCGCCGCGCCGCTGCGTCTGGTGATTGCGCCCGCGCAGGCCACGCTCTCGGTCGATGGGCAGCGTCTCACACTGCCGCTGCTACAGCAGCCGACCGACGTCGTCCTTGCCGTGCCCGATCCGCTCACGCGCGAGTTTCAGATCGACGGGACCGATAGCACGAACAACTTTTCGCTCGATCCCGCCTACATCGCTCGCATCGCGGGCACGCCTTATTACCGCTTTCAGGCTTTGATGCGCGACAGCTCAAGCTATAGCTCGTGGCGCGATGTGCGGGCGGACGGCGCGGCGGTTGCCCCTCAGCCCGATGGCTCGACGCTGGCGACGCTGGGGAATAGCGCCAGCACGACAACGCTCGACGCGGCGCTGCTGCGGCCAGAGACGCCCGCGCATATCTATCTGCGCTGTGGCGAGACGATCTGCGGCGAGATCATCATCAACCGCAACGACCGCTACGTGTTGGCGCACGACCTCGCCTCGGATGGCTCGACCGCCAACGAGCAGAAAATCTACTTCCCCGAAAGTCCGCTGCCGTTTCTGGCGGAGGTTGGCTATCTGCTGGCGCAGGTGGCGCTCTGGTCGCTGGCGCTGCTGCTCGTAGCGCTGCTGCTCGTAGCGCTGCTCATCTTTGGAGTGCTCGTTCCGTTCGGGCCGATGCTGGCGGCTGCCGTCGCCCAATTCCCGCGCGGAGTCGGGACTGTAGCGTGTCGCGTGCCCGCCCGCGTACCCGCGCCGCTGCGCCGGATCGTGCGTGACCGGTGGGATGCGCTGGCGCTGCTCACGGTGCTTGGCTCGTTCGTCTACGTGCTCTGGGTCGCGCTGGCGGAGTACCAGGGCCAGCCGCATATCCTCGATGCCAGCGCCTATCTCTTTCAGGCGAAAATCTTCGCCACCGGCCAGCTCTCTGCGCCAGTGCCGTCCGACCTCGGCGCGTTCCAGGGGCCATTCATGATCGCCAGCGGTGGGCGCTGGTTCGCGCAGTATCCGCCGATGACCTCGCTGCTGCTGGCGGTGGGCATCGTGCTGCACGCACCGTGGCTGGTCGAGCCGCTGGTAGGGACGCTCGCGCTCTGGGGCATCTTTCGACTTGGCCGCTACTTCTACGGCGGCGGAGTCGCCTGGCTGGCGGTGCTGCTGGGCGCCCTCTCGCCCTTCTACACCTATCTGGCGGCCTCATACATGAGCCACACGATGGCGCTCTTCTTCGCCGTCTATTTTCTGTGGATGCTGGTCCGCTTCACGCGCGGCTGGCGCTGGTACGATCTGGCGCTGGCGGCGGTCTTTGCCGTTGGGCTGCTGCTCACGCGCGAGTTCAGCGCCGTGGTGATCGGCGTCGCGGCAGCGGTCTATCTGCTGGGCGGACAGTGGCGCGCCCTGCGCGAGCGCTTGACAACGCTCTGGCCGGTCTTCGTCTTCGCGGGCAGCATCATCGTCAGTGGTGTGGTGCTTTACCTGCTCTACAACACGCTACAGACCGGCAGCGCCATACTCACGCCGCGCAGCCTCTTTTCCCCCGGCGACCGCTACGGCTTCGGTCAGGGCATCGGGTTCTACGGCCAGCATACCTTCGCCGCGGGGATGGTCATCCTCGACCAGCTGCTCTCGATTCTGCTCATCGATCTCTACGGCTGGCCGTTTTATCTGACGCTGGCGCTGCTCCCGCTCACCTTTCTGCGGCGCGACGCGGGCACACGTTGGGACATCTTCTGCGCGCTGATGCTGGTATTGCTTGTCGGCGCGCAGGCGGGCTACTTCTACCATGGTATCTATCTGGGCCCGCGCTATCTCTTCGAGACGCTCCCGTTCCTGCTGCTGCTGACGGCGCGTGGCGTGACGGGGCTGGCGACGACACTGACCCGCGTCGGGCGGCTATTTGGAGCGGTCCGGCCAACGCGACCGCTGGCACTGGGCGTGGCTAGCGCGCTGCTCATTGTATTGATCGCCTGCAATCTCTTCTACTACTCGCCGCGCCAGGCGCAGATATACCAGAGCTACACTGGCCTGCCAATCTCGATGAAGGTGGACGCCGCGACGCTCTATCGGTTCCACCCCAGCCAGGCCATCGTGCTGACGAACAACTGGTATATCTACAACTACATCCTCTGGCCGCTCAACGATCCGAATCTGGCCGGTGAGACACTTTACGCTTACGCGCCTTCGCCCGAAGTGCTGGAACAGCTCCATGCGACCTACCCAGGCCGCACGTTGTATATGGCTGAAGTGGCCCCCAACGGCACGGTGACATTTGTCCGTGTCTGACGCTGTGTGACGGTAATAGTACCCATGTGTCCGCGCTTGACGGCATCTGACGACTTCTGGCATACTGGCGGCAATTTCTCTCCGGCCCTCGCCAATTCTCAGTCGCAGTAAGGGGTGGCGCCCGTGCAGACTGTGCCCAATGATAGCAATCCGCGTGGTAAGATGCCTGCCGCCGTCGCGGCTAGCACACTCGTGCTGCTCGCGCTGTCCATCCCGCTGCTATTCGCCTTCCTGTTCGGCATATTGGTGCAACCGACCGCCAGCGCATTACCGGACGTTCAGCCGTCGCCAACCGTGACCACCCCGGCGGTGCTTACCGTGATTCCTGAGACGGAGACGACGCCAACCGCCACGGTCAAGAGTGGTACAGGGGGAGGCGGTGGCGGGGGCGGCCAGGCCAACCCGACGGCGACACCGCAGGTCGCGCCGACCGCAACATCAGCCCCGCCAACGCCAGTTCCCACCGTCCCCATTGGTAGCGGTTGACGTCTCGCCCGCGGACATCAGCCCTTCTTACTTGAGCTTTGCTTGCGTATCAACGTGTAAAACACGGCGACGATGATCGCGCCAATCAGCGCCGAGATGACGGGCACACCTTCGAGAATGAAGTCGAAGGGGAGCCGGACGAACGCGGCGAAGAGATACGCGCCGATGAGGGTGATGAGCACCGCCGTGAAGAGGCCACCGGCCTTGCTCGACGTCAGCCGCTCGGTCACCGCGTTGGCGGCGAACGCAATCAGCACGATGATAATCAGCCCGATGAGCGTGATGCTAAAAGCTGGGTGGAGCAGTCCGAGTACCTGCAGGGTAAGGTTTGTCTGGTGAAACAGGAGGTCGAAGAAGCTGCCTTTGGGAATCGGGAAATTGTAACTCGGAATACTGGCCGCCAAAACGATCATCACACACTCCTTCGCGGGCAATCCCGCATCCGGCGAAGCGCACAGGCTCGCCAACACAACATCAACCCAACACATCCCAACCTGGCGGCCCTGCCATGGCATGACCAGTCCTTGCGACTGCCCGCCCATTGTATAGGAGGCAGGGGCTGCGCGCAAGCATGGGGTGTAGCAAATCGCGTGCCAATCTGCCTGCGAACCTGGTGGAAGACGGAAAAAATCGAGGAAAATCAGGCGCTAATGGTGTTTCGCGTTCGGAGCTAATCGGCTGGGGATGCTGTCGTCGTTGCCGTAGAGGTGTTTTGGCCGTCTGATCCTGCACCACGCGCCACAGGGGCGTACGAAGCCGGGCCCGCCGGTATCATCTAACGTGCAGATGACCCGGCGGGCAGAGAGTGTGCTGGTATTACTATCGCGCGAGCCTTGCTAGACGGCGGCCCAACCCCCATCGGCGGGAATGATCGCGCCGTTGATCTGGCGCGAGTCGTCCGAGGCGAGGAAGAGCGCCAGCCCGGCGATATCAGATGGCTCCAGGTAGGCCGGAGCAAGCGCGGCGAAGGTCTGCGCGCGCTGTGCGCCTGCGGGGTCCAGCCGCTCCTGTGGCATCGTTTCGCCAATGTTGGTCTTCGTCGCGCCCGGGCAAATGGCGTTGCAGCGGATGCCCCGCTGGGCGTACATCCAGGCGGTATTGCGTGTCAGGCCGACGATGGCGTGCTTGGAGGCGGTGTAGGCGGCGCCCGCGGCCCCACCGTGGATGCCAGCGGTCGAGGCGATATTGACGATGGAGCCGCCGCCGTGCGTCAGCATATACTGGACCGCCTTGCGGCTGGTGAACATCGGGCCATCCAGGTTGATGCTTAGCACGCGACGCCAGATGTCATCTGAGAGCTCGCCCACGCCCTGCATGTAGTCCATCACCCCGGCGACGTTGCAGAGCACGTCGAGCCGCCCATAGGTGCTGATAGCAAGCTCGATCAAGGCTTCCGCCGACGCCTGATCGGCGATATTGCCCTGCGCGCTGGTAATCGTGCCGCCGCTCTCTTTGATGTGCGCGACGGCTGCTTTGAGTCTTTCGCCATTCCAGTCACCCGCGATGATGCTGGCGCCCTCCGCCGCGAAGCGTGTGGCTGTCGCCAGCCCAATCCCGGAGGCCGCTCCGGTAACGACCGCTACTTTCCCTTGAAGTTGCATTGTATTCCTCCCCGTGGCATATGTACTACCCCTGACGCCGTGTGCCACATCAGGCGCGTCTGCGCACCCCGGAGTTGCAGTATTGATGCCACTTTCGGCATTGTCACATACAGCTGTCACAAGCGCCTCTCAAGTGCTGGTTTCCTCACTAATTGAGGACAAAGTTGTTGAACTGTGGGAATACTCCAATTGGTACGCCCTTCTGCTGCTCAAGATATCTGCGCGCCAAGAGATGGTGCGACCATGCGCTTGACAAGCGAACGTGTTTGCGAATACTATTAGAACATATTATCTAATTTGTTCCCGACTACATGTGGATGGATGCTTGAGAGGGAGAATATTGCATGGTTGGCAGGGATAACTCCGTAGTACGGGCGTCTCGTCGGCAGATAAGGGACAATCTGCGGCTCCAGATTCTTCATGTGATCGAGGACTATTGGTACAAAAACAGGCGTCCGCCGACGATCCGCGAGATTTGCGCGGCGGTGAATATTGACTCTACCAGCCATGTAGCCCATCACGTGTCCATCCTCGAGCGCGAAGGCTTGTTGCGTCGCGAACCTGGCAGCCGAGGTCTCACGCCTACGTTGCCCACCGGGCTGGCCGTGCGGGGAAGCATCGCGGCGGGAGAGCCGCTAGACCTCTTCGGAGACGACATGCCCGAAATGTTGGAGTTCGATGAACTCGCGATGACGGCCATCCTAATACGCGCGAGGAGGGAGATTTATGCTCTACGGGTCCGTGGCGATTCGATGATCGAGGATGGAATTCTCAATGGCGACTATGTTCTGATCGATCCAGGTACGACGGCCGCGAACGGCGCAATAGCTATAGCCACCTGCAACAGTGCGAACGGAGGTCGCGGTGAAGCGACGCTCAAGCGCGTGTTTATCCACCCCGATGGCGTCCGCCTCCAACCGGCCAATACCGCACTCAGCACGCGCTTCATCCCTGCGGAGGAGTGGGATCGTGAGTGGAGTGTGCAGGGTACGGTGGTGGCAGTCTACCGCCGCTGTGAATAGTGGAGGGTGAGCGGCGGTCTGTGGGAAAGTGGACGCTCATCCAGTAGAGGCCCATCTTTACCATCGTAGCGATAGGGTTTGTCCAGGTCGTTGTCCCGCCGAAATTCTCGCTGACAGCAGTCAGTGGGCCGAAGGCGTCATACGCATAGCTGGCAGCGACATTTCCTTGCTCGTCCACCAAGGCGACCACATTCCCATGGCCATTGTAGACTTAGCAGTAACGTGGGGAGTTGTTGGGGTCGTTGCCTACCTGGACGCTCACCAGCATGCCCATAGTGTCATAGGTGAAGGTGGCGAGCGTCGTCTCGCTCTGGTCAGTCTCATACGCGAGATGGCCCAGTACATAGACATCATTAATGCTGTGGCTCAACCGCTACCGACATCGCTCCCCAGCGGCGTGCTTTTGCCTCA
>Ga0207674_10007244_pt1 | contig 12939 bp, 6 predicted proteins | sample KBSCornC72_FD_184303 | JGI IMG/M metagenome (GOLD analysis project Ga0207674, IMG submission 184303) | Corn rhizosphere microbial communities from Kellogg Biological Station, Michigan, USA - KBS Corn C7-2 (SPAdes) (version 2) | ecosystem: Host-associated > Plants > Roots > Rhizosphere > Soil ... | reverse complement strand
CTCAAATCACGCGGCCAGTGCGCGCGCGAGATGTCGATGATCTTCTCGCTGGCCAATCGTGAGACCTACGAGCATCCGCTGCGGCCGGCGCGATCGACTGCCAGCCACAAGGCATGGATGCGGCTGATTCGCACGCATCTGGAGCGAATCGTTCTTCCAGACGGTGTCGTCGGCATCACCATGCGCGTGGAGTCGGTGACCGGCGAAGTTGAACGCCAGGGCGACATCTTCGATCGCGGCTTCGCCACCGCCCGCGCGGCGGAGGAGACCATCGCGCAGCTGCTGGATGATCAGGGCGCGGTGGTGGTCACTCCGCGCAACACCCAGCATCCGTTGATCGATCGCCGCACCGAGTGGGTGAGTCAGGAGCCGGCCCAGGCATCGGCGCGCATTCAGATACGGGAGCGGGTGGTGAAGGCGACCGCCGCGCCGCGCCTGACCCTGCAGCTTCTCCCCGAGCCGCGCCGCATCGCGGTGACGACGAAGCGCCGTCGCGACCACGACATCCCCACCCAGTACCGCGACAAGGAATGGCAGACCATCACCTCCGCCGCCGGCCCCGATCGCGTCTCGGGCGGGCAGTGGACCGAGCCGTTCGCGCGAGAGTATTTCCGCTGCGTGACCGAGGAGGGGATGATGGTTTGGTTGTTCAGGGATGCGCGGACGGACGAGTGGTTCGTTCATGGGTGGTGGGACTGATAACAACTGCAACAGAACGGCTGCGCTGGAAACTGCAAAAGAACGGGTGCCAGAGGTCAGTGGCGTAGCGTCCAGTGACCAGTTCACGACGTCCGGACGTCTCGATTCGCATTATGGCACAAGCGAGTGCCTGTGCTTCGCCAGCCACCAGTGACGTCCCGACGTAGTGAACTAGCAACTGAGAGCCATGCTACTGACATCTGGCACCCGTTCCGTTGCAGTTCCCAGTGCACCCGTTCCGTTGCAGTTCCCAGAGCGTTCGGTTGCTGTTCTTCTTACGATTCCTCGCCCACCTCGCGATTTTCTCCCGATGCGATTCGCCCGCCCCCTCCTCGTAACCCTCGCCCTCGCGCTGTCCTCGGCCAGCGCCGACGCCCGCGTCGTCCGCGTCCAGATCCTTTCCCGCGACGCCATCACCGGAACCTTCGGCGGCCATTCCTACGAGCGCATCACCGGCCGCGTCTACTTCGCCTTCGACCCGCGCAATCCCGAGAACCGCAAGATCGTCGACCTCGCCCTCGCTCCGCGCAACCGCAATGGCGAAGTCGAAGCGACGAGCGATTTCGTGATGCTCCGCCCCGCCGACATCCACAACACCACCGACGTCGGCGTCATCGACATCGTGAATCGCGGTGGCATGACCACTTTCATCTTCAATCTCGAGCGCGATCCGCGCGCCCCCGTCGCTTCGTCCGAGTTCTACGGCGACGCCCTGCTCATGAATCGCGGCGCAACCATCGTCGCGCTCGCCTGGCAATGGGATGTTCCGCGCCTCGGCTCCGCGCTCCACTTCGATGCGCCGAGCGTTGGATCAGCGCGGCATCCCATCACCGGACTCGTGCGAAGCGACATCACCGTCGATAGCGCGACACGGACGATCCCGCTCGGCCACAGCCTTGCCCCGACCCTCGCTTACCCAGTCGCCGACACCGACGATCCCGCGAACGTTCTGACGGTGCGCACGGATCCCACCGGCCCTCGCACCATCGTCCCGCGCGGCGATTGGCGGTTCGCGCGTGAGATGGGCGGCATCCCCATCCCCGACGCGCGCTCGGTCTATATGTCGAAGGGATTCCTGCCGGGCCGGATTTACGAAGTCGTCTACCGCGCCAAGGACCCGGTGGTGGTCGGAGCGGGCATGGCCGCGGTACGCGACATGATGTCCTACCTCAAGTACGATCCGAACGCGATCGCGCACGTCCGCTACGGCATCGGGTACGGCGTCTCGCAGACCGGCAGGTTCATCCGCACGTTTCTTTATCAGGGCTTCAACGCCGACGAAAAAGGCCGAGTGGCATTCGATGGATTCTTTGCCCACACCGCCGGTGCGGGCCGCGGCAGCTTCAACCATCGCTTTGCCCAGCCCTCGCGTGACGCGCAGCCGTACTCGACGTTTTTCTATCCGACCGATGTCTTTCCTTTCACCAGCGTTCCCACGACCGATTCGCTGACGGGACTGCGCGCCGGCCTGCGCGACAATCTCCACGGCACCAGCACGACGAAAGTTTTCTACGTCGATGGTGGGTACGAGTACTGGGGACGCGCCGCCTCCCTAACCCACACCACCCCCGACGGAAAATCCGACGTTGGATTTCTGCCGACCGAGCGCCGCTACGTCATCTCGTCGGCGCAGCACTCGAGCCCGTCGGCGTGGCCGCTTGCTGACAATGCGCGCGTTGCCGGCACGGCGGCTTATCGCGGCGATCCGCTCGACCAGCGTCTCGCGTTGCGGGCATTGATGTCTTCGCTCATCGACTGGGTTGTCGACGCGACCGCGCCACCACCGTCAGTCTATCCCAAGCTCGCCACCGGTGATCTGGTCGCGGCTTCCGACCTCGTCGTGCCGAAGATTCCCAACCTGCCGGTCGCACGCGTTCCGCACCAGCCGTATCGTCTCGACTTCGGTCCGCGCTGGGACAAAGGAATCGTCGACCTCGAGCCGCCGAAGATCGGCGCGCCATTTCCCGTCTTCGTCTCGCGGGTGGATTCGATCGGCAACGAGCTCGGAGGAATCCGCAGCGTCGAGATTCTGGTTCCGCTCGCGACCTACTATCCGTGGCAGCTCCGCACCGGCTTCCCCGGCGGCGCTGATCGACTGGTGAGTTTTCGCGGCACCTTCGTCCCGCTGCCGAAGACCGACGCCGAGCGCGCGGCGAGCGGCGATCCACGCCCCAGCATCACCGCGCTGTACGGCGACAGGGCGGGATTTCTGCGGCACGTCGACGACGCGATATCATCGCTTGTCGGCCGTCGATTGATGCTGCCCGCCGATTCCGCGGCGGCGAAGAACCGGATGATCGATGTCTGGGCTCGGCTCGGACCGCAACAATAGCGATTGGAACCAGGCGGAGCGGGATTGATCGCCAATCCCGTCCGCAACGCTAGACTCCCGGGAAGCCCTCGATCCGCGCCGCCTTCACGATCGCGCGCACCCTGTTCATGATGCTGTCGGCACTCTTGGTATCGCCGGTCGCAAGCATCGCCTCTTTGAGAATCGCGCCCGTGAACGCGTAGGTGTACGGGATCCCGAACGATGCACGATCGATCCAGTCGCCTTCCTTTATCAATGCCTCGGGCGCGTGATACACCGTGTCCCACAGTGCTTTGGTGCGCGGCACGTCCAGGTTCAGTCCGGAGATCTGCACGATACCGGGGGTGTTGGCGACCGGGTGGTCCACCAGCTTCTGCACGAAACCCTGCGAGATGAGATACGGGTCGAGGCCGAGCGTCGCGCCGCCGCCCGTCGATACGTAGATCGGCCGCTCCGGCAATGCATCCTTGATCAGACGCAGCATCACCAGATCGTGCCTCACCAGATACCCCGGCTGGATGTTCAGCGTCATGTTGCCTTGCCGGAAAATTTGCGGCTGGGTGATCTGGATGTACTCCGGAATCGCATCGGCGTCGGCGAACGACATCTTGAGCGGTGGCCCGCTCGGCTTCTTCCACACCTGATTGCGATAGATCGCCGGCCCTTTCGCAGCATCGTACGTCTCGACCGGACGGCGGATCATTTGCCGTACGAACCAATCGGTGTCGAGATAGGTCGTCACCGCTACGGTAACGTCGCGTCGGACTCCTTCTACTTCCTGCGCGTACCACAGAGGGAAGGTGTCGTTGTCACCGTTGGTGATGACGACCGCGTAAGGCTCGAGCGAGTTGAGATAATCGTGTGCCCACTGTTGGGTGAAGTATTGCCCCGACCTCGAGGCGAACCGCCAGTTGGCAAACAGCGGAATCAGCGCGATCAGAAGAATTGGCGCGGCGAGCTGGAAACCGCGGCGCGCCGGCCACGTCCGCGCGGGCGTCGCCTTCTTGACCGCTTTCTCCTCCTGCTTGGGTTCGCCGCCGAGAACATAGGCGAGCTGTTCCCAGATGAAGCTGAGGCCGATCGCGGCCCAGACCCCCCACGCCGAGAAGCTCCAGATGTAGAAGTAGTCACGGTCGCGCACTTCCCGATCGACCGCGCTGCCGAGCTCCGGCGACTGCGACCAGCCGTACTTGAAATTGAGATAGTAGATGAGCGCGAGGGTCATCGTGAACATCAACGGACCGAAATACCAGAATGTCTTTCGGTCTCGATCCCAATGCACGTACCCGCCGAGCAGTCCGAGCGCGAGGAAGAGGAACGCGACGACGAACTGCAGTCCCTGCATCACCTCGTGTGAATCACGCAGCCACTGCCATTTGAAGTACAACCACCACATCCCGACCTGTGCGGTGTACGGAGCTCCGCGTCCGACCTTTGCCCCGTACTGCTCGCGGTTGATGTTCGACATCAACCGATCCTTCGTCAGCTCGGTGAAAGTGCAGCTCGCCTCGAGCTGGGTCGTGCACGCCGTCGGCGCGCCCTCGTTGATCGCGGGGAAGTACGCCGCCCTTACGGGCTCGAAGATGAAGGGCGTCAGCCCGAGCACGAGAGCCCCGAGCGCGATCAGCACCAGCTTCCAGCGCAGCAGGGTGCGCCATCTGACCATGATGATCGCCAGGCCGGCGGCAGGAAGCGGCAGAAATCCAGCCGGGTGATTCGAGTAGCCAAGGCCGAGCAGGTACGCGACGAGAATCAAAATCCGATCGGCGCGCGGCGCGTCGGGCTCCTCGATCCACTGAATCATCAGCCACGACACGATCGTGAAGAACAGCAGCGAAACGGTGTACACCTTTTCGTTCACCACCGACTGGTTCCACACGGTGAACGCCGTTGCGCCGATCAATGTTGCCAGGCTCGCGACCACCAGACGTTGCCACCGCTCGCCAATCCAGCGCGCGACGATCCGCTCGGTGATGAGGAACCACAATCCGGCCGACAGCGCGCTGCAAAGCGCTGCCATGATGTTGATGCGTGCCGCGTACGAAACCGGAATCGGGAGCGACGCGAACGCGTGCCCGAGCATCACGAAGAACGGGTTGCCGGGCGGGTGCGGAATGCCGAGCACTTTGACCGCCGCCATGTACTCACCGGTGTCCCACATCGCGACGGACGGCGCGAGGGTCATCAGATAGAGAATGAACACCAGGGCCGCTGCGATTGCGGCCGCGAGATACGAAGGACTATACGCTTCCTCGATGCGACTAGCCGAAGCCGCCGAAGATTTATAAGCGTTCTGATCCAGGCGGGTCGCTGATGCTGTCGTTGCCATTTATCGGGGTCGGTGTTCCGTGGAGACTGCTGGCTGAATTTTAGTCACTCGAAGCGGCTTGTGCGTTCATTCGAGGCGGTGACTCTCAGCGACTCGCCGTCGCAACTTCTGCGACCGTCGCCACTGCCGATTCTCCCTCTTGCTTTCGGTCTTTATTCGGTATAATCTCAGCCATGGGATTCGTCGAGCTGAGGGCCCATACCGCCTTTTCCTTTGGTGACGGCGGTACTTCACCGGAAGCGCTGGTCGCCAAAGCTGCCTCGCTCGGCTACACCGCCATCGGTATCACCGACACCGCCGACCTGGGCGGGATCGTGCGCTTCGCGCTCGAGGCCCGGCGTCTCAATGTGAAACCTATGGTCGGCGCCGAGCTCAACGTCGATGGCTGTCCGGTCGGATTTCTGGCGCGCACGAAGGAAGGATTCAACAACGTCGCGTCTCTGGTTACGAGATCGAGGGTCGGCGAGCTGTCGACCTGGCAGAAGGGGGACGGCAAGAAAACCCGTGGACGCCCGCGGGTCTCGTGGCAACAGGTAGCGGAGCGGAGTGAAGGCATTCAGGTGCTGACCGGTCCGGCGTCCGGGCCGGTCGCATCCTGTCTGCGCAAAGGCGAATTCAGGGAAGCCGAGCATACTCTCTGTCGCTGGCGCGAAGTATTTGGCGAGAGGCTCGCCGTCGAGGTCCAGCTGCACCACACCAGCGGCAGCGAAGCCGCGCTTGCCGCCGCGCTGATCGAGCTCGCCGAGCGACATCGGGTGCCGTGGGTGATCTGCCAGGAGCCGCGCTACATCGACAACGAGAGCCGGCTCGTGCACGACGTGCTCACGGCGTTGCGCTACGACACAACCATAGATGACGCGCTGACGCGTGGGCTGCTGCATCCAAATGGTGAGTGGCGGCTTTTCTCCGCGCAGGAGATGGCCGAGCGGTGGAAGGGCCGCGAAGCGGGACTGGAAGAGAGCGAGCGCATCGCGTCGGAGTGCGATTTCAGTCTCGCCTGGGTGCGGCCGCCGCTGCCAAGGTTTCCGGTTCCACCCGGTTTCAACGACGACACTTTTCTGCACGAGAAAGTTCTGGAGGGTGCCCGCGAGCGCTGGGGCGAGATCGACGACAAGCAGATGGCGCAGCTCGAGCACGAGCTGAGAGTGATCGGCAAGCTCGGCTTCGCCGGATTTTTCCTGGTGATGTGGGACGCGGTGCACTTCGCGAAGCGCAACGGAATTCTCTGTCAGGGGCGGGGAAGCGCCGCGAACTCCGCGGTCGCTTACTGCCTGGCGATCACCGCGGTCGATCCGGTGCGGCATGGATTGCTATTCGAGCGATTTCTGTCGGAGATCCGGGTCGATGGCCAGACCGAAGCGCCCGACATCGACGTCGACATCGAGCATGATCGCCGCGAGGAAGTCCTCGACTACGTCTACGGCAAGTACAACCGCGCGCAGGCGGCGATCACCTGCATCATCCAGATGTACCGCGGGCCGAATGCAATCCGCGATTCGATGCGCGCGTTCGGATATCCGGTGGAGATGGCGGACAAAATCTCCAAGCGAATCCACTGGAGCGATCCCGCCGAGGGTGCCGTCTACGTCCGCGACGAACTCGCGCCGAAGCTGGGAATCAACTTCGATGATCCGCGCGGCCGCGCGACTCTGGCGGCGATGGCGGCGTTCGAGGGAGTGCCGCGGCTGCGCTCGACCCACGTCGGCGGATTCGTGCTGTCGTCGGCGCTGTTGGGCGACTATTTGCCCGTCGAGCACACCACGATGGGCCGAACCATCATCCAGTTCGACAAGGATGATCTCGACGCGGTCGGAATCCCCAAGTTCGATTTTCTGGGATTGGGCGCGCTGTCGCTGGTGAGACGCGCGTTCGACATGATCGAGGTGCGCACCGGCACTCGTCCCGAGATGTACAAGCTGCCGCCGGACGACGAGAAGACCTACGAGCTGATCGCAACGGGTGAGACGATCGGAACCTTCCAGATCGAGAGCCGCGCGCAGATAGCGTCGGTACTGCACACCAAGCCCGATCGGTTGTACGACATAGTGGTGCAGGTGGCGCTGATTCGCCCCGGTCCGATCCAGGCGAACTTCGTCCATCCATACACAGCGCGTCGCCGTGGACTCGAGCCGGTGACATACCCGCATCCCGATCTGGAGCCGATCCTCAAGCGCACCCAGGGGATTCCGATCTTCCAGGAGCAGGCGATGGCGATTGCCATGAAGCTCGGCGGCTATTCTGCCGCGCAGGCCGACGAGCTGCGCCGGACGATGGGGCATATAAGAAAAGTCGAGAAGCTGCACCGGGTGCTCGAGCAGCTGCGCGCGCGGATGGTGGAGCGCGGAGTGACCGAGGATGTAGCGACGAAGATCGCCGAGGATTTGAAGAGCTTCGCCAATTATGGATTTCCGGAGTCGCATGCGTGGAGCTTCGCGCTGATCGCGTACGCGACCGGCTATCTCAAGGCTCACTACACGGCGGAATTCTACGCGGGGCTATTGAATTCCTATCCGATGGGATTCTATCCGCCATCGACGCTGATCCACGACGCCCGGCGCCATGGGCTCAAGGTGCTGCCGCCGTGCATGAGAGATGGCGACTGGGAATGCACCAACGAGCCGACCGACAATCCCGATCGTCCGGCGCTGCGCATCGGCTGGCGCCACATCCGCGGACTGGGCGAGAAATCTCTCGAGGCTCTGAAGGCAGCACGCGGCTGGGATCGTTTCTCGTCGATCGACGACGTGATCCAGCGCGCCAGGCTGCAGCGCACCGACGCGCTTCAGCTCGCGCGCGCTGGCGCGTTCGGATGTTGGGAACCCGACCGCCGCCGCGCGGCGTGGGTGGCGATGCGCGCGGTGGGCGACACCCTGCCGCTGGCGCCGGCTCGACTCACGCCCTACGAGCCGCGTCCGCTCACCCGCGACGAGCTCATTTTCCTCGACTACTTCTCGGTCGGCATCAGCGTCAGCGGCCACCCGATGGAGCACCTGCGCGAGAAGCTGCGCAACGCCGGGGTGCTCGACTCGAAGCAGCTCGAGAAGCTGAAAGGCGGCGAATGGATCGCGACCGCAGGCCTGGTAACAATCCGCCAGCAGCCGCAGAGCGCGAAGGGAACCGTCTTTTTGTTGATGGAAGACGAGCACGGCTTCATCAACGTGATCGTTTCAAAGAAGATGGTCGAGGAGTACTCGGAGGTGGTGAGGTTCTCGACCTTCGTGATGGTAGAAGGAAAGTTCGAGCGCGACGACGGAGTGCGGAACGTGATCGGCAGAAAATTCAGCGAGCTGCCTGTGAGGGACCTGGTTCATGCGTCGAGAGACTTTCATTGAGGCTGCGGACTGAGGACCAACGGCTCCGAGGTGCGGACCAACCGCCACTCCGAACTGCTAACTGACTGCGGCTTGGGACACTAACTACGCACTGCGAACACGACTCGTTGCCGCTGGTCCGCAGGTCGCAGTTCGCAGAAGTCAGTTCGGAGCTCGCAGTTAGTCCCCCAACTCGCATTTAGTTAGCAGTTCGGAGTAGCAGTTGGTCCGCACCTCGGAGCCGTGAGTCCGCACCTCGCAGCAGTTCTTGCCGCTCGGATGCGCGGTGCGTTATCCTAGGCTATGCGACAGAAGCAAGCGACCGGACGCGCGTTCGCGAGCGACAACTGGGCGGGCGTGCATCCCGAGGTGCTGGCGGCGATGGCGGAAGTGAATGTAGGCCACGTCCCGTCGTACGGCACCGACCCGTTCACCCGCGACGCCGAAGAACGGATCCGCGCTGCACTTGGCGAAGACGCGGAAGTGTTTCTGGTCTTCAGCGGCACCGCGGCCAACGTGCTTTGCCTCCAGAGCATGGTGCGCTCTCATCAGGCGGTTATCTGCGCCGAGACTGCGCACGTTCATACATCGGAGTGTGGCGCGGCGGAGAAGCAGATTGGATGCAAGCTGCTCCCGGTTCCATCGCCGAATGGGAAGATCACGGTGCCGGGGATCCGTCAGCATCTCCACGACATCGGCAACGAGCACCACGTCCAGCCGCGTGCGATCACCATCACCCAGGCGACGGAGTACGGGACGGTTTACACCCCGCAGGAGATTCGCGCGATCGCCGACTTCGCGCACACCCATTCACTGCTGCTGCACATGGACGGCGCGCGGCTCTTCAACGCAGCCGCCTTCCTCGACGTCCCGCTAAGGGCCATCACCAGTGGCGCGGGTGTCGATGCGCTGTCGTTCGGTGGAACCAAGAACGGCCTCGTCGCCGGCGAAGCGGTGGTGTTCTTCAAGCAGGTTCTGGCCGACGACTTCGAGTTCAGGCGCATGCAGGGGATGCAGCTGGCGTCGAAGATGCGTTTCATCGCTGCGCAGTACAGCGCGCTGCTCAGTAACGATCTCTGGAAGCGGAGCGCGAGCCACGCCAACCGGATGGCGCAGCTTCTGGCTGGCGAGCTCGCGGGGATCAAGGGGGTCGCGCTGACCCAGCAGGTCCAGGCCAACGAGGTGTTCGTGACGATGCCGCCGGCGATCATACCAAAGCTGCAGGAGCGCTGGCCGTTCCATGTCTGGGATGAAGCGAAGTCGGAGGCCCGTCTTATAACATCTTTCGATACCGAGGAAGCGGACATCGCGGATTTCGCCGCGCTGGTCCGCCAGGCGGTAGGTGCAACGGAGAAGCAGTGGATCTGAAAAAGGCGGCGGTTCTCGTGACCGGTGGCAGCTGCGGGATTGGATTCGAGACGGCGAGACTGCTGCGAGAACGCGGGGCGCGCGTCGCGATATGCGCCCGTCATGGTGAAATGCTGGAGAGCGCCGCCAAACAGCTGGGCGCGCTGCCCGTCGTCGCCGACGTCGGCAAGGAAGAAGATGTCCAGCACATGATCCAGGCCGTGGTCAAGGAATACAGCGACTACAACGTCCTGATCAACAACGCCGGCTTCGGCGCATTCGCGCCGCTGGTCGATCTCACCGCCGACGAGTTCTTCCGCGTCTGGCAGACCAACGTGCTCGGCGCGATGCTGGTGGCGAGAGAATCGGCGCACCACTTCATCGGGCAGAGCTACGGCAACATCATCAACATCGCGTCGACTGCCGCGCTGCGCGGTTTCGCCAACGGATCCGCGTACTGCTCGAGCAAGTTTGCACTCCACGCCCTTACGGAATGCTGGAGAGCCGAGCTGCGCCAGCACAACATTCGGGTGATGCAGGTGAACCCGAGTGAGGTGCAGACCAGCTTCGGCGCCGAGGAATCGAAGCCGATGAAGCCGCAGAACGACACCAAGCTAGTCGCCGCCGACGTCGGTCAGCTGATCGTGAGCATGCTGGAGATGGAGGATCGCGGGTTCGTTACCGAGGCGACACTCTGGGCTACAAATCCCGTGCAGGGATAGGTCGGGGAGACCGCAACAGAACAGGTGCTCTGACAACTGCAAACGGAACGGGTGCCAGACGTCAGTAGCATGGCTCTCAGTTGCTAGTTCACTACGCCGGGACGTCATAAGGCAGCATTCAAGGTACAGACAACTGCTTGTGCCGTACCGCGCGTAGAAACGTCCCGACGTCGTGAACTAATCTCTGGCACCTACACTCCTGACCGCTGGCACCCGTTCCGTTGCAGTTCAGAGCGCACCCGTTCTTTTCCGTTCTATACCAACCTCACGCTGAGCCCCGAATTGGTTCTCCCCAACGCCCCCACTCCAGGATCCCCGCTGAACGGGCCTCGAAGATGGTCGAGCACTTCGCCAGCGGGGATGCGCGTCCCTTCCAGCTCCGCCGACTCGGGCCGCGGCTCGAGTGACAGCCGCGCGCGGTACACCTCGAGAACCTGCCTGCCTTCTTCGATCGCGCGCAGCGCAATCCCGCGCATGTAGTAGCGATTGAAATCACCCTCGGCCAGCATCCGCGCTGCCATCTGCGGGACCCGCGCGGTGGTCGTTCCGCCACTCCGGGTGTGGCGCTCTTCAGTCTCGACAAGTAGATCGGATGCGTGCTCCTCGAGCCACCGGTCGTCGTAGTAGCGGAGCGCTTCGCGCAGAAAATGCTGGTACTCCTGACCGGCGGTCGGCCGGATCCGATCCGAGATGTGAAAGGTTCCGTTCGCGATATCGCGGTCCAGCTCGGCAAGTGCGTAGCGTCGCGTCGTCGGATCCAGGTTTTCGTACTGCAGAGGCATTGTCAGTCACCAAAATGGGAGAGTCACAAAAAGACAATCGCATTACACAGACCAATTCGCGTATCTCAGCAACTCGACGCTCATCTGTGGTAGCGAAGCGACTCACCGTGACCCATAAGGAATTGCATGCACGAGTTCTTTCAGGAATCGCCGCAGCTCGGCAATCAGTACGACGACGACCGCGTCTTGCGGTCGTACCTGCGGCGCAATCTGCCTTCCGCAATACTTGCCGATATCGAGCCGAGTTTGCGCCGGCTCGGCCAACGCGCGGCGACGGACATCCTGGCAATCGGAGAAGCGGCCGAGCGTGAGCCGCCGCGCCATGTGCCGTACGACCCGTGGGGCCGACGCATCGATCGCATCGAAACCAGTGACGCGTGGCGGCAGCTCGATAGCATCTCGGCGGCGGAAGGAATAGTCGCCGCCGCGTACGAGCGCGCCCACGGCGCGTTCTCGCGCATCGATCAGTTCGCGCGGCTCTATCTGTTCGCGCCATCGTCGGCGCTCTACAGCTGCCCGCTGGCAATGACTGACGGCGCGGCGCGATTTCTCGAGGTCCATGGCGGTCCCGACACGCGCAGCGTGTTCGAGCACCTGACATCGCGCGACCCCGGCGAGTTCTGGACTTCCGGACAGTGGATGACCGAGCGCACCGGCGGGTCCGATGTCGGCGCGACTACCACCATTGCGCGTCACGACTCGGGCGACCAATACCGCTTGTACGGCGCGAAGTGGTTCACGTCGGCGACGACGTCACAGGTGGCGATGACCCTCGCGCGGATTGAAGGCGCGCCCGCAGGTGGCGGAGGTTTGAGCGTTTTCCTCATCAGGCTGCGCGACGAGGCGGGAAACCTGCGGAACATTCGAGTCGATCGGTTGAAGGACAAGCTCGGCACCCGCGCGCTTCCGACCGCCGAGCTGACTCTGGACGGCACGCCCGCGCAGCTGGTGGGTGGGGCGGGGGATGGCGTTCGCAAGATCGCCACCCTGTTCAACATCACTCGCGTTTACAACGCAGTTGCGGCCGTGGCGGGGATGCGCCGCGCGATCGCGCTCGCGACCGACTTCGCGCACCACCGACGAGCATTTGGCAAGCTGCTCATCGAGCATCCGCTTCATGTCGAGACTCTCGCCGCGATGGAAGTGGAATTTCGCGCCGCCTTCCAGCTCGCTTTTCGCGTCGTCCGACTACTCGGGAAAGAAGAGACAGCCGAGGCGAGCGAAACAGAGCTCAAGCTGTTGCGCCTGCTCATTCCGATCGCCAAGCTCTATACCGCGAAGCAGGCGATCTCCGTCGCCAGTGAAACGCTCGAGGCGTTTGGCGGCGCCGGCTACATCGAGGACACCGGAATTCCGCGGCTGCTTCGGGATGCCCAGGTGCTGTCTATCTGGGAAGGCACCACCAATATCCTGAGCCTCGACGCGCTCCGTGCGATCG
>Ga0207674_10007243_pt1 | contig 12942 bp, 12 predicted proteins | sample KBSCornC72_FD_184303 | JGI IMG/M metagenome (GOLD analysis project Ga0207674, IMG submission 184303) | Corn rhizosphere microbial communities from Kellogg Biological Station, Michigan, USA - KBS Corn C7-2 (SPAdes) (version 2) | ecosystem: Host-associated > Plants > Roots > Rhizosphere > Soil ... | reverse complement strand
AGATGGCCGTTCATTCCGAAAAATTCGTTAACGGAGCTGTGGCCCGCGGCATACCAAAAGCAAAAGCCGAGGAAATTTTTAACCTTATGTCGCAATTTGCCGACTATGGTTTCAACCGCAGCCACAGTATCGCATATGCATATCTCGCATTTCAGACCGCATATTTGAAGGCTCACTATCCGGCATATTTTTACGCGTCGGTGCTGTCGCACGAGTCGCAGGACAGCGCAAAGGTTTATAAATACTCGAACGAGCTGCGATCCATCGGTTTGAAGCTGCTTCCGCCGGATATAAACGAAAGCGACCACGGATTCACGCCGCTCGACGGAGCCGTCAGGTTTGGTTTGAATGCTATCAAGGGAATCGGATCGTCAAGTGTTTCATCCATTCTGGCCGCGCGAAAATTTGGGAAATTTACTTCCCTTTTTGATTTTGTTTCGCGTATCGACCAGGGTTCGTTAAATCGGCGCGGAATGGAAAGTCTGGTCTCGGCCGGTGCGTTCGACTCGCTCGCCCAAGCGGGCAGTAATATAAATCTCTGGCGTGCACAGCTTTATGAATCGATAGATAATGTATTACTTCAGGGTCAGCGGCTATGGAAGGACAAGCTCCGCGGTCAAAACGCCCTGTTCGGCGGTGACGAGAATGACTCGCTTGCGTCCGATATTGTTCTGCCCGATATTGACCCGTGGTCGCAAGTCCGTATATCGAAGGAAGAAAAAGCCGCTATCGGGTTTTATCTTTCGGTGCATCCGCTTGATAATTACGCACAGCCCCTTGCCGATCTTTCGATTCCGGACATTTCCGAGAGCCTGTCGGCACAGCCGGGCGAAACGCATCGGTTTGCGGGGATAATCAGCGGTGCACAGGCAAAATTCAGCAAAAAAGGTAATCGGTTCTCCATTTTCAGGCTCGAGGACCGCAGCGGCGGCATCAAGTGCATTGCCTGGGGAGACGCTTTTTCGAAATTCTCCGAGATGATCAAAGATGACGAACTCGTTGTTGCAGAAGGCAGGATAGAAGCGGGCGAGGGTCAGGACGTCACGCTGATAATCAGCGATGTAAAACGTCTCGCTGAAACGATATTGGCAAAGGCGCGCGAAGCCTCGGTCGTTTTCCCCGACGGCAAATACGATACCGATTTCCTTGAACGGGTTTTTGCGGTGCTGAGCGGCAATCCGGGCGATTGCGATGTATATTTGAATTTTAACATTGACGACGTCGCGGTAAGGGTACAGTCCGGCCCGCTGCGGATACAAGGCGGCACGCGTGTTGAAAAGGATCTGGCAGAGCTTGGCTGCCGCGTCGTCTGGCAGTAAGGGTTTGTGCCCGCGAAACACACGAAATGACACGAAAACTTACCATCGCTTTTTATTTCGCGAATCTTCGTATGCTTTGCGGTCAAACATTGTCGTTCGTCAGCAAGGGCGTGTACCAGCGAAACACGAAATGACATCAATTGTGCCTTCATTTTTTTATTTTCGCGAACTTTCGTGTGTTTCGCGGGCTAACATTTCTTAAAGGCTTCTAAGTATTAATATGGGAACATCAGCTTTTGACAGAGTAACACTCGCACGCCATCCTGAAAGACCGTATTCGATGGACCTTTTTTCCGAGATATTCACGGATTTTGTCGAGATACACGGCGACCGGCGCTACGCGGACGATCCCGCGATCGTGTGCGGCTTTGCGCGACTCAACGATATTGAGGTCGCTGTCGTCGGCCAGCAAAAAGGGCGCGATATCAACCAGCGGCGCTTTCGCAACTTCGCCATGCCGAAACCGGAAGGCTATCGCAAAGCACTGCGTGTGATGAAAATGGCGGAAAAATTTGGACGCCCGATCATTACCTTTGTCGACACGCCCGGAGCCTATCCGGGCATCGACGCCGAAGAACGCGGCCAGGCCGAAGCGATCGCTTTTAACCTGCGCGAAATGGCTGCGATAACGGTTCCGATCATCGTTGTCATCCTTGGCGAAGGCGGTTCGGGCGGCGCGCTCGCTATTGGGATAGGCGACCGCGTCCTGATGATGGAAAACGCAGTTTATTCTGTAATTACTCCCGAAGGCTGCGCCGCGATCCTGTGGAAGAGCGCCGAAGAGGCTCCAAAGGCCGCTGAGGCTCTTCGGCTAACCGCGAGTGATCTCAAACGTTTCGAGCTTATAGATGAGGTGATACCTGAACCGAAAGCGTGGGAGATCGGAGCGGACGGCGACAGCAAGGCCTTCGAAGGAATTGCAAAAGCCTTAAAGAAGGCCATTGGCAAACAACTCAGGGACCTGAGCGGCATGACCACCCACGAACGAATGGAAGAGCGTTACCAGAAATTCCGCAAGATGGGCGAATGGGCCTGATCGCAACGGTGTTGCGTCAATAAAACTCTATACTATCTGTGCAATAAGCGCTAAAATAGGAGTGCCCGGCAAACTTGAGCTTTGTTGGTGTTGTAGGTTGGGTCTCCGATCCGATTTGGACCCTTTCGATCTTTGACAACTTCTGACCACCGGCCACCCGCCACGCTCACTGTTTTCTTGTGGGACAGTGGGACAAGTGGGACAAAATGCTAAACGCTGTAGATTCAGATATTTGCCTGTCCCAAGCTTGTCCCAACTTGTCCCAGATTGGGACAAAATGGGACAAAAATGCACAAAAAATACAGCCGCGATCATCGCTAAAGACGATCGCGGCCTGTTTCCCTGATCGATATTCCCTAGAATGGAATATCGTCGTCCTGACCGGCCGGAGAGCTTGCCGACGCCTGTGACGCCTTCTCGGGCGGAGCAAAATCGCTTTCGCTGGGTTCGCCATGATCTTCCATTCGTGCACCGCCGCTGATGAACTGCATATCCGTTCCGTGCACGGTGAGCGTGTAGCGGTTATTACCGTCGCGGTCGGTCCATTCCTCGACGCGCAAACGGCCTTCGATATAGACGGGACTCCCCTTTGTCAGATATTTCGCGCCGTTTTCGGCTTGCTTTCCCCACAGCGTGATCTTGAACCAAGTCGTGACGTCTTGCAGCTCGCCCGATTTATCACGTTTTTTCTCATTCGTGGCCATCGAAAAATCGCAGACCGCCGATCCTTGAGGTGTGTAACGAAGTTCGGGATCGCGGCCGAGATTCCCGACAATGATGATTTTGTTAAAGGACATTTTACGTGTTTTCTCCGTTGTTTATTTTATTTTCAGCGAACGTTAGGGATTTTATATTCATCAATTTAGGACGGTCAAGCTCGCCGTGATAAAATCCTGTTTTTGTTTGCCGAACTGTGAATTGTCGTAACCATTCTATCATTATTGAGCATTAGATGAAGCGATCATATCTCACAAATCTCCTCGCCGCTGCGTTGCTTCTTGGCTTCACCGTGCTGATACCCGTTTCATCCAGTGCGGCCCAGCCAAGCCGCGTTTCGACCGATCCGCCGCTCTTAAAGAAATGCTGGAATTATCCGTCGGCGATCGGTGAGCACGGACTGGCCGCCGACTCGTCAAGAATTTTCCTCGGCGAGACGAATGCCAGGATCGAAGCGATCTCAGTTGATACCGGGACGAAGCTTTGGACATCCGATCTCGGTGGGACCGTCGCATCGAACATCCTTGCGGGTGATAAGAATATCTACGTTGCGACACGCTCCGTCGGCACAGACCTGTCGAAAAACCACACGACGTTGTGGGCCCTAAGCAAAGAGACAGGCTTGACGGTATTTAGTTCTCCGTTGAATGCGACAGGTCAAATAACTCTCGACGGTGCCGGACAGCGAATATTTAGCGTTTCGGATGGTGTGATCGATGGATTTGACGCTTCGACAGGTGCGACGCTGTGGAGCCGCACCATAGCCGCCGTGTCGGCCGAGCCGGTGATCGCAGATCACAAGATCATTCTGGGGACTAACGACAAATTTGTCATTGTTGTTTCTGTCGAAACCGGCGAGATCACTTCGCGAATACGAACAAAATATATCCCGACGGCGGTCGCGTCACCAAATGCGGAAACGATCGTTGTGGGCGATGACCGGGGCAATTTATTGTCGGTTGACGCCGCGAACGGCGGAACGAATTGGAAACTCAGACAAGGTGCCCGTATCTCCGAGATCGACGTGAACAACGATGACGTGCTTGTGACCTCCTACGATAATTTTGTTTATTCGATCGATATCGGCAGCGGTAAAGTGTCGTGGAAAAAGCGGATGGCGGGCCGCATCAATGTAGTTCCCGATTCGTCGCGTCAGATCGCTGTGACGCTTGCCGCGGGTGAGAATACCGCTTTTGTCATTGACACAAAAAACGGTAAATCCCTAAATCAGCTTACCCTCGACGGCGAAAATGCCTTTGTTCAGGAGCCGATCATTGCCGGAAATTCCGCCGTCTTTGCCACGGCGGACGGCGTTCTTGGCTACAGCATTACGGGCTGTTCTGCTAAATGAAAAGGGCGGGAAACGTGGTTCCCGCCCGATAAAAAAGCTTTGCAGTTTGGAAGTCAAATCTAGTGCGAGACGGCGTACTGTTCCATCATTGCGTACATCTCGTCTTTAACGTGTAATTTCTTCTTTTTAATAGTTGATTCTTCGAGTTGTTCGTCGTCATTGGGATAGGTCAAATGGGCGAGTTCCACTAGTCTTTTTTCATAGCTCTGATGCTGTTGAACGAGGTCTCTGAATGTCGGATCCTTCTTGATGAGTTCGCTCTTTACGGCATCAGCGGTTGCAATGTCCATAACGTTTTCTTCCTCACTTTTCAATTTTGTCCCACCCGATGATCTCGGATAAGTATGGTCACCGGGCTTAAGCTTGATGTTAGCCCAATTTAACATCAATTATCAAGCGCAAGTCGGCGGTTAGGTCCGTTAGATCGCAAGTCTCATGACGACCGCATCTTCAATAGGATCAGCATAAAATCGAGGCCTTACGGATATTTCTTCGAACCCGGCATTCGTGTAAAAGCTGATAGCGTTAGCGTTAGACTGTCGGACTTCAAGCCAGATATTCACTATATGTTTGGTCTTACACCGGGAAATGAACTCGCTCAGCAGGACGTGACCAAGTCTGTGCCGGCGTGTGTTTTTTTCTACGGCGATGTTATAAATTTCGGCGTCGGGCCCCGGCACGATTCGACCTAAGATAAAGCCAACGATGCCGTCGTCCCCGGTCGCAACGGTCAAAAAAATCGAATCTGGCCGGTCGATCTCATCGAAATATCCCTGCCGTGTCCAATGACTTAGGCCGGATTCATCCGCAATGCGTTTGATTTCGGGAATATCGGCACGGACAACGGTTCTTACGAATGTTTTCATTAGGCGGCTTTTACGAATAGCGGCTCGAGATTTTCGGTTGCCTCGGCTTCTGACGCCGCGAGACCTACATAATAAGCCAGGTTTTCACCGGTGCGGGTCAGGATAGTATCGTTGAGGTTTGATTCGTGCAAGCGGGCATAGAGGGACGGTTCAGCAACGATCTCGGCCCAAGTATTCGATCGGGCAAATTCGAGAAATTTGTCAAATGTCGTTAATTTCGGAGTGCTTTTGTTCGCTAAGCTAAATTCCTGGTACGAGACATCGTTCTTCCCCATTGGAATAGCGGTAGTGACGCTTCCCTCGCGATTCGACCCGACCAGCATTGCTTCAGTCACCGGAACGCCAGTACACGGGATGTTTAATCCATTTCTTAATCCGAGTGCGGTAGCAATGCCGATGCGAATACCGGTATAACTGCCCGGGCCGGTCGATACCGCTAGTTTCGTGATGTCATACTTATCAACGACCGCTTTGTGGAGCAAACGCGAGATGTTTGGTAAGAGATCTTCAGCCCGTGAGACGCCGCCTTCACCGATCCAGCCCGCAATTTCAGTCGAGCCGCGCAGCAGCGAAATGCTGCCACCGCCGACGGCGGACTCGATCGCAAGGATCATCGACTCGGACTGTGTACTTTTCATGCCTTAAAACGTGATCGAATATTTTGCGTTACGGCGCGAAAAAAGGAAGGCAAGCGCTTTACAAAACATCCGAGCTGGTAATAAAAACGCATGCTTCCATCAAGGTCTCCCTCCATTTCGACGGTCGCGCGGATCGGGTTTGGCGGTACACGTTTCTTTAGTTGTCGGAAAAACTGCTTCGAGTCATGCACAAACGAAATGAGCGGCAAAAGATGTACCGGATCCTGCCATTCTTTCTCGACGCGTTTAATGAGCCATTTTGGTAACTGTCGGGCTTCGTCGGCAAACGCCAGCTCATCAAGTGGAAGATCGAAATACCTGTTAGTGAGGCCGATCACGCAAAGAACCCATCGCCGACGATTGGAGCTAACAGACTCGAGACACCGCGACCAGTCAAAATCCACCGGGCGATTTTTGACGGCATAGTAAATATCGCGGAGCCTATCCCTATTAACTCCGCCGTCGGTCAGCCAATGGACGCAAAGCAGTCGCAGATGGTCCTCGGGCCGGAGTATTCGAATCGGCGTATCGTCTAAATTAACCAGCTGCGAATTGGCAAAAAGGTCGTCCCAAGGCAGGGTGTCGAGATGTCGAAGTTCATTATGAAGATCAACATTGACCCCGGTTAGCTTACCCGAAATCAAGAGAAGCCGCGCCCGCTCATAATCGCTCGCGGACACGGCTAAATCTATATCTGTAAATTGTCGAGGTTCTCCCTCCGGATAACTAAGGCCGGCCGCCCATCCTTTGATCAGAATAGGCTCGATACCATTCGCCCTAAGAAACGAAACCGCCTTCTCAATTTGGACCTCATAACGCCGCTTTTGAATCAGGTGCCAGCGAAAATCGTTGGCATATTCGACGGCGTTTGCTGGGTTCATGAGTCTAAGATCAAAAACCAGGTACCTTTGACCATCAGCCAACAAGGACGTTTATGGACACGTACCCGTCTGAACAACAGAGGTGCAGTGACCATTGCATCCGCAATTATCCGGACAACTATTGGCGGCAGTGCAATTATTGATTTCGTTGTTAGTTCCTGGACTGAGACATCCACAAGAGGCCAACGCAAACACATTCTTCGGAGCTACGAGCGACGCGATGACCGGCAATGCAACAACCGATGCAAACCCTATTTTCTTCAGCACTTCGCGGCGCGACTGTCCCGCAAAGGCGGACTTAATCTCACTCTCAAGCAGGTTATTTTCGTTCAGCTGATCGATGGCGAGCCAAACCAGGTCTTCCGACATCTTACCGCCGGATTGGGCATGGTAAAGACTTGCGATATCAGTAACCGACGTTTGACCGTCGCACGATTTCCAGACAAATGCGGCGGTTTGATTCAAACAGTGGGCTTTATTGCTGTCGAGATCATACACGAGCAGTTCGTCTGGCATCTCCTGTACGACCAATCCCTGTTTACGGGCAGTTGGGAATTGCGAGTTATTCATTTTCTCCTCCATAAATGTCTCTTTGCGAAACTAAACGTTTTTTGGACTAAATTTAATTTAATTGCTATCGACAAATTCTAAAAACTTTTTTGCAAAATCCTTCGCGTCATTCCTGAATCCCTTTGCTATAGTCGCGCGGGTAGTGATCTTTTTCAATACTTTTAACGAAAACTCAGGTACCCGCCTTATCGGGATCGTCTGGGTTATCATCTCGATCATTCCCTCGCCGGGCGAAAGAATTTTCGGCTTCCATCGGGCACCGTCCTTAAATTCCGTCAAAAGAACAAAACCTACTGGAAGCGGCTCGGTCCCCGCCGTGCCACCCAACGATCTTACATCGACATCGACGACCTTCCCCGGCTGTCCCTTTGGCACTTCCCGGCGAACTGACAAAAGTCGTGCAAAAGGGTGAACAAAACCGTCGGAGTCAAAAACAGCGTAGTCATCGGAATAGTACGTCGCTCCGTTTCGCACAAGTTCGGCGGTAAGCGTCGTCTTTCCGTGTCGGCTATTTGCGGGGAAGACGATCGCTTTGCCGTTCCATCCGACCACTCCGGCATGAACAAAAACGCGATCGACAGCAAATTCGGCGACTCGGAGGCGGACAAGCGTATCAAGGTACTTAAATAATTCGTGCCGCTTGCGGGAATGCGGCTGAACTTCATCGTTGTCCCGTATGAAATACCAACCGTCCTTGCCGATACCGATGCCAAACGCATGCTCGGTTTCCTGATTGTCAACTATACGCAATTGACCGACCAATGCCTTGCGAACCGCGCGTTCGGCGCCATCAAGCAAATCCGTTCTATGGCTCTCGATGCGAATTATTACGCCATACGACTCAAAACAAAAATGCTTATCAAGAAGACGCCCATCGGCCAACATTTTGCGATCCATTAAAAGTGAGAGAACAAAATCTCCTGAATATTGTGCAAATCTAACACTTTTCTCGACTTACGTCAATATTTTTCTCAAAAAAGCGAAAACAGATGGTGGCAAAATGTTGCGATATTCAAATTTCCACATAACCATTTCGCGTCCCTGTGGCCAATTATCAGCCCCGGAAATCGGTTGTTAAAGTAATACCTTGAGTTTCTATAGGAACAAATTTCAAGTTGAAACGGAAAGACGAATCCAAATACAAATATAACACTATAAACGACTTTCAACAAGGTTTAACTTGATTCAGCCTCATTTTTGTGAACAAATCTGATCAATTACGTCGATCGAAACAATTGCATTCATTGTAATGCTCCGCCAAATTCTGCACGGTATTTGTCGATCGCTGTCGAACGCGAATATTTTTGCTTTGCCGCAGTATACGCACGATCCCCCATCGCTGAAAGTGCATCTTTGTTTTCGTACATTTCAAGGATCGCAGCTAAAAGTTTGTCCGGATCTCCAGGAACAATATGACGACCCACATCCTCTTCATCAATGACCAAGGCAAGCTCTGACGCTTCATCCGTCAGTGCCAGTATCGGCTTTCCGGCTGCGAGTATGTTATATGTCCGGCATGGCATTGCCGCACCCCAAGTTCCGCTGACCAGCGAGATCAAAGCGACATCGCATGCGTTGAGAAACTCGACCTGCTGGCTGCGAGGCCTGGTTCCGAGATAAGTTACGTTCCTTAGTCGACGTGCAGCGTTTTCAATAAACTGTTTTTTTGCCCCGGAGCCGATAAAAAGAAAGTGAAATTCCGGACGGTCGAGCAGTCTTTCGGCTGCCTCGATTATTGATTCTACATCACTCGGATGGCCGATGTTACCGGCGTACAACAGAACGAATTTGTCCTCTATGCCGAGCGATTTTAAAAGGGCATTTTTCGATTTTGGGCACGGATGGATCGTCTCAAGATCTGCCCAGTTGGGAATCGTCAATATGGGAATATCGAAGCCGGCAGTTTTTTTGAGCATCATTTCCCTCATATCGCGGCCGACTACGATCATCTTCTCAGCATGTTTATACAACCAGCGGTTAAAAAAATTGATCAGCCGCACGCCGATCGAATTCTTATTCAATTTTCCGGTTGCCACCAGAAGTTCAGGGTAACAGTCATGGAGAAGCAGCGTGTAACCCGTCCCGCGTATCAGGGCTGCCAACGCAATGGTAAAGGGTAGGCTCGGTGGGGTAGTGACGACCAAAACCCGGTCGCCCTTCCGAAACTGACGCAAGGCAATAAAGAAAACCGAGATGCCGAGTGTCAGCATATTGATGACCCGGAAAGGAATCACGTTTTTATCGAGCAGTGTACTCGATGCTCGAAAGATCTCCACGCCCTTGTGAATCTCATGTTTTGGCGCCTTGGTGCCGCGCGCGCCATAATTTGGCTGGCCGCAGATGACTTTCGTGTTGTGGTCCCGGGCAAGTCTTTCGGCGATCGAAGTCAGGTAGTAACCCGTGGATACTTCCTCGGGGTAGTAGACCTCAGAGGCGACCCACAAACGGGCTGAATTGTTACTGTCAGCGTTCATCAGATCTGGAAGCGAAAGCTTTTACGCGAAAGTTACACGCGGTTCATTAACAAGGTTTTTAAAAAGAGCGTAGTCGATTATGTCGGCCATTGCCCTTTCGGCCGAAGGATCCGATATCCAGGCATTTGCAAACCGGACCGCACTTTCGGACATCGTGCGATACTCTTCCTGATCCATCGCGATACAGCAGTTGATCGTTTCGATCCATTCGGCAGTATTCGCTAATGGAATTGCCCACCCGGCATTTTCGGCAACTATCTCGCTCCAGATCGTTTTGTCGCTTATCAGCAACGGGCAGCCGACAGCTAGGCCTTCCAGCATTACATATCCGAAATTTTCGTTAAGCGTCGGCAGAACAAAAAAATGACTTTCCAAAACACGAGTCAAAGCTTCCTGATTTGAAAATGGCCCTAAGAATCGCACAGAAATCGTATCGGTTAGTTCATTTGCGATCGCCATACATTCCTTGTAATATGCCCGGTCTTCCAAAGGACCTATCACGTCAACCTCAACTCTGCCCTTATCGATCGCCCGAAGCCGCTCGAGAAAATAGTGAAGATTTTTTTTTCGGGTCAATCGTGAAAGAAAAGCAAATTTTGCGATACCCGAAGACTTCGGCGGCTTCAAGGCCTGATCGTAATCGGGATAGACCATTTCAGGCGCAAGGTCAGGCGCGCAAAAGATCTCGATCGCGGTTCCGGCATAATCGAAGATCTCTTGCTTTTCCACTTCATTTGTCGCTTTCCAGATCGCGTTTCCGAAAAGTCCTACGGCCTTTGCGAACGAGAGAAAAGCTTTCTTCTTGAGCGGTTTCAACCCTAAAGCGGCCGGCGATAGTTCCCCGCAGGGCGCGACGATCATGGGTATGCGAGGAACAAGGTTTTGGCGGCGCGCAAACAGGTATTTTAAGACGGGAAGGCTCAAAACGCTGTTCAGAAATACAAGATCCGGACAAACCTCGTTGACCAGCGCGGCAGCTTTGAAGCGCGTCAGCGACCGCGGAGTCGCATAATAAACCTTCGCTCCATCGACGTCGTTCCAGTCTCCGGTCCTGACAGAATTGTATGGTTGTTTATCGCTCTTGCTGTCGTAATTTCTCGTGACGATAAAAAAATCGAAGCGGTCGCAAAATCTCGAAACCAGATTTACGACGGTCCACATCCCGCCGCCGCTCTGCTTGCTTGGCAGATAAAAATCGCAAAAGACCATTATCCTTTTTTTCGAAACCGTACTATTTTGCATCTGGACTTAAAACTATGAGATATGTTTTCGGACGCTGAGGTTTCCCAAAACGATTTTGACTACTGTTTGGGAAACGTTCGCAACGGTGTACTCGGCAGGGGCTGTCCACGCCGGTTTTTCTGCGGTCGCGAGATCAACGCATCGAACGACCGATTCGGGGTCTGAGCCGGAAATAATGTTGCTGCCGCACTCTATCGTCTCGGGCCGCTCAGTTACATCGCGAAGCGTTACGTTCGGAATACCGAAAATGCTGCACTCCTCCTGAACAGTGCCGCTGTCACTCAAAACGGCAAAAGCATTTTTCTGCAAATTTACAAAATCAAAAAAGCCCAGAGGTTCAAGGATCATAAACTTGTCTTTCGGCAGGTTTAGGCCTAATATTTCAAGTTTCTCGGCCGTACGTGGATGCATGCTTATCACGACAGGCTTCTCATATTTTTCGGCGATCTTACTGAGACCTTCAAAAATTTGAGCGAGCCGATCAGGCAAATCAACATTCTCGGCCCGATGAAGCGTAACGAGAAAATAACCTTTTGCCTCTAGATCGTGACTTTCGACGGCCTTACACGAATCTATCTGGTCTTCGTAGTGCTTCAGAACCTCATAGATCGGATTTCCGGTTACAAAAATGCATTCCGGTTCAATCCCCTCGCGAACCAGATTTTCCTTGCTACCGTGCGTGTACGGCATCAGGAACGTGCTTGCGTGGTCGATCAGCCGCCGGTTAACCTCCTCTGGGACGCGGTCGTCGTAACACCTGTTTCCGGCTTCCATGTGATAGACCGGAATGCCGCGACGCGCTGCCACAATTGCAGAGAGAGCACTGTTCGTATCGCCAAGTATCAATACCTTATCCGGCCTGCGGTTTTCCAGCTCTCTATCCACCAACGACAAGATCTGTCCCGCTTGCTCCGCAAAGCTGCTGGATCTGATATTGAGGCAGACATCGGGTTGACGAACGCCCAGCTGATCGAAAAAGATATCGCTGAGACCCGTATGATAATTTTGTCCGGTATGAACCGCTATATGGTCGGAAAACCGGTCAAGTGTCTTGATGATCAGGCTCAACCTGATAATTTCAGGCCGCGTGCCAAAGATCGTCATTATCTTCATAATTTTTGGCTCAGCTGTTTGCGGTCAAGAAGCGCTTGATCTCGTCGTTGGCCGTGCCAAGCAGATTTTGCAATTCCTCGACCGAAATATTATCGTGCTTTGACGAGTATTCAGACCTAAGAGCGGGAACGAATTCACTACCCCCTCGCAGCTCCGGCAGGACGGGTACAATAACGTAGTAGTCGCCATCGGAACGGGTCCGGAAGCACTCCTCTTCGGACACCATTATCTCATCAACCTTTTCGCCCGGCCGTATTCCGGTATAAATTATCGGCAGATCTTTGCCTTTCAACAGGGCTCTTGCAACGTCCGTAATGTTTGCCGACGGAACCTTTGGTACATAGGTGTCACCGGCGCGGCCGGACACCAAAGCGGCAAAGACAGTATCGGCGGCCTTGTCGAGCGTGAGCAGAAAACGTGTCATTTCAGGCAGCGTAATGGTGATCGGCTGATTTTTTTCTATCTGTTCGACAAAAAGCGGAACGATAGAACCGCGTGAGGCTATCACGTTGCCATAGCGAACGCACATAAAGCGGGTTCTTGGACAAGCGCGATTTGCTTCGATCAGGATGCGTTCCTGGATCGCCTTTGTCATTCCCATTACGTTTATTGGTTTGCACGCCTTGTCCGAAGAAATGCCGACCACGGCCTCGATCGACAAATCGTTTTCACGGATCGCGCGAACCAGATTTTCCGCTCCGTGGATATTCGTCTTAACTGCTTCAAAAGGAAAAT
>Ga0207674_10007242_pt1 | contig 12944 bp, 12 predicted proteins | sample KBSCornC72_FD_184303 | JGI IMG/M metagenome (GOLD analysis project Ga0207674, IMG submission 184303) | Corn rhizosphere microbial communities from Kellogg Biological Station, Michigan, USA - KBS Corn C7-2 (SPAdes) (version 2) | ecosystem: Host-associated > Plants > Roots > Rhizosphere > Soil ... | reverse complement strand
CCTGCTTCCGTGGGGCGCCACATCTTGAACGCGGTGATCGGCGGCGCGTCTCGCCAGACCGCATCTTCATCGACGCCGTCGATCGTGACGGGAGCCTCGGACCGCGTCGCCACGACTCCGGTATCCGTGGCCGGCGGGGTGGGGCGGCGAACGTGTGCCGCAGCGCGCGGGGCGCCCTGAGGGGTCGCGACCGCGTCGGTGGATTGCAGCGCCAGGGTGAGGCCCAATAGGGCAACGACACCAATCATGGCGGAGCCTCTCGGTGGGAAGAGAAGTGGGGGGTGGATCGCGTTGAACGGCGATGAGACACCCTACGCCCGCAAATGGTTGAAGAGTTTCCACCAATTGCGGTTTTTTCTCTTCTTTTGAACGATCCTGCGCTGGCCGACGGCGCGTCCCGGTGACGCCGCTTACAGTCGCGGCCGCCGAGGCCGGCCGCGACTCAGTGGTGCTGCCCGCCCGACATGTCCATCCCCGGCATCGGGTTCGCCGCGACGGAGGAATCCATCTCCGCGGCAGGGACGTCGGAGAGATGCTCCTGCACCACGACCCACCGGCCATTGCGCCGCGCGAAGACCTGCGTCAGCGCGCCGGCGATGACGTGCGGCGTGCCGCGCGGCGTGAGGTGCGGGATCCGGTACGTCGCGGTCACCACGGCCGCGTCGCGCGAGAGGACGTCGACGTGCATCGGATCCCACTGCCACTTCGGGTCACGCATGTTCTGGCCGACGTACTCCCAGAAGGCGCGGATCCCCGCCTCGAGCGAATCGCGCGACACGGACACGCGACCTCCACTCGCCGAGACGACGCCACCGGTCGGCGGATAGAGACTCATCATGCGCGCGATCCGGTCGCCCGGTGTCGTGACGTCGTAGGCGGCGACGATCATCCGCTGCAGCGTGTCGCCGATCGCCGCGCGTTCGGCGGGGGCGAGCGTATCGCTCGCCGGCCGTGCGCACGCCGCCAGCGCGCCAGTCGCGAGCGTGAATGCGACGACGTGCAGCCGATGCGAGCGAGAGAGGGGAGTGCGTGACATGCGTGTCATGGTGGAGACGGGAGGAACGCGCTCGAGCATCCGTTACAAGACAAACTCTAGCACCGCGTCCCCTACCGTCGCACGTCACGATGATCGCTGTCTCGCTTCGTGGACATCGATTGTCACCGCGCGCGGACAGCGCACGGCTCGTTTCGCTCTGCTGAAGGGCTGGAGGCGTGGCGCATCCTATGCATTTCGCGCACGCGTACACCATGCAGTCAGGCGCCATCTCAGAGGTGGTACACATGCGGAAGCACGTGAAGGTCGCGACCCTCTCGCTCGCCGTGTTCGCCGGGGCCTGCGGCACCAGCAAGGAGAAGTCGGCGGCGCTGCCCGACGATCTCCAGAAGGACCTCGCGGTCGCGTCGGCACCGGCGCCCGACCTGGCCAGCGCACCGAAGAGCTTCGAGCCGACGCAGGTCGTGTCGGCGATGGAGCGGACGACGGCGTCCAGGCCGCTCAAGACCATCGTCAAGACGAAGCGGCACACGAAGCCGATGCGGCGGCCCGAGCCGGTGAGCAAGCCGGCCGAGGAGCTCGCGTCGGCCGACGTGGCGGGCACCACCGAGATGGCACCGGCGCCGACGGCCAAGGCACCGTCCCCGACGGACATGGCGACGATCCCGGAGCCGGTCGCGACGGCGCCCGAGCCGGGCAACGAGCCAGCGCCGTCGACGGCGCCCGCGCGCGGCGGCTCCGGCACCGGTGGGGTCGGAACGGGTCGGCGTGGCGGCGGGATCGGCGGACTGGGTGGCATCCTCGGCGGGATCATCGGCGGCGTCGTGATCCGCGGTGGTCACGGCGGCGTGGACCACTGCGATCCGCGCACGGATGGTCGGAGGACGGGCAGCATCTACATCCTCGGCCCGAACTCCAGCATGCCAGCCCTTCCGACCGGCACCTTCCCGCGCCGGTTCGCCCGAGGGTACTGAGAGCCGAGCTTTGGTGAGCCGCCGACGTCACGCGTGACGTCGGCGGCTCGCGCGTACCCATCGGTCCCACGTCCGCGCCCGTCGCGGCGGCCGGCACGATCGTCGCGCTCAGAGCAGCCGACCTGTCGAGCCGGCCTGATGCGCTACCATACTGCCGTGATCATCACCTTCCACGCGTCCGCCGAGCGCTGAGTGGGCGCCGCGGACGCGATGCACGAGCGCGAGCGGCCGCGGCTCACGCGGGCCCTCGCGTCACGCAACTTCCGTCTCTTCTTCGGGGGCCAGAGCGTCTCCCTCGTCGGGACGTGGATCACGCGCATCGCGACGAGCTGGCTCGTGTATCGGCTCACCGGCTCGGCGTTGCTCCTCGGCGTCGTCGGGTTCTGCGGACAGATCCCGACCCTGATCCTCGCACCGTTTGCCGGGGTCCTCGTGGATCGCTCGAACCGGCACCGGATCCTCGTCGTCACGCAGGTGCTCTCGATGCTGCAGTCGGTCGCGCTCGCCGTGCTGACGCTGGGCGGCGTGATCACGGTGACGCACGTGCTCCTCCTGCAGGTGGTGCAGGGGATCATCAACGCCTTCGACACGCCGGCGCGCCAGTCGTTCGTCGTCGAGATGGTGGAGGATCGCGCCGATCTGCCGAACGCCATCGCGCTCAACTCGTCGATGGTGAACGCGAGCCGGATCATCGGCCCGTCGATCGGCGGCATCATCATCGGTGCGGTCGGCGAGGGCTGGTGCTTCGCGCTCGACGCCGTGTCGTACCTCGCCGTGATCGCGTCGCTCCTCGCGATGCGACTCGAACCGCGCACACGCATGCGCTCGACGACGCGACTCACCGAGGACTTCGCGACGGGCTACCACTACGTGACGCGCTTCGTGCCGGTGCGCTCGGCGCTGCTCCTCCTCTCGCTCGTGAGCATCATGGGGATGCCGTACACCGTGCTGATGCCGGCCATCTCGGCGAGCGTGCTGCATGGTGGGCCACACACGCTCGGCTTCCTCATGACGGCGTCGGGCGCGGGTGCGCTGGGCGGCGCGCTCTATCTCGCCTCGCGCCGGTCGGTACTCGGGCTCGGGCGCGCGATGGCCGTCGCGGCGACGACGTTCGGGCTCGGCCTCACGGCGTTCTCGTTCTCCCGGTCGCTCTGGCTCTCGATGCTCGTGCTTCCGATCGTCGGCGCCGGGATGATGATCACCATGGCCGCGACGAACACGATCATCCAGACGGTCGTGGAGGAGGATCTGCGCGGCCGCGTCATGGCGTTCTACACGATGGCGTTCCTCGGCACCGCGCCGATCGGCAGCCTCATCGCCGGCGTCGCCGCGGACCGCATCGGACCACAGCGCACGATCCTGCTCGGCGGGCTGGCGTGCATCGCGGCGGGAATGTGGTTCATGTATCGCCTGCCGCTGCTGCGCGAGATGGTGCGGCCCATCTACGTCGAGCGCGGGATCCTCGCCGCCGCGGAGATCGAAGCCAACACCAAGGCGCTCTGATCCGCGTCGCGAATCGTGCGATCGCGTCGTCCATTCGTTGCGCGGTGCGGCACACGCGTTGCGGCGCCATTCGCGCGCGAGATCGCGCGCGCAGCGTGGCGCGCGCGAGCGCAACCGTCTCGGTACGAGGAGTTCATCATGGCAGACGACAGAGCGACCCAGACCCGTGGCGACAACGCCAACACCGATCAGCAATCCAACGTCAACACCGGCGGGAGCTCGGCGTCGAGCGGCGCAGGCTCGACGTCGGGGCGATCACAGAATGCGGGCACGACGGGAGATCGCCAGCAGAATGCGAGCACGACGGGCGATCGCCAGCGCTCGATCCAGACGTCGAACGAGCAGTCGAGGGGTGCGACCCAGCAGTCGCGCGGAACAGGGATGACGCGCGGGCAGCAGTCGACGCCGAGCACCGGCTACGGCACGATGGGAAGTCCGTTCAGCCTGATGCGTCGCATGGCCGAGGATATGGACCGCCTGTTCGAGGACTTCGGGTTGGGCATTCCCGGGTTCGCCATCTCACCGGCGCTGTCCAGCCAGTCGATGCAGCGGCGCGGTGGCTCGACGAACGCGTTCCAGCGCGGCGGCTGGCTCCCGCAGATCGAGACCTTCCGTCGTGGCGACAAGCTCGTCCTGCGCGCCGACCTGCCCGGCCTGCGCAAGGAGGACGTCGACGTCGAGATCGAGGACGGCATCCTCACGATCTCGGGAGAGCGGTCGAACGAGAACGAGGAGGACCGTGAAGGCTACTATCACAGCGAGCGGAGCTACGGGCAGTTCCAGCGCTCCCTCGCGCTGCCGGAAGGCGTGACGGGCGACAACTCCGAGGCGACGTTCAAGGACGGCGTGCTCGAGGTGACGATCCCGGTGCCGAAGCAGGCGGAGAAGAGCGCGAGGAAGGTGCAGATCCGCTGACGCGGTGGTCGGTGATCGGTAATCGGTGATCAGCCGGTCTCGGGACGCGGGCACGTCTCGAGGCTGGCCGGTCACCGGTCACCGTGAACCGTTCACAGCGCGCCCGAAGGGCGCGGCTACACGCCGACCATCGCCATCCGCTCGCACGACTCCGCGCAGCGCCGGCATGCTTCGGCGCAGGCGCGCATCACGTCGTCGTCGGAGAGGCGGTCGCAGTCGGCGGCGCAGTGGCGGCAGATCGCCGCGCACGCGACGCTGATGCGCTCCTGCTCATCCGAGCCGCGCAGCATGAAGTCGACGTTCGTGCGGCAGATCTCGGCACAGTCCTGCAGCAGGACGATGTGCGCCTCCTCGGCGTGCTCGCCTCCCTGCTCGAGACAGTAGGGGATCGTCGACAGGCACACTTCGTGGCACCGCACGCACTCGTCGATGCATTGCCGGACGACGGGAGCGATGAAGTTGAGCGCGGTTCTCGGCATGTGCGGCCCTCCGGTGAGGAGCGTGCCGCGAGGCTCCAGTGGCGCCGCGCGGCGACGCTCGTGCTCGATGACCCGACGGCCGCCGATGGCTGCATGGCGTGTGCCCCGAGGCCGCCCGGTGGTGCGCAAATTCGAGGAGCCGCGCGGCGTCGCGCGGCTCCGGTCGACCTCACTCCGTTTCACTCCGTGACGTGCTGGATCAGCCGGGGCCCTTACCCGTGCTCGGCGCGCAGACCGTCGCGCCGGTGCGCGTGGTGTCCGACGGGATCTGCTCCGCGACCGGTGGGACGCGCTTGCCCGTCGTCGTCGTGTCCGCGCCGACACCGTTCGCGCCGTTCGTGGCGTTGAGACCGGTGAGACGCTGGCTCGGGTTGGTGGAGGTGTTATTGGGTGTCGGACTGGCGGCGACTCCGGCGGTGGTCGCCGCGTCGGTCGGCGTTCCATTCGTCCCGTTGCTCGCCGTGGTCGTGCCGGTCGTGGGCGCCGCGGCAGTCGGGTCCGGCACCGACGGCGACAGGCTGCCATTGGACGCCGAGACCACCGGGCATGGCGTGGTGCGTGCGCCTGCGGTTCCCGGTGTCGTCTGCTGCGCCCCTGCGCTGGCGCTGATGGTCGCGCCCAGCACGATCGCGATCCCCGCCATGCGCCAGCGGCCGATCTGCTCCCTGAATTCCATGGTATTCGACATCAGTACCTCCTGACTCTCGCCCGCTGCATCTCCCGTGGGTCGATTCCGGGTGGGGCGCTCCGGTCGCCGGCCTGGCGGCCGCTACACTCGTTCGCGCCCCGTGCGACGTATGTCGTCTTTGGCGCGGGCTGGGGGCGCAATGCGCGTGCCCTCGACCGCGACGCGTGGGCCGCTCGGGCGCGACGCGGCCAGTATTTCTTCCAGTGGCGCTCGCCTCGCGGCCCAGCTTTCGCATCTGCGATCTCCGTCCACTTCAGGCGTGGCAGGATGAGACCGCTCAGGATATCACTCGTACTCGCTGCGTCGGCAGCGCAGTGGGCGTGTGTCGATGAAGCGCGTACCGAGACGGCTGCGGCACACGCGCGTGACTCGGCGCTCGTCCACGATCTCGTGCTGGCCGGATATGACTCTGACGCCATCCGGCCGTCGGGACGCTACTTCGGCGTGCCGACATCGGGCGCCAGTACCGTGACGGAATCGTCCGGCGAGCTGGCCGATGCGAGAAGCGACTCCACGGCGCCGTCGACCATGAAGAACGTCTCCACCGCCGCGCCGTCGGCGGAGAGCGACGTCGGACCGTCGTGCGCGTCGCCCGCCGCGGACGATCAGCAGCGCTGCCTCGAGGGCTACATGACGCGCGCCGACGCGAATCTCAACCGAAGCTATCAGGCGCTGGTCGCGCAACTGAACTCGGAAAGGGGAGCGCGCGCCGGCACGTCGGAGCCGGCCACCGTGCGCCGGCTGCGGAACACCCAGCGGAACTGGGTCACCTATCGCAACGACGAGTGTCGCAAGCGGACCGCGGCGAGCGAGGGGCCGCTCTGGGCGCCAGTGCGAGCTCGCTGCCTCGAGGAGTACTCCGCGCTGCGCCAGCGCGAGTTCGACGATGCCCTCGCGAAGCGCAAGGCCGCCGCGGCCAAGAGCACCCCGACAAAACCGAAGGCGAAGAAGCAGACCAAGCGAACGACGAGGGCGAAACGGCATAGCAGGCGCTAGCTTTCCGGCGTGCGCATACTCGTCCTGAACGCCGGCTCGTCGTCTCTCAAGTTCCAGCTCATCGATACCGACGGCGCGGCGATCGCCGAGTCGCGCGACCGGCGCCTGGCGCGCGGCCAGGTCGAACGGATCGGTGGCCAGGCCATCGTGACGCTCGCCGCGGCTGGTGCCGCGCCCACCAAATCGACCGCGCCGATCCGCGATCATGCCGCGGCGGTGGAGCACGTCATCACCTGGCTCGCCGGCCCCGACTCCGGCGTGGCGATCGAGAGCGTCGCCGAGATCGAGGCGGTGGGCCACCGCGTGGTGCACGGCGGGGAGCGGTTCACGCATTCGACGCGGATCGACGACGAGGTGCGGCGCGAGCTGGAGGAGTTGATCGAGCTCGCGCCGCTCCACAATCCGCACAACCTCCGCGGGATCGCGGCGGCGCGGAGCGCGCTGGGCGCGGGCATTCCGCAGGTCGCCGTGTTCGACACCGCGTTCCACCACAGCCTCCCGGACACGGCGTACCTCTACGCGATCCCGTACCAGCTCTACCGCCGCCATCGTGTCCGGCGGTACGGCTTTCATGGGACGTCGCACCGGTACGTCGCCTATCGCTACCGCCAGCTCACGGGGCGCACGCGCGACCAGACGAAGATCATCACGCTGCACCTCGGCAACGGCGCCTCGGCCTGCGCGATCGACGGGGGCAACTCGATCGACACGTCGATGGGCTTCACGCCGCTCGAGGGGCTCGTGATGGGCACCCGCTCCGGCGACATCGATCCGGCGATCCTGGACTTCGTGTCGGCGAAGGAAGGGCTGTCGCTGCACGAGCTGGACTCGATGCTCAACAAGCAGTCCGGGCTCCTCGGTCTCTCCGGACTGACGGCCGACATGCGCGAGCTGCTCGCCGAGGAGGCGGAGCACGGCGACCGCCGCGCGCGGCTCGCGGTGGACCTCTTCTGCTATCGCGTCAAGAAGTACCTCGGCTCCTACCTCGCGGCGATGAACGGCGCCGACGCGATCGTGTTCGCGGGCGGGATCGGTGAGAACTCCCCGGACGTGCGCGCCCGCATCTGCGCCGGCATGGACTGGCTCGGCGTCGCACTCGATCCGGCGAGGAACGCGTCGCTCACGGGCTCCGAAGGCCGTATCGAGGCCGAAGATTCACGCGTGCAGCTCTGGGTGATCCCGACGGACGAGGAGCTGCTGATCGCACGGGATACGTGGCGGGTAGTGACCGGAGAAGAATTGCAGTGAGGCGCGGGGATGGGAGATGCGGGGATGCGGAACAGCACGGCCTCGGGAGCCAGAAGCTTCCAGAGGCCGTTTGTCATCCCGAGCGCAGTCGAGGGATCTGCACTTGCCGAGCGCTGTCAGTGCAGATCCTCGACGCCGCCTGATGACGATCCTTCGACTCGCTTCGCTCGCTCAGGATCTACGCTCGCTCGGGATGACACGTGTCGTTTCCTCATCCCCTCATCCCCCCCATCCCCGCACCTCAACCGTGCTTCACCTTGGCCGCTGCGAGCAACACCAGCAGTCCCACCATCCCACTGTTCGTCGCCACCACGGGCCAGTCGCGCGAGAGCGCGCCGTAGAGGATCCACATCGAGCCCGCGGTGATGAGCAGGGCGAGCGACGCGAGGGAGAGGTCGCGCGTCTGCCGCGTGCGCCAGGCGCGCACCACCTGCGGGAGGAACGACGCCACCGTCACCGTGCCGGCGACGTATCCGAGCTCGTTCACCATGCAGGGATCTGCGCGACCGCGGGGGACGATACCGGCGTGAGGATCTCGCCGGCTCCTTCGCGGATGGTGAGCCAGTCGGTGCGGACGCGATCCCATTCCTGGATCAACACGCCGTGCTGCTCGAACAGCGCGCGGATCTGGTTGCGGTTGCAGCCGAGGATGTCCTCGAGGACCGGGATCAACACGCTCAGCGCGTCGTCGCTCATCACGGTGCGCTGCGCGATGCGCGCGATGAAGCGCGCCTCGGACGCGGCGATCGTCAGCCCGTCGCAGCGGTTGACGTGCAGCATCACGTGGATGTCCGAGCTGCCGTCGCCGACGTAGACGATCCGGTCGCCGGGGACGCCGAGCCGGTCGCGCAGCTCGTCCACCGCGGCCACCTTGCCGTAGCCCGCCGGCACGCGCGCGATCGACGCGACCTCGCCCGTGTGCTCGTCGTAGACGAAGCGCGTGGCGATGATGCGCTCGGGAGGAACGATGCCGGAGAGCGCCGAGTGCACGACGTCCTCCGGTGCGGCGGAGACGACGTAGAAGTCGAAGCAGTGCCCATCGATCCCGTTCTCGAGGAACGACGTCAGCAGCGGGATGTTGCGCTTGAGCCGGATGCGGCGCCCGACTTCCACGAGGTCGCTGCGTCGCACGCGGCGGAATTCCGGGTCGTGCAGGATCAGATAGGTCAGCTCGGCGCCCGACTGGACGAGATTCAATCGCGACAGACCGGCGACGCGTCCGGCGAAGTCGTTGATGCCGAGCATGTCGCTCATCACGTGACCGGAGTCGTTGAAGCTCAACGTCTGGTCGAAGTCGCTCACGAGCAGATAGTGCTTGCGTGCCATCGACAGCCCCTGCGAGAGTGGTGTGTGAGCGCAAGATCAACGAGCCCGCGCGTGAAAGTCAACGCGTGATTCATGTCGACTTTCGTGTCGAATGATGCACGTGAATTGTGTCGTCGCATGACGAACACGAAGCGCGCGCGTGCGTCGTTACACGCGTGTCACGCCGACGTCACGAACGTCGTATGTCAGTCGCCGCGCGGCGCGGGCGGATGGGCGGGATCGCGACGTGGCGCCGGCGCCGGCGCGCGCTGCGGCGTGCGTGCGTCGTCACCGCGCCGGAGCGGGACGCTGACCTCGGGCGGCATCGGCGCGGTGCGGCGCGATCCTTCGCTGCGTCGCACGCCGACGAAGCGGAAGAAGGGAGCGATCGCGAACAGCGGCCAGCGCAACATCCGGAGCGTGGCGGCGCGATTGTATGCGCGTGCGACCTTCGCGCGCCGGGCCGCGAACAGGGCGATCTCCTCGTCGGCGATCTGCGGAATGATGAAGCGTCCGTCGAAGTGCGTCTCGCGCTTCATCAGTCGCTTGAGGCCGGGCACACTGAGCAGGCGCACGTACTCGTACGGTTTGCCGCTCCGCATGCGCACGTAGCGCTGCTGCCAGCGCGTCGGGAGCCAGCCCACGCCCCACACGCCGACGTGCGGCTCGGCCGAGACGCTGAATCGATTCGGCGTGGCGAGCGCGAAGGGCGCACCGGGCGCCGCGATGCGGTCGATCTCGCGCAGATGCCGGCGCTGATCGGCGCAGTGCTCGATCACGTCGAGCGACGCGATCGCCGGCGCGGCGCCGTCGGGGAGGGGGAGCGCCTCGCAGAGCGCGGCGCACAGCGTGGCGCGTCCGCCGTGCGCCTCGATCATGCGTCGCGCGACGATCAGCCACTCGAGCGACGCGTCGATCCCCATCCCGGACACGCCGTCGTCGGCCGACGCGGCGAGCAGCAACCCGGGTCCGCAGCCGACGTCCACGTAGCCCGGCGTGAGGGCGACGTGGCGCAGCCAGCCCTGCACCTGCCGGCGCAGGCGTGCCGGCGACGCGAGCACCTGCCGCACGCGAAGGTCCACCTCGGCGTCCGTGCGATGCGGTTGCCGGGCGAAGACCTGGCGCACGAGCGCCTCGAGCGAGAGGCTGCGGGTGTCGCGCTCGAGCCGGAGCGCCGCTTCGCGATCGGCGTCGACGTTCACCCACGAGGGGCGCGCGACGCGCAGGTCGGGGATGCCGGCGTACACGTCGAACGGCGTGCCGCAGCGCACGCACGAGAGGCGCGTGTCCCGCACCTCCACCGCGAGTCGCCCGCGGCAGATCGGACAACACCAGACCGTCAGGAGATCCACCATGGCGTCACGCTCCCGATCGACGAGCGCGTCACGATCCGTCTGCGGGCGGCATCGCCGCAGGACGTCGTGAACCTCCATCACGTCTCGCGCTTTCGCCAGGGCGTGACGAAACCGAGACGTGGAAGTGGACGTGGTACGCCCACGCTCACACGGCTCGACAAAATCCCCACGCAACCCCGCAAACGCCGCACCGCCGTATCAAATCCGTTCCGGTGCCAGGCACCGGAATCGGAGGCTGGGGTCAGACACCGCAGGTGTCTGACCCTTTCGCGCGCCTTGGCGCAGTCAGGTCAGCCCGGCGGCGAGCCGGGCAGCGGCGAGCGGACAGCGTCAGCAGAGGCGAAGGCGAGAAACGGTGTCTGACCCTCGGTGTCTGACCCTCGGTGTCTGACCCTCGGTGTCTGACCCCAGGTGTCTGACCCCAGGTGTCTGACCCCGATTCCTGTGTGGCTGGTCTGCCAGTCCCGCTACCGAGTACTCGCTACTCGCGGGTGCAGTCCCGGACTTTCACCAGGGGCGCTGCTGCAGCATCGCGCTGATGCCCGCGGCGTCCACAGCGGGGGAGAACAGGGGGCCCTGGCCATGCGTGCACCCGATCTCCTGGAGCACCTTGAGGTGGCCCGCCGAGGTGATCCCCTCGGCCACGACGTCCAGGCCGAACTCGCGCGCGAGACCGACCACCGAGCGCACGAGCCGCAGCGCCTTCTCGTCGCGGTCCATCCGGTTCACGAGCGTGTGGTCGATCTTCACGCCGTCCAGCGGCAGGCGCTGCAGGTAGCCGATCGGCGAGTTGCCGCTGCCGAAGTCGTCGAGGTGGATGCGCGTGCCGAGCGAGCGCAGTCCGGTGAGCACGCCGACCGCGCGCGACATGTCCCGCGCGACGACGCGCTCGTTCACCTCGAGCGCCAGGCTCGCCGGAGGCAGACCGAAGTCCGATACGGCACGGCCGACATCGTCGAGGAAATCCGTGCTCACGAACTGGCGCGCCGACAGGTTGACGGCCACGGTGAGGCGGTCGCCCTCGGGGCGCAGCGCCGTCCACGCGGCCACCTGCCGACACGCCTCGCGAATCACCCACCGCCCGACGTCGATGATGATGTCGAGCTCCTCGGCGACGATGAGGAAGTCGAACGGCGAGAGGAGCCCGCGCGTCGGGTGCTGCCAGCGGAGCAGCGCTTCGACGCCGGTGATCTGCCCGGTCTCTAGGGAGATCGTCGGGAGATAATGGAGCACGAACTCGTCGCCGTGGACGGCGCGGCGCAGCTCGTCCTGCAGCCGCCGGCGCGATCGCGCCTCGGCGGCGAGCGTCCAGTCGAACACGACCGGCCGGCTCCCGGTGTCGCCCCGCGCGTCGCGCTTGGCGCGCGCCATGGCGAGGTCCGCACCGCGGAGCACGTGCTCCGCCAGCTCGGCCGCCGTCGCGCTGAGCGCGATGCCGACGCTCACGCTGAGCGAGACGGTCTCGCCACCGATCGCCGTCGGCTGCGCCAGGACGACGCGGAAGCGCTCGGCCAGCTCCTCGGCGACGTCGGGTGCGTCGACCCGCTCGAGCAACACGGCGAACTCGTCGCCGCCGAGTCGCGCGACGACTGCCTCCGGGCCGGCGCTCTGCTGCAGCCGGCGGCCGAGGGTCGTCAGCAGCTGGTCGCCGACATGGTGACCGAACCGCTCGTTGATCGAGCGGAAGTCGTTCACGTCGAGGAAGAAGACCGCCACGAGCTCCTCGGGCGGGACTTCGACCACGCCGTCGGGCGACGCGCCGTTGGAGTCGGCGTGCTTGCTCGGGCGGTCCAGCGCGGCGCGCAGCCGCGAGAGGAGGACGGCGCGATTGGCGAGCCCGGTGAGCGTGTCGTGGCTCGCGTCGAACTGGAGCCGGCGCTCGTTGGCCTCGTGCTCGGCGACGGCGCGGCGCAGCTCCCAGTCGGAGACGGCGGCGGAGGCGAAGCCGCGCAGCATCTCGGCGTCGTCGTCGTTCCAGAGCGTCGGCGAAGGATCCGCCGCGCAGAAGATGCCGATCACCTCACCGGAGCTCGACGTGAGCGGCACGCCCAGCAGTGAGCCGATCTCCAGCGTCGCCGCGGCCTTCCGCTGGTCGGGGGAGAGCTCGGCCATCACGTCGCGCATCTGCACGGTCCCGCCGGCGATGCGCTCGACGATCCCCGAGCGCCAGAGCGCGCCCGTGTCGTGGTGCGTCCAGTCGGGTCGCTGCGGACCCGCCGAGAAGCAGCGACGATCCTCACCCGTGAGGAGGATGAACGCGAAGGGGGCGCGGAGGGCCGTGGCGGCCAGACCGACGATTCGCTCCATGGCAGCGGCTAGCGGACCATAAAAAGCGGAAGCGCCCGAAGAGGGCGCGCCCGCGTCGACTACGTCGCCGACGAGTGGCCGGTCAGCCAAAAGAGATGAGTCCGCTGCCATGACCTTATGACGGCCTAGCTCCGAGCGCGTCACCGTGCGCCGTCGAGCCTGACCGCCGCGAGTCGGGTG
>Ga0207674_10007240_pt1 | contig 12947 bp, 12 predicted proteins | sample KBSCornC72_FD_184303 | JGI IMG/M metagenome (GOLD analysis project Ga0207674, IMG submission 184303) | Corn rhizosphere microbial communities from Kellogg Biological Station, Michigan, USA - KBS Corn C7-2 (SPAdes) (version 2) | ecosystem: Host-associated > Plants > Roots > Rhizosphere > Soil ... | reverse complement strand
ACTGGATCGTCATCGCGACCGGCGACCATGTGACCAGCGAGGTCTGGCTCGTCCCCGCCGCCGATCCGACCGCCGCGCCGCGCCTCGTGGCCCCGCGCTTGGCGGACCGCGAATATGATGTCGATGAGCATGACGGCTGGCTCTACATCCGCACCAACGACACCCATCCCAACTTCCGTCTCGTCCGCGCGCGGGTGGAGACGCCGGATGTGTGGGAGGAGGTCATCGCGCCGTCCGACGCATTCTACCTGACCGACGTTTCGCTGTTCAAGGACTTCTACGTCACCGAAGGGCGCGAGGATGGTCTCGACCAGATCGAACTGCGCGACTATGCGACCAACACGCCCAACCGGATCACATTCCCGGAGGCGGCCTATGTCGCCGGCCTCGACGACAATCCCGAATATGACTCGGCCAAGCTGCGCATCTCCTATGAATCGATGGTGTCGCCTGAGACGCTGTTCGACATCGACCTTGCGACCGGCATCCGTACCATCCTGAAGGTGCAGGAGATACCGTCAGGCTATGACGCGGCGAACTATGCCAGCGAGCGGTTGACCATCACCGCGCGCGACGGCACGCCGATCCCGGTCTCGGTCGTCTATGCCAGGGACTTTCCCCGCGACGGCAGCCGTCCGCTCCACCTCTATGGCTATGGCGCCTATGGCATCGCGATCGAGCCGGGCTTCTCGACGGGCCGGCTGTCGCTCCTCGACCGGGGTTTCGCCTATGCCATCGCGCACATCAGGGGCGGCGACGACCTTGGCCAGCAATGGTATCTCGACGGCAAGCTGGAGAAGCGGAACAACACGTTCACCGATTTCGTGGACGTGGCCAGGGGCCTGATCGATCTCGGTTATTCGAGCGCGGGCAAGGTCACGATCAGCGGCGGCTCGGCGGGCGGCGAACTGATGGGCGCGGTCATCAACAGCGATCCCGATCTGTGGGGCGCGGTTGTGGCGCATGTGCCCTTTGTCGATGTGCTCAACACCATGCTCGACGCCTCACTGCCGCTGACGCCCGGCGAGTGGCCGGAATGGGGCAATCCGGTCGAGGATGAACAGGCGTTCGACCTGATCGCCTCCTACTCGCCCTATGATCAGGTGAAGCGCCAGGCCTATCCGCCGTTGCTGGTGACCGCCGGCCTGAACGACCCGCGCGTCACCTATTGGGAACCCGCCAAATGGGTAGCCAAATTGCGCGAGCACAAGACGGACGAGAATATCCTGCTGCTGAAGACCAATATGGGCGCGGGCCATGGCGGCAAGTCGGGGCGCTGGGAGTCGCTCAAGGAAACGGCGGAGGAGTTCGCCTTCATCCTGTGGCAGATGGGGTTGGCGGAAGCCTGAGCCTTTTGCGGCGGGTCCGATGCAATCGGATCGGACTCCAGAAGAAAAGGACGAGGCTTCGACAAGCTCAGCCCGAACGGTTCTTATCTAAGGCGCGGTGCTCTACGCGGCGGCCCTCATCCCACCCTTGCAGATGGTGCGGTTCCGGCCGCCGTTTTTGGCGTCGTAGAGGGAATGATCGGCTTCGCGCAGCGCCTCGGACGGGTCGGTCAGGGTCGAGGCGATGCCCGCCGAAAAGGTCACCTGACCGATCAACTCATCCGTGTCGCGCACCCGGAAATTGCGCGCCGCGACCGCCTCGCGCGCGCGCTCGACCAACGCGAAGGCCTCATCGACGTCGACACCGCTCAACAGCGCCACGAATTCCTCGCCGCCGAAGCGCGCGACGATATGGGGATGGAGCACCTCCTGGAGCGTCTCCGCCACCGCCTTCAGCACGCGGTCGCCCACCGCATGGCCGAAGCGATCGTTGACGAGCTTGAAATGATCGACGTCGCAGAAGGCGACGGTGATGCGCTCGCCCTTCTGGCACAGCGACTGCATCTCGCGATCGACCGCGCGGCGGTTGGGCAGGTTGGTCAGCGCATCGCGCGTCGCGTCGTCGCGCGCGGCCTCCAGGTCGAGGCGCAGCCGTTCGGTTTCACGGGTCGTGTCGGCCAGCTTGCGCTCCACCTCGGTGGTGCGGTCGATCATGGCGCGCATGATGGTCATCATGTCGGCGCCGGCGGTGACGTCGTCCACGCCGCGCGTCAGGTCGCGGTTGAAGGCACCCGTGTCGCGCAGCGTCGCCGCCGTCAGTTCCGCGAAGGCCAGCGCCTGATGCCGCAGCCGCATCTCATGGTCGTCGATCAAGGTTATGTTGCCGGTCGCGGCGCCGCTGGTGGGCGAATCCATCAGCCCATCGACGTCCTGCTGGCTGAGGCGGACGCCATCATAGCACAGGCCATCGACCGCCTTGCGCAGCATCGTGTTGACGCCGGTCAGATAGAGATAGGCAAAGCTGTAGTTGGCCGGCGTCGGGTCGAGCATATGGCTGTCGAGAAAGCGCAATGCTTCCTCGGCCGTTTTCCGGTTGGTGCTCTTTCGGCTTTTCTTGTCCAACTCAGTCCTCCGCCGGAACAGGGGTTGGCGCACCATAGGGTGGGGCGGTTGATGTTCGGTTAAGGCTGCTGCCGGGTGTGAATGCATCCGCAACTAGGAGCCTCAACGGTTATACGTTATCATGGGGCGCATGTCCCTTCCCGCCGCAGCGCCGCTTGGCCATGTCGAAACCTGGATCTTCGATCTCGACAACACGCTCTATCCGCCCGAATGCGATCTCTTCGCGTTGATGGATGTGCGGATGACGGACTATATCGCGCGGCTGATCGGCTGTCCGCTGGACCAGGCGCGGGCGTTGCAGAAAGGCTGGTTCCGCGACCATGGCAACACGCTTTCCGGACTGATGCGCCATCATGACGTCGATCCCGCCGATTTTCTCGCCCATGTGCACGACATCGCGCTCGACCGGCTGGCGCCCGACCCGCATTTGCGCGACGTCATCGCGCGGCTGCCGGGGCGGCGGCTGATCTACACCAACGGCGATGCGGACTATGCGCAGCGGGTTCTGGAACGGCTCGACCTTTCGGGTCTGTTCGAGCGCGTGCACGACATTCACGCCTGCGCCTATCTGCCCAAGCCTGATCCGTCGGGCTATGCCCACCTCTGCGCCTCCTATGATGTCGCCGCTGACCGCGCGGCCTTTTTCGAAGATATGGCGCGCAACCTGAAGCCCGCCAAGGCGCTGGGCATGAGCACGATCTGGCTGAATCATGGATCCGAATGGGGCGCCGAATTGGGTTCTGTGGGTTCACATCAGGATTTTATCGACTATGAGACCCCGGCGCTTGCGCCGTTCCTGGCGGCGCTGTTGAAGACCTAACGGGAGGCCGCCCTCATGTCCCAGTCCCTGATCGCCACCATCGACGCCGCGTGGGAAGACCGCGCCACTGTCTCCTTCGCGACCCAGGGCGCGGTCCGGCAGGCGGTGGATACGGCGCTGGCCATGCTCGATTCGGGCGAGGCGCGCGTGGCCGAGCAGGGCGCGAACGGCGACTGGACGATCAACCAGTGGCTCAAGAAGGCGGTGCTGCTGTCGTTCCGGCTCAACGACAATGTGCTGGTGTCCGGCGCCCCCGGCGGCGCGCACTGGTTCGACAAGGTGCCCACGAAGTTCGTCGGCTGGGACGAGGCGCGGTTCCGCGCCGCTGGTTTCCGCGCGGTGCCGGGCGCGGTGGCGCGCGCCGGCGCCTATATCGCCAAAAACGTCATATTGATGCCCAGCTTCGTCAACATCGGCGCCTATGTCGATGAAGGCACGATGGTCGATACCTGGGTCACGGTCGGCAGCTGCGCGCAGATCGGCAAGAATGTTCACCTGTCGGGCGGCGTCGGCATCGGCGGCGTGCTGGAGCCGTTGCAGGCCGATCCGGTCATCATCGAGGACGGCTGCTTCATCGGCGCGCGGTCGGAAGTGGTCGAGGGCGTCCGCATCGGCAAGGGATCGGTGCTGTCGATGGGGGTGTTCATCGGCAAGTCGACCAAGATCGTCGACCGCACTACGGGCGAGATTTTCATGGGCGAGGTTCCGCCCTATTCGGTCGTGGTTCCCGGCAACCTCCCCGGCAAGCCGCTCCCGGACGGGACGCCCGGCCCCGGCCTCTATTGCGCGGTGATCGTCAAGCGCGTGGACGAGCAGACCCGGTCGAAGACGGAAATCAACGAGTTGCTGCGGGATTGATCGGGAAAATCCTTCCCCGTTCGCTCAGGGCGAACGGAATGAAGGTTCAGCTATAGCGCGTCGGGTCGGTCAGCGGCGGCGACAGGTCGGTGGTGGTTTGCTCGTCGGGCGTCGGGATGGACCCGGTGCGCCGTTCGATCATGCGGTTGATCGGCGGCGGCCATGACCCCTCGTGCAGGGCGCGGAGGGTCTGGGCGGATTCCACGTCGGCATGGGTGCGGCGCTGGTTGTGGCGCACATATTCCAGCCAGGTCGGCACCTGATAGCGTTCCACCCAGTCGCGCTCGTCGGCGAGGTCGCGTAGCAGGCGCCAGTGCCGCGCGCCGTCGCGCATCCGGATCCGGCGGCGCTCGTCCATCACCGTCAGGAAGGCGAGCATATTCTCCGGCGCGATCCGAAAATGGGTGGTGACGACGACCGGCCCGCTGCGCTCGCGCACCGGGACGGCCGTGTCCGGCTCGGTCCAGCGGTTAAGGAGATCGAGATTGCGGCCGCCCAGTTCCGGCAGGGGTTTCACAAAGCCGGCGACGAAGCCGACCGCATGCAGCGCCGCCGCCGCCAGCAAGGCGTCGCCCACGCCGCGCGCCTCCGCGAGCGCGCCGAACCCCCAGCTGCCCAGCGCCATGCCGCCGAACGCGCACATCTGGTAGATGGAGATGGTGCGCGCCACGACCCAGCGCGAGGAACCGAGCTGGATGGAGGCGTTGAACGAGGACAGCGCCACGACCCAGCCGGCGCCGGAGAGGAAGAGTGCCATCATGGTCAGCGGCAGCGAGCGGCTGATCGCGGACACCACCAGGCCGAGGATCAGCGCGAGCGTTGCGCAGCGCATGATGCCTTCCATGTCCAGCCGATCGCGCAGCCGGCCGCTGCCCAGCGCGCCGCTGACCGATCCGACGCCGAACGCGCCGAGCAGCAGGCCATAGGTCAGCGGCCCGCCCGCCATCAGGTCGCGCGCGATGATCGGGGTGAGCGCGTTGCTCGCCGATGCCGCCAGCCCGAACAGCGTCGCCCGGCCCAGGGTCAGGCGCAGATGCGGTGACAGGGCGACATAGCGTATCCCCGCGCCGATCGCGCTGCCCAGCGATTCGCGGGGCAGCAGCCGTTCGCTCTGCGGCGGCTTCCACCGGATCAGCACGACGATCAGGCCCAGATAGCTCACCGCATTGGCGAGGAACGCCATGCCGGCCCCGGCCGTCGCGACGATCGCGCCGCCGATCGCGGGACCGACGCTGCGCGCGATGTTGAAGCCGAGCGAATTGAGGGCGATCGCCCCAGGCACGGCGGCGCGGGGCACCATGTCGCCGACCGATGCCTGCCATGCCGGCCCGTTGAGCGCCGTGCCGCAGCCGATCAGGAAGGTGAAGGCGAGCAGCATCCACGGGGTCAGATGGCCGACCACGCCGAAAATGGCGAGGACCGTGGACGCGACGAGCATCAGCGCCTGCGAGGCCAGCATCACCAGTCGCCGGTCCATGCTGTCCGCCACCGCGCCGGCGACCAGCGCGAGCAGCATGATCGGCAGCGTGGTGGAGCTTTGCACCAGCGCGACATCCACGGCGGACCCCGACACGGAGATCATCATCCATGATGCGCCGACCGACTGGATGATCGTGCCGAAGTTGGAAAAGAGATTGGCGATCCACACCGCCCGGAAGATGGGCACCCGCAATGGGGACACGGGCTGCGGCGGTACGGAGGGCTGATCGGCCATGGCGCCCTTTTGGCGGAAAAGGGCCTGTCTTGCCAGCGCGAAGGGCCTGTCCGGGGTTAAGTGCAGGCGCGGCCCTGTCCTTTCAGCCGCCCGGTCTTTTCGGCGGACCATATTGCCCGCCCCGCTGCGCGGTGATAATCGCCGGGCATGAGCATCCCGCCGCCCGAAACCCTCCGCGTATCCCACCGCCGCGTATCCTGTGACGGTTCCGGGGACATCCCCGCCGCGCTCGGCCATCCACGGGTCTATCTGGAGATAGACGAGGCGGGCTATGTCGATTGCGGCTATTGCGACCGGCGTTTCGTGCTGATCGGCGGCGTGGCGGACCATGTCGGACAGGGCGAGGCCCCCGATATTTCCTCGGGTGCAAGCCACTAACGACTGGCACCCAGTGCCCGGCTACCGCATAAGCCGGGCATGAGTATCGAACCCCGCGCCCCGCGCCTCGCCGTCCTGATCGACGCCGACAATGCCTCCGCCCGCATCGCCCCCGGCTTGTTCGAGGAAATCGCGAAGATCGGCGAAGCCAGCGTCCGCCGCATCTATGGCGACTTTTCCAGTTCACGCAGCAAGAGCTGGTCGGAAATCCTCGCCAAACATGCGATCAATCCGCAACACAGCATCGCCTACACAGTAGGCAAGAACGCATCCGACATCGCGCTGGTGATCGACGCGATGGACCTGCTGCACAGCGGCCGGTTCGACGGTTTTTGCCTGGTGTCGTCGGACAGCGACTTCACCGCGCTCGCCGCGCGCATCCGCGAACAGGGGGTGGATGTCTATGGCTTTGGCGAGCAGAAGACGCCCGAAAGTTTCCGCCAGGCCTGCCGACGCTTCATCTACACCGAAAATCTGCTGCCCGAGGCGCCCGTCCCCGGCGTGCCCGAAAAGCCGGATGCGCGCCCCGCGTCCGCCATCCAGCCGCCCAGCGAGGCCGTGCAGTTGCTGCGCCGCGCCCATGCCCAGCTCGACGATGGCGACGGCTGGGTCGCGCTCGGCCGCATCGGCCAGCGGCTGCCCGAACTGAGTTCCGATTTCGACCCGCGCACCTATGGCTGCGCGCGGCTCAGCGACCTTGTCGAGAAGTCCGGCGCGTTCGAGGTGGACCGCAGCCGGGGGCAGACACTCTATATCCGCCAGAAACTGCCCATTCGCGCCAAGCCGAAGGCCGCGACGAAGGCGTAGCGGCTTTCGCACTTTCGTTTGGACGGGGCGGCCCTATATCTGTCCGCATGACCGATGCAGCGCCCCAGATCCACGACATCCGCTCCTTCCTCTATCATGACGGCAAGCTCGACCCCGACGGGGCGCGGCGGCTGACGGCGGAGGCGCTGGGCGCGTGCGACGACGGTGAGCTTTACCTGCAATATATGGCGTCGGAGGCCTTCGGCTTCGACGACGGCCGGCTGAAGACCGCCGATTATTCCACTAACGCGGGTTTTGGCCTGCGCGGCGTCTCCGGTGAGATGACCGGCTTTGCGCACGCCAACGACATCAGCGAGGGCGCGATCCGTCGCGCCGCGCAGACGCTGGCCCTGCTCGATCCCGCCAACAGCCCGCCTGCGCCGCCGCCGCAGCGGACCAACCGTCATCTCTACACCGACGCCAATCCGCTCGACCTCGTTCCGTTCGCGAAGAAGGTGGAACTGTGCGCCGCCATCGACGCCGCCGCCCGCGCCCGCGATCCGCGTGTGGTGCAGGTGTCGGCCAGCCTCATGGGCAGTTGGTCGGTGGTGGAGATCGTGCGGGCGGACGGTTTCGTCGCCACCGACGTGCGCCCCCTCGTGCGGCTCAACGTCTCCATCATCATGGAGGAGAATGGGCGGCGCGAGAGTGGCAGTTTCGGCATGGGCGGGCGGTATCTCTATGACGGGCTGTTCGTCGAATCCGCCTGGCAGCGCGCCATCGACGAGGCGCTTGCCCAGGCCGAGGTCAACCTGCGGTCCGTCGCCGCGCCGGCGGGCGAGATGACGGTGCTGCTCGGCCCCGGCTGGCCCGGCATCTTGCTGCACGAGGCGATCGGGCATGGGCTGGAGGGCGATTTCAACCGCAAGGGCACGTCGGCCTTCAGCGGCAAGGTCGGCCAGCGCGTGGCCGCGCCCGGCGTGACCGTGGTCGATGACGGATCGATCATGGACCGGCGCGGGTCGCTCAGCATCGACGACGAGGGCACGCCGACACAGGAGAATGTCCTGATCGAGGACGGCATCCTGAAGGGCTATATGCAGGATCGGCTGAACGCGCGCCTGATGGGTGTGCCGGCGACCGGCAATGGCCGCCGCGAATCCTACGCTCATGCCCCCATGCCGCGCATGACCAACACGTTCATGCGCGGCGGGAACGACAATCCCGCTGAACTGCTCGCCCGCATGAAGAATGGCATTTTCGCGAAGAGCTTCGGCGGGGGGCAGGTCGATATCGTGTCGGGCAAGTTCGTCTTCTCCTGCACCGAAGCCTATAGGGTCGAAAATGGCCGGCTCGGCGACCCGATCAAGGGCGCGACGATCATCGGAGACGGTCCCACCGCGCTGACCCGCGTCATCGGCATCGGCAATGACTTCGCGCTGGACGAGGGTGTGGGCATGTGCGGCAAGGGCGGGCAGAGCGTGCCCGCCGGCGTCGGCCAGCCGACCCTGCTGCTCGAAGGGTTGACGGTGGGCGGCACGGCGGCCGCCTGAACGCCCTTCATCGGCGCTAACCGACCGTAAAGATTCCTTAACAACTGCCTAAAAAAGGGGCACGATTCCCGCCGTGCCCCTTTTTTGTGCGCTGCGGTGGAGCGTTGCCGCGTCGCGCTGCGCTGAATCGTGGCGATTTTGTACAATCGTTCGTCTGGCACGTCCCTTGCTTAGCTATAATCCCGCACACCACCACAAAATCGGGGGCGACATGAAACTAGTGATGGCAATCATCAAGCCGTTCAAACTGGACGATGTCAGGGAGGCTCTGACCAGCCTCGGCATCGCCGGTATGACGGTGAGCGAGGTTAAGGGGTTCGGACGCCAGAAGGGGCAGACGGAGATCTATCGCGGGGCGGAATACAGCACCAACATGGTGCCCAAGATCAAGGTCGAGATCGTCTGCGACGACGGCCTTGCACCGCGCGTCGTCGAAAGTATCCAGCAGGCCGCCAACAGCGGGGCCATCGGCGATGGCAAGATCTTCGTGCTCGACGTCGGTCAGGCGGTGCGCATCCGCACCGGCGAGACCGGCGAAACCGCGCTTTGAGGAAAAGGGGCAAAGCATGACTCTCACAAGGAAAATTTGCGGGCTCGCAGGGGCGCTCGTAGCTGGATTGGCGATCGCCCATCCCGCATTCGCCGCCGATATGGTGAAGGCGCCCGACGCCGCCGCGATGGCGGGCATGGTCAACAAGGGCGACGTCGCCTGGATGCTGGTGTGCTCGGCACTCGTCCTCATGATGTCCATCCCCGGCCTGGCGCTGTTCTACGGCGGCCTGGTCCGTTCCAAGAACATGCTGAGCGTCTGCATGCAGGTGTTCATGATCGTTTCGGTCGCCGGCCTGATGTGGTGCAGCTGGGGCTATTCGATCGCCTTCACCTCCGGCGGGGACAACCACTTCTTCGGCGGCCTGTCCAAGGCCTTCCTGAAGGGCGTGGACGGCACCACCATGGGCGCCACCTTCTCCAACAACCTCTACCTGCCGGAACTGGTGTTCGTCGTCTTCCAGATGACCTTCGCCATGATCACCCCGGCGCTGATCGTCGGTGCCTTCGCGGAGCGTATCAAATTCTCGTCGCTGATGGTCTTCGTCGTGCTGTGGTCGACGTTCATCTATTATCCGATGGCGCACATGGTGTGGTACTGGGCCGGCCCGGACTTCCTGGCTGACGCGCCGACCGACGCCGGTCTGCTCTGGAGCTGGGGCGCTCTCGACTTCGCGGGCGGCACCGTCGTCCATATCAACGCCGGTATCGCCGGCCTGGTCGGCGCGATCATGATCGGCAAGCGCATCGGCTATCCCAAGGAGCCGATGCCGCCGCACTCGCTCGTCATGACCATGATCGGCGCAAGCCTTCTGTGGGTGGGCTGGTTCGGCTTCAACGCCGGTTCCAACCTCGAAGCCAATGGCGTCACCGGCGTTGCGTTCATCAACACCATGGTCGCCACCTGCGCCGCCGCGGTCAGCTGGGCGCTTATCGAGCAGTTCCATCATGGCAAGGCCAGCATGCTGGGTGCCGCGTCGGGCGCCGTCGCCGGCCTCGTCGCGATTACCCCGGCCGCGGGCTACGCCGCTCCGATGACCTCGATCGTCCTCGGCTTCGTCGTGTCGCCGATCTGCTACCTGTTCGTCGCCAAGGTGAAGGGCATGCTGGGCTATGACGACAGCCTCGACGTGTTCGGCGTGCACTGCATCGGCGGTATCGTCGGCGCGATCGCGACCGGCATCGTCGCGGCCCCGTCGCTCGGCGGTCAGGGCGTGTTCGACTACACCGTGTTCCCGGCGGCTTTCCACCCGGAAGCCTATGACATCGGTGCGCAGGTCTTCATCCAGGTCAAGGCGGTGCTCTTCACGCTCGTCTGGTCCGGCGTGGGCAGCGCGATCCTCTTCTTCATCATCGACAAGACCATGGGTCTGCGGGTTCCCGCCGATGACGAGCAGCAGGGCCTCGACCTCACCAGCCATGGCGAGCGCGCCTACAACAGCTAAAAGTTACGGGAGGGCGGGCCGCTCAGGACAGGCCCGCCCCCCTCACGATGTTCCTCCTGCGAACGGACGACTGGGCCGCTGTACTTCTGTACGGCGGCCTTTTTTTGGCTCATGCTGGCGAACAGCAGCGAGGGGGAATGTTATGTCGACCGAATTGATGGTGCTGGCCTGGGGCGGCGTGCTGGGCCTGGTGCATATCTTCGCCGCCGGCCATGTGAAGACGAAGCAATATGGCGCGAAATGGAACATGGGGCCGCGCGACGAGGCGCTGCCACCGCCCGAGCCGATCGTCGGCCGCATGATGCGGGCGCAGGCCAATTTCTTCGAGACTTTCCCCATCATGGCGGCGGCGATCCTGATCGTCAGCATCGCGCATCTGACCAGTCAGTGGACGCAGATCGGCGCGATCGTCTGGCTGGGCGCGCGCGTCGCCTTCCTGCCGCTCTATATCTTCGGGGTGACGGGCGTACGCTCGGCGGCTTTTCTCATCAGCCTTGCGGGCCTGCTGATGGTGCTGTGGCCTGCCCTGTTCTGAACGTCATATCCGATCTTCTGAACCAGTGGCCGCGCCCAGCCGCTATTGGCACAAAAAGTGTCTTGATGGTTTTGACACGGTCGATGCCACTTCCTAAGAGGCGGCAATGACAAAGGAAATTGCGCTCAAGCCGTCGCCGAGAGATCGCCACAAGGCCGATATCCGTGCCCGTATTCTCATCGGCCTCATGGCGCTTCTCACCGATGGAGAGGAGATCAACCATGACCGGGTCGCTGAGCGTGCGGGGGTGGCCCGGCGGACCGTGTATCGCTATTTTCCGGATCAGTCGGCGCTGATGCAGTCCTTGTGGGCCAGCGTGACCGCAATGGCTGACCCATCGCTCACCTACCCCGAAAGCGAGCAGGCGATGCTGACCAGCCTGCCGGACATCCATCGCGGCTTCGATGCGATCGCACCCGTTGCGACGGTGGTTCGCTCGACCCCCCAGGGGCGAAAGGTTCGTCTCGCCGAGAAGGCGCGGCGTCAGAAAAGCTATACGAACGCGACGGCCGACGCGGTCAAGGCGTTGCGGCCGCGGGATCGGCTACTGGCGACCGCGATGCTCCAGATGCTCCACACCGCACCCTGGCTGGAGATGCGCGACGGCTGGGATCTCGATGGCGACCAGATCGCTGAATCCTGCGGCTGGGCGATGCGGGTGTTGCTCAAGGATCTGCGCGCGCGGGCGGGCCGTCCCCTCTCGGAAGGGCCGGCCTGAGCGGTTTTAGGCCCATCCCTCCAGCACGATCTTGCCGCGCATCGTTCCGCTCTCGATCAAGGCATGTGCATGGACCAGATTGGCGGCGTTGATTGGTGAGAGCCGCTCGCTGAGCGTGGAGCGCAGTTTGCCGGCATCCACCAGGGCGGCGACCTCGCCCAATATGCGTCCCTGCGCGGCCATGTCCGCCGTGCCGAAGACGGACCGGGTGAACATATATTCCCAGTGGATGGAGATGGATTTGCGCTTGAACAGCGCGATGTCGAAATGGGCGGGATCGTCGATCAGCGCGAAACGGCCCTGGGGAGCAATGGCCTCCGCGCAATCCGCCAGATGCTGGTGCGTCTGCGTCGTGGACAGGATGAAGGAGGGCGCGCCGACGTTCAGCGCGGCCACCTGCGGCGCCAGCGGGCGGCTGTGGTCGATGACATGATGGGCGCCCATCTCCCGCACCCAGCTTTGCGTCTCCGGTCTGGAGGCGGTCGCGATGATGGTGAGGTCGGTGCGTTGCCGCGCCAGTTGCACGGCGATCGACCCCACGCCGCCCGCCCCGCCGATCACCAGCAGCACCGGCGCTCCGCCGGTGACGGGCCGATCAACATCCAGCCGGTCGAACAAGGCTTCCCATGCGGTGACCGCCGTCAGGGGTAGCGCGGCGGCTTGCCCCCAGTCCAGCCTTCCCGGCTTGGCCCCAACGAGCCGCTCATCCACCAGATGCAGTTGGGCATTGGTGCCCGGCCGCAACAGGCTGCCCGCGTAGAATATCGCGTCGCCCGGAGCGAACAGGGTGGCGTCCGGTCCCACCGCCTTCACGACCCCCGCCGCATCGAACCCCAGCACGCGCCAGCCCGGCCCGGTCTTTTCCGCGCTGGAACGGATCTTGGTATCGACCGGGTTGACCGACACCGCCCGGACCTCGACCAGCAGGTCGCGCCCCGTGGGCACGGGATCGGGCATGTCCCGGTCGATCAGCGCGTCGGCACGGCCGATCGGGCCGGCCTGGGCATAAGCGATGGCGCGCATCAGGGACTCCTCGGAATGAAGGGTCGACCGCATCCGCTGGCACGAAAAAGGGGAGCGGACCGGTCGGTCGCTCCCCCTTAAATCATCAGCCTCGGATGGGCGATCGACGCGTGGCTTACTCTGCGGCCTCGGCGAGCAGATCGACCGACACGAACTT